>OUNM010659197.1_pt1 | contig 15935 bp, 25 predicted proteins | sample 1769961 | NCBI WGS metagenome assembly OUNM01 (sample SAMEA3914820, study PRJEB12502) | metagenome | biome: forest; material: soil | place: USA | collected 2012-03-12 | depth 0.3 m | reverse complement strand
CAGCAGCGGGGGCAGGTCGTAGACCTTGGTCATGCGGTCCATCAGGTCCGGCGTGGCGGACAGGCGGCGGAGGAGCAGGGTGACGGCCGGGATGGGGTCGTCGATCTGCTTGGGCGGGACGGCGTTGAGGAGGACGAGGTGGGCGTGGGCCTCGGTGGGGTTTTTCGGGACGAATGATGATGACGAGGAGGTGGCGGAGGGGAAGACGATGCCCGGCGAGTCGAGCAGGGTGAGGCGGTTGTCGATCTTGACGGAGCGGATCGAGGTGGTGACGCCCGCTTCGGCGCCCGCGGGGCAGGCGGCGCGCTGGCCGCGGGCGTTGTTGGTGAGGCGGGAGAGGAGGGCGTTGATCACGCTGGACTTGCCCACGTTGGGGTATCCGATGACGCCGACAGAGATGGCGCGCTTAAGGTTGCGGGAGGCGGCGTACGACTTGAGCGCGCGGAAGAGGGCGGTGCTGGTGCTCTGGACGGTGAGGTCGCGGTGGTTGAAGGTGTGGGCGTTGGGGGCCGGGTTGGAGGCGCGGAGCGGGAGGGTCGGGAAGGAGCGGCGCAGGTGGGCGAGCCAGGCGCGCAGGACGGGCGGCGGGATCAGGTCGACCTTGTTGAGGATCAGGATGAGCCGCTTTCCGGTGCCGGCGGCGGCTAGAACGGCCCGCTCGACGTCGCGCGAGCGGGTGCCCTCGGGATCGCGGGCGTCCAACACGTACAGAACGACGTCGGCCTGCTCGACGACCTGCTTGAAGACCTTGTCGTAGGCCTTGCGGGACGAGGCGCCGCCGGGGACCTCAATCACGCCCGCCTCGGTGTTGTCGTCGTCGCTGTCGTCGTCCTCGTCGTCCTCGTCCATCTCGTCGCCGCTCTGCAGCTCCTTGTCGTACTTGGCGGCGGCCTTTCGGGCGCTGGCGATGAGGGCAGCCAGCGGGTTCGACTCGTCGACGTCGCCGTCGTCCTCGTCCATGGCGTCGTCGTCGTCCACGTCTTCGAGGTCAAAGTCCTCGACAAGGCCATCCTCGGCCATGTGCTCGTCGTCCCCGGTCCTCGCCGCCTCGGTTTTGGCGGCCTTGGCCAGCTCGCGACGGCGCAGCTGCTCCTCCTTCTTGCGGATGCGTTCCTCCTCGATCTGGTGCAGCAGTTTGTCCTTGTAGGGGAACAGGTTGGGAATGCCCGGGTCCTTCTTGAGCTTGCTCTTCCACTCCGGGTTCTTCTTGGCCTGCTTCTTCAACTTGCGCTGCTTCGAGGCCGACGCCTTTTCGATCTTGTGCCGGAGCCGGACCGTGGTCCGCTTGGACTTGGGCTCTGGGGGGCTATCAGTTGATGCTTCTTGGCAGAAAAAATAGAAATGTCGGTCGACCTACTCTTTGGTTTATTTATTGAGCCGGCCATTGTTTGAGGATTGCAATGTGATTCCCCAAGTTATGGTCCTCGCACTGCTGTTTTTCCAGGCGGATGCAGCAGCAACGGCAGCCTCTCAAAAAATTACTGTGGTTGCAGCGCTTGGAAAAGTTTGTGCCAGGGCTCACCGCCTGGATAAGCTCTGGAAGTTGGTTATCAGCACCCCACCTCACAGAACCCACAGTTCGCACCCACAACTGCCCCTCCAAAGTCAGTCCCTGACTCCCTGGCATCAGGTTCCTGCGCAGAGTTCGGATTCTCCAATGACCTCAGCAGACCGCTCCACGGGTTCCCCGGCTTCTGGACCCCCGTACAACGGGCCGATTTAGTCATGCTGGGAAAGGGGGTTATTTACACGGCACTTGTGTATTTGTATTTATGACAGAACAAATACCTACGAATTACGTACCTTACCTCTGGAAACAGAGGCGGAGTTGCCCAATCTGTCGGCGCCCACTGGATTGGGTCGGGTGTTTTCTGTTTGGAGATACTCCGACCTCTGACACATACCGACACATACTGTATATGTCGACCCGCCTCGGTTGTTGACTCCCAAGTCTGACTTTGGGTTTGGAAGAATCCCATCGGGCACTCATCTCCATTCCATCCTCAACCTCCATCTCGTAAACCAAGACGAGTAGAGACTCAATCGACCCAATCGACCCAATCGACACCAACAGACACAACCAATCACTCTCTCCGTCACTGACTTCGAGTCTCATCTCCTCTCGAGCCAGAAGCCTCAGCATCACATCAACATGGGCAGCGTCACTCCAACAACACCTGCCTTCTCGGCACCCCCCGAGACCCTCACCTTCGACGGCCTCCTGTTCGACATGGACGGCACCATCATCGACTCGACCGCCGCCGTCGTCAAGCACTGGGAAAGGTGCACATGTCTTGTTTCCGTCCCCACGTGACTCTCTCTGGCTAACTCGCATGCCTTGACAACAGCGTCGGCAAGGAAATAGGGGTCGACCCCCAGGTCATTCTGGAGTGCGTGCACACGCCTGGTCGAAGCTTCATGCTTGACTCCTGTGACGACGGACTGGCTGACCGGGTATCCGCCTCCCAGAACCTCCCACGGCCGGAGAAGCATAGACATGCTCAAGGTGCTAGCCCCTGAAAAGGCAAATTGGGAGTGTGAGTGATCCTTCTGCTGCCCTGCCTTGTTTGTCCAAGAGACAGAAACACAGACAGAAACAGAGACAGGGTCACCCGGCAGCTAACCACTCAACCAGACATCCAGCACATGGAGGGTCTCCTCCCCAAGCACCACAGCGCCGACGCCGTCGAGATCCCCGGTGCTCGCTCTCTCCTCGAGCACCTCATCGCCCGCTCCACGCCATGGACCATCGTGACCTCCGGGACAGTCCCACTAGTGACCGGCGTATGTAACCACCCCCTCCTCCAGGCCAAACAAAACAGCTAACTCACCCGGCCATCAGTGGCTCAACGTCCTCTCCCTCCCCATTCCAGATCACAGTACGTCAAGATCCCTGTGATTTGAACCCCTTTTCATCTAGTCTTCGAGACAGAACTCGATATGACCTGACCCCCAAAACAAGCAAAGTCACAAGACAAACCATGGCTGACAACGAGGGACAGTCATAACCGCCGAATCAGTAACCAACGGCAAGCCCGATCCGTCCTGCTACCTCCTCGGACGAGAGCGCCTGGGCCTGTCGGGTGCCGACAAGCAGGTGCTCGTGCTCGAGGACGCGCCCGCGGGGATCCGCGCCGGCAAGGCCGCCGGGTGCAAGGTCCTTGCCGTTGTCACCAGCCACTCGGCTGAGCAGGTGCTGGCGGCCGGGCCCGACTGGGTGGTGCGGGATCTGGATTCGGTGAGGGTGGTGAGGGTCGAGGAAGGGGGGAGGGTGGTGTTGGAGGTGAGGGATGGGCTGGTGGTTGGGAGGGGGTGAGGGATGGTGGTGTGTCTGTGGGAAAGGGGGTTGCAATCGGCTTGTTCTGGATCTGGATTGGATATCAACTAGGCACTAGAGAGAGCGCAGCTGATGCAAAATGAGGACTACAGTGCCATATTCCCGTCGCCCCGTCGGGGTGCGACCCCAACAAGTGATGGTCGAGAGATTGCCAGAGCTGATCTGCAGCCGTTGATGACCGGCCGGCCACGAGGCCAGTCCGCGGACCCGTGGCTCGACCCTCCTGCGTGGTGGTGTACCATCCTGTCCATGTTTGTACCTCTACTACCAACCCCCCGAGTGTACCGGTAGCGTGTGTGTGTGTGTGTGTGAGACTGCGAGCGCTTCATCGGCCGCGGCAGTGCACCCTCGCCTGCGCTTGCCCTCTCGAATTTGGTCCCATGGCGCCCTCAGCGCGGGAATTCCTCTCCAATGTCTCGGTCTCGGTCTCGGTAAACCACTCGCGCAAGCCAGCTGCATAGATTCTTCACGTCTGCAGTTGTCACGTCGGCCGCGCAGCTGGACGTCGTCTCAGCCATGTCTTCAGCCCGCAGAGTTCCAACGCACGAAAGAAAGTCCAGATTCGTCAGACGAGGAGCGGGGGACACGGAGCGACACTCGTCCAACCTTACGCCCGGAAAGAAACAAGGGGGGCACATGCGGAGCGAAGCGAAGCGGCCCAGGCCTCTGGAGCAACGTGGAAGCATGGGAGCATGGTGTCGTGACATCGCGGCCAACTCAGCACGAACACCACCCTCTCCTGGCCGCCGATCACCGCTGCAAGTGTCTTTCGATGCCGCCCCTCCCGGTCTCGGGTTCTGGGCCCAAACAAGGCGCTGGAATGGGCTCCTCTTCCCCCGCACCGCCCAGCCTCGACCTGCTGAAGAACCTTCTGCCAGGTTCTAGAACCGAACCGTGACCGCTTTCGTCCGCATCTCTCGAGGAGGTTGACTCGGACATCCCGATCCCGTGGTGCTCCGAAACACCGAGGAACTGGAACAAAGAGGGCCAGGCCCCGTCCGACCACCCCAGGGCGACCCCCAAGCAGCCCGGAGACCACGGGGGGGGGCTGAGAAGGGCGGGCGCCGCCGCCGCTCTGGAGCGCTCCACGACCCGCCGCTGGCGTGCGCCCACTTCGTGCCTGTGAGGAGCGACGAGGTGGCAAGGACCTGTCCTGCTGTCCTCGTGGGAAAACGCCCTGGTGAGGCTGGGGTTGGGTTGGGCTAGGCCTCAGATGGGCTGGGACACGTCGATCGTATCCCGAACAGGCCCAACGGGCCCGGCATCGTCACTCTCCTCCCTGGATCAGTTAGAGACGGTTCTGTGGAGAGAGCCTAGGAGCCTAGACAGCTTTTCCCCTGCACGCAACCAGGCCAGGACCCGGGACGGACAAACTCACATGCGATGTTCTGACGACTGTGCAGAGCACAAACACCGAGCAAGACAGACTCACCGGCCGTCGCTTCGTCTTCCGGGAAAACGACGCCGGGCCGGCGTCACGGAAGATACCGTCTACTAGTCCAAAACAACAGGGAGGCGGTTCGTAAAAACCGCAGCCTCAAAAGCACCGGCCCGCTGCACACGCCGGACATGTACATACTGTCTGTGTAGTGTCGGGCACGGCATGCAAGGGCAAGTGCCCGAACACGGTTTATCTCCCGCCGTCACGGGACAGAGGCAAGATACGGTGCGGCACTTCGTGTGCAACGTCATGCCTCGCCTCACCGATGCATCACGTCGGAGCAAGCAGCCAAGGAGATTAGGAGGCGGCCAGGCACAGGGTCCCCCGAGACGCACGCACGCGCGCGCGCTGCGGGATCGCAGCTCGCACTCCATCCAAGACACGGCGGCGCTGTGGAACCAGTGACGACGAGAGCTGGCCTGAGATCGAGCACAGCTTACGACGGTGACGGAGAGGGTTACGGGCGCCTGCAGAAAATCCCACGGGGCATGGCAAATTGGTCGGCGATTTGCGTAACGTCGACGCCCAGCACCGCTTCTCGAGCAGCCCGTTCCTGCAGATCCGACAGCTGCGGAGAGACAGCCGCGGCGGAGGGCGTGCATCACAGCTCCTGCGCCTACACCTGTTCTGTGCATACCGCAGTACGCGCCCGCCCCGTCCTCCTCCTGTCCAACCTCGACGTCGATCAACACGACGACGGAGCACGCGGGGCTGCTATGTATAGCGGCGGTTGGACGTTGTCTCTCAACGGCCTGCGTCTGGATTCCCACTGGAACAGCCACAGTTCAGCCCCGGGTTTTCTGGCTTTCGCATGTTTTTTGCTCTTCCTTTTGTTTTGTTGTCCCCAGCCAGTCAGGGGGCCACACGGAAAAGAAAACCCAGAGCGAGATTAGCGCGACCACGGGACCGGCGGCTGCGAGCGGCGCCGCGAGCCAGCCAGGCTCGAGCCAGGCCAGCCAGGAAGCATGCGCGCTGCTTGCTTGCTCAGCATTTGTCCTCAGCCACCCGATCCCTGTCCTGCAAAACAAGGCTTGCCCCCCCCCCGCTCCCCCCCGCCGCCGTCCCCCAACTCCCGAGCGAAGCTTCTTCGTGGACCGATGTGTGCCTGGGCCCCCCGCTCGCTGCAGGAACCAAAGAGCCAAACGAGCTTCGTCTTCCATACCTACCCACGGGGCTCTGTCTGCTGTCTGCTGCCTGCCCTTGGCTGGCGCCCGGTGTGGTGTGCCGATGAGTGAGGTTGGCTGATCGATGAGGCTCAAAATGACCAAATTGGAAAACCGGGAGGCCGAAATGAATATTGATTGCTCCCCCACGCCGTGATATCTGCCATCTGACATCGGTCGGGGTTCCGGCTCCGATGGCACGGCCAAGCTCCGAGATTTGCCAGACGGCGGGCGGGCGTTCCCAGTGCGGACTAGAGCGGCCAGACGTTTGACGCTCGCAAGATGTGGAGACTGGAGAGGACAGGGCAGGGCTCTTTCTGCATCTTGCATCTGTGCTTTCCGATGTGTTTTGCTGTGCTGCCTGCTGTGGGCCACTGGGCTGTGGCTCTGGCTCGCAGAGCAGCAGCGGCCGGGGAAAAGACCCCTCGTAGAACGATCTGTGCGGATCCGCTCCAGGGATTCTCTGTGTGTCTGTGCCCCTGGGACCAAGAACGGGGCGTGCCGGGAAGGTACCATGAGGTACCACAGTACCGACCTCCCCCCTCCTGCCCTCCTGCGGATACACGGCACACGGTGCTGCATACGCTGCAGGCGCTGCAGGCGGGCAGGCAGGGGGGAGGGAGGGGCCCACAAGGACCAGGCTCCCCTCCGCCAACACGTGGCCGACAGGGCCAGAAAAGGCATCGCAATCTCCCAGCTTTCCCCCCCTGGGCTTGCGCATGGCGCTTTTTCATTGGAATCTCCCAAGGCGGTTTGCGAGCGCGCGCCAACGGCAGGCCAATTCGACCCGCGAATTCTTGATTTCGTATCGTGTGTTTGCAGCGCGATACGCCGTTTCCCCGTCGGTGCCTACCGGCAGGTTGTGACGACGGGCTGATGAATGAGCCGGTGTGAGAGGACGAAGAGGGACGTGACAGAGAGGGGGGGGCCACAGAAGGCCACGGAAAGCCAGCTGATTGCCCGCTCCGGGGTGAGGTTGCACCCGGGAGTGCTGCTGGTCAGCTCCCGGCTCACCGTGCATCGCGGCTCGACGCCGAGGGCCTTGGCCAACGACAAACCACAGCGCAAGAGCCAGCCCGCTCATGCATCTCCCCTCTGACTGGCGGCGGCATCCCATCCTCCCACCGCGCGCAGCGCCGGTCTCGGTCTCGGTGTCGGTGCGGGGGGGAGGCGCGGGCAGGCGCGAGTCAACAAGCTCGTTGACTCCGAGTTTGTGTGTTTCGCCTCGACCCTGCGACCATTCGAAGTCGTCGTCGCTTTTTTAGTCGTGATGGAATGAGCCCTCGCTGCCGTCGTATGCCGGCCAATCAACGGACTGACCCAGGCCAACGGCGCTGGTGGGTCTTCGCACGACTTCTCTGGGCAGTTCCGAATGGCCGGCCCAAACCCCAGAACGCTTGAACTAACCTTTGACCTTTAGCCCTGCCTGGGGGGGGGCCAACGTCGAACGACGGTTTGGTGGTGGTCCACCCGCTCGAGATTGGGGCGCCTGCAGCAGCCCGGCGTGCAACCGGGCTGCGCAATCTTCATACTGTGCAATCTCTTGTGGTGAAGTGATACAAGTACACAGTAACGTTGACGCCAACGTGTGTATCTCGTCGGGACGAAACACTGAGCTGAAGGGCCATCGTTCTCCCGGGTGATATCATGATCTTCTGTATCCCTACGGGAATCACCTCTCTCCACTGCTTCTGGCCCATTCCATGGTATAAAGTTCGGTAGATCGGCCGTGATCGACCAGCTCTTCAGCGTCTGGAATTGGCGTACGACGCTGGCTCCACTGCGACCACAGCCCCGGAGGGGTCCATCCCGTCAGGCTTGGCCGGGGGCTGACAGCAGAGAACGCGTTGGACTGTCGATTTCTGACTCGGGGGTGGATTGGGGCCTTACAATGTAGGCGCCCGCTTTTTGACGTTTTCTGGGTCTGTCTCCTGCCGCTTCACCATCTGCTCACCTCAGCGCGGCCTGTGGCAGCGCGCAGAGTTGCAGCAGTGAGGTTAGAACGACCTTTTCCGAATGAGCTGCCCAAGCCTGGCAGACGCCCAACTTCCGCGCCTGCCACCACCCACGTCCGAGTGAACCAAGGGAGAGCCCCAGGCTCGGAGCCCTCAGCTGGCGGGTGTACTGTGGTGAACACGGCGGCCCTCTGTGCTGGCACCCTCAATACTACCCTCTCGCGTCGTGGTGCCCCTGTCTCCCAATCACACCGAATGCTCGGGGCCCGGACCCCCGCTTTCCGAGTTGCAACAGCGGGAGCGGGTCCATAAATAGCAGCACAAGGGATGCGATGCGGGTTGTGTGTCACCCATGGCCCATGGGCCATGGCTCGGGAAGCTGCCGTGTCCCGTGACTTGCTGTGCACACGGCACGCATCCAGGACGGTTGTGTCCCAAGCTTCCCAGCACGGAGTTAACAATGTGAAGACCAATCTCTCTTGGCCGAGTGTCTCGGTGCCCTGAGACTGGCCAAAGCGAGTCCTTGGTAGCGGCAGTGGATGGCACGATACACAGGCCTCACCTTTCCTCCACCTCGGACTTGGCTTTCCTCAAGGAGCAACAAGTCCGCCGAGTGCTCGTTGTGAAAGACGCCGAAAACAGTGCCGCCGGCCGAGAAACTCCTGAAGAGAGGACCTGGATGGGATTTCACGGTGAGCTGCCTGGATGGAATGGAATGCGAATGCAGACCGCCTGGGCCACCGGAGAGAGAGGACGAAGAGCATGCTGGCTGCACGAATCAGGCGCTGGGTTAAGCGAGGACGGCCCACCCTTCAGTCAGGATCACCTGCTGAGAACCCTCGGAACCCGCCAAGCCGGCGGACAAACAGGACGGGCAGTCCACTGCGCGAACAGGTCCACAACGGCAGATCCTACTGCAACAGAGCACGAAGACAAGATGAACCGAAGCCCGAGTCGACAGGGATGGGTGTTATCGTGATGTCTTGATCTGCTGCTTTCTTGGTGTTGTTGATGCTGTTGGCAAGTCGGGCATCGCAGAGGGGACCCCGCCTCTACAACGTAGGTGCCGTTTAGGAAGGGTCCGCCACAGGCGCACAGCGCGCCGTCGCCTGTTGTATGTACTTGGCACAGACCTGTACAGATCTGTATTCTGTGGAGAATATCCCGTATTCAGTCCGCTGTCCAGTTTGCTCGCTTTCCTCGACAGGCAGCTTTTCCAGCCTCAGCAGTCTCGGTGGGGCGGATACGCATTGCGCGCTGGAAGCCGCTGAAGTGCAGCGCGCGGTGGAATCCTCGCCCGCGGGCAGGCACAATTTTATTCCCGGGGCATGTCGGGGCTCTCGACGGTGTTTGCCGATGCCCGGTTGGTGCCCGAGCGGCAACGTGGGAGGCCCGACAGAAGGGCCATGGAACCCCCGCCGAAGCGGCCGAGGCATGTCAAAAGAGTGGAGAGAGACCCCTCCATCGACATTTTCACATCGAACCATTTTTTTGCTTTTCCCCTCGTCTCTGCGACGTCCGTTGTTTTCGGACCCAGACCGAAGAGGAGCCACTTGCGCTGGCGACGACAAGCCACAGCCAGTCCCCTGCGAGAGGGAGAGACTTCCCGTTTCTCGTGGATGCTGAAATTTCCCAATGCGGGCAACGCGCCAGGGGCGGCAGGGGACCCGGCGCCCCAAGTCAAGAAGAAAAAGGCGCTAACTGTGCGGGCACAGTGGCCACAGCCGAGTCAAGCCAAGTCAGGTCGGAGACTTTGGCGCGCCTCGCACAGCAAAAGGTACCTTAGTCGTACCGTAGCACCATCAGATACGGGACTGACTCCGCTGGCCCAGGACCAAGACGTCCCGGGCACATCCACAACACGCGCATCGAGGTCCGGCTTCAAAACACACCCACGCAACCCAGGGCTCCGGTTCCCGGTCCTGGGTGGTGAGTGGTGAGTGGTGACAAGTTTGTTCTTGGGAATGCCCTGCAGCCAGCGCCCCATCAGATGCATCGTCGCGACTCTCCCCGGCGGGTCTGGGCCTGAGGCACAGCGTCCCCAGCGCCGGGCAACCCATTTCCCGTGGCCGGCAACTGTCCAGCCATCCACTTCGCGTGTTCCAGCTTCCAGAAGGGCCCTCTTGTCCACGTCATGTTTTCGAAAAACGCGACTGGCCCGAGGTGGGAGAGATGGCCACGGGCGGGGGTCGCATCGACCTCACAGCACGGACGGGGCCTGGCTGTCGGGTGCGCATGGGTTCGCTCGTCTGCCCTGCACGTTCTGCATCTCCGCTTCGTGCCCCTGGTGGCTTGGGTGCGTCCGATGTCAAGCGGGGAGCTCGGGACGCCGGGCGGCCCAGGTCCCTTGGGTCGGATTTTGTCAAGCCAGCAACTCTGCTCGGCGGGTTGCGAAAGCGATGTGTATGGTACGGTATTCTCGCCTCGCCCGGGAGCGTGTCCTTCGGTAATAGTACGGCGGCATGGGCACTCGCAGCCGAGCTTGGGAGCAAGCAAATGCTCCTCCATGGCCCATGGGTTTTCGGAGGGCTGGGCACACGGCTCGAGCGACGTGCCACAGAGGTGCTGCAGCCAGTCTTACCGTAGCGCATGCCGCCCCGAGGAGCTGGTCACACCAGCAGCAGCCTCCACCTGCAGCTCAGCTGCGGCGCCTTGCCCCGTCTGGTCTGACCAACCGCTGGGGGCTCCGTACCTGGAAGTCCCTTTCCTTCCCTTCCCTCCCTCTTCACCCGAACCCCTGGCCCCTGGCACCTGAGGACCCCTGTCGGGGATCGTTCGCCAGTTCGCCGGCTCGCCCACTGGCACTGTGCGCGTGCATCCGAACACACACCCCTGCCCTGGCTCAGCGACACGCTGCGGGCGCGGCAGACCAGTGTGCAGCACTGGACTGCCCTGGACTGCACTGGACTGCACTGGACTCTCTGGCACGGGCTCTGGGCTCTGCACAACTCTCGTCGCCAATGCAGAGCGTGCAGAGCGCGATCCAGCCAGAAGGCGCGCAAAATGGGGCGCCTGCACAGCAGCCCCCAGGCTGCCAGGCTGCCAGGCTCCCACTCTCCCGCTCTCCCAGACTCAGGCTTCCACCCTTCCCCACACACCCACCTTGCACCCCGGGCCCCGGCTGCCATGGAGTGTTTCTCCTTCCTTCCCTTGCCTTGCGTGCCCTGTCCTGCCCTGTCCTCTCCTGTCCGGTTGTGATTTGAGACTCGCAGCAGCAGCAGCAGAGCACCGGCAGAAACAGACGGGACAGGCCCTGTCTGCTCCTGGCTGCATCTCGCCCTCTGCCGCCCTCACCACACACACCACTCTCTTCCCACACACCCACCACCACTCTCAAGCCTCACGCTCTTTATTTTTTTTGCCGCCTTCCCCCCCCTGCCCATTTTCTCGGGCAATTCACACTCTCTCTTAAACTCCCGGCAGACGCCCACACTGGGTGGCTCTCTGATCCCGGTCCACACGTTCTTTTGACCTCGCATCCCATCCCCTTGATATCTCGCATCCCCCCCCGACCTCAGGCCCCCTACCCTACCTACCCTCCTCCACATACACATTCAACACCACACCCACACCAGGCGGCCGCCGTCCTCTCATCCCGCCTCGCTCTCACCTCAGTCGCTCTTTCGGTGCACGCCAACAACATACCGTTCCACCTCTTGAGGACCCGGGACCAACGCTGCTGCCTCGCCTCGCGTCCAGAAGTGTCTATTATCATACCGCCCAGGATCGAGACGTGCAACCAGTCGACGACCATCAGAGTGCCCTTTCGCTAGGGTTGCTCAAGCACCACAGCCACAGCCACAGCCGGCACAATGGACATGGAATATCTGGACCCTTTCCGCCGCCGCTATCCCAACGTCAACATGCAGCAGCCATTGCCCGGCCAGCAACCAGGACACCCGCAGGGCGCCCAGTACCCATATTGGAATCCGCTGATGGCATACTATCAACAACAGCACCGCGCCGCCGCGTTGATGGGTCAGGGGAACATGCATCTCTCGAAGCCGGCAGAGCCCAAGCCACGGTTGGCCAAGGACGAAGTGGAGCTGTTGGAGAGGGAATTTGGAAAGAACCAGAAGCCAAGCAGCAGCACCAAGCGAGAGCTGGCAGAGCAGATGGGCGTCGAGGTGCCGAGGATAAACGTAGGTTTCTGCGAGCGGGCTCTTCTAGGCAAGCCGCCGTGCGCTGACGCATTGTGACAGAATTGGTTTCAGAACCGCCGAGCCAAGGAGAAGCAGATCAAGAAGACGGCCGAGTTCGAGGCCCAGCAAGCGAGGGAGCGCGCCGGTTCCGAGTCCAAGTCGACCAGCGACCTGGATCAGAGCGAGCTGTACGACTCGAGCGCCCCGTCTACCGCCGCGTTCGAAGCAGACGATGACAGCGAGAGCGATTATGCCGAACCCAAGAGCGAACCTACCGACCAGCCGACGCTGGCCCATGTGCCTGCTGCGCCAGCATGCGAGAGCCCAACCAGCTCCGAAAGCGATGGGTTCGTCCACGTCAAGTATGGACCCTCCGCTCCGATCCCGGAGCTGGCCGTTCCAGAGCTCTCGCCGCGAGGGGCCATGGTAGAATCTTTCGCCGAGACACAGGGTCAGACCTCGTTCCAGCAGCCAGAATCATTCCGTTTTCAAGTTGCCGACACATCCGCCGCCGACAGCCTGCCGCGCCCGGCCTACGGCTCGTTGTCCCCCCATAATGCCATGGGTATCAGTGATTCGGGCGCATTCGGCCCGTACGCCGACCAGACCTACTTTGCGGCTCCCCCGGTCTCGCGGTTTCCCTCCGAAATGGTGGCTGCCCACGCCCCGATCAATGTCGACAACCGGCTGTTGAGGCACCATGCTTCTGTGGAGAGCTTGGCGCAGTCCGATGTCGTCTCGCCTGGCTCGATCCCAAGCTCCCCGTCGACAGTTTCGAACCTTCGTTTCAAATCCCCGCCTCCACCCGCCGATATTGCCGGCAGGAGGAAGAGCAGACGGCCTGCACCTCTCGGCCTGTCCGCGCTCAAGGGTGGCCCCGGGCCCAAGACGGGCATCGAGGTGCCGAGGCGGGCTGACACGGTGAGCCCCATGAGACGCATCTCGTCGGCAACCGGCAGCCTCTGCGGGCGTGTGCAGAAGACGTTCATGGGCCCAGGCGGGCCGCGGTCGCCCTTCGCCATGGATCGAAACAAGGAGGCGCTTTTGCAGACCCTGCAGGAGACGCAACCCTCGTCGATGGTGTCCTTGAACAGTGCCATGTCCCCAATGAGCCCGGACGGGATGCTCGGCTCGGGCATGGGAGACTGCGGCGCGGGTGCCAGCTCCTCCGACGACGAACAGGTCTACCCTTTCCGCTCTCTCGGCGTCGTGGGTGGTGTCCACCTATACAATGGCGAGCCCCTCATCAAATCTCCCCCCGGGACGCCAGGTTTGCAAGTGGGTTTCCACGAAACCTTTTACCCGAGCTCGCTCGACCATGCGTGGAACTATGTCCCTCAAGATGAGCCATTGCCGACGCCGAGCCTCTGCAGCCACGGGGGCTCCGAACTCGAGTTCTCGATGGCCCCTCAGCTCCCAGGCTATGTGGCTAGTCAACCGGTGACGCCCTCGTTCCCGCCCACGATGGGTCCGGCGTACACGGGTTTCTTTGGCTCGAGCTTGGGGCAAATCGAGTACCACTTTCCGGAATCGTACCCGGCCGAGACCTCAGCCCGTTCCTCCCCTGTGGTACCTCCGAGGTCAAAGCAGTTCCAATTCGCCCAGAACATCACCCCTCAGGACTTCAGCACAGATAAGTCGTGAAAAGGAGGCCGACTCGAATCACCGACCAACACATTTGCCATCCCATCATTGGAGGCTGCCATGTACCAACATCCATCTTTTTTCCCTATCTTCTCTTCGCAGCGAGCGACAAATTTTGTTTGAATCCAGGCCGTTTGTCTCAAACAGAGAGACACTCATCACAGTCTCTCTGATTTTCATTTTTCCTTTTCTTCTTCGTTTTCATATATTTTGCTCCTTTAGGAGGGATTTTGTTCCGGGCTTATACACGCGGCTACGGGTTTGACGAAAAAGCGCACAGCAACACACCAACCAACACAAGACGAAGAGCACTTTTCCTTTAATGTAATGATAAACGGGCACAAAGTGGGATCGGGGTCGGGGGTTACTTTTTTGGCTTTTTTGCCTCTTGGCCTTTTCCAGGATGGCTTTTGGGTTTTCTCCTCTTGCAAGGACACGAAGCGGCCGGGTGAGAGACAAGGAGAGGAGCAACAACACACCATGGACCGAACCACTCCTCGTCATTTTCATTTCTCCCCCTTCTCGGCCCGCGATCGTTCTGGCATCGAGGGGGCGGTGTAATGGGCGTCATCAACGGTGGTCAAGGCGGGTAACACACATGAACTTGAACTTACCGACCGCGCGGGGGAAGGCAGGGTTTGGAACGGGCAGGTTTCTGGCACGACGGGTTTTGTCCGGGTATTCAAGCACGATCGATTGGATAAGATGTACACGGCACGGAAGGACATGGATGCTTTTCCGCGAGGTTGGATACGCCTCAGTCTCCGAAGAGGCGGGAATTGGAGTAGGGAGGACCTCGGAGGAAACTGTGTTAGTATATCATACGTATCATTTACCGCCCAGAAGCGAAATCTCAGTGCGAGGCCAAGGCAGCCCAGCCCAGACCCTCCGCGGGTTTGCGTTTGGGCCGGCCGCTTGTCTGTCCTTGCTTGACTAACCTTACTTTACGTCCGTGTCCTGCGATATGAAGGGAGGGATAAGTATGGGGTGAGATGAGGTGCTTCGCTTGTGACTGATCGACATATATTGAATCGGTTCGTCCCGTTCCGGTCCCACGGGTCCTTCCCATCCATCCATGCACATGGTCCACTCGTTTTGTTTCCGCGCCGGGGACTGTGGCATCCCGATCCCGTGGTTCGGTGTTGGCACGCCATCGGCAACCAAGTTCCGGGTAAACGGCAAGGGAAGAAGTGTGGCAAACAAGCCATGTAGATTAATCTATTTTGATGGGATGGCTTCCGGGTATGCGGCATACGGTGGGGTTAGAGTTGATGGCATTACAAGTACAGTCCCTGCTCCAGCCGCAGTGCCACGTTTGCCATGGAGAAAAGAAGCTGTAAATCTCTGTGCATATGCAAGGCAGTCTGAGCCGAGCGCTCTAAGCATGGTATGTATGGGGATCAGATAAAGGTGGGTCTGGTTTTGGGTTGCCAGAGACAACGTGTCATGCACTGCTTGTGTGGTGCGTGGTGTGGTGTGGTGGGATGTGGTCAAGGTGGCACGATGCTGTCCTTGCCGCTGTTCATTCCCTCGGTACATCTCGAAGCAACATCGCGGATGGGTTTGGCCCAACAGAAGAAGGGGCCATGGGAAATTGAGAAGATCCAATTTGTCTTGCCCACTCGGCGAGGACTGCGAACCTAACATGATGGAGGAAGTACTAGTAGGATGCCCGACGCAGATCGCCAGAGGCGCCCTGCCCTCTCCAAGTTCCAACACACCCAGAGCGGAACACGGCCGATGCCGAAACCCCCTAGACAGATACACGAACAAGAAGAGAACCGCTTTGCTCGACAGATAGCACCAACAAGATGTGTACTCAGGGAATAGGTACCTCGGGAGAGGAGAGTAGATAGGGGTATCGTTTTCGGAAATGCCAGGCAAGGAGACACCTCAAGAAAAGTAGAACGGAGAAACGAGAGGCAGCCATGCATGCATGGCGATAAGAGGGAACCGTGAAAGTTCTCTCACGAAATGACCGAAACATGAGTGACACGAGCCCAAAGGAAAACCGCAAACACCAGCCCCGAAACCGGCCGATCCTTTCCCACGAACCGACTTGATTAGTTGTTAACAGTAACCATCCCCCGAAAAAGCGCCCCTCATGGATGACGTTGCCGTGTTGGGCGTGTTCCCAATGGAGCCGCTGGCGTCGCTGCTCGGCGTGGCCGGCTCGACGACGCGGTTCCTGATGGTCATGATCCACTCGTGCTGCAGCAGGTCGACGGCCGTGTCGCGCTTCGTCGAGTCGTG
>OUNM010481722.1_pt1 | contig 15942 bp, 12 predicted proteins | sample 1769961 | NCBI WGS metagenome assembly OUNM01 (sample SAMEA3914820, study PRJEB12502) | metagenome | biome: forest; material: soil | place: USA | collected 2012-03-12 | depth 0.3 m | reverse complement strand
TTTGTGTTGGGGTTCGGCCTGTACAATTCATCAGGAATCTTCTCGTCTACGTTTTTTTGCCTGGGGTTGTGTGCTTGTGTCCTGGTGATTTTGTTGTGTGTGTGTGTGGTGTGGCGTTGCTGATGCTGCGAGAGAGAGTGTGTGGTGCGGGTGTTGCTGTGGTGTCTCCTGTTTTGTTGGCTTATTATGTGAGGAGAGCGTGCTGTACTGGTGGGGCTGGGGCGGGAACTGTGAGAGTATCGTGCTGTGTTGGTGGAGCTGGGATGGTAACTGCGAGTATATCGTGCGGTGGTTGGTGTAGCTGGGAGAGGGCGAAAGGGATGTAGGTAGGTAGGTAGGAGGTAGTTGATGGGTTGAGGGTGATGAGGGTGGAGGAAAGGCTTGCTATGTTTGTCTTTGGGCGTTGTTCTGCCTTTAGTCTTGTCGTTTTCACTTGTGTTCTTTCTTTTCTCGTGTTTCTTTACTTGCCGATCCTTGTTTTGTTTTGTCTTTTCTACTGCTGACAGTGCCATCCGCCTATCTGAGCCTCGCGATGTTCCCCTCCCGCCTAGACCGCTGAGTGAGGCTGTCCTCCTGTGCTATCTCGACTTGTCGGCGGACCTGAGCTGATACAACGTGGAATATCAGTGCTATACAGATGATCTCCTACGAGATGCGATGCGGAAGAACCCGTCCTCTGGCGATATCTCGGCTGTGGCTAGAGTTGAGTTGACACAGCTTAGTGGACGATGACTACACTCTGCTGCGAGATCCCAATACGGACCATAAACGGAGACTGTAGTATCTTGCAACAGATTACTTGTTTTGGTCGTTGTCCCAGGAGGCCTGCTCTCCTCTATATCTCATAGAGAGTTCGATGTTAGACGTAACACGGTCTTTGAGCATATCATGTTTTCGTCAATTGTTTCCATAGCTCAAGTTGATACCACACAACTGTGACATTTCCCAAACGTCCTTACAGAGACCCGAGGAGAGCATAATCCCTGCGCTTCAACGCGGCCCATTGCCCTCCCTCTTTTGCAGTTCCGGATCAAGCCCAGCACAGAAAAATACACCCCTCACAACCACCACCTCACCCATTTACTCACAATCCTCACACCTCCCCCCCTCCAACCCACAAACCTTCCCCTTACCCGCCCTAGCATCAACCTCACCACCCTCCACGCCCGAGCTCTGCTGCCCCTGCTGCTTCCCACTCCCAACCTCCTTCACCTCACCCGCCCCCTCCTTCCCATCACCCCCACCACCACCACTCACCACCACCCCCTTCCCTCCCTTGGGATACTCCCGATCCACATGCCCCAGATCCCTCCCCGGCGCAATCACGTCCCGCACCCGCCGCTTGAGCTCCTTGGTCTCGGGGAACCCGCCGTCGCGCTTGCGGTCCCAGAGGAGGGTCTTCTTGGTCGTGACAGGAGCAGCAGTTGTCGTGTCTGCTGCTGCTGCTGCTGCTGATGATGATGTGGTGGTGGTGGTGGTGGTGATCTCGACGACAAACACGCCGCCTGTGGCGGGCTGCAGGGCGACTTCGCCGAGGGCGGTGGAGAAGGTGGAGAGGAGTTCTTGGGCGAACTGCAGGGTCGGGGTTAGTCACTAAAAGGGGATGGAGATGGACGAGAGACGGACATATGCTGCTCGGAGCATCCACTTGCACTGAGTGCAAAACTGGATCGTGACTCGCGGGAGCAGGGGCTCTGCTGCTGCGTCCTGCCTTGGCTCGGCCATTGGATCGGTTGCTGTTTGCTGTTGAGGCTTCTCTGCTGTCTGACTCGGGAGGGTGTCGGCTTGTTGTTCGGTGGGTTGGCTTTGGACGCCGGCTGTGGACGGGTAAGCCGGGTCCGTGATGTTTGACAAGTGTGGGAGGAGTGAGCTGCGTCATTTGATGGTGACGGCCGGACAAAACCACCGAAACCCACCTACCTTAACCTGATTGTCTCGAACGACGGAATAGTATTCCTCTACGGTCTGAAGCCTGACGCCGATCTTTCTGTTATCGGCTGCATTTCGTGTCTCACATCGCTGGGTCACATTGCACATGTCTGATTTCGATCCTGTCTCATTCACCAATCCTTCGTCTCGTCAATCCAGAGGGAAACCATGTAATCCTATATACAGTGAAAAAAGAAAAAGCGCAGGGCAAGGAGGCGGGCTAAGCCAAGTAAAGCACGGGAATAACACAAGACAAATGAGAAAGAAATAATGAAGGAACTAAGGTATTACACGCTGAAGAGCTGCGTAGCCAGCCTGCGATCCGCCCAGAATAAAAGGGGTATGAGTGGTAGCGTTATCGTAGGAGGCCGTGCCGTCGTCGTCCCGCCCGTTCCATGACCTCTCCTCTCCTTGCCCAGGCGAATTTTGGGGTTTTTGTTGTTTTTCGAACCGGCAAATGGGGTGGTTGCTGTGGGTGGTCCGTATTTTCCCTCCTCCAGTGATCCGTTTTCCCTTGCCAGTGCTCCGTGGTCCGGCCGATATTATGCTCCAAGACGTCGTCGGTAGACGGTCCGGGACTCCTGCGCGCCCCAAGGAGACACAGCCGGCTCAGGTGAGTAGAGCAAACCCAGGTCGGATGTCGGCCTTGGAGGCCAGAGTTGAGGTCACCTGTAGCCGCCATCTTACATGACTATACAGCACCCGCCACTCTGTTGTGGCGCGTAGGGGTCGTCGCCCTTAGGAACGGGGCCCCAAACGTTGGGCACCATGTAGTCCCTGGTGCTGTTGCAGTACGCAATGATGCTGGGCCGGGTCAGCGTATTGAAGAGAAGAATGGTCGAAAATGCATATTTACCTCTTGGATGCTTGGCTCACGGGGATGCGTTCCCGGTCGAGGTCCTCCCGTAGCCGCGAGTTGAGCTCCGTCAGGCGGCGGAGCTTGAGGTCGGCCATGCTCTGCTTGTTTTTCTTGATTTGCGAAGGGTCGCCCACATCGCGCGACGTGTACTGAGGCATCTTTGAGGAAGAAATTGTGGCGGTTTGGGGGAGTGAGATGGGGAGTCGCGGTGCGCAACGTGCGTTGCTGGGGTCTTCAGGTCTCGACGGCGGCGGTGGCGCACGCGGCGAAGGTCCTTCTTCAGAGGTCCAGTCGACGGGTCGGCTCGGCTGTCGCTGCAATCGGCTGGTGCCGCTGCTCTCGCGTAGATGCGAATCGGCGGCTGGGGTCGCGCGAAAGGCCTGCTAATCGGCGATGGTGATGCGTGCTGCTGGGCCACGGGGGCGTGTCAGTCAATCAAATCAATTGACGCGATGACTGCGTGTTGCCTCATCCTGCCCTCTAGACGTGTCCGACCCATCTCCTCCCCGTTGCGCATCGCACGACCGATACTCGCTCTTCCTGCCAGTCGCTCTCGTGGTGCTGGCGAATTGGCTCGACGTGACGACTCCTCGCTCTTGGTCGCAGGGCAGGCCGGGGGCACGCAGGTCGCACGGTTTGCTCCCTGGCGCAGCACCGGGGGACGACACAATCCACCGACGGGCGGTCGAAGGAATAAAACAAGCGAGCAAACTTACCACAAGAACCGGGAGGCGATGCTGGAGGGCGCGTGTGACGTCTGGCGACGGATTCCGACGACGGTGCGATTGACTGATTGACGGACTGGCTGGTGTGGTTGCGGATGCCAGAAGCTCCAAGTCTTGGAATGGGCGGACGGGATTGGCAGAGGCGTCGGGAAGCGAAGGGGAACGCAGCTCAGGGAGCGGGCGTTGATGGTCCGTGCTGGCCTGCCTGTCCGAGCCGGGCAAAAGAAAATGAGATGTCCAGGGGAGGTTAGATTGGGGCCCGCCCAGCAACATTCGATCGTTACACTGCGCCGGGTCCTGTCTCATTCCGATCCTCCCACGGCCGCGAAAAACGCAGCGCGGGTGGCTGCGGGACGCGGCACCGTCTCCGCGACCTTTTGAGCGAGAAGCTAACAAACTCTGAGGGAAATGCCCGTCATCCGCCTCCACCTTGCGATGCATCATGTTGCAGTTGTTGGGAGACGCAGAGTTTCAACACCTCGTCCGCGCAGCCTCATTACCTCGACATTGGCTTGTCTTGGCCCGCAACTAGCGTCCCCCGAGCGCACGGTGGTCTGGTTTGTGATGTCCGAAGGCTCCCTCGGGTGCGGCGACAGGTTGGTCAGACACCTTGGCCGCCACAGAAAGTGTACGTTTTGGTATTATCGCATCCTGTTCGCAAAATGCCGTAGCTATTTGTGCTGCGCAGCGTACGCATCTGGACTGCAGATGTGCTTTTCCACAATAGCTTGTTCACCTTGCTGGTCTGCTATTGTTCCCCACTCTGTGGCCCTTCCCTGAAAGGTGGGTGCCCCGCCATTTTGACTGGAAACGGACCCCACCTCGCCCAAACAGCTCCCTCTCAGCATCCGAGTCCTCGTCTTCGAAGGCTGCTGCAAAGCACCAGGACCAGAACATTGGGCCTCAGAACCAAGAAGAAATCAAGACACCCCCTTGGCTTTGAATCTTTTCTAGTCTTGATTTCGCTTCCGTAGTCCCACCCAAAATCAGACTCGACAGACCAGCTCCGCGAGCTCGCCCGGCTCAAATCACGTGATCTGCATTTTCCGCCCACACAATTTCAAGGAAACCCGCAACTGCCTGGGCCAGGGCTTCCGCCAACGCATTCTCCACGAGGCGAAAAAATCTCTGGAACCAGCGCCAGCCAAGTCGCCAGCAACCCCTCACGCTGCGTTGCGCTGCGCTCACGAAATCCATCAAATCTCCTCGAGACCTGCTACCACGCAGAGGAGGTTGCCCATCATGGTAAGTTGCCCGTTGCCATTGCACGCCCTCTCCAGGCAACTGCCGACTCCGGCTTTGCGACTTTGCAGCCAACCCCTCCCCACTTTGGACCATCATCGTCCGCAGAGATGCCCGTGTCGTTGAGCGTCGACTGACCGACTCTCTTGCTTGCAGCCGCCCCCGCCGCATCAAAAACCCGAAAATGTTCTCAAGAGGGCCCACGAGCTCATCGGGGTCAACCAGGCCCCGGCGGCCCTGACCCTGCTGCACGAGCATATCACGTCGAAGCGGTCGCGCAATGTCCCCATCGCCTCGCTTGAGCCGGTGATGGTCCTGCTCGTCGAGCTGGCCGTGGAGCAGAAGAAGGGAAAGCTCGCCAAGGACGCCCTGTACCAATACAAGAACATCGCCCAGAACACCAATGTGGGGACAATAGAGGTGCGTGGATGTCGACGGGATCGTGGGGTTTATGGGATGGCTGGCTGTGCGGGTGCTGACTAGGGATCCAGCTTGTTCTGAAGAAATTCATCGAGTTGGCCGCCGAGAAGGTCACGGTCGCCCAGGCAAAGGCCGATGAGGTTCAAACGACCCTCGAGGCCTCCACGGGCTCGGCCAATGTCGAGGACCTCGAGGCCAGCGAGACCCCGGAATCCATCCTCCTGGCTACCGTCTCCGGCGAGCAGTCCAAGGACCGCACCGACCGCGCCATCGTCACTCCGTGGCTGAAGTTCCTGTGGGAGGCGTACCGGACCGTTCTCGACATCCTCCGCAACAACGCCCGGTTGGAGCTGCTCTACCAGAGCACCGCGATGCAGGCCTTCGACTTCTGCCTCAAGTACACCCGCAAGACCGAGTTCCGCCGCCTCTGCGAGCTTCTCCGCAACCATGTCCAGACGGCCGCCAAGTACTCGGCTCAGATGCACGCCATCAACCTGAACGACCCGGATACCCTCCAGCGCCATCTGGAGACCCGCTTCCAGCAGCTGAACGTGGCCGTCGAGCTGGAGCTCTGGCAGGAGGCCTTCCGCAGCGTCGAGGACATTCACACCCTCCTCAGCCTGAGCAAGCGCCCGCCCAAGAACATCATGATGGCGAACTACTACGAGAAGCTGACGCGCATCTTCCTGGTCGGCGAGAACTATCTCTTCCACGCCGCCGCCTGGTCCCGGTACTTCAACTTGCTGCGCCAGTCCGCCGCCATGATGGCCGCTGGCCAGAGCAAGAAGTCCGACAACCCGCCCGCCAGCGAGGCTGACCTGCAGAAGGCTGCTACCTTTGTCGTCCTCTCGGCCCTGTCTATTCCCGTCATCAGCACATCTCGCTCCCGCGGCGCCATGGTCGACTTCGATGAGGCCCGCAAGAACAAGAACTCGCGCCTCACGCATCTCCTTGGTATGTCGCAAGCACCGACCCGTGCCACTCTGTTCCGCGATGTTCTGTCCAAGGCGCTCCTCCGCCGCGCCCGCCCGCAGATCCGCGATCTGTACAACATCCTCGAGGTCGACTTCCACCCTCTTTCGATCTGCAAGAAGATCTCTCCCATTCTCGCCGAGATTGGCGCCGACGAAGAGCTGCAAAAGTACATTGCGCCCCTTCAGCAGGTCATCCTCACCCGCCTGTTCCAACAGCTCTCCCAGGTGTACGAGACGGTCGATCTCGAGTTCGTCCAGAGCCTGGCGCAGTTCCCGGAGCCCTTCCAGGTCACTCGCGGCACCATCGAGAAGTTCATCATGAACGGCAACAAGAAGGGCGATCTCGCCATCCGCATGGACCATGCCACAGGCGTCCTGAGCTTCGACGTCGATGTCTTCTCCTCCGCCAAGGCTGTCCACTCCGGATCGGCTGCCGGCTCGGCCGAGAGCGAGGTTGGCACCGTCCAGCGTCTCCAGAGCACGCCCTCGCAGATTGTCCGTTCCCAGCTCACCCGCCTGGCCGAGGTCCTGTATACCACCTGCACCTACATTGACCCGTCGTTCAACGAAGCCCGGATTAAGGCTCGCGATGCCGCTCTCGCTCGCGCCAAGGCCGGTGCTGAGAAGGAGCACCTCGAGATTCTGGCCAGGAAGGAGGTTATTCAGAAGCGCAAGGACAAGGCGTCGGAGATCCAGGCCCAGAAGGACAAGGAAACTGCCCGCAAGAAGGCGCTGCAGGAGCATGCTCTGCAACAGGCCGAGGCTCAGCGGTTGGCTGAGGAGCAGAGGATTCGGGAGCAGAAGCGGATGGCTGCTGAGCGCGAGCAGATCAAGAAGAAGGAGGTCGAGGGTCTTCTCAAGGATATGAAGCTTGAGGACATCGAGCTTGAAGATTTCGAGAATCTCGACAGCAACAAGATCCGCATGATCAAGCTCCAGCAGCTTGAGCGGGAGAAGAACACGGTGGCCGAGAAGCTCCGCGTTACTGGCAAGCGCCTCGACCACCTGGAGCGTGCTCTCAGGAAGGAGGAAGCCAAGAAGCTTCCCGAAGACTACGAGGCTCAGCGCAAGCGTGACTTGGCCGAGTATGAGCTCATCAAGGTTCAGACCCTCAAGGACGCGGAGCAGAAGCACAAGGCGGATGTGGAGCTGAAGCACCGCCTGACGCGCCTGATGCCCTTCTACGAGTCGTTCCGCGCTGATCTGCACGAGCGCCGCCGCGATCTCTTTGAGAAGCGCCGCCGCGATGCCGAGCGCGAGCTGGAGAAGCAGGTCACCCTGCGGAGGAAGGAGTACCGCGAGAAGAAGCTGCGTGAAAAGCGCGAGCGCGAGGAGAAGGAGCGCGCCCTCCGGGAAGCCGAGGAGCGGGCGGCCAAGGAGAAGGAGGAGGAGAAGAAGCGCCAGGAGGCTCGCAAGGAGGAGCTGGCCAGGATCAGGGAGGATCGCGAGAAGGAGCGCGAGAAGGCGAAGGAGGCCCAGGCCCGCCAGCAACAGCGCGAGGAGGAAGCCATGGCCCGCCGCAGGGCCGAGAAGGCTGCCGCAACGGCCGTGCCCGTCAGGGAGCGTCCCGAGCCGGTTGCCGCCGCCGCTGCTGCTGGCGCCCCTCCCCGTCTCGCGCTGGCCGGAACCAAGCCCAGCTGGAGAGAGCGCGAGGCTGCCAGGGCGAGCGGCGGTGCGGCCCCGTCAGACACGACCCCGCCCCCAGCCCCGGCGGCACGGGCTGCCCCCCCTCCCATGGAGCGGACCGACTCCAACGACAGGCCCCCTGCGGCCGGTGGTCCTCCCCGTCTCGCCCTCGCCGGCAACAAGCCTAGTTGGCGTGAGCGCGAGGCTGCCAAGGCCGGAGGCGGTGGTGCGCCGCCATCTGAGCGGGGACCCCTGCCCCCCAGGGTCCCGTCCGACCGTGCCGCCCCCATGGACCGGGCAGGCTCGGGCCGTGGCGGTGATCGGGAAGCTAAGGACAACGGCCCCGCCCCGGAGCCGCTGAAGACCTCGGGCGGACCGGGCAAGTATGTGCCCAAGTTCCGTCGCGACGCCGGCAACTAAGGTAGACGGTGTGGGAAGCGGGTAGGACGAAAATATGGATGAATGAATGGATGGATGGATGGAGTGGGGGGTGCAGGTCGTTCCACTCGTTGATTGGCATGTCACAGTCACACACAACACACATACACATCATTGGAGTTTTCTCTTTGGGAGGGGAACGGGGGGGTCATCAGTCGTCTCTGGGGTTCCTCTCTGTCTCTCCCTTTTCTCTCTTCTCGTGTTTACGGGGCCGACGGTCGTCGGCAGCAGGCAGGCAGGCAGGCAGGAAGTTGTAGAGTAGCATCACGTCGTCGTTCACGTCTCGTTCGCGTCCGCGGTCGTCGAAGCCATGCCATGTGTTGTCATGTTGGGGACGTACCTAATGGGAGGACGTGGTTGGGCATGGCGGACAGGAGGGGTAGGCAGGCGGGTAGTTGAGAATGGAAAATGAGTGGTTTTCTTTTTCGGCTTGGTGTGCTCTCTGTCTGGGCTGATGTGTGCTGGACCAACACATTCACTAACGAGCCGACTATGGTGCGCTATTCGCATGCGATGTCCCTGTGCTAGGCGGGACCCCACTTGTCGATGCCAGGGTCTGGTGGTCCGGTCTCTGTTTGGTTTGATTTGGTTTGGTCGGGCAAACCGGCGCCGGTCCAGCGGTCCTTAGCATTTGTTAACTCCGTGTTCTATTATTAGATATTTATGAAAGGCCTTCTTAATTAATTGTCTGCACTCGTCCCTTTTTGCGCTCTCTCCAGCTGAAGATAGTTGTCGCGCCGCCGCGGCGGTGTGAATGTCTCTAAGCATTCGGCATCGACGCATGGAAAGCGGCGTGCTGAAAGATGCGGTAGAAGAAGATGTACAGGTAGAATGTCTGTGACGAACGAGCGAGGCGTGCATGCTGCTCTTGATAGTCGGCGACTGCTATAGGAGGTTGACGGGCTGCGATAGGACGAAAGTCGCTCAGCCCGCCGCCAGCTGAAAGCGTGGCGGTGTGGGATTGCAGAGAGGATCTTCTTCTTTTTTGCCGCTGGTTTGTCTGGATTGTGAAGGAGCTGGAATGTGATGCAAGGGAGAACCAGTGTTGCAGCGGCGGATGCAACTGTTGAGTGTGACGCAGGCGGAGAGGTCGTTGTGATAGAGCTTTTGCGAGGGCAGGATAGGGAAGGGATCGGCGCTCAGGGATGGGGCGGGAGGATGGCCGGATCGGCGAGCATCTGTTCTCGGCTGGGTCGGCAGTTGAGTGGCCGATGTGGAGTCTTGGAAAGGGATTTCTTGCAGGCGGGGGGAGTCTGGAATTTCTCGCAGGGCCTGCTTGGCGAGCTTGGCTCGAGTGGACTCTGGGCCTGGCTTCAGTGGCTTTTGTCTTTCTTTCTTTTTTCTTCTTTGGCCGGGTTCTTCCCCGCAAATGCGGCTCAAGGGGTGACACATCACGACCCACCCAGAACCTCTTCCCGCTGGGTTACAGTATCCCGTATCCAGTACCGGGAAACCAGCTCAGCTGAAGTCGCCGGTGATAGATTGCCCGAGGGGCAGAGGAGCAGACGTGCAGAGGCGCAGCCTCACCTGAAGCAAGCTAAAGATCGACGTCGGGATCCGTCAGGTGTAAATGTTTTGACCGTGCGTGCGTTGCGTTGGGATGAAGCCTCGGTCTGACCACCGGCAAACAACGTGCCGCGATCCCGCTGGCGGCATTTTTGTTTGCAGCTGCGGATGCAGCCGAGATCTGTGCTTCTCTGGTCGATGGAGCCTGGGTGCACCCCCTGGTCATCCCAAACTCTTGCAGCTGGCAGCTGACAGCTGGGGCAGGATTATGTCCATGTTCTGTGATTCTCACAATGTGATTCTGTTACCAACGTTATGGACCGGATACACGGAGATTGGAGGCGCCGAATAGAACTTTGAGGATAACGTCAACATCCCTCCGTTGTCTCCGCCTGGCTTGGGCTTGGCCACCGTTGTGCTGTGAACGTGGGAGCCTGGCTCCCGTCCTGGGCATGTTGGGCTGCTGCTAGAAGTCCGGGGAAAGGGACCGGCCTTCTGGTCGGTCAGTGAGTGGACTGACGGACAGGGGTATGCTCAGCTGAGCCTCGCTTGTTGGGTCTCTTTTGGTGTGCATGCGCTCAGCCCTTGGCGCCGGCGTCAATAGTCCACATCGAGTTGTCATGCTCTCAACCTCTGTGGGCTTGTACATCACGTTCGTGGCTGTCTTGCTGCCCAGCGTGAAGTTGGGTTGCTCTCGGATGTTTTTGCGACAAGAACAAGGCGACTCGGGATGGTGCCGAGTTCTCCGCAGAGCGAGGCTGGAGACGCGCATCTTCATGATGGTGATGGTATTCCCTTCTGACCTTGCCCCTTTTGAGGAAGCTGGCTGGTTGCACCAATGACTGCCTGGCGGGAAATTGGGCATCTGCATGCGCCCTGACGGGCAATATTCGCGGTTGTGCCACAGGGTCATCACGGACAGCAAGTGGCGTGTCGTCCTTCCACCCACAGAAGGAGGCAGAAACACGAGCAGGCAAATCGCTGCCGCGTGTGGTCCGTCTCAGCGGCTGTCTGACAGCTCGACAGGCGAGGGCGGTCAATAAGAAAAGGAATGCTCATGCAGGCTTCCTCAATATTGTCTGCACGCGTCATCTCGTGGCAGCACAGACAGCCGTCGTCTAAAAATAATGAAGACAGAGAGAGAGTGAGAGAGAGAGAAGCAACGGGGTTGCCGAGGCAGTGGAAATCCGGGTTGCTGGGTTTTCCTCGTTGCGGGTGGGCGGGAACTGCGGAATAGATGTCAGGAATCTCGGTGGAGAGGGTGCTGTACATAAGGTAGTAGATACCACAGTCCTATGCACTTCCCGTCTATGTGCGCAGAGTTACTGTGAGCGAGCCACACTCTGGACTCGTAGGTGTACATATTCATCCAAGTAAATAAATGCCTGGTTGTCGAGTCTCGCCTGGGATCGCAACATTTCCGTTTGCATGACAACAGAAGCATCTCGGGATGACAACAGACGGCAGACACATCTGGGGCTGTGCAGCCGAATGCAGACGGGAGGGTTCCATTCTGAGGAGGGGACGGGAAAGTCACGATCCCCGTCCGAGGCCGAGGCTGGTCAGACCTGGGCTCACTGGACTGGGCTGGACCCTTTTTTCGCTAATGCAGGTACCTGTGCATCGGCCAATGGCAGGGCGGCCCTGCTCGTCTTCGTTTCCCTTTTTGCGCTGGGCCCCACGGCCCCTGGCCTGTTTTTTGCGTCCACTCCACTCAATGCCCCAGTCCACCGCACCCCACCGCACCCCACTGCAACCCGGGCAAGGCCCCAATTCCACCCAGCACATGCATGCAGGCGACCACCCTGCTGCACGCTTTTTGCTGCGCGCTGGCGTGGTCGCCGAGCTGAACACCAACGCCCAAGCCGGCGCCGTGTCCCATGCTCAACTGAGTTAGGGTTTTTTTCGAGCGTTGCGCGGCCGTTGACGCCGTCGAAAGCAGCATCGACGCCGTCGACGAGAGACAGGAGGATCGTCCCCGTGGACAGGAGCTTTGTTCCCGTCCGCAGGAGCTTCATCCCCGACTACAGGAGCATTGTGTCCGTCCGTAGGAGCTTCATCCCCGACGACAAAGCATCAACTTTGTGGGAGGACCGCGATTCTCAAATCTCAACGTCACGCGGGGCATACGAGGAGGCCCAAGAGAGGCGCCGCACGTCGACGTTCGAGCCGCTCTCCTCCTCTGAGCCGCCTGCTGGGGTGTGCTAGTCTTGGCATGGGTGGCCAGCCCGGTTCCCAAAAGAGATGTCGGGGAGGCTCTGGGAAATCTTCCTTGCCCCTCCGCGATCCGGGGAGCGCGGCCAGGCCGTCCGCCCACTGCGCGTGCCAGCGAGGAGCCCCTGGTCCAATAGTTTGTGGCTGCTCCCTTTACGGGCCTGCGATGGACGGGTGATGGTCCTGTCCTGATTGATGCATAAAAGCATCGGGAATCCCCCCAGAAGTCTGGGGAAACTCTTCTTTTCTTCTCCAGGGTCCTCCTCCGACAACGACAAGCATACGATCGTCGTCTCTCGTTTTGTCCATCCACACTCGTTGGTACCATCGTTACCGCCCACTCTCTTCCACCATGGCCGCCGTTATCAGGTCCATGGCCGTCGCCATGGCGGCTGTGACTCTGGTCCAGGCCACCGAGATTCACCTGCCTTCCTGCCTCAGCCCCTTCCAGCCCTTCGTCTACTCGGGCTGCTACCAGGAGGTTGACGGCACCCACATCCTGCCCTACCGCAGCGATGCCTCGTCCGACACCATGACCGTCGAGTCGTGCGTCGCCGAGTGCAAGGGCAACGGCTACCGCTATGCCGGCCTCGTCTACTACGGCAACTGCTACTGCGGCCAGACCGTCATCGGTCCCGCGGTCGACGAGTCTCAGTGCAACTACCCGTGCAAGGGCAACTCGTCCGAGATCTGCGGCGCCAACAACATCTTCTCCATCTACCAGGACCCCACGTTCGGCAGCACCGATGGCACCGTCGCTGACTACTCCTCGCTCGGCTGCTGGACCGACGACTCGACCCTCGGCCGCGCCGTCAGCTACCGCCAGGACCAGGTCGACGGCTCTACCCTGACCACCGAGGGGTGCCTGGCGGCCTGCAAGGCCGGCAACTTCCCCTTTGCCGGTACCGAGTATGGCGGTATGTTGTCCAGCACCCAGACCTACCGCTTGGCTTGGCCATGAATCTGACGTTTGACAGGCGAGTGCTACTGCGGCGTTGTCATCGGCAACGACACGTACGCTGCCGATCCCGCCACCTGCAACATGCCTTGCAACGGCGACTCGACCCAGACCTGCGGTGGTCCCAACCGCCTGAACCTCTACGTCGACACCAAGCTCAAGTCCCTCCAGCCCTGCGGCTACGTGCCCCCCGTGTCGAGCACCACCACCTCGACCACCTCGACCACCTCGTCGACCTCGTCCTCCTCGTCGACCTCGTCCACGTCGTCCACCTCCACCACTTCGACCACCTCGACCACATCGACGACGTCGACTTCCACCACCAAGACGAGCACCGCCCCCGCCTGCACCAGCACCGTCGTTACGCCCCCTACTTGCGAGTACAAGTGCGGCAAGTGGTGCTCCACCCCGCTGCCCGACTGGGCCGACGCCACCAACTGCAAGACCGCCTGGTCCAACTGCGCCGTGCAGGTCGCCTCGTGCTTCAAGAATGCCGGCTGGCCTGACGTGCTCAACTGCTTCGACTTCGGCGACTGGTGCGGTGACGTCTCCACCTACTGCAGCACCAAGCCCGGCTCCAGCGGCTGCCGCAAGTCCGACTTCCTCGGCAAGAAGCCCCCCAAGGGCGGCAGCGGCTCGACCACCGCCACCGTGACCACCACCTGCGCCCCGACCACCACCCCCAAGACCACCACCACCACCACCAAGGCCAGCACCACCACCCAGTGCCCGATCCCCACCCCCACCAACATCTGCACCCAGGCCTCCAACTGGCTCTGGGGCTACGCCCCGGGCAAGCCGGTCGGCGGCATTGACATGCCCATCGTGACGTGCAACGACCTGGCGGCCGACTGGCCCAACTACCCCTTCAAGGGCTACAACGACCCCGACTCCAAGAAGTGCCGCAAGTACGGGCGCAGCGGCTGCACCAACGCCTGCACCGACGCCTGCGCGGACCAGTACGAGGACTGCGTCGACGTCTACGCCGAGGGCTGCCGCACCAAGCCCAAGACCAAGGCCAAGGGCCGCCGCGACTACTTCGACTTCGCCCAGGCCAGCTCCGTCGAGAAGCGCACCCTGCTCTGGCTCGACTCGTACAGCGTCGCTGTTGACAAGTGCAAGGCGCAGTATGGCGACTGCCTTGCTGCCAACAGGCTTAGCACGGGCGCTGGCAAGTGCGCCAAGTTTGGTTCGTGGTAAAAGGGGAGGGAGGAAGAGGATCGGGTTGAGCGAGCTTGTTTTTGCGTTGGTGATTACTTTTTTGGCGGAGGGGGGGGAGGGAAAACGCCCGGATTCTTACGCTCCTTTATGGAATACCCGTAAATATTAATACTTAGTGTCTGTATGACTGTCATACCCATCTTTGCATGTCCCGTCTGCCTTTAAGTGTCTGTGACTTTCATGTCTGACTGGTTCAGTGAGGAATAAGGATTTGGATGCCCATGCGGTTCTTGCGTTTCGCAAGCCCCTTTTCACCCCTGGAGTGTATTCCTTGTTAATTAAGCCAGAACAAACGGTCTTCATCCCATCCCCTCAGCTGACTTGTATCCATGTCACTTTACTGTAACTATTCTGTACTTTTGCTTTTCCCCCTTTCTCCTACTCTCAAATCCATGCCCTGTTCTCTCTCTGTCTAAATTGCCCCACCACCTCCCAAAGAGCATGCCCTCGAGGTCAAAAAGCAACTCACCCTCTCAGCCACAACCGAGTTGCAACGGCCGCGTCAAACTCGGCAAAAGCTTGGGCGACCCCGGAATCGAACCGGGGTTTCTTCGGTCGTTGGGATCCGAGGGGAACCACAACGAAGCGTCCTGACCACTAGACTAGTCACCCTGTGAGTTGTTGGACGCAGGTTGTTTGGGAATTGCCGGTTTTTGTGTGGACGGGTGCGGGCTTGTGTGGGTTGTGCGGGTGGGTTTTGGTATGCAGCCGGGCTCCGCTTCGGTGGGTTTTCATGCAGGCCTGGCAGATCAGATGGTTGCTTGGTCCGGATTGAGGTTCCGGCCGTTAGCAAGCAACAGAATTGTGGTTTTGTGACCAAGCTTCGGGATAGGGAGGGCTGGTTTATTTGCTGAACGGCATTATCAGACCGCGGCATGCCATCTTCCATCTCAAAAGGGCAGCAGGCCATCCTTGCCATATTCTTCTGAAGAAGGGAGAGGAGGGAGGCATTGTCATCGGCGTTCCACACTTGCAGCGGCATGTATGCGGACTCTGTCGGGAGCCGAGCTCGGGATTCAGTGTTAGATGCCTCTGGGTAGATAGGCACCGTCCGTACACACAAAAGCAATAAATAGATGATATCCCAACGCCGTCGCTGATGCAATCTCGGTTTTCTTGTTTTCCTGAGCACACAACCTGCCTCATTGGAGAAGCTCCTCACAAGTCCAGTCCTCGTAGCTGGAGTAGAGGGTTAGCATCTGGTTTGGGCGCGCTCGGCTCGAGATAACACTTACTATCCATCTGGCAGGTACCGGCGCACGATGAGGGGAATTTTCTTCTCCCTCAGCTCCTTGATGGCAATCTGCAGCGGATCCGTCTCGCCCTCGAGATCAACCAGGACAGGCGCGTTCATGCTGCACAGTCGGTCAGCCAAATCACACGGCTCATGTTGCTACCCGAGGAGAGAACCCACCTGATCTGCAGCGCCCTGGTGCCCAAAATGCGCGCTTTCTCGTACTTGGTCATAAAAGGCGTGGTGTTGCGCTGGTCGTTGGGGATCTTCTTGTCCTTGTGCGACTTGTCGTTGCCCTTGCCGTGGTTGGCGGCGGCGTTGGGGTCACCCGACGCGACGACGTGGTCGGCATCCTGGTTCTCGCCCTCCTGCTCGGGGGCCCGAGTCGCATCGTCGTCCTCGGCGGGCTCCGGCTCCGGCTCGTAGTACTCATCGGGGTCCTCGTCGAAGGCGGGCTCGTCGTTGCTGATGGAGGAGGGGGGTTAGCGGGTGCTCGTCAACGTGGGGGGGGGAGAGGAAAGAGGAGGCGGTGGAAAGCTTACAGCGGCTCGCGGTCGTCGTCGCCACCACCGTAGTCAGACATTGCAGCAGTGCTG
>OUNM010202387.1_pt1 | contig 15961 bp, 15 predicted proteins | sample 1769961 | NCBI WGS metagenome assembly OUNM01 (sample SAMEA3914820, study PRJEB12502) | metagenome | biome: forest; material: soil | place: USA | collected 2012-03-12 | depth 0.3 m | reverse complement strand
TTTGGCCAGGGTATTGAACAATGGCCCCATTTACCTTACCGATTATGCCTGGCAGCACGATGCCCCGCTCATCCGATCTATGTGCCTTCACGACGGTACGCTCCTTCAAGCAGCATTGCCTCTCCTGCCCTTGGCACGATGCCTCTTTCAACCTTTGGAGCAGGGAATTTTGTTTGCTAAAAGTCATTCCGGAAACACTACACTTCTAGGTGCCTGGAACACGACAGATGTAGAACAGAGCAACTCGTTTTCGCTGGCAGAACTGGGCCTAGGCCTTACTTCTCATTTTCTCCTCTATGATCAAGAAGAACAAAAAATACAGGTAGCTGACTCGGAAACATCTTTGTCCATTACGTTACATCCACTGGCATGCCGGCATTACCAAATTTTCGAGCTGGCTCCCTTTGTACCTATAGGTCTCAGCGAAAAATGGATAAGTTGCGCGGGACTAAAAGTGTGTACGCTCGGCGATTCATGGGCAAGGATCGAACTGGCAGAGCCAGGGCCGTTTGTCGCCTATTGCACAAAGGACGTAGTCAAAATCTCTTCTTCCCAAGGTCCGATAGCGTTCGAAATGGAAGGCAATAAGCTTTGCGTGGAAAATCCTGAAAGTCCCGTATTTACGGTGCATTTTACCTGATACGGTCGGCGGAACGCACGAGATCTTCGTCCTTTTTAATGTAGTAATTGGCCAACAGATTGAAGATCAAAGACAATATGGGAAGAAAGAACCCGATTTTATATTCGCCATAAAAAGGATGTTTCAGCAAGGCGTTCGCTTCCAAGACCTGGTAATAGGTGACCACGAATAAAATCACGATAAGAATGGAGTTCAGAAATCCGATTTTCATCTGTGTGACTCTCTTTTTGAAACTGAAAATGGACACCAAGGCCAACAATGCCGAGATCCCGGCCACGATCAAAATGTATATATTGTTCGATTCCGTCATGCTCAAGTTGCTGAGCGAATTGTCTTCCACAAATGCTTGATAGTATACCAAGGAATAAGGGCTGAAGATAATTTGCTCCGCAGTCTTCTCGTTTACCTTCATCCAGATGTCGGAAAAGCAAAACAAGATCATCCCGATGACAACAAGCGACAAAAACAGGGTTTGAATCCTTTGAATCATGCTATCCAAATTGTAGAGTAAAAGTACATTGAATTTAGATTCGTGTTCGACAAAAAGCAGAAATAAGTTACATGAAAACTCGTCTTTTTTATATTTAGGTTCCGCTGCTTGGTTTGTCGGGCCAAGGATCGACCAATAATTTGGGTTGTTGGTACGCGGCCACCGCCAATCTATCGCAGCGTTCGTTTTCCGGGTGGCCCGCATGCCCCCTTATCCATTTGAATTTGGCTTTCTGCCTTTTAAAGACGGGAATGAACCTTCTCCACAGGTCCGAATTTTTTTTGTCTTTGAACCCTGTCTTTGCCCAATTCCACACCCAGCCTTTTTCTACGGCATCCACGACATATTTAGAGTCTGAATAGATGGTGACCTCCAAACCTTCTTGTTTCAATGCTTCGAGGCCTACAATGACTGCCAATAGTTCCATACGATTATTGGTCGTCTGCAAATACCCAGCCGAAATCTCCTTCTCATGGCCTTTGTATTCCAAAATAACACCAAACCCCCCTTTTCCAGGGTTCCCACTGCACGCCCCATCTGTGTAAATATTGACCATATGTTACGCTAGTGGATAATGGGAGGTCTTTCAAAAGGGATGGAAGGATCGAACAACATCCGGTAAGTAATATGTGTTTTTAAGATCTTGCCTCCCACAGATTCTGCCACATGCATCATTTTGGGGTTAAAATCACCGATCCAATTCATTTCAAAATCCGTGTACCGGGCTTTGGGTTGTACAATTTTCGCCGCTGCTTGCACAATGGCCCCCTCCAAACCTCTTCCTTGAAAATCCGGGACGATACCAAATGCGATCCCGAACATCTTTTTGCATGTCCTTCGCCATTGGTGATACAGGAAGATCAGTTTTTGAAGCAAGCCGAATTTGCCATGGCAATATTTGAATATTTGATTCAATTCAGGGATCATCATGAAAAACCCGATGGGAGCACCGTCATAATAGGCAAACCATACGATTTCTTCGTCCAACACAGGTTTCAATTGCTTCATGATGGACATGGCCTGCGCCTTGTTCATCCCTTTTACGCCCGCATGTTTCGACCAGGCCAAATTATATACATGTAAAAAATCTTCTGCATATTTTTCCAATCGCCTCTTGTCGATATGCTCAAAATGGTACTTAGGATCCCGGGCAATCCGTTCTGCTTTTTCCACATACGCTTTAGGAAGCGGCATATCTACCGGACGATGGTAGGTATATTGCCTAAAATACTCCTGAAAGCCATATTTTTCAAAAAAATTTCGGTAATACGGCAACGTATAGGGCATACAATAGTTGGGCTCTTCTTCAAAACCGTCCACCAGCAGTCCCCACCACTTGTCCCGTTCGCCAAAATTAATCGGTCCTTCCATGGCTTGCATATCCTTGGCTTCCAGCCATTGGCGGCAGGTATCGAACAACAAGAAAGCTGCCTCATCATCATCTACCACTTCGAAAAAACCCATTCCTCCGCATACGACGTGTGTACTTTTGGCTGTCTTGTTATTGATAAATGCCGCTACACGCCCTATAGTATTCTTTTTTTCGTCCAGTAAGATCCATCGTGTGCATTGCCCATGACGAAAGAACTTATTTTGTTCTTTATCAAAAATAGACTCAATGTCCTTGTCCAGAGGGCGGATCCATCGGGATTCATTGCGATACAAAAGAACGGGAAGATCCAAAAACCTCCGAATGTCTTGCTTAGACACTACTTCTTTAATTTCCATCACTAAAAATTGATTGAACAAAAAAAGTCCCTTCCTCTCGGAGGGACTTTAATTTCAACATGTAAGTGTCTTATTTTTGGATAGACGCTTCTACCAGTTCCCTGAACTTAGGAGTTGCCTCTGTAGAAAGTTCTTTGACAGCAGGATCCGGAGTAAAAGGACCCGCCAATTGCACTGGCTCACCTCCTATGTTGCCATAGATTTCCTTGCTCCCAGCATGAGGGTCTTTAAATTTGATTTTATTGTATTTGCTTCCACAAGAACAGAAAGCAATGGCCAAAACGGCACACGACACGAAGTTAAAAACCGATTTGCTCATCGTATTCACAATCTTTAGGTCTCAAAAATACACATTTTTTGTTTTCCGCAAATGTCCCTTTCCAGAAGCTTCCTTCTCTTTGGAAATTTTCTTTCGAACAGTCTCCAACACGGATTTGAAAGAAACCATAAATTTTGAATTTTTGTGCCAAACATTGTCGCATGAACTGGCAACACGAGTTGGAAAGCTTCCTGAAAGCCCTCCAAAAAACTTCCTTTCCCCGCATCACGCGCAAAAAAGTCGTCCTGGAAATGATCGCGAACGGGGTGGCGGCTTTATGCGCCCTCTTGGTCTACTCCTTCTTGCAACGCTTTTTTGTAGTCAAGAGCATCCGGAATTTATGGGGATTGGCGGCTAGAAAAGACAAAATGTTAGTCACCAAAGACACGTTCGAATGGATGAGCGGGGTACTCATCTTTGTCATCGCCCTGTTCGTCTTTACCTATGTGGAAGATCTGATAGAACGTTATCTTCAGGAAAGGGAACAAAGCTAGAGCTGCTTTTCCCGATAGTGACGAGGGGCAAAAGATGTCGCCCCTCGTGATCCGTCTTAATGTTTGAAATGGCGAAAGCCTGTCAAGACCATCGCCATCCCGTGGTTGTCACAAAAATTGATCGATTCTTGATCTTTAATGGAGCCTCCTGGCTGAATGACCGTCCGCACACCTGCCTTATAAGCGAGCTCGACACAATCCGGAAATGGGAAAAAAGCATCCGAGGCCATGGCAGCCCCTTCGAGCGAAAATCCAAAATTCTTTGCCTTCTCGATGGCATGCAATAAGGCATCCACACGGGACGTTTGTCCCACTCCACTGGCCAAAAGTTGGCCTTCTTTGGCAAACACAATCGTATTGGACTTGGAATGTTTTACGATCTTATTCGCATACAACATGTCTTTCACCTCTTGGGTGGTCGGTGCTACCTTGGTCACGGTTTTTAATTCGGAAGGACTCACCATTTTGCTGTCCCGGTCCTGCACCAATACGCCATTTAACAACGATTTAAATTGGCGGTCCGGCAATTCGCAAGGCTTCCGTTTCAGTACGATGCGGTTTTTCTTCGTATTCAATAGATCCAGCGCTTCTTGGTCATAAGAAGGAGCAATCAAGATTTCAAAAAACAACTTGTGTAGTTCTTCTGCTGTGGCCAGATCGACCTTGGCATTGGTGATGATGACCCCGCCGAAGGCAGAAATAGGATCGCACGACAAAGCCTTCAAGTAGGCCTCTTTTGCAGTAGCCGCCGATGCCAGACCACAGGCATTGTTATGTTTGATGATCACAAACGTGGTATCATCAAACTCATCCATCAGCCCCACTGCCGCTTCTACGTCAAGCAAGTTGTTGTACGACAATTCTTTTCCGTTCAATTTTTCAAAGAGGGCATCCAAATTGCCGTAGAACCAGCCCATCTGATGGGGATTTTCCCCATAGCGAAGGACTTGTCCGGCTTGCACGCTCTGCTTGAATACAGGGAGATCCAATTCTTGATTAAAGTACTGGAAAATCGCCGTATCATAGTTGCTGGACACATTGAATGCCTTGGCGGCAAAGAATTTACGGTCGCTGAGGTCCGTGATCCCCTTTTTTTCTTCCAGCAAAGTAGCCAAATGGCCGTATTGTTCCCTAGACGATACGATGACGACATCCTTGAAATTTTTCGCTCCTGCACGGATCAAAGAGATGCCTCCGATGTCGATTTTTTCAATGATGTCCTGTTCCGATGCATTTGTATTGGCTACTGTTTCTTCGAAGGGGTATAAATCCACGATCACAAGATCGATAGGGGGAATCGCGTGATGGAGCACCTGAGCCTGATCTTCCTGATTGTCTCTCCGGTACAGAATCCCTCCAAAAATTTGGGGTTGAAGTGTTTTTACCCTTCCGCCTAAGATTTCCGGAAAGCCAGTCACTTCGTCCACAGAGGTGACAGGAATATCCAACTCTTCAATAAATTTTTGCGTGCCTCCCGTAGAATAAAATTTTACTCCTTGGGCATGCAGCAACTTGACAATCGTGTCTAAGCCTTCTTTGTAATAGACTGATATTAAAGCGGATTGAATCTTTTTGGAAGACATGTGGCCTGGTTTTAAAAAAGGAAGCCGCAAAGGTACGAAAATTGCCAAAAACCAAACATCCTCTATTATCTTATTGTGACCTGTTTTATACCTCTTTGTAAACTCAACGCATCTCGTAGTTTTGTGTTTTCAAAACCCCTTGATTATGTCTGCTACATTGGAAAATCTGCTTCAACTCGTGAAAGAAAATGCAGGCGAAGCCATCGAACAAAATCCTGCTATCCCCAATCAGTTCAATGATGCAGCCATCGGTGAAACAGCCGAGCACATTGTAGATGGTTTAAAAAGCCAAGTGAGCGCAGGAAACATCGGTGGCCTAATGGGTTTGCTGAATAGCAATGGCAGTTCCCTTCTATCCAATCCAATCGTCAGCCAAATCATCACCTCTCTGAGCGGGACGTTTGCCAGTAAATTCGGCATTGATCCTCAACAGGCAAATCAAGTGGCTTCTTCGATCATATCGAATGTCCTGCCACAGCTTATCGCCAAAATAAATGATCCAAACAATCACCAGTTCGACCTCCAAACCATCGCAAAAGAGTTTGGGGCAGGAGGACTGGATGGCATGCTGGGCGGAATGTTAGGAGGTTCTGAAGGAGGACTATTTGGCAAAATGTTCGGCTAGTCCGGAACTTCGCCTATCAAGAAAGAAATAAAAACAGCCTCTCCTAGTTGAGGTATGGTATTTTTGACGGCCAGGCATATGTATACCTGGCATCATGAAAAAGCAGTTGTTATTTTCCACATTTCTTCTCTTTTCTTTGGGAGGAATTGCCCAAAAGACGGACTCTTGCTATTCTGGGGTCTATCTTACCAAAGAAGATTTCTTGCGCAATCGTTTGTCTCATCGGATCAATGAGTCGGTGAAAGGAGAAAAACTCGCCTTCACCTTCCCTGCCGATTTGACACTGACAGTAAAAATTGTAGACAAAGACAGCATTTTCAAATTCAAACCTGGGGAAATTTATGGGTACCGGCAATGCAACGATGTCTTTCGCTTTTATCCTGGTGCGGAATTGAGCGTCCAAGAAGATTTTTATAAGATAGAAGACATAAAAGGCCTTATCCTCTACTCGTCTTCTTTTTATATTGCCGGAGATGAACTCTTTTATAGCGTGGACCTAAGCTCCCCTATTCACAGATTGACCTACAGGATGCTCAAAAAGCAATTTAAAAACTCCCCTGCCTTTCTTCAGGCCCTCAAAAAAATCAAAAGTGATGTACGCATCCACAATGAGGAGGGGTATGCCGTCAATCGCATCTATGGGGAAACTATACTGAATAAGGACCGGAAAGCTCCCTGATGGGCAGTAAAATTAAAGATCCGATTCGGCGAATGTATTGCCTTGCGAAATGTCCCCAGTTTCAAATCCCCTTTTAAACCATTTCATCCGTTGAGCGGAAGTTCCATGTGTAAATGCATCGGGCATTACTTCCCTTCCGGCACTTTTTTGCAAGCGGTCGTCGCCGATGGCATTGGCAGCATTCAACGCTTCTTCGATATCCCCTTCTTCCAAGATATTTTTTGTCTTTTGGTCATGATAGGCCCAGACACCCGCCAAAAAGTCTGCCTGTAACTCAAGTTTGACGGAGAGCTTGTTGTACTCTTTTTCGCTAAGCTCAGCTCTTTTATGCTGCATTTGTTCCGTAATTCCCAGAAGATGCTGCACATGGTGTCCTACTTCATGTGCCACTACATAGGCCATGGCAAAGTCTCCAGGAGCTTGGAAGCGATTTTGCAATTCATCGTAAAAGCTTAGGTCGATGTATACTTTGCTGTCCAATGGACAATAAAAAGGGCCCGTAGCGGCACTTGCATTTCCGCAATCCGACTGCGTGGCACCGCTAAAAAGGACGAGTTTGGGATCCACGTATGCTTTATCTGCCTGTTCTGGCAGTATTTTATTCCAGACATCTTCCGTGTCGGCCAATACTACTTTCACAAATTGCGCCTGCTTGTCCCTTTCAGGGCTTTGTGCTTCTTCTGTCGTGACAGGATTGACCTGTTGCAGTACTTCGAGGGGATTGACACCGAGCACGAGGCTGATGATGACGACGGCAACGGTACCCAAACCTCCCAAGGCCAATCCACCGCCACCCATTCCCCTACGATCTTCTACATTTTCGCTTTCTCGTCTACCAAACCACTGCATCGTGTTATTTTTTCTTCAAGGTACTAAAAAAATGTACCGAGCAAGAAAACAAAGGACGGCCGGAGAAACAGAAATCAAGGAATCCAGAGCTGCTCTTCTTCCAACGTAAGCACTGGTATGGTAGGTTGCGCAGAAAAACGCCGAAAAGCCTCCAGTCTATCTGTATTGATCAGGTCGACACCGCAATTGAGCAATTCTTTCCATACTGCTTCGTTTTCAGGAGAGGCCCATAGCCGGACTTTCTTTCCGAACAAATGAGCTTTGGAAACCAAGGCACAGAGGCCTTTCCGTTCTTTTTCGGGCATACATCCCTTTCCTTTCCATTTGAGGACTTTGGAATACTTGCAACTTGCCATGGCATACATGGAATTGAAGCCTTCATCTTCATTTACTTGAGGCAAATTTTCGTCGACAAAGAAAAAGCGTGTTTGTGCGTTCCGTAACACAGAGAGTGGGCGATGTCCGCTCAGCACGATCGTAAGCTGCCGCTTAATCATGGTTCCATTTTCCCAACTGGAAAGAAGAGGCGCATATTTTTCCAACACTGCTTTCAGTGCCGCAAATGTCCTTTCTCCTCCGGATTTTACGTCAATCATCAATACTAAGGTATCCATTGCCGTAGGAGTCGTGTTTTGCCTGCCGTCAAAATAGGCTTGTAGGGGCTGGAGATACAATCGTTCCAAGGTCCTTTTGCCTTTAAAGAATGGAAGGGAATGGGAAACCAACAGACGACCTTGCCGCAGATAAATGTCCGATTCCAAATAAGTAAATCCCTGTTGGAAGGCATCATAAAAAGGATGTTTGTGACGGTAATCATTATGGGCAAATGCTTTGGGCAATGCAGTAGGTTGTGCCAAAAGGCTGAGTTTTCCGATTAGAAGGAAGACCAACAGAGCAGCCTCACATCTGAACAATGAAAAAAATAATCTTGACAAAGAAGTGCTTTTGGGTGTGTTTGGCATCGCTGTTTTTTCGAATGGTCGCAAAAATTTTGTACAGTATATCATGTACCCTTTCCCATCGCCTCTCTTCTAACTTCTTGAACGACAAAATCATATGAAAGTTACTTTACAGACAATCTCTCCATGTACTATTTGAAAATTTTGCACTTAATGCCTATTTTTAATGTCTACAATTTCTAATCACTAAAACCTTCCTATGTCGGAAATCCATTTGACCGATCCTGTATTTGAAAAAAAAGGTCATTATACCTCCGTACAGCGCTTTCTCTTACGTTTCATCCGTGATGAACGAGACCTTCCTTTTCTGTACCTCATCCTCAAAATCACTTTCCTGATTCTCCCCGTTGCTGCCTATCTTTTCATTCCAGGGAATTTCCGGTGGTGGATCGCCGCCCCTTACCTTGCTGTAGGCTTGGGCATTTTTATGGGTCCCTTCGTGCTCATGTTGCACAATACGAGCCATCGCAAATTATTTAAGAAGGAATATGCTTTCTTGAACCATTATATTCCTTGGGTACTTGGTCCTTTCTTTGGCGAATCCCCTGAAACGTATTTCCACCACCACATCGGAATGCATCATACGGAAAACAACTTGGAACATGACCTTAGCTCGACTATGGCCTATCAACGGGATAATTTGAAGGATTTTATCCACTACTTCGGCAAGTTCTTTTTAACGGGAATAGTCGAATTATCCTTCTATTTTAAGAGGAAAAAGCAACCCAAATTCTTACAGAAAATAGTGCTGGGAGAATTCAGCTTTCTCCTAATGTGTGTGTTATTGTCTTTTTATAATTGGCAGGCCACACTGGTGGTGTTTATCATTCCTTTCTTTTTTGTCCGCTTTGCCATGATGGCAGGCAATTGGGCACAACATGCCTTTATCGATGCTTCGGATCCGGGAAACAGCTATTTGAACAGTATTACCTGCATTAACTCTTCCTACAACAGAAAATGCTTCAATGACGGGTACCACATTGGCCATCATTTAAGGCCAGGCATGCACTGGACGGAGATGCCAAAAAATTTCTTGGCCAATAAGGCGACATATATGCAATATGACGCTATTATTTTCAAAGAAATCGACTATTTCTTTATCTGGTTCCTCTTGATGACACATAACTACCGTTATCTGGCTTCCAAGTTTGTGGAATTGAATGATTCCCACCGAACGGAAGAAGAAATTATCGGCTTGTTAAGATCCCGTACAAGAAGGTGCTAAAAAGCTGATTACGATTTTGCAGCAAAATTCTTCTTGCTTGCGATAAGTTCCCATTTGGTATGGGAAGATTTCCACAAATCCCGCAAAGGTGGCGTAGATCAACCTTGAACGAACCCATTTTTGGAAGATACTTCTTTGAAAAAATAAAAGAGCCTCATTCCAATTTCAGGTTTCGTATTTAAAAGAAGTTTTGTAAACACTTCCTCTTGGTTCTCAGCCCGGTCATTTATGTCAAGAACACCTAATGGCATCCAAGTGGGTATCAATTTTGTCATTCTAAGATGTTTTGTTATTTATTCATCAGCGGAGCTAAGTATTGAGTACATATACTCAACAATACAAAACTTTGCTGTACTCTCATGTACGCGACCTCTTTCAATTGGTTTTGGGTTTATTTCCCCTTTCCAAACTTTCAAAAGCGTTCATCCTACATTTTATTTAAAATACATATCGAATGCTCTTTTTGTATTTTTCCACAGAACAAAATCCAAGCTACGTTGTAAGAAAAAATGACGCCCTCCTTGCATTTTCCAACAAGGAGGGCGTAGAAATGAAAAGGGAAATAGAGGACGGTCGTATACGGGCTTAGAAATACCGCAGCCCGATATCGTGGCTCTTCAATAACTTCAAGTCGATGTTGAGCATCAACTCGTGAGATCCATAACTTGTTTTGATGACGCTGGTAGCAGGCAAGTCCAAGGCATACCCCAAGCGGAGCATGTCGGTCAGCTGGATCTGAGCCATGAACACGGTAGAGTTCAAATAACGGAAAGAGGCACCCAACCAAAGGATGTCTTTGATGAGGAAACTGGCGTTCAAATCAACCGAAACGGGGGCCCCGTTCACATACCGAAGTAAAAATGAAGGTTTGAATTGTACGGTGGTAAAATCTACCAAGTACCCTGCTGTCAAGAAAAAATGGCGTTTGTATTGTGTATCGGAAGTCCTACCGTCGTCAAAAGAAGAATTCAACATCTTTGGGACAGAGAGACCCGCAAACCATTTTTCTCCTTTGTAAAAAACACCGGCTCCGACATTCGGTTGCGTTGAGCTCAAGCGTGCATTGGCAAAATTAGGGTCTTCCCCGTCTTTTAACCGAAGGTCCGCATAATTGAAATTATAATTGATCAGGCCTCCTTGCATCCCAAAGGACAATACTTTGTCTTCGCTATCAGAAAGCCGGATCTTGTACGCCAAGGTAGCCTGTGCTTCCGTATTGTTGCTGATCCCAAAACGGTCATTTAAAATGATGGCTCCTACCCCCAATTTGTTATTGGCAATGGAACTGTGTGCCGTGAGGATATTGGTTTGGGGCGCCCCGTCCATCCCCACCCATTGCCAACGGGAAATAGCCGTGGCACTGAACATGTTGTAAATTCCTGTATAGGCAGGGTTGATGGTCAAGGGATTTTGCATGTATTGGCTGTACAAGGCGTCTTGTTGGGCCCATGCCTGACTTAGCGCGATACAAAATACAAAAGGGAATAAAATCTTTTTCATTCAGTTGTCTTGTTACAAGGGTGAAAAATACCGTTCGATTATTCTTTGGTTCCTAACGCTTGAGTAGGATAAAGCCCTCTTGCCTTTTTGCGCCATCTTCAAATTCCAGCACATAATAGTAGGTCCCATCGGGCAAGTCTTTCCCATCAAACACCTTGACCTTGCCGTCGTAATCATTCGCTTCATATACTTTGTCGCCCCAGCGGTTGAAGACCTTGAACGTATTTTTGGAGTGGAATTCGATGTTCTTCATTTCGATCACGTCATTTTTTCCGTCCCCATTAGGTGAAAGGCCGTTGTACACGACGACATCGGTATTGGATTCTACCTTGTTGACTACCACAATCACGGCTTCATCTGCCGAGTCGATCTTTCCGTTGATCCCCTTGTCAAATACCCGGAACCTGACTGTGTCCAGTCCTTCGAAATTGGGGTTGGAGGAATAGTCGGCTACAAGGATAATGCTGGTAAGATCAGGACTTAGCGTCACCTTTATTTTCCCTTTTTGTCGTGGATTGGGCAATACAATGACCGAGTCGATATTGGGATTGTTGTCAAATAACGCGACTGAGTAGGTCTGATTGACCGTATTTCCTGACAAGACTTGGATAGGTTGTAACGTAGTGTCCTTTGGAGGAATATTATTTGTAGTAATGATGATTTTACCTGTCGCAGTTGTATCAGCATTCGAACAATTGGTCGCGTAGAGACGGTACGTAAAAATCTTATTTTCCGCATAGACCCTCGGATTGGTGTAAAATATGACAGCGCTGTCTCCCAATGATTTGTAACCCGTTATTGGTTGATTTGTTCCCAATGTAAAATTGATAGGCGTCACTTTTAGGTTATCTCCTAACGAATAAATATCGTTGCTTGTGACAAACACTGTATCAGGATGGCCCGCAACCGTTTTGCTTGACGTATCGGATCTCGTATACACCACGATCGCATAATACACATACAAGGTATCCCTTGCCGGGCAAATGCCATTGGTGACAGTCCAAACAAACTTGTCTGCTCCTGTAGTGGAATCTAAGGGATGCAAACCTGTTACAGTTGAAGTGGGTTGAAGAGGGTTCGCAATGGTTACTTGATTCAGCGAGGTCCATCTCCCGGTTTCGCCAGTTCCCACAGGGGTCGCTTGAATGGTTGTGGAACTGTTGCAGGTACGTATATAGGTCTTATTGTCTTTAAAGGCACCGATTACGTGGGCCACCGGTATTTTTAATTGCGTAATCACGACGGTATCCGAGCCCACGACAAACTTCCCTTTCTTGATGAGCCATACCATGCGGTTCTTCCCTTGGACCAATCCGCTTACTTTGGCCGTATTTAGCGTAGAATCGTCAAATACGAGATTGGTGCTGTCCACATTTCGCCAGACTCCTGTGTATCCGGTGGTGGCTTTTTGTGCGGACAATGAATAGAAACTGGTACATACCGAAGAATCTTTGCCGGCCGATGTCTTTACTACAGGCAATTGGAAGGTCACTTTGGCAGTATCTAGGCGAGGGCAAGTGCCTACAAACACATAGAGAAACTTGTTCAGGCCTTGGCTTAAATTGGTCACTTTGGTTGTGTGGGCGGTACTGTCCTGAAAAATCCCTGTTCCTGTCAATCTTCTCCACCGAGAGGGAGATGTGCCGTCCACGTTGCCTTTCAGCGTAATGGTATCGTAAGTCGCCACGGCGTACGTTCCAGCCACCGCTTTTACAGGACTTAAATTGTTGATGATCTGGATCGTATCGCGTGACACTTTTTGGGTTTTCAACACGGTAATGCTCCATACTAAGACCACCGTATCTTGTGGGATCTTACGCAGCTTGGCATTGAAAAGAGTGTCGTTTGAGAGTACTGCCGTCGTCCCTTTGGTCAAGATGGTCCATTTTCCTGTCGCACCTTTGATAGGCAACGTAGCCAACAATTGAGTTGAATCTTGGCAAAGAGATTGATCTGGGCCAGCCTTGGCCGTGTCGGATACATAAATATAGGTGATAAGGACCGTGTCTTTTTGTTTACACGTAGTCGCTACCGTGTATTGGAATTTATTGGTGCCGATGCTCAATTTTCTGGCTTCAGGTTGCAGAAGTGTCGAATCTTTGATCACGGATTTTCCAGCCAATACATGCCAAGTACCGAAAATAGGCTGTTTGTTTTGGTAGTATGCCGTTGCCCTTAATTTTACGGAATCTGCATACACGGTGGTATCATTTCCTGCGAATGGTTTGCCAGGGAAGTAACTGAGCGAGGTCGTGTCCGTATGTTTACATCCTCCCGCATTAAGGGAAGAAAGCACTACTTTATACGTTCCGGGTTTATAATTCGTCACTGTGCTATACACCTCCGTTGTCGCACCCACTTTTACAGAAGATTGCGTGACTGTTTTCAACGTATCGGGGCTTTGTTGATTGGCCAAGCGCCATTTATAGGTATCGCCTCCCAAGATCTTGAGCGTGAACGTATCGGAGCACGCTTCTTTTCCTGATGTCAGGATAATAGGAGCAGGAATGCCGTTACGCGTGATGGTCAGTGTATCTTTCTTCAAGCCATTTCCATCTGTTACGTTCCATACAAATTTGTTGGCTCCCACCAAGAGTTTCGCAGTAGTAGTGGCTTTGGTAGTGTCCGTAATAAATTTGCTTGCCTTTTGTCCTAGCAGTGTCCAATATCCTTTGAATGGTGTGGTGACGGGCGTAGCTTTGAGCCTCACCGTGCTATCGCAGGTGCTGGAATCCTTGCCTGCAAATACGACGGGGAATGGGAAAGGACCGTCATATTCCACTGCCCCGATATCAGCAGCTTTGGAATAAATCCGTGCATGGCCCCGTTGATCCAACGTAAAGGTAGTGGCTGCTTTGCTGCTTCCCCGGTCAATGACAAGACTTCCTTCGAGGGGGATGTAATTGTTTGTCAATCCGCCGTGCAAAGCTAGGGTGCTATCCAATTGCGGATCCAATGGATTTTTGGGAGATCCTGCCGTATCAGATTTTAACCAAACTCCTGCACTGCCTGATTCCATGATAGTAGAATCAGAAATAACGTTATTTCCATAAGAAACTATTTTCCCGCTATACAGCGAAACATCATTCCCATAGGAAAGCCCTCCTTGGTTTTCTGCCACAATGGCATTTTGAAGGTAAAGTGTTCCGTTAGATGTTTGAATGCCTCCTCCGGAAGATCCTCCGTCCGTGCTGTTTTGGAATATGGTCGTATTTAGAAGCGTAAGTGTCCCATAACTCTGAATAGCCGCTCCATTATCGGCGATATTTTTCCCGAAAGTAGAATTGGCAACTCTGATATTGGTATTGGGTGTTTTTCCGTTCGCACTAAAGTAAATTCCCCCTCCGGATCCCGCTTGGTTTGCTTCGAACGAACTGTTCATGACATCTACCTTAGAACCGGGGTCCGAAATGTCGATGTATGCCCCCCCTCCATTACCACCATCTGTATAGACATTTCCTATAAAAGAGGAATGGTTAATGAGTAGCGTATTGTTCACCGAATCCGAATAATAAAGGCCTCCTCCAGACCCTCCGTCCGAAGGGTTTGCCGTGTTGTTGATAAAACGGCAACTATCCAAGGTCAGGTTTGCATTGTACACGTACATCGTGCTCCCTCCGCCAGGGGCGGTATTGTTTACAAAATCACATCCTACATAGGACACATTGCCTCTCCCCTGATGGTAGACAGGGGATGAGCTCATCCCATTTCGGAAAATCAGATGCGAAATAGAAACATGGGACGTATCGTATCGTGTGTAGGATCCCATCAGGTCTGAGGCATACCCTCCACTAATGGCGAGCCCGGAAATGCCTTTTATAGAAACACCGTCGGTAATATACAACCCGGATTTCACTACGATAGAATCGCCTTTCAGCGCAGGGGCAAAGGTAATGGTTTGATTTCCAGCCGTCACATTTGCCATTTGCACGGCAAGGCGCAAGGTTCCGCACGAATAATCATCGGCGGTGCTTGTCACATAATAAGGATTTGTACAGGTGGTAGTTTGGGCCTCTACCGCCCCCATGTCGATGGCCGTTCCGATGACCCTCGTCCCTCCCCGTTGGTCTGTTTTCGTCACCGTGGAAAGGGCAATCCCTTTGTTGATGACCGGGCTACCAGGCAAGGGAACCATGGTTTGGGTAAGTCCTCCATTATCGAACAAGGGCGCCAACAAGGGATCTAGTTTCGAAAGGTCTGTTTTGGTTAGCGCAAATGAGGCACTGTAATCTTGTACCTCACCAAAAAGATTGCCCCCTATAGAAGTGAAATTACCTACTTCATTGATGGCAAGGTCTGCCGTATATTTTGAAAAATTGCCTGTCAAAATCGAATTCGCCATTTTCATTTTCCCATGTTGTACCGAGATACCTCCCGCGCTCGGGAAAGAATAATAGGAACTTCCGTCTTGGTAGGTATATACAGAATCTGTTCCATTTCCAACTATGGTCACATTTTGCAGATAGGTAGAAGAATAATAGGTACTCAAGAGCATGGCGGCCCCTTCTCCATTGACATAATTCCCTGTAAATGTACTGTTGAGTATTACAAGAGAATCTGGGCTCTGCGCATCCGAGAAGTAAATGCCCGCTCCACTGCCACCTGAGTTCTCGACGAAAGAACACCCTTGCACCACAATCGTCGAATTAGTACCGGTCACATACAATCCATTTCCATATCCACCCATGTTGTAATAACTATCATATCCATAGTTATAGGCAAATGTTGTATTTTTTATTGTGGCGATTCCGTCTTGGGGATTAATATAGGCTCCTGCCCCATTGCCATTTGATGCGACACGGTTATTCTGGATGACAGAACTGTCAAGGAGCAATGTTTCTCCATAGAAATACAAGCCTGCCCCGCTATA
>OUNM010866209.1_pt1 | contig 15965 bp, 14 predicted proteins | sample 1769961 | NCBI WGS metagenome assembly OUNM01 (sample SAMEA3914820, study PRJEB12502) | metagenome | biome: forest; material: soil | place: USA | collected 2012-03-12 | depth 0.3 m | reverse complement strand
TGGCGGAGGGGGAGTGGCGGGATGGGAGCTGGGGGGAGGTTGTGAGGGTGCCGGGGGGGGATGTGCATGTTCTGGATGAGGGGGTTTTGTTGGGAGAGGGAAGTTTGGGGTATGGGGTGGATGATTTGGGGTATTTGATGTCGTTGATGATTGTGTATGGCGGGCTGAGGGACGTGGATGTGCGACCCGGGGAGGTGGTGCTTGTTGCGCCGGCGACGGGGTCGTTTGGCGGGGCGGCGGTGCATGTGGCGCTGGCGCTGGGGGCGAGGGTGATTGCGATGGGGAGGAATGAGAGTGTGCTGGAGGAGTTGGTTGAGGGGGCGCGGAAGGGTTATCCTCAGGGGAAGGTAACGGGGTTGGGTATGGCAGGGGATGTCGAAGGGAATCTGGACGGGGTCAAGAAGGCAGCGAGGGAACTGGGAGCTCGGGAGGGGGCGGTGGACGTCTACTTTGACATGTCGCCGCCGAATGCGTCCAAGAGTCCACATGTCAAGGCGGGCATTGCGGCGTTGAGGGCGGGTGGGAGGATGAGCTTGATGGGTGGTGCGGCGGGGGATGTTGGATTCCCGTACTATCAGATCATGGTCAAGGGGTTGAGGCTGCAAGGGAGTTGGATGTTTACGCCTGGGCAGGTTGACGAGGTGATACGGTTGGTGGAGACGGGCATTCTGAAGCTGGGAGAGGGGACTGGGGTGAAGTGTCTAGGGGTCTTTGGGCTTGAGGAGTGGGAAGAAGCTTTCCGGGTTGCCGGGGACGAGGGCCGCGTTGGGCGGTACGTGCTGTTTGCGCCAAGTGGAAAGGGGGCAGAGTGATATGGCAGTAGGCGACGTGGCACTTTGGCCTGCCTGTGATTCTCAGACCGGTGATATCCTGAACCACGCCTTGTTGCCCCGAACCAGCAGACTTAACCGTTTCCTTGATCTGTTTGTTGATGATTTGACATGTCCTGAATTTGTAGTCGGCATCGTTTTGGTGAAGAAAAGGGGCCCGAGGACAAGGGGAAAGGGATGGAAGAAGTCCAAGAGTTGATAAAAAGATGAGATGTATACGCTTTGATACGGCTGGTTCTGGCTGTTTAACGATGAATCCTGAATCCTGACTCTGTCCCCTGGGCCGTAACCAGGCATGATCGTCGTTCAGCCCCGCGCTCAGACACTGCATGACGGCGAGTCTCAGCCACTCGCGCTCGGATTGTGACTTGGCAGCACGTTGGAACCGAGATTGTTGAACAGTTGCGACTGGCCGGCAAATAAGACCCCGGTCTTGCGGCCCTCTTGACGATCCCCTAGGCGAACCGACCCAATGATGGGCGCAGCCAAGGCCCGGATCGGCCTCGGAATTCCCGGTGACGCGGGTTGGTGCGGGCTGGCGCGGGATGTCGCTAGATCCTGGCAACAACCCAAAGGTTGGGTCGCTACCGCGTCTGCGCGGGGCCCAAAAAAGAAGCTTTTCATCATTTTCCCGGCGGTAACGCAGGATGGAACCCTGACATCCAGCGGTTCTGTACCAGTGTCCCTCAGCCCACCCACTCGACGACTCGCCGTACGGATCATCTGGATGCTGTCCCAGCGCGGCGGAACCCTTAATTAGCACAACGGCGCTTCCAACGGGTTCTTTTCCCCTCATGGCAGCGCTAGCAGTAGCCAGTGTCCAGCTTGTCCAACACATCCCCCATGGCGAGCGGCGCTCCTCAACAGCCGCCACCCCCCGATGAGAGCGTCGGACCGGCCATCGTGGCCGTCACGGTCAGTCTGACCGTCCTGATCCTCATCACAACCTCGCTGCGGTTGTACACGCGATGGTCTCTCCGGGCGCTGGGCTGGGACGACTACACCATCGCCATCACGGCCGTCCTAGCAGTCGCCCGGACAGCGATCCAGGGCGTCCAGACCCAGCATGGCAACGGCCGGCATCAGGTCTATGTCAGCAAAGAGGACTACATCTACAACAACATGCTGGGCTGGTACACCCAGATCCTCCTCTTCGCCTCGTCCTGCCTGCTCAAGGTCTCCATCTGCCTCCTGCTTCTGCGCATCAAGGACACCCGAGGCCTCAAGATCCTGCTGCGCACCGTCATGGTCGGCCTGTTTGTGGCAAACTTTGGCTGCATCATCATTCTGCTGGCGGAATGCTCCCCGGTCGAGACTTACTGGACCGGGACGGGCGGCGTGTGCTGGAACCCCATGATCCGCATTGACGCCTTCTACTTTACCATCTGTAAGTCGCCGCACCAGGTCTCGGGAGTTGGTCTAACGAACGGCAGCGTACAATCTTGTGACGGATCTCCTATGCTCCTTGCTCCCTCTCGTCGCTGTGTGGAAAGTGCGAATACCTCTCCAGACCAAGATATTAATCAGCGGACTCATGTCCATGGGACTCTTGTACGTGCACATCGTCGCGCCACCCTCAACCTAGAACTAACTCAGCCAGGGCAACCGGGTTCGGCGTGGCACGCGCCCTATCCCTCCGATTCCAAACCGACGACATGAGCTGTAAGTCTCACTCTCCATTCAAGCCAAGCCATACCGGCAGCTGACCACTTCCACACCGTCACCCAGACACCTACGCAGTCGCCTCCCTCTGGTCCTCCCTCGAGCTCTTCATCGGCATAATCGCAGCCAACATCGCCCTCTCACGCTCCATCTACCGCTTCCTCCGCTTCGGCCGGCAGCCCGGAGGGCCGCAGGTGCATTCGTCCGGCTCCTCGCACGGCGTCTACCTTGGGCCGGCCTCTGCGTTCCGCAGCTGTCCGTCGCATGCCTCGTCGGCGGTGGAGATTGCGCTGCAGCATCATCGCAGCAGCTCGACGACGCCGAGCGGGCTGAGTGGGGAGAGTTGGGTAAGGGGGGAGGGGCAGAAGACGGTGGTGAGTCGGGTTGTTCGGGCGGATTTGGAAAGGGGAGGGTCAGGGGGGGTGAAGTGAGGTTTTTGTGATTTTAATGTCAGTTACCTAGTTACCGCAAGTCATGTCTCAAGTTTCCAGAGTCACCGTGGACGTTTAACACCCGATGTTCCTCCTGGATAGCGAGCAATGCGAATTGTGGGATGGGACTTCTCCAGGGCAGGGGTAGGACATGGTGGAAAATTGGACAATCAACATGGGCTTTCATCCGGTTGTGCGAGTCTTGTTGGAACCATGTTGCATCCCAGGGTAGGGATAATTTAGTAATGTGACATCCCTTGCCTGTGCTTTACCAAACCCGGGAGAACTTGCATCTCCGGGCTTGGCTGCAGAAATGGCGACTCCCCGCCCCTCTGCATGCATTAAAGTTCCCTCTCGAAGCAGCGGAGAAGCCGCGGAAAGCCCCAATATATGTAGACTACCCCGCCCAGTCACAGCCTACGACTGCTAAAGGGGGTTAGTGATTTGGATTCCAGGAAAGATGCTGCTATCGTGCTGTCCTACTGCTGCTCTACTGCACAAACCCGGTCCGTTCCAGGGGACGTTCAGGGGTAATTCCTGGTACCGAATGAGAACCGCTTGAAGGGAACGCTGTTGGGCGTGCGGGCGACGGGATGCCATGGGGGTCTGCTGTGGGAGTAACCAGTCCCACGGCGTATTGCATCCTCCACATGGCGGTATAGATGAGGGGACACCTGCTTGCGGACGTTGGTTCACCATCCCGTTGAATTCTCGCCTGGCTTTTCCGTCCCTCCTCCATTCCTGTCGATCCAATCCCGTCAGATCGTCTCCGCCATGGGACTGAGGGGAGTGTTCGCTTTCGCGGCCTGTGCCGTTCTCGCCGCAGCCGATACGACATCGTCAAGCGCGGCGTCGTTGCTTGTTGACGTAGGCTACGGCGTTTACAATGGCGTCTACAATTCGACGACCCAATTGAACGTGTGGAAAGGGTAACTTAGTACCATCACGTCTTGAAACACGCGAGACCGAAAGACCACGCCCGCTAACCTTCGAAGGATACGCTTCGCCGCCTCAACAGCCGGGGCCAACCGATGGCAGGCTCCCAAACCGCCTGCGATTAACAGAGCGGTAGTCCAGGCCACTACGTTTGGCCCGAAATGCCCGCAGTCGCCTCCGTCGGTGCCGACGGCAAAGTTCAACCCTGGCGACGAGGACTGTCTCTTCCTCAACGTCTACGCCCCGGTGGTACCCCGTGGGAAATCCGTCCCGGTCATGATCTGGATTCACCCCGGCGGCTACGGCTTACAGGACGGCACCCAGGACATGGCAGAAATCCTCAACGCAAACAACAATGGCTTTTTGGTCGTTTCCATCCAGTACCGTGTTAGTGGTCCTTACCCCGGGTTTCAGATGGTTACGTCCAGTTTCCGAGCGAAGTCCTTGCTGACCTGAATTCCTCACGCCACAGTTGGGGGCATTTGGTTTCCTCTCATCCGCAGAGGTCAAGAACAAAGGCGTTGTCAACGCGGGACTCCTTGACCAAGCTTTCGCCTTTGACTGGGTGCAGACGCACATCTCCAAGTTTGGTGGAGATGCCACCAAGGTGACCATTGCCGGCGAGTCCGCCGGCGCGGGCTCCGTCATGTTGCACGCCATTTCTTCTCACGGGGCCCTCGGATCCAAGACCTGGCAAAACGTAGGTCCCTCCCAGTGTCTACACACCAGCAGCAGAACTGACGACTTACTCGGGTGCAGGGCATTGCCGCGTCGCCCTATGATCCCGGCCAAGACAACTACAATGCTGCTCGGCCGACGCAACGATACTATGACTTTGCAGCAAAGGCCGGGTGCGGTTCGTCTGGCGAAGTGTTTAGCTGCTTAACATCAAAGGACTCTCTTACCCTGCAGTACGCAGGTTCTAACGTCTCCTCGTCGGGGACGTATGCGACGTGGTAGGTCTTCTCGGTATCGGAACGGTACATGTACTCGACGCTAACAACCCAGGGCCTTCTTGCCTGTGACGGATGGCACCTTTCTCACCGGATTGCCCAGTGTGCAGCTGAACCAGAAGCAAGTGAACGGCCGCCGACTCTTGGTTTCTGTAAGTTGCTCTCAACTGGGCCCTATCTCAGAAAGCCTTCGGACATTCCATTTTCAACCGAAGCACCCGCTGACACAACTTACAAGAACAACGCCAACGAGGGTCCGCTCTTTGTCCCAGCAACCATCGTCACCCTCGACGACCTGATTGCCTGGCTGCACCTGGAATTCCCCAATCTCTCCGACGCCCAGATCCAACAGATTCTTGCCGCATACCCCAGTCCCAGTACGCCTGTTGATCCTCAAACCATCAAGATCGAGACCAACGGCTACGGGCCTCCTTATGCCATCAACGTCAGCCAAGTTGCCACTGGCCAACAGCAGCGCGCCAATGTAAGACACCTCTACAAACCGGCGCTGTCCCAAGCTAATACAAGACAGAACATCCTTGCCGAAGCAACATTTGTCTGCCCCAGCTACTGGCTGGCGACAGCATTTACGGGCCCAGGAAAGACGGCCTACCACTACCAATACTCGATTCCCTTTGCGGCACATCGCGCTGATGTGACGGCTTACGTCGGCCCTGCAACTCCGAATCAGGGGCCGCTGTTCACGCAGGCAATCCGAAGTACGTACTTCGTTGGCTGACTGGTCCTCTCATATCATCATCGATGCTGACAACGCAGAAATCTGGGGCAACTTCATCACGCAAAACAACCCGTCCATCAACATCCCGAGTGCCGCGTCGTCCGCACTAAATCCAGCAAGCAGATGGCCGGCATGGACTGACGTGAATCCCCAGTTGATCAACCTCAACCAGACGGGCGGGGTACCGTACCAGACCGTGTTCGGCGCCGCGCCGGTGACGCAGTACATGGATCCTGGACTAAAGAATAGCTTCACGCAGGCCAACGCGTACACGTGGGAGTTGAACCGCGGGAAGCGCTGTGACTTTTGGAAGGCGTTGGGGCCGAGTGTGCCGCAGTGAGGTAGTTGTTGCAGAACCTAGCGAACGAGGCCAGAACTTAGAGGACAAGGGGTCAATAGCATGATAATTTAGCACGGCTTTAAGTCATACCGGTGATTGAGACGCCCACAAAGGCGGGCTATTCTCCCTCTGATGCCCAAATCGAGGCCCAAACTCCTACACGCCCTCCCGCTGTAGTCTCTCCGCCGCCTTCGCAAATGCAATTGCTGCCGCCTGTCCAGCGCTCAGCTCAGGGTCCCCCAAGCCTTGTCCGCTCTCATCAGAAGCATACTCTCCCACTGGCACCCCGTCAATAGTCGTATCGACCCCCGCGACGACCCGATATGCCGACCCTCCGACCACTATCCTCCGACTTTCTTGCCCATCCTCCACCTTTACCGCTGGGCTGTCGGGGAGCATGACCACTCCATGGCCTCCTATCACAATCCGGCCGGCACTGGATCGATGTTGTAGGTGTTGCTCGGGGGTGCCACGTGCAACAGAGCGGTCTCCCACGGGCTTGTTCACGCCTGGTGTCAGCCAATCTCGCAGCAAAAACCACCATTCCCAATACATACCCTGCCGAGTCCAAGATGCGGCAATGCGTCTGCTGCCGTCACAAAATGCAGGGCCAGCCCCGCCAGAATGCTGATGAGGAGATGCATCGCCGTCTGCCTGGAAGAAGATGTCAAGCTTAAACGGTTGAGGAAGAGTTACCACGACATCAGAGCGGAAATCTAGAACAACAACGCCAAGAACCCCAAGACGCTTCCCGCCTGGTTCCAAACACACCCAAAACATTCCCCTTTTCTTGACCACACAACCTCAAGGGTTAGGGTTACCCCCTGAAAACCCTGTTGACCGGATGGCTCATGAGGAGCATGCTCACACCAGACATGCACAAGCTAGGTACATTCAGGTAAATAGCTGCATTAGAACTTAAGAGACAACACTGGACCGCTTTAGAACAATACAGGGCCAATTTCTGTTTGGTTGAGTGGTCTATACTCTGACATTTGCTTGCTCAGCTGCAACCTCAGCTCCCCTTTCGACAGCGGAGTCCATGAGACTTCGACCTAGCATCGGTTGCGTCTCCTAGAGCTGGCAAGGGCCAAGAAGCTCAGAGGCGAGTATCATTCTCATTTCTTTGATTCACAGCAGGAATTGTATCGTTTTCTTACGTATCGTCAAGCCGCCAAAGAAGAACACCACCCCCGCCACCAAAAACAAAATTATCCCACCATCTCAGCAGCAGCAGCAAAAGCAAAGCAATGATCAAATCCAGGCTCGAACTGGAGACCTTCAGTGTGTTAGACTGACGTGATAACCAACTACACCATTCGACCTTATTGTTGTGGCTCCGCTGCGGAGTCTAGGTTGTCTGAGAGCTCGCGGAGACAGGGGCAAGCAGACGACGGACGGACGGTGGGTGGAGATGGTGATGGGGCATCAAGGACTGTCCACTGCCCACAGCGCGACTCCACCAGTTAGACAGTTCACGCCGGCGGGGGGGTGCCTCCATGGAACGGGGTGCCCTCGCGAGCAGTTCACCAGCGGCTCGATGCCAGGGGATGCCTTGCACTTGTCGGCTATCACATCCCACCACCATCTCACCCTTTTCACCACGAGCCTACTCAGCAGACAAGTTCACAAGCACAACAGACACAACACCATCACAACCCATCCAACACACCAAGTCAAAGATCAAGAGGGAGAACAGACAGCGCTCATTAAGACCAGCTATCTACCTAGTCCGAAAGGATCCTCTCAACCGCAACCCCCACCAAGCCTCGTGCATTCCCAGCCTTCCCAGACATGTCTCACAAGACACACCCAGCAAGGCCAGAACCGACTTGCCCAGTCCGCAAGGCCGTTTGTTGAGTTGAGTCCCTCCATGGCAGTCTCCCTCTCGAAAAAAAAAAAGTTTTTTTAGTGATTTTTTGTTGGACATCATCCCCGTCTCTCGCATCCCGCCATGCTGCCTTCAGACAAGAGTTGCCAGTCTAAAGAGCAGAGAAATTGACGCAGGGATAGCGAGGAAAACAGGGTGGTGTGATGTGTTTTGATGTCGTAAGGTCTGGTCTGCCCCGACACATCCATGATGCAGTGCCGGGTTCCAAAAAAGTCCATGTCGTGTGGCAGCGCCGTCGCAGTCCGCGCTCATGCCGTCCGCCGGGCAAAGGCTAAGACGGGGAGGCAAACCCGGGGCCGCTGCCGTTGTTGTTGGTCGTCGTTTGTTGAGTAATTTGTGGCTTGCTCCGTCCAGGGGGACAAAGCATCGCAGTGGCGGCAGGTCCTCGACCGCTGTGCCACCGCACGCCACCATTGTTGCGTTTCCGTCTCACGTCCTTCTCGTCCATCCATCCCCTCCTACCACCCCTCGTCCGTCATCCCGGGATATCAACCGAACCGCCGCACCCATCCACCATGAGCCTATGCAGAAACCGGCCGTCACCCTACCATTCATCCAGGCCCAACCGCCTAAGCCCGCATAACCCTCCTCCTTCATTCCCTTTCGTCACCCGAACCCGTCTCCATCCTCCTTCCGCCCTCCCCGCTCCAGCACCCAAACTAGCCGAAGCCCCACCAACGCCTCGCGCAGCAGACGCAGCAGCCTTAGAAAAGACCCAGAAAAGAAAAGCGACGTAACCGTGCCCCTTCTTTCCCGTCCGTCCATGCGCCAGCCACGACCAGAAGCAGGAAGAGAAAAAATACCCGGTAAATCCCGCAAACAAATCCCCCATGCCGAAAGCCCAACACCGCAAAAACGCCGTTTATATGATCTCCGACCCTCAGAACACCCCGCCCGCCGGTTGTTGAAGGAAACCCGTCCGTCCACTCAAGCCTCCCGCGAGGCTCCTGACCGCGCCAAACCCGCCCGTCATTTCGTTCCCGTGCCTGTGGTAAGGGTGAAGAGGAAAAGTCCCAGAGGCACCCAGCAAACCATCCAACCCGTGAATGCTGTCGTATTGCGCGGCAGGTATTAAAGTCCTGCCGAAACAGCGCGCATTTGTGAAGAGCGCCCACAAGGAGTCCGGCGCAGCACAAAGGTAGAAAGTCGTGGCATCGAAAGTCGTGGCATCGAAAGTCGTGGCATCCGCCGAGGAGAGAAGGGTGCGAGAACACGTCCTGTTGAAAAAGAAGGTTCGTCGTCTAGTGTGGTCGTGTGATGCCGAAAAGCGGATATCGATTGTTTGTTCATCAAGGAGAAGTCGTCGTGGGTGAGGCAGAAGCCGTAGGGAAATTAGTTGTATGATACAATCGACGATGTGCTGGTGGGGCAGGCTGGCCTGCCGAAGCGTCTCGGAAAGATGTTTCCGGTGATTGAAAGTCGATGAGAAAGGTGCTCGGAGGTCGAAGCCGAGGGGACTGGGGTGGCCGGACTGCTCCTTGTCGGCCGAGAGAGTTGTCGCAAGGGATGTGCGGAGAAAAAGAGAACAAATATGTACAATCCAAAAGAAACATAACCTCATACTCATGGCATCACCCTCCCTAACACCCCGAGAGCGTTAGAAAGTTATGATTGCTGGCCAGGCACGGGAGGTTGGCCGAGACCTTGCGGTCGGCCGCCACGCTGGCCCTGGCCGCCGAAGTTCTGGCGCCCCGGCTGTCCCTGGAAGCCACGGCCACGTCCACCGCGGTGGCCACCGGAAGGCCCGCGGGTGCCCTGATACCCTCCACGGCCTTGGGGCCCAGGGGCACCCGAACCATTCTGGCGAAGGTTCTGTCCCTGCCAGTCTCCTTGGCCGGGAACAATAGGTCTCTGCTGCAGCGCAGGAGACTGGCCTTCCGGGGGCGGCGGGCCCTGCGGCTGCTGCTGTTGCAGCTGTGGCGGCTGGGGCGAGGCCACCTTGAAGTTGGAGATGGGCCGCGGAATCGACTCGGGATTCTCGTACACGTACAGGCTCTTGTCGATGGTGTGGGGAATCGGCTGGATCTCGGTGCCAAGGTCGCGCTCGATGTTGTACAGGTTGAAGCGATCGTCCCAGTTGATCAGGTTGATGGCCAGACCCAGGTGACCGTACCGGCCGGAGCGACCAATACGATGAAGGTAGGTCTCAGCGTTCTTGGGGAAGTCGAAGTTGATGACGACGTTCACGGCCTGGATGTCAATACCACGGGTGAGAAGGTCCGAGCAGACGAGGTTGCGGCAGACACCGTTGCGGAAGTCGTGGAAGACACGGTTACGGGCCTGCTGAGCCATCTTGGCGTGGCTGTAGAAGCACGAGTAGCCGAGCTCGGTGATCTTCTTGGCGAGGAGCTCGACGCGGTTGGTGGAGTTGCAGAAGATGATGGACTGGTTGATCTGGAGCTTGGAGAAGAGCGTGTTGAGACAGTGGACCTTTTGCTTCTCCTCGACATAGGCGTAGTATTGCGTGATGCCGCGGAGGGTCAGCTCGTCCATAAGGTTGATCTCGTATGGGCTGACCATGTTCTTGTCCGAGAAGTCCTTGACCGAGAGTGGGAAAGTGGCGGAGAAGAGCATAACCTGGCGGTCCTTGGGATGGAAGCGCAGGAGCTGCTCGATAACCGGAGTGAACTCGACAGAGAGAAGCTTGTCGGCCTCGTCCATGATGAACATGGGGCATTCGCTCAAATCGGCCACCTGCTTGCCAGCCAAATCGAGGATTCTGCCCGGGGTTCCGACCACAATATGGACGGAGTCCTGCAACCGGACGATGTCGTCACGGAGGCCAGTGCCACCAGTGGTAACCATAACGTTGATGCCGAGGTGCTTGCCGAGCGTCTTGCAGACCTGAGATGTCTGCATGGCAAGCTCGCGAGTCGGGACGAGGATGAGACATTGGATCTTGGAGACCTTGGGGTTGATCTTCTCCAGCGCGGGGATGACGAAGGCGGCCGTCTTGCCGGTGCCGTTCTTGGCACGAGCGAGGATGTCGCGGCCCGTGAGGGCTACCGGTATGCTCTCTTCTTGGATCGGGGAAGGCTTTTCGAAGCCGGCCTCAAAGATGCCCATGAGCAAGTCCCGCTTCAGGCCGAACTCCTCGAACTCCAAGCCCTTGGTGTTGGTCACATCCTGTACGCGTCCAATGTCAGCAACTTGTGAGATTTTCACGGCAACACGGCAGCACAAACCTCAGTCTGTTGCCTTGTGTCCCTGGCAGGAAGCCTGAGGTTCTTCTTCCAGTCCTCCGAAGCAGAGCCATCACTGTCTTGTGTCAGTCGGGTCCAGCGACGCGGCGTCGGGCAGCAGCAACAAACTTCAAAGTTGAGGCCTTGAGCTTGTCGATGAGACTGTCTGTCATTGTGGCGGTTGTGGAGTGCGGATTGGTCGGGTGTAGGTGCGCAGCGGAAATGGTGCGCGGCGGTGCGGCGGTGAGATGGGATGTGTCTGGTCGACGTCGGTGGGGTTGGTCGCCGAACTCGGGTGGAGGAATGGGTGGAGATGTCGTTTTCTGCGGGCCAGCAAGCTATGCCCGTCGAGTCATACGCACTAGGGTTCAACGTGATTCTCGTCGAGGGAGGATGATGAGGCACGACGGTCAGGTCGCTCGAAGTGGTGATTGTTTGTGTGGTGTTGCGGAGTTGCGGAGACGACGGTGGACTTGACGCCGGAGGGCGGGATTGGGTGTGGTTTCAGTTGGTGGAGACGGGGCCCGTGGCAGGAATCCGTTCTTGGGTTCGGGAAATTGGTCGAGTTCTTTGTGCAGCGAGTTCAGAGTAGTTTCGTGTTTTGTTTCGTCGAGGCGGCGGGGAAGGTGTGGCAGCAGCAGGGCTGAACGATCTTTGCGCTCCAAAAAGTTGAGGTGCAGGACTTTGAGAGCGTCACGTGCAGGTGTCAGGGTCCCTGCGCCACATGTGGAGCCGCTAAGCTGCCCTGGGCGTTGCTGCGGGTGGCTTGGGGCTGCTCGGGCTTCTGCTTGCAGCGGATTTGCAGGCTCTCGAAGGCTGCAGCAACCTGGAAATGCCCCACCGGCACCGAGTGCCGCCGGCAACTGCTGATGACGAGGTGAAAGCGGAACCTCAACCGCAGCTCCGCCCAGCTTCCTTCACCCACTTCGACCCGCTCGACCCGCATCAACTTTCGACAAGCCATCACTTGTCACATTTCCATTTTCTGAAGCAACGGCCGACGACCGACACCTACCATGGTGCCGCTCCCAAAAATGACTACCCCAGTCTGAAATATGCTGCTCAACAAACCCGCCGCAGCTCTCCGCCCTCGCAGCGCCGTGCGCTCCGCCTTCCGCTCCCGGGCCTCGATCACGCCACCACGCCGTCTGCCCCCGTCCGGCCCCGCGCGACAATGCCGTTTGTACGCCTCGGTCTATGACGGCACGCTGAACCAAAGGGAGACGTTGCGAGGAGAGAAGGGCAGCTCCAACCACCCACCATGGCCGACATCTGCGCACCCCACCCCGTACGAGATCCTGGGCATGGCCAAGGGCGCCCCCTATAACAAGGCTCGGTACTTCCAGCTGGCCTAGCTCTACCACCCCGACCGCCACCAGCAGACTGCCGACGATGGCATCCCACACCTGAAGAAGCTCGAACGGTATCGCCTGGTCGTAGACGCCAACGAGATCCTCAGCAGCCCACAGAAAAAGCGCATGTACGATCTCTACGGCTTCGGCTGGGACAACGACCTCGACGCCCAGATCCAGCACCGCCAGGCCGACCGAACCTGGCGCCAGCAGCCGGGCAACGCCAGCATGAACGCGACGTGGGAGGACTGGGAGCGGTGGCGCCACGCGCGGGACGGCACAGGCGAGAAGCAAGAGCAGGCGTTTGCTTCCAACGGCGCCTTCCTGAGCATTATCGCGGTCTTTTTGATCGTTGGTGCCTGGAGCCAGATGACGAGGGCCGGCACGAACTCGGCCACGTTCCTGGAGTTGCGGGATCAGCAGGACGCCGCTATCAGCAAGGAGCTGCGGGAGCGGAGGAGCCGGAGGATGGGGACGGACCGGGAGGGCAGGATTGAGAATTTCATCCGGCAGCGCGAGTTTGAGAAGTGGGGGCATGATGCGCCCGGGCATGGCCTGCCGGCGCCGGAGGGCAGTAAGGGGCTGCATTGATGGTAGGACACATGACAGGTGGAATACTGTCTGGTGTGGGTCTAATCGGCTGCGCGAGATGATGGAGTCCACGGCAGGATCTGGCTGCTCGGACGATATCAGGAACCTGAAGCAATTGCTGCTCGAGGCGGAATGAGTCAGCGGACATGGGTGGAAAGCATGGTGTTTTCAACGACTCACGGCGAAAAGCATGTTGAAATCGCACATAGTGGAGAGATCACGAGCAGGAAGGAGACTGTCGTCTGACGACGACGACAACAACAACAACAGCAAGGCTATCAACTTTGGGTATGATATATACAGTACTGCGTCTTGTCGCTGCTGGTAAAGAGTTGTGAAACATCCTCGGTTTGTACAAGACTATCTGCCTCCGCAAACAATGATGTGACCCCCGAACCCCCGCCCCTGCCAGAACCCAACATGACACAGCACACATATGAAACTTGAGCCCAATATGACCGGTCATTTGTTTGTCTTGCCCTTTGAGATGAATCAACGAGAAAACATTCCCGTGACTAGGCGTTCCCGTCGCAACTTTGGAGTCAGCGACTTCAGCGGCGAGATAGTATGGGTATGAGGAACGAATAATGTCGATGTTTACGCAACTACGGATTCTTGGTAAGGCGTGTTGATAGAACAAGAGAAGACACTTTATTTCTCCGCCCAGACCGACGGGTCTGATGACCACGAAAGACCTGGCCCTGATGCCAAAAGTTGGGAGCGCCAGACCAGTGAATCCAGTCTGGGAGTCCTGGCCCTGGACCGAGAGGTTCTTGGGAGTTCCAGCCCTTGAGATGCTGCCAACAGGTTTCCGGAAATTCCAGCTTCCTTCCTGCAACGTTCTTTTCCGTCCGGAACGTTGATTTGGCGGGCAGGGCTTTCAACTGTATAAATTCACCCCAACCACAAGAATTTCACAACAACCTCCCTCTTCTCTTCTTCTCCCACTTCCACCGACCGTGCCAACTCGCTCTTTTTTTCGCAGTTGCACCAAAGAATCAACAAAGCGCGGTATCTGCTCTTTTTCTCGCTCTCCTCTCCGCTTTCTTCACTCCTCAAACAAACTCTCACACTCCCTCTCGCCGAGCAATATGCATGCCGCCGAGACGAACAACATGGCCGACCCCGGCGCACAGCAAACTGCGCCGGTTCCGGACAAGCCCGGCCAGCAGCAGGTGGCCGAAGGCTTGGCCGAGCAAGAGGAACAGCTCGCCAAAGCTCCTGGTGAGCAAGAGGAGCCGTCGTTCCCACAGTTCAAGCGTCTTCCGCTCGAGATCCAGATGAAGATCTTCACCGAGGCGCTCAACAAGCCGAACCTGCACATCGTCACAGCCAAGCGCGTCAACCCCGTCCCGGGCCAGGCCTGGAGCTTTGAGTTTCGTCCAGTCGCCAAATCACGCGACAGCTCGGGCTACCGGCGTCTCCAGGAACTCGCCCAGGTAAACCGCACGGCATACGCCGCCATGCGTCTGGCCACCGCCCGGCACAATGCCCGGCTGCCGTTCCGAGGCCTGAAGAACCGCATCGACGGCGCCGAGGATCTCGTTTTCCTGGACATTGCCCAGCACGAGAGGTATTTCGCCCAGGGATACTTCCACCCCGACCACCAGATCCTCAACCCGCCCGGCGCTCCCTTCGACGAAGCAACCCTGGCTGCCAAGTTCGGAGGCATCGAGAAGGTCGCGCTCAAGTACAGCGACAAACACACGGTTTGCAACGCCTACTCGGCCACCTTCCGCTGCGTCGCTCCGTATGGGAACCACCTCCGGCACGCAAGGACCGAGTGGAAGATGTGTCCCGACGAGCTGTGCGGGTTCCTGAATACGTTCCCGAACCTGCGCGAGATCTACCTCGTCCTCGTTCCCGATCGCAACTGGCAAACCGTGGAGCTGGTCCGCGCTTACATCGACAGCTTCTACGCACGTAAGTTTCCCTCTCCCCCACCATCAAACCCACAGAAACATCTTCCCGCCAGCCACTAACCTCATCAAAGTGCCCGCAGCCTCTGCAACCCGCCGCAACCTTGCCGTCTTCCACTCGACCTCCACGTCCTACATCGAGGTCCACCGCAGCGTTCTAGCCACCGCCTTGCAGCTCGCCAGGTCCAGATCTCCCGGGTTCTACATGACCAGGTTGACAGGCTTTGACAATGCCACGGCCGTGCTGGCCGAGATGCTCACCCGCTCCTTTCTCCACGACATCATGCCGGATCTCGACCCCGTTTCTCGTGCGCAGATCGCCGCTACGTACCGCATGACGTTGGAGAAGAGGAAGAAGTTGATTGGGAAGATCTTGCTTGCCGTCCCGGTGAAGCACAGTCGGGGTTAGTGCTTGGAAGTCGAGCTGCAAGGGAGAAAGAAGGGGGAGCGAGACAGGAGGGCGAGGTTTCGGTTTGTCAGGTTATATACCCCGATGCTTTTTCGGCGCTTTGGTCTGTGTTCCCGGGTTTGCTCCAGATTTAGGCGGGAGATGGCGTCGTGGTCTAGCATGGTCTTGGGGAAGCATACAGAGGGCTGACGATGGATAAGGCGTTGGGGATTGTACTTGTATTGTAACAACATCATAGCACGAATCACGGGGCCATTATTATTACAGCTGCTGGGTATGGCAGTGCCTTCATCAAGAGAAAGACAGAACCAGCACCTTGAACTCACATGGCGACGTTGTGAGCCCTCTCCGAACGCCCCCAGCCCAGCGGAACGACGTGGACCGTGACCTGACGCATCACCCCAACTCACCAACTGAATTCACACCCGGTGCACACACCCAAGCATCAACAACCTCCCACCCATTACAGCCCAAATGTAAACCATGATAGCGACTGGCAAGCGCAGCATTTATGTCCATCATGTTCGCCCATCTCCAGACATGCCCTGTCATTCTGACTCCCATTCGAAAAGGGGCGGCCGAACGACCCCCCCAAACCAACACTACAGTTCAATGACTGAATACTTGTTAGCGCGACACTTTGACAGGGCCCTGGTCCTCAATCTAAGATTTCTCTTATGACAGTCCAGTGACCATCTAGAATACAAACAAATAGAATATCTCAAAGTAC
>OUNM010214287.1_pt1 | contig 15972 bp, 12 predicted proteins | sample 1769961 | NCBI WGS metagenome assembly OUNM01 (sample SAMEA3914820, study PRJEB12502) | metagenome | biome: forest; material: soil | place: USA | collected 2012-03-12 | depth 0.3 m | reverse complement strand
TGGTGCGAGGTCGTGCTGGCGTGCCCGGTCTGGGCCAGGCACGCCAGGGCGAGGACGGACGCTGCCAGGAGCACGGCGGCGCCGCGTGCGGAGGCCAGGTGCCGGGCCCCCCGGATCACGAGCAGGGCGGCGAGGACCATCGCGACCAGCGCCCGACCCTGGGGAACCTGGAGCAGCAGCCGGGCTCCCGCGATCGGTCGCACCTCGGCCAGCGGCGCACCCGAGAGGTCCGAGACCGTGACGAGGGCGAAGCCGACCGCTGCGAGCAGCCACGCGACCGCGGCGACCCGGGCGGCACGCAGTGCGCGGACCCGGCCGGGTTCGCCGAGGCAGGCGACCAGCGCGCACCCGACGGTCGCGATCGCGGTCAGGTCGAGGAGCACGCGCAGCGTGGGCGCTGCCCACCCGGTCAACCGACCCGCGTCCGGCAGTCCCGCGGGAGCGGGTCGCGGAGCGCCCCCGGTCAGGAGCAGGGTGCCGACGGTCGCCGCCAGCGCCAGCGCGACCACGACCGCCGCGGCAGCGACCGCTGCCGGTCGCTCCCGCCGGGAGACCGCCACGGCGCTCATCGCGGGTCCCGGGCGCGACCGGTCCGGGCAGCCCGGTGCAGGGCGATGGCGATCAGCACGGCGGCCACCGCGATCGCGATCCACACCCGGCCCCGGCCCTGGGTCCCGGACGTCGCCGAGACCTGCGACGCCGCGCCGCCGGGGCTGACGGCGGCCACCGCCACCGTCGTACCGTCGCGGGCGGCCGTGAAGGAGAACCCACCCGTCACGGCGTGGCCGTCGGCGGCCATCGCGCGGTAGGCCACGTCGTACCGGCCGAGCCGGCCGAGCTCCAGCGGCACGACGACCACGGTGTCGGCGACCTGCGCCGAGCCGAGCCGCGCGGCCGTGCCGTTCGCATCGGTCACCCGGACGTCGACCGCGTGCGGCAGCACCGGCGACGCGAACTCCAGGACCAGCTGGTCGGTCGTCGCCAGGACCCGCTGCCCGCTCGACGGTGAGCTGCCGACCAGCTCGGTGTGCGCCCCGGCGGGGGCGGCGACCGCGACGGCGACCATCACCATCCCGACCACCGCGAGCAGCCTGGTTCGAACGCCCATCAGAGTCTCCCCTCCCTCGAGGGCGGCCAGAGCACGGCCACCACCCGGGCCTCGACGTCGTCGTCGTCGATCGGCCCGAACGCACGCGAGTCCCGTGACTCGCGGCGGTTGTCCCCCATCACGAACACCGTCCCGTCCGGCACCTCGACCGGCCCGAAGTACACGCTGTCGATCCGGCTCGGGTCCGACCACGGCTCGACCACGCGGACCCCGTTGCGGAACAGTCGTCCGTCGCGGATCGCGATCGCGTCGCCGGGCAGCCCCACCACCCGCTTGACGAGCAGTCGATCCGCAGGGCGCACGACCACCACGTCGCCGATCTGCCAGTCCCCGGTCCCGCCGACCGACCTGACGACGACGCGATCGCCGGCGTACAGCGTCGGGTTCATGCTCCTCGTCTCGATCCGCAGCACCCGGACCGGCGAGCCCGGGATGCCGGGCCCCAGTGCGACCGCGACCACCGCCACGACGACGACCAGCGTCGTGACCACGCCGCGGCGCACCCCCTGCGAGCCGGCCATCTCCGTGGCGTCCGTCAGCTGATCGCGACCGGCCGCGCGGCCTTGATCGGGTCGAACGCCACGTCGTCGTCCGGGCCTTCGACGCTGAACTGCATCATCATGTCGTGGTCCTCGTGGACCAGGTTGTGGCAGTGCATCATGTAGCGGCCCTGGGGCGCCGGCCACCCGGCGCCGGCCGGCGGGCCGGCGAACCGCATCGCGACGCGGACGGTCTCGTTCTCGCCGACGTAGACGACGTCCTTCGGCCCCTTCTCCCACGGTTGCACCTGGGCCGGGCTGCCGTTGCGGGACAGCACCTGGAAGTCGACGAGGTGGATGTGCACCGGGTGGAACCAGCCGCCCGAGGTGTTCTTGAGCTCCCAGATCTCGATCGCGTCGTGCTTCGGCTGGGCCATGCAGTGCTGGTAGTCCGAGTCGATGACGTTCTCCCAGGTCTCGCCGTTGATCGTCCACTTCGAGTCCTTGCGGATGAACTCGAACCGGCGGTCGGGGACACTCTGCTGCTTCAGGTCCGCCTCGGCGAACGTCATGCACTCGGCCGGCGGCACGAGGTCCTGCCAGCCCGACGGGATGGCGTTGTCGGCGGTGCTCTGCGGGTCGGTCCTGGAGACGCGGAACTGCATCGCCTGCTTGATGCCGTCGTAGTTGATGTTGTTCGGCGGCAGGAGGTTCTTCAGCGTCAGCAGCGCGCCCTTGTAGTTGGCGAAGTCGATGATGACCTCGTAGCGCTCGGCCATGCCGTGGCGGAGCTCGGTGACCACCTGCGGCTTGGGCACCAGGCCGGCGTCCGTGCCGATCACGGTCATCGGGACCGGGCCGCGGCCGTCGTGTAGCTGCCAGCGGTAGGACCGCGACACCGACGCGTTGAGGATGCGGAACCGGTACTTGCGCGGCTCGACGTCCATCACCGGCCAGGGCACGCCGTTGACGAGGACCACGTCGCCGTACACACCGGACTCGCTGTTGTCCTGGTACATCAGGTTGCCCTTGGTGTCGAACATCGCGTCGCGCACGACCAGCGGTACGTCGTACATCGCGCTGGCGGCGTTCGCGCCCGACGGGATGCCCAGGCTCCGCTCGACGTCGTCGTGCAGGACGTACATCGCGGCCAGGCCGTTGTAGGCGTTCTGCGACGTGTGGTGGACGCCGTGGTCGTGGTACCAGAGGGTCCGGGCCTCCTGGCAGTTCGGGTAGAAGTAGGTCTTCACCTGGCCGGGGAACGTCACGTCCGAGGCGTAGCCGTCGAACTGCGGCAGCGACGCCGACCCGTGCAGGTGCGTCGAGGTCGAGCGCTGCCACGGGTCGGTGGTGTACTGCGACGGCATCGGGACGTTCTGGTACGGCGCGGCCGGCGGCTGCTGGAGCAGGTTCGCCTGTCGCACCGCGATCGGCTGCCCCCGGCGAGCGCGGATCGTCGGGCCCGGTGTCACGCCGTTGTAGCCGAAGAACGGCGTCTTGTAGCCCGGGATGATGGACGCCACGGTGAATGACTGGACGAGGTCGTAGCGGGGATAGGTCCGGACCTGGCCGTCGGGGCAGGTCCAGTCGATGGAGCCGACCGGGTTCAGCTCGGGTGGCCGGACGAACGGCTGCGTGAAGTACTTCGGCAGAGCGCTGGTCGGCATGCGGCTCGGCGCGCTGGCGGTGAACGCCACCCGCTGGAGCGGCAGCGCGAGCGCTGCTCCGCCCACGGCGCCGATCTTGATGATGTCCCTGCGGCTCAGGCTCATCGGGTCCCCCCTCAGGTTCGATTCGTGCTGAACGTGAGAAGACCCTCATCCGTGGCCCTTGGATGAACCTTGGGCCGGTGCCGCCGGCTACCTCGCGTCGCCCTCGGGCGTGAGGCGCAACGGGATCCGGGCGACCACCAAGGTCCCGCCCGTGCTCCCGGGCCCGACCTCGAGGTCGCCGCCGACGTCGCCGACAGCGTCCGCGAGCAGCCGCAGGCCGAAGTGGCCCTCCTCCTCGGACGTCGTGGGCCCCGGCCCGGGCCCACGCCCGTCGTCGAGCACCCGCACGATCGCGTGCCCGGGCAGGCGGCCGACCTCGACCTGCACCCGCGAGGCCCCGGCATGCTTCACCACGTTCGCCAGGCCCTCCCGGACGACCCGGTACACCAGCCGGGCGACGTCCTCGGGCAGCGGCGGCCCGGACGCGACGGCCAGGTGCGTGTCGACGCCCTTGGCCTCGACGTTCTGCAGCAGCTCCTCGAGGGCCTCCTCGAGGCCGCCCCCGGAGAGGTCCGGCGGATAGAGGTCGGTCATCAGCGAGCGGAGCTGCTCGACATCGCGGTGGACCAGGCCGGCAGCGGTCGCCAGCGTGTTCCGTGCGGTCTCGAAGTCACCGTCCTCGCGCAGCTCGCCCTCGATCGTCGGCAGTGCGTAGCCGAGTCCCGCGAGGTCCTGGACGACGCCGTCGTGCAGGTCGGCCGCGATCCGTCGACGCTCGAGGTCGGAGGCGAGGAGCGACCGCCGTACCGCGCGCGACTCGGCGCGCTCGGCTCGCTGGACCCGGCGGCCGAGCAGGACGGCCAGGGGCATCATCGCCACCAGGAGCAGGGTCAGGCCGGCGACTGCCACCGGCACGAGGGTGCGCCGGATGGAGGCGGCGTCCTGGTCCATCTGGTCCGTGGGCGAGTACGCCTCGACGACGAGCGGCTGGCCGTCCGCGTCGAAGGCACCGGCGTAGACCTCGAGCAGCTCGTCGTACCCGGCGACGCGCTCACCGGCATTCTCCGGCCGGCTCAGGTCGGACACCTCGGCGGTGACCCTGGTGGTCCCGAACAGCACCGCGACGTCCCGGTCGAGCGCGAACTTCCGTCCGACCAGGTTCGACTCGTCCGACCAGATGATGGTCCCGTCGGCGTCCCAGATCTTGACGTGCAGCAGGCTGCCGTCGGCCATCCGGTTCCTCATCACCGTCTCGAGCCGGGCGGCGGCTCCCGGCTGGTCGGCCCGGACCGGCTCGTCGATCAACGGAGCGACGAGCCGGGTCGCGAGGCCTGCGCCCCGGTCCCGCGCCTCGTCGAGCGCCCGGTGCTCGGCGATCCGGTTCGCGGCCATCACCGTGCCCACGACCAGCACGCAGAACGCCCCCAGCGCCACGACCGCGAATCGCAGCACGGCGGACCGCACGGCCGATCCGGTGCTCACTCCTGGCCCCCGGGCTGGACGAGTCCGTGGATGCCCGCGATGACCACCGCCTCCAGCTGGGAGTGCGCGTCCAGCTTCATCAGCACGTTCTTGACGTGGCCGCGACAGGTGTGGACCGAGATGTGCAGGTCCCGTGCGATCCCCTTCACGTCGCGGCCCTGCGCCAACAGCTGGAGGACGTCGCTCTCGCGTGGCGTGAGCGGCGCACGAAGAGGGGACATGTCCTGCTCGGTCTCGGGTTCCTCCATCAGACCGAGCATCAGCGACGGGTGCACCTGGAGGCCGACCTGGCGCGCGTTCCTCAGCCCGGCCAGCAGCTCGGGGAGCGAGCCGTCCTTCGGCAGCACCGCGCACGCACCGGAGGCGATCGCCCGACGGACCACGGCCGGGCTGCCGTGCGCGGTCAGCACCACGATCCGGATCTCGGGGCGGTTCCGTGCCAGATCAGCCGCCAGCTCGAGCCCGTCGTCGGAGCCGAGATTGACGTCCAGGAGCACGACGTCGGGTCGGTGTGCGTCGACCATCGACCGCGCGGACCCGGCGTCGTGCGCGGCACCGACGGCCTCCAAGTCGGGCTCGGCTCGCAGTGCCATGAGGACGAGGTCGGTGAAGGTCCGGTGGTCGTCCACGACGAGCACCCGCACCCCGTTCTGGGTCGCATCCCCCGACACGGGGTCAGTGTGCCCCACGAGTCGGCCGGTCAAGCCGGATTCGCGAACGACTTACGCAGCTCCGGCGACGTCGGCGGCCATGACGACCAGCGCGGGGTCACTGACGGGCAGGTCCTCACCGGACAGCTCGCCGACCACGTCGCGCAGCAGGTGGAGGAGCAGCCGGACCTCTTCGTAGCGCGCGCCGGGGACCTCGCGTGCCCCGGACTCGCGCAGCAGGGACAGGTAGAGCTCGTGCGACTGTCGGTCGGGCTCGGCGCCCAGCTCAGTGGCGAGCACGTCGCGGAGGTCCGCGTACGCCCGCAGCGCCTCGGCGCGGCGTCCGTCGCGCCACAGCGCTGTCATCAGGAGCCGCCAGGCGCCCTCCGCCAGCGGGTCGTGCTGGATGGCCAGCCGGGCCAGCTGGGCGGCCCGCCCGTACATCTGGAGGACGGTGGCGTGCCCGGCGGCATCGATCGCGGCCTCGACGACCTCGGCCCGGACCAGGGTCCGCTCGTGGACCGCCCAGACGGCGTACGGCTCGTTCGGGAAGAGCTCGCCGGTGACGAGCGCGACCGCGCGGTCGAGCGCCTCCAGTGCTCGCTCGGGACGCATCGCGACGGCCGAGGCACGCAGCGCCCGGAACTCGGCGAGGTCGACGCTCGCCCCCGCGGTGTCCAGGACGTAGCCGCGCATGACGGTCGAGACAGCGGCACGGCGTCCCGTGCCGTGCCGCAGCGCCCGGCGCAGGACGCACACGTAGCCCTCGAGGGTGCTCACCCAGGACCTGGGCGGATCCCCTTCCCAGAGCAGCTCGGCGAGGCGCTCCTTGGACACCGGCACTCCCGGCGCCACCGCCAGGATCTCCAGAATCTGCCGTGGCTTGACACCGCCGAGGTCCGTCGCGGTCCTCGTGCCGGCGTCGGTGAGGACGGTGGTCCCCCCGAAGAGATTGATCTGCAACATGCCCTGTTCCCCCTGGCATCCGGTTCGACGATGCCTCCCGAGTGGCACCTCCACCTTCGGTCATCGGCCCGACGCCGCAGCAGCCGCACGTGGGGTGTTCCGTCCACCGAAAGTGGACTAGTCATCCCCGCGGACCGGGTGGCCCCAGCGGGTGGTCCGCCCGGCGGCACGGACTAAGCGAAGTTGGTGAGGCGTCCCCCATGTTGGGGAAAGGACCCGGCCCCGCCGCGGCACGCTGCGACGGGGCCGGGTCCTCGGGCGGCGACGCCGGCAGTTGGGGGTGGGGCCGGCGTCGCCCGGGACGGTGCCTAGCTGACGGCAGCCGTCACCCGGAGTGTGGGCGGTTGATACGCGTTGCTGACGAACCGGACCGTCGATGCCACCGTCCTGGGGGCGCCCTGGGCCGTGAACGTCACCGAGATCTGGCAGGACCGTCCTGCCGCGACCGCCGTCGTGCACGTCCCCCGGTTGACGGAGTAGTTGACGGTGTCGTCGACGGTGACCGCCGAGATCGTCAGCGGCACCGTGCCGCTGTTGGTGACCTGCATGGTCTGGGTCGCCGTCCGGCCCGCCTTCACCTTGCCGAGGTCGAGCTGCGCCGACTTCAGCGAGATCCCGGCCGCCGTCCCGGTCCCGGTGAGCGAGACCGAGGGCATCCCGACGATGTCGTTGCTGGCCAGCAGCAACCGCGCCGTGCGGGTCCCAGGTGCCGTGGGCGCGAACCGCACCGCCACCACGCAGCTGCCGCCCGGTGCCAGCGACGCGCAGCCCGCGCCTCGCGTCACCGTGTAGTCGCCCGCGGCGACTCCGGACAGCGTCTGGCCCGTGATGGTCAGCGGCGCCGTGCCCGTGTTGGTCACGCCGACGTTGATCGCCGCGCTGGTGGCGCCCAGCTGCGTCGCCGCGAACGTCAGCGAGGTCACTGTCAGGGACCCCCGAGCAATGCCGACATCGATCCCGCGACCGTGGACCGGGACGGAGCCCAGCACGGTCCCGTCAGCGGCGAGCAGCCGGAGCGACGCGTCGTACGCCCTGGTTGCGGTCGGCTGGAACGTCACCTGCACGACGCAGGTCCCGTCACCGGGCACGCTCGATCCGGCGCAGGTCCCGCCCGCGATCGCGAAGGCGCCCGCGTCGGCGCCCACCAGGTCGACGGAGGCCACGGCAGCCGGCGTGGTGGCGATGTTGGTGAACGTCGCCGTCTGCGCCGCCGACGTCGTCGAGATCTGCTGGTCGGCGAACCCGACCGCCGAGCCCTCGAGGCCGGTCGCGACCTTGCCGCTCACGATGAACCGGTCGGTCCGGGTGACCTCGACGCCGTCCGGCCCGGTGACCGCGAAGTAGTTCACCGGCTCGCCGTCCTTGACGTTGGTGCCACCGACCACCCGGTGCAGGCTGACGCCGTCACCGAGGTAGCCCGCCGGGGCCGGGTCGCCGACACCGGGCGCCCAGCGCAGGAACCCGTCGAACACCGGGCTTGCGAGCGCGGCGCCGAAGTTGCACGGAGCCGCGCCGCAACCGACGTCGGTCGTGCCGACCGTGCGCACCACCCCACCGCTCGCGTTGGCCGTCGCCGTCACGTCGCCGTACGGCGTCGTGAAGGTGTACGTCGCGCCCGGGCACAGGCCTGAGGTGACGTTGAGTCGCACCCGGCCGAAGGTGATCTGCTGGTCGGGTTCGGCGACGTCGCCGGCGAACGTCCCCTCGACCGCGAGACGGAGCATGCCGGTGCCCGGCGCGGTCCCGTCACAACCCGGCGTGGTGATCTGGTCGGAGTCCGCCAGGGCGTAGAAGAACTCCGGCGGGAAGTTGTCCGGGAACGAGGTCGGCTGGGCCGGGTCGTACCCCGGACCGGCCAACACGACGCAGCGCGGGTCGTTCGGGTCGAGGCACGGCGTGAGCCGGAGGCCGTTCGCGTCCTGGTACCAGGTCGGGAAGCCGTCCGAGCCCCGGACCGTCGCCGACACGTCCTGGCTGCCCGCGAACCCGGTGCCGGACAGCGCGACCGAGAGCGAGCGCGGGTCGGCGGTGGCCGCGCTGACGTCGAGCGACGCGGTGGCGCGACCGCTCGCGGTCGGGGTGTGGGCGACCTTCACCTCGCACGTGGCGCCCGGGTCGACCGGGCTGGTGCAGGTGCTCCCGGTGACCGTGAAGTCCACCGCGTCGGGTCCGGAGAGGGTCGTCGAGTCGACCACCAGCGGAGCCGAGCCACCACGGTTGGAGACCGTGACGGTCTGCGCGACCGACGTCCGTCCCACCCGCAGGTCGCCGAACTCGAGCCGGTCGCGGTCCACCGACAGGGCGGCGATGCCCTCGGCCGCCCGGCCGATGCCCGAGAGCCCGACCGAGGTCGGGCCGTTCAGGCCAGTGTGGTTGACGACCAGCCGGGCGGCGCGGTCGCCGACCGCGCTCGGGGAGAACGTCACCCGCACCGTGCAGGAGCTGCCCGCGGCGAGCACCCGACCGGTGCAGCCGTCCGTGGAGCCGTCGACCGCGAAGTCGGCCGCCTGGGCGCCGGCGATCGACAGCGTGTTCACGGTGACCGGGTCGATGCCCTCGTTGCGGACCGTGATCGGCGAGGTGGCCGAGTCGCGGAGCGGCACGCTGCCGTAGTCGACCGCGGTCGGGTCCGTGACGATCGGGCCCGCGAGCTTGCCCATGACCGAGAACAGGTCGGTCTGGCCGATGAGCTGGTCACCCTGGTAGATGCGGAAGTAGTTCGCCGGGGCGGACTCACCCGGAGCGGTGAAGTTCGACCCGATGACCTTGTGCAGCGTGACGCCGTCGCCGAGGTAGCCGGCCGGAGCCTTGGCACCGCTGCTCGGGTCCCAGCGCAGGAGGCCGTCGAAGACCCGGCTGCGGATCGCGAGGCCGAAGTCGCACGGCGCGTCCGCGGTCGCGGCGAGGCAGCCGACGTCGTCGGTGCCGGGGCTGCGCTTGATGCTGCCGTCCGCGTCGGCGGTGAACTGGTCGACGCCGTACGGGTGGACGAACGTGTACGTCTGGCCCGGGCACAGCCCGGAGGTCGCGTTGATGCGGATCCGGCCGAAGGTCATCTGCTCCCCGGGCGCCGGGTCGCCGTTGGCGAACGCACCCTCGATCGCCATGCGGATCATCGCGCGGCCGGGCGCCGAGCCCGCGCAGCCGGGGGTCGCGATGGTGTCGCTGTCGACGACCGAGTAGAAGAACTCGTCCGGGTAGTTGTCGGGGAAGTGCAGCGGGGGCTGGCCGGCGTAGGTGCCGCCCGGCAGGACGATGCAGTTCGGGTCGTTGGGGTCGATGCACTGCGCGACCCGGACGCCCTTCTCGTCCTGGTACCAGTCGGGGAACCCGGCGTCGGCGTCCACGGTCGGTGACACCGCGGCGACGCCGCCGTACCCGACGCCGGTGAGGTCGGACCCCGCGGGGCCGGACGGGTCGTTGCTGTCGACGCGCAACCGAGCACTGGCGGGCCCGACCCGGGTCGGGTCGAAGGCCACCGCGACCGTGCACGTGGCACCGGGCGCGACCGCCTGGCCGGTGCACGTGTCCAGGGTGACGGCGTACTGGCCGGGGTCGGCACCGCCGAGGGACACGGCCGAGACCTGCAGCGGCTTGGTGCCGGTGCTCGAGACGGTCAGGTCGCGAGCGGCGCTGCGCACGCCGACGCGCTGCTGGTGGAAGTCCACCGGGCCGGGCTGGACCTGCGCAGCGGCAACGTCGGTGGGCGCCGATCCCGTGCCGTTCAGCGCCACGGTGAGAGGCGATCGCACCCCGTTGTGCCCGATGGACAGCCTCGCCGCACGGGCACCGAGGACCGTCGGGGCGAAGGCGACGTCGACGGTGCAGCTGGCGTCGCGGGCGAGGGCCTGGCCCGCGCAGGAGTCGCCGACGATCCGGTAGTCGCCCGCGGCGGCGCCGGTCAGCGTGGCCGCCTGCGGGGTGACGGCGCCGGCGGCCAGGTTGGTGACGGTGATCCGTCGGCTGTCGGTGGTCGAGCCGACCGACTCACCGCCGAAGTCGACCGCGGACGGCGACGCGGAGAGCGGGCCGGCGATCTTGCCGGAGACCGTGAACAGGTTGGTCTGCAGCGGGCTCGAGAGGCTCGGGCCGGTGACGCGGAAGTAGTTGGCGGGGGTCGTCTCACCGGGCGCCGTGTACGTCGGCCCGGTGATGCGGTGCGCGGTCACGGCGTCGCCGAGGTAGCCCGCGGGAGCGGCGGGGGTCACGGCCGGGTCCCAGCGCAGGAACGACCGCAGCACGGGGCTGGACAGCGCGATCGTCCAGTCGCACGCGGTCGGCGCGACCGGGGTGCAGCCGACGTCCGTCGTGCCCTGGTTGCGCGCGAGCGCACCGGTCGAGTCGGTCGTGAAGGTCAGCTGCCCGTACGGGTAGGTGACGGTGTACGTCGAGGTCTTGCACAGGCCGCCGGTCGCGATCAGCCGGACCCGGGCGAAGACCATCTGGTCGCCGGCCGCCACGGCGCCGTTCGCGAACGCACCCTCCAGCGCGATGCGGATCGAGATCCGACCCGGCTTGGTCCCGGAGCAGCCGCGGGTGTCGAGCCGGCCGGAGTCGACGATGCTGTAGAAGAACTCCTCGGGGAAGTTCGACGGGAACGAGAGTGGTCGCGCCGGGTCGAAGCCCGGGTCCGCCAGCAGCACGCAGTTCGTGTCGGACGCGTCCAGGCACGGCGCCAGCCGGGTGCCGGTGCCGTCCTGGTACCACAGCGGGAACCCGTTGCTCGGGTCGACGGTGGGCGAGACGGCGGAGCCGGGGACGGGCGCCGCCGTGGCGGTCGCCGTGACGAGCGAGAGAGCCCCGGCGAGCCCGAGGACGAGCGCCAGGACCGTGATGACCCGTAGCAGTCGGCTTCCCTGATGGTGCGCCTGCAACATGACTTGACCCCCTTGGTCTGGACGTGACGTCCGGACTAGCGAGCCACGTCCACCTTGGAGAAACCTCGGCCGGCGCACGCGACGCAGGCCGAGGCCGTCGGTCGGACCTCGAGCCGCTCCGGTGGGATCGGCCGGCCGCAGACCGCGCAGATGCCGTAGCTGCCGTCGTCGACGCGCGCCAGTGCCGCGTCGATCTCGGCCAGGTGCTCCTCCGCCTGCCGTACCAACGCGCCGACCTGGGACCGCTCGAACGCGATCGTCGCGCCCTCCGGGTCGTGCTCGTCATCGGCGTTCGAGTCCTTCGACGCCTCCACGAAGCCGCGGTAGTCGCCGCGCAGCGCCGCCAGCCGCTCCGTCGTACGCCGGCGCTCGGCCTCGAGCAGCTCTCGCGGGTCGCTCACGACCGCTCCAGCAGGGTGAGCACCTCGTAGTGCGCGGTGTTCGGGAACATGTCCAGCAGCTGGCCGCGGACCGGCCGCAGCGAGGGCATGGCAGCGAGGTCCTTCGCGAGCGTCTGGGCGTTGCAGCTCGAGTAGAGGACGTGCCGGACGCCCGAGGACTCCAGCCAGCCGCTGAGCTCCGGGCCGATCCCGCGCCGCGGCGGGTTCACGACGACCAGGTCGGGCGGGGCGGGCGACCCCACGGCGTAGGCCGTCGCATCGCCCGCCTCGAAGCGGGCCTCCACCCCGGCCTCGGCGGCACTGAGCGTCGCGGAGGCGACCGCCTCCCGGCTGATCTCGATGCCGGTGACGTCGACGCCGTGCGCGGCGACGCTGAGTGCGAAGCCGCCGACGCCGCAGTACAGGTCCCAGACCGACCGCGGCGCGACCTCGGCGACCCAGGTCCGGCCGAGCCGGTACAGCTCCGCCGCCATCGCCGTGTTCGTCTGGAAGAAGCTCTGCGGCCGCAGGTGCAGCGCCAGCCCGTCGACCCGCATCGTCAGCGTCTCCTGCTCGGTCAGCGGGAGCTCCCGCTCTCCCTCGAGGATCGCCTTGTGCTCGGGCTGCAGGTTCACCGACGCCACGACCACCGACGGGAGCGCCGAGAGCAGCCACGGCAGGTGCTTGCGGATCCGCGCGACCGGCTCCTGCGAGCGGAGCACGAACCGCACCATCAGCTCGCCGTCCGGCGACTCCGTCACGAGCAGGTACTTCAGCTCGCCCCGCCGGGCCGCCACGTCGTACGGCGTCAGGGTCGCCCGGGTGACGAGCTCCGCCAGCACCGGCAGCGCCGCCCGGATCCCCGCGGTGTGCAGCGGGCAGTCGCGCAGGTCCACGCCGGTGCCGGCCGGGTTGAGGATCCCCAGCGTCGGCGCCTCGACGGTCCCGTGCACCACCATCTTCGCCTTGTTGCGGAACCCCAGCTGCGGACTGGCGACCGGCGGCAGCCAGGTCGGCTCGTGCCCGCCGAGCAGGTCCTCGACCTGCCGCTGCTTGGCGACCAGCTGCGCGTCGTACGGCGTCCCGAGCCACGTGCACGAGCGGCAGCGGCCGGCGTCGAAGTGAGGGCAGAGCTGGTCCTGGGGCATGACCGGTCAAGGCTACGGAATGAATCCAGCGGGGCCGGAGTTGCGGCTGCACGTGACCGCTCCCCTCGAACGACGCGCCGACTACCGCGTCACCTTCGCCGTCCTCTGCCTCGGAGTCGCGGCGTTCTCGCTGCTCCAGTCGATGGTCAACCCGGTGCTCCCGACGATCGAGGCCGGGCTCGGCACCGACCAGGCGACGGTGAGCTGGGTGCTGACGGCGTACCTGCTGTCCGCGAGCGTGTTCACGCCGATCATCGGCCGGGTCGGCGACAAGGTCGGCAAGGAGCGGATGCTGGTCTTCGCGCTGGCCGCGCTCGCGGTCGGGTCGTTCATGGCGGCGATCGCCACCAGCATCGGCGTGATGATCGCCGCGCGCGTGGTCCAGGGCATCGGCGGCGGCGTGCTGCCGCTGACCTTCGGCATCGTCCGCGACGAGTTCCCGCGGGACAAGGTCGCGGGCGCCATCGGTACGGCGTCCGCGCTCCTGGCGGTCGGCGGCGGCGTCGGCCTGGTCATCGCCGGGCCGGTCGTCGACGCGCTGAGCTACCACTGGCTGTTCTGGATCCCGATGGTGATGACGATCGTGGCCGCGCTCGCCGCGGCGTTCTACGTGCCGGAGTCGCCGGAGCGGACCCCCGGCCGGATCAACGTCGGTACGGCGCTGCTCATGTCCGCGTGGCTGGTCGCCCTCCTCGTCGGCGTCAGCCAGGGCCACCTCTGGGGCTGGACCTCCGCCCGTGTGATCGGCCTGTTCGTGGCCGCCGCGGTCCTGCTGGTCGTGTGGGTGTGGGCCGAGGCGCACAGCGCGCAGCCGCTGGTCGACATGACGATGATGCGGATCCCCACGGTCTGGACCGTCAACCTGGTCGCGCTGCTGTTCGGCGCCGGCATGTACGCGACCTACGCGTTCCTCCCGCAGTTCCTGCAGACCCCGGAGTCCGCGGGGTACGGGTTCGGCGTCAGCGTGACCGAGTCCGGCCTGCTGCTGCTCCCCCAGACCGTCGCGTCGTTCATCGCGGGCGTGTTCGCCGGCAAGCTCGCCGCGCGCTTCGGCTCGAAGGCGATGATGGTCACCGGCGCCGCGCTCACCGCGGTGTCCACGCTCCTGCTGACCGTCGCCCACGACGAGGTCTGGGAGGTCCTGGTCGCGACCACCGGCCTCGGCCTGGCCTTCGGGCTCGCGTTCGCCGCGATGTCGAACCTGGTCGTCGCGGCGGTGCCGCAGTCCCAGACCGGCGTCGCGACCGGCATGAACACCAACATCCGCACGGTCGGCGGCGCGATCGGCGCGGCGGTGGTCACCAGCGTGATCACCGCGAACCTCCAGCCGTCCGGCCTGCCGCACGAGTCCGGCTACACGCACGGGTTCGCCGTCCTCACCGCCGTCGCGGCCGCAGCCGCCGTGGTCGGGCTGCTGGTCCCGGTGGTCCGCGCGCGGACGCACCTCGTCCCCGGCCCCCAGACGGAGGCCGAGGCCGAGGAGGAGCTCAGCCGAGCCTGAGCCTGGCGAGGACCTGGTTGAGCAGGTTCACCAGTCGGCCGAGCGCGCGACCGACTCCGCCGTCGAGCAGTCCGGTGACGGCGCACAGCAGGTTGCCGAGCAGCCGACCGGCGCCCGTGACCGCCACGATGTTGAGCACGACCCGGTTCAGGTGGACCTGGAGGCCGAGCAGGTCGAGGTCCAGCGGGGCGAGCACGAGGTGCAGGATGTCGCAGGTTCGCCGTCCCACCTGACGGCTGTGCGCCGGGGTGCCGTTGATGGACTTCACCCGGGCGTGGCGCATCGAGGCGAACGTGGTGCGCTCGCCGTTCGCGTGGTGCACGACGCCCTGGACCAGGCCGCGTACGACGAGCCTCCCGTCCCGCTTGACGAACTTCAGGGGCACGAAGGACCCGGTCACCTTGCGCCCGGCCTGGTTCGTGCCGACGATGCGCGACGTCAGGTGCCCCGCCTTGGTGTGCGCGACGGTCCGTTCGGCGCGCGCCGGCGCAGGGGCGGTGGCGTCGGCCGCGCGCGCGGCCATCAGGCACATGGCGATCACGACCGCGAGGGCCGCGACCTTCCAGAGTGGGGACGTACTGATCCGGTTCATGGGTTCCCTCCCGAAGTTTGGGTTTCCCTCACATGCCGAGGGGAGGGTCCTGCGTTACATCGCCGAGCATCCTGCGCAGTCGCCGGAGCCCGCGGTGGTGGGCGACACGTACGGCGACCGGGCTGATGTCGAGTGCCCGGCTGGTCGTCGCGACGTCCAGGCCGACCACGTCGATGCACGCCACCACCTGCGCCTCCCGCTCGGGCAGGCTGGCCACGAGCCGGCGCGCCAGGTCGTCCCCGGCGACGGTCGGCGCGGGATCGGGCACTCCCCCGGCCACCAGCTCGACCGTGTCGGGCGCCAGCGGAGTCGTGGCGTGCCCCCGCTGCGCGCGCGAGCGGCTCCGGGCGACGTTCCGGGCGATGCCGAACAGCCAGCCCGCGAAGTCGCCCCGGTCTCCGCGGAAGTCACCGACCCGCCGCGCCGCGGTCAGCCAGGCCTCGGCGGCGATGTCCTCGGCGTCGGTGGCCGGGTCGTGGAAAGGGAGGTGCCGCAGCCACACGACCAGCCGCTCGGCGTGGTCGCCGTACAGCTCGATCCAGGCCTCGGGGTCGCCTCCCTGGGCGCGCAGGACGAGCTCGTCTCCCTCCCGGCGCACCATCGGCTCCCTCCCGACTGACCACTCCCCGACCCGATCCCGGTGAGTACCCGCTCCACCGCCGCCTTGCACCCGTGGCATGGTCGGAGGCATGGCTGGGGAACGCTCTCGCCGGCACCTGCGCGACCGACTCCGGGCGGACACGTCGCGGCGGCGCACCGACACCGCCTTCACCGACCGGCTCGCTGCCGAGGCGGCCGATGCGCCGGCGGCCGGCGGAGCTGCGCCGCGTCGGCGGGCGCTGGTCGCCGCGGTCGTCGCGGCGGTCGTCGTGGTCGCCGTGACGATCGGCGTCGCCTCGGCGACCGGCACGTCGTGGGCGCCCTGGTCCCCCGACCAGCCCGCGCCGACCCCACCGGCCAGCAACGGCAGCCAGGAGCCGTCGTCCTCGCCCGGTCCCCCCTCACCCGGCGACTCGGGCACGCCCTCCCCGACGACGCCGTCGGCCACCCCCACGGGATCGCGCTCCGGCGGGCCGG
>OUNM010411219.1_pt1 | contig 15980 bp, 14 predicted proteins | sample 1769961 | NCBI WGS metagenome assembly OUNM01 (sample SAMEA3914820, study PRJEB12502) | metagenome | biome: forest; material: soil | place: USA | collected 2012-03-12 | depth 0.3 m | reverse complement strand
TATTGGGCGCACCAGATCATCAGCGCGGACATGCAGGGCGGCACCATCCTGGTCGAGACGATGGCGCAATATTCGGCGCTGATGGTGATGAAGCACATGTATGGCGAGGACAAGATTCGCCGCTTCCTGAAATACGAGCTCGACAGCTATTTGCGCGCCCGCGGTGGTGAGCGGATCGAGGAACTGCCGCTCGATCGGGTCGAGAACCAGCCCTATATCCATTACCGCAAGGGCGCGGTGGTAATGTATCTGCTGCAGGACCGGCTCGGCGAGGACCGGGTCAACCACATGCTCGCCGAGTTGCTCAACAAATACCGCTTCAAGAGCCAGCCCTATCCGCGCTCGCTCGACCTGGTGAACGGTTTCCTGTCACTGGCGCGCACGCCGGCCGAGCGCGAGCTGGTGCTCGACATGCTCGACCGCATCACGGTCTATGACCTGAAGGCGAAGAGCGCGACCGTGAAGAAGCTGCCCGACGGGACGTTCGAGACGACCCTGACGGTCGATGCCGCCAAATTCTACGCCGGCGGCAAGGGCGAGGAGAAAGCGACGCCGCTCGACGACCAGATCGATATCGGCCTGTTCGACCAGCGCCCCGGACTGGGCGCGTTCGCGGCGAAGGACGTCATCTCGATGACGCGGCTACCGGTGAAGTCGGGGACGCAGACGATCAAATTGGTGTCGCGGCGCAAGCCGGCGTTCGCGGGCGTGGATCCGTATAACAAATATGTGGATCGCAACAGCGACGACAATGTGGTGGGGGTGACGGGGTAACAGCAGCTCGAGATCAGTGGGGTCGGGCCGATCTGGTCCCGAAATCGAAAGCAATCTCGCGGGTCTCCGATAAGCTTCTCTTCATTGGGAGGAGCCTGCCGTGATTCGGAACTTCATGCTTTGCGTCGCGGCCGCCATGATTGCGCTTGCCGCTTGGCCGGCCGAGGCGAACGATTGCGCCGATATCGGGATGCTCTTCAAGAAGCTCGACACATCCCGAGCGGTGCAACTTCGCGCGACCGGTTCCGGGGGCAAAACCTACAAGCAACTCTATGACGATTGCGACCGGACCAACACGTTCAACGGCAGACCAATCCCTCGAAAATGTTCGACCGACGCCAATATGGTCAAGGGAGTCTGGAAGTTTCCGGACGGGACGATCGTGTTTGTTGCAAAGGCCTCGGTCGATGCCGACGGCTCGCCCCTGGCGCAAAGCGGCACCGGGACCAATCAATCCGAAACTACATTGAAATGGGACGACACGCGCAAATCCGTCGACGCCGAAGCAGTGTCGTTCATCGTCGTTCCTTTGCCTCGGGCTGGCGTGTCCTTTTCCAGGGATAGTGGAATAGAACTCGGCGACCTCGATGTCGCGATCAGGGACGATAAATGCTCGGCGGGCGTCGTGGCCGATCGTGGACCCGGATTTCGCCTGGGTGAAGGCAGCCTGCGGATGCACGAGGATTTGGGCAATCCGCAATGCGTCGTTCCGAACCAAGTGCCCTGCATGAAGATTGTCGGTGGTGGCTCGGGCCGGGGCTTGAGGTCGATCGGATACGTCGTCTTCCCCCGCTCCAAGCCGTCGCCACTGAATGCGAGCGACGTTCGAGCCAACCAAGCGATGGCTCTTGCGCGCGTCACCGAGTTTTTGACGAAATTTCAGCGAAAGCCGTAAGCCAGGGCTAGCTCGCAACCCGCGCCGACCGGGAGCCGGTTGGGTCCGTGTCGCCCAGGTCATCTGGCCGACTGCCCCGCCGCGACGTGGACGTCTCGACCAGATTGGGCAATGATGCGGAGAATCCAGGGGGGGACCGCGATGCCGTCGCGACAGCCATTTCCCGTGCCGACGCACCCGGGGCGCGCATGACCGCGGCCGGAGACGAGCCTGCCTATACCTACGAGACGCCGTTCTCGCTGTTCGAAGGCGACCGCCTGAGCCGCCTCTATGCCCAGCTCGGCATGGCGCGGGGTACGCGCTTGTCGTTGTGGAAGCGCTGCATCGGGGTCGCCGCCTTCACCTATGTGCCGATCGCGCTGCTGGCGCTGGTCGACAAATCCTACGGCATGGGCGCGACGCCGACCAATTTCTTCGCCGACTTCGCCGCCTATATCCAGCTGCTGGTCGCGCTTCCGCTGTTCATGATCAGCGAGCGGGTGATGGACTGGCGGACGCGCGACGTCGCGACGCAATTGATCAATTGCCGGATCGTCCGGCCCGACGACGTCCATCGGCTCGAACATGCGCATCGCGTGATTGAGCGGGTGCGCAAGGCGTGGTGGCCCGACCTCATCTGTATCGTCCTGGCCTACTGGATATCCCTGGTGATCCTGGTGCCCGAATTCTACGGCGCGCATCTCGGTGATAGCTGGCACGTCCGCGCCTATCCGCACATGCGGTCGATCACCTGGGCGGGGATCTGGGCATTCTTCGTCGCCTTGCCGGTACTCAATTATGTCTGGTTGCGGTTCGGCGCCAAGATCTGGCTGTGGGTCTATTATCTCTGGAACGTCCAGAAGCTGGAGCTCGACCTCCATCCGACGCATCCCGACCTCAATGGCGGGATCGGCTTCATCAGCGAGGCGCAGGGGCATTTCGCCTTGTTCATCCTGGCCTATGGGATCAGCAATATCGCCGCACCCGTCGGTTACGAAATCGTCATCCTGAACTATCCCAGCGACGTCATGACCGTCTGGGGGCCGGTGCTGGGCTTCGTGATCGGCGCGCCGATCCTGTTCACCGCGCCGCTCTTCATGTTCACGCGCCAGCTTTACTGGGCGAAGCAGCACGCGCTCGACACCTATCGCGCGCGCGTTACCGAGCACAGCCGGCGGATCGAGGGCTATTGGCTGGCCAATGACCGCGGCATCCGGTTCGACGATGCCGAGGTGCGCGAGCTGACCGAGCTCAACACACTCAACTCGATGTTCTCGCATATCGAGAAGATGCACGTCGTGCCGCTCGACTGGCGCTCGTTCCTGCAGCTGACGGGATCGTCATTCGGCTCGCTTGCCGCGTTGCTGACGATCCTGCAGTTCGACAAGCATTCGGCCGACACGTTCGACCTGATCGGCAAGGTCATCGAGCATTTCGTGTGAGCAGAGGGCGCTAGCTGCCGCGCACGTAATCGCGCGACTGGACGATCATGATCTGGCCGCCGACCACGACCCATTCGATGTCCTGCGGGCGGCTGCCGAACGTCGCCTCGATCGTCAGGCCGATCTTGCCGAGCCGCCGCACGAGATCGTCCGACAGCACCGCGCGATTGGTCTCGACCTTCACTTCCTGCACGCCGCCATCGGGCGCGAAATGCAGCATCACATCGTCCTGCGAGCGGGTCAGCACCTGGATCGAATCGAGCTGCGGACGATAGATCAATTGCTCGGCGATCTTCTTGCCCTCGACCACGCGGATGCCGATGCCGCGCTTGGCCGCGATGAAGATGCGCTGCTCGACGCTGCGCTCGTCGAACGGATCGACCGTGGTCATCACGCCTGCCGCTTCCGCGTCGATGCCGATCTGGACCAGCACCGCGGCACGCACCGCGCGGTGATCGATCCGCGCCTTTTCGCGCGCCAGATAGGCACGGTCGTTCCACAGCGAACCCCAGACGGTCTTGAGCGCAGCGGCGAGCGCTTCCGATGTGCCGACATTGGGCACGGTGTCGTACAGGCCGGCGCCGTTGAACCCGGGCAGATCCTCGGCATTGGTCGACGAGCGGACGAATACCCCCTTGCCGCCGAGCAGGGTGCCGCGTCGCGTGGTGATCGCGGCGAAGTCGGTTTCCGGGATGCGCCCGGCGGCGAATCGTGCGCGGAGCGCCGCCAGGGCTTTGGTCCGCCAGGCGGGATCGGCCCGGCGCGGATCCTTGAGGAAGGCCTCGATATCGGCGCCGATCCCGTTCGCGGCGACGAAACGGTCGTAATAGGAAAAGGGCACGCTGAAGCCCGGCGGTACGGTGAAGCCGGTGTCGTACCGCCGCGTCATCGCTGCGACGCTGCCGAGATTGGCGGCCTTGGTACCGGTGCGGCGGACCCACCCGGCATTCTGGTCGGTCAGCGCGGGCAGCCCGGCATAGACGAGGTCGGCGCGCGGGGCGCGGACCGCGCGGGCATCGCGCACCTGCTCGGCCTTGCGGATCTCGGCCGGCGTGGCGAGGCGCAGGGTGACGGTCGCGCCGGTCGCGTCGAGCACGACCTGGCGTCCGGCGAGCGGCGCCCATAATGCCTCGGCGTCGGCGCGATAGACATTGGGGATGCCCCAGGTCTTGGCGAGCAGGCTGATATGATTGATCGGCGTGGTGAACGTGGCAGAGACGATCCCGGCGACCGGCGGCATCCGGATCGGCACCGTCTTGAGCAAGGCGATGTCGCCCGGCATCAGTGCATCCTCGCCATCCTCCCCGACCAGGACGAGGCGCCCCACTGCGCGACCGCGATTGAGCACGAGCTGTTCGCGCGCGCCATAGGCTTCCTCGATGCCGATCACCGGCAGCCCGGCCTTCACCGCCGCCTCGCGCTGCGCATCCGAATTGGGCTTGAACGTAAGCGGCGCGAAGAAGCCGGCCTGGAGCTGCTTCATCATGGTGGCGATCAGTTCGGGCTCGACCGCGTCGCCTTCCCACAATTCGACGCCGTAGCGGTTGAGCCGCGGATAGCGGACCACCGCCCCGAGCACGAAGCGGCGGTCGGCGCGCGAATAATTGGCGGCGTTGAACGTCTCCGAATCCGCCAGCGTGGCGTAGCGCGCCCGCAGATAATCGTAATGGTAGAGATAGCGCTGGGTGTTGATCCAGTGGACGCGCGGCGGCTGCGCGCTGCGATCGATTGCGAACATCACGCGCGGCAATTCGAGGAACCGCCCGCCGGCGTCGAGCCCGGCGAAACCGTCGAACTCGACGAGGCTGGCGATCCGGTCGGCGCCGTCCTTGCCCGATGCCGGACCGGCCGGGGGCGCCGGGGGCGTTGCCGCGATGGCGGGCAGGGCGAGAGCCGCTACCAGGGCCAGCGCACCCATCTTCGATCCGATCATCCGCATAAAGCCTCCCGCTCGACCGATCGCGAAGGTGCGTCACGCCGCGCGCTTCGTCCACACCTCTCTCGGTACCACTCTTTCCCCTCGCGCCGCGCCGCGCTAACCGCTGCGTGATGGCATCCGAGACGACCGACCTTCCCGACAACCCGTCCGTGGGCGTGCTCGACGCGCCGTTCGACAGCGCGCTCAGCGAACGCTACCTCGTCTATGCGCTGTCGACGATCACCGCGCGCTCGCTGCCCGACGTGCGTGACGGGCTCAAGCCGGTCCATCGCCGCCTGCTCTGGGCAATGCGGCTGCTGCGCATGGACCCCAACAGCGCCTACAAGAAGTCGGCGCGCGTGGTCGGCGACGTCATCGGCAAATACCATCCGCATGGCGACCAGTCGGTCTATGACGCGATGGTCCGCCTCGCGCAGGATTTCTCGCTGCGCTACCCACTGGTCGACGGGCAAGGCAATTTCGGTAATATCGATGGCGATAACGCGGCGGCCTATCGTTACACCGAGGCACGGCTGACCCAGGTCGCGACCGACCTGATGGACGGGCTCGACGAGGACGCGGTCGGCTTCCGTCCGACCTATAATAACGAGGACCAGGAACCCGAGCTGATGCCGGGCCTGTTTCCCAATCTGCTCGCCAATGGCGCCGCCGGCATCGCGGTCGGCATGGCCACCAGCATTCCGCCGCACAATGCCGCCGAACTGATCGAGGCGTCGATCGCGCTGATCGACAATGCCGACGCGAACGTCCTCGCTTATGTGAAGGGTCCCGATCTTCCGACCGGCGGTGCGATCGTCGACAGCCCGGCGGCGATTGCCGAAGCCTATGCGACCGGCCGCGGCTCGTTCCGGACGCGCGCCAGGATCGAGCGGGTCAACGAGAAGGGCGGGGGCTGGCACCTCGTCGTGACCGAAATCCCGTACGGCGTGTCCAAGGGCAAGTTGATCGAGGGCATTGCCGACCTGATCAACGACAAGCGCCTGCCGATCCTCGCCGATGTCCGCGACGAATCCGCCGAGGATGTCCGCATCGTGCTCGAACCGCGCAGCCGCACGGTCGATTCGGACACGCTGATGGAAAGCCTGTTCCGCCTCTCCGATCTCGAGACGCGCGTGCCGCTCAACCTCAACGTGCTCGACGCGACGCGCACGCCGCGGGTGATGAGCCTGAAGGAAGCGCTGCAGGCCTGGGTCGACCACCAGTTCATCGTGCTGCGCCGCCGCTCGCAGCACCGGCTCGACAAGATCGCCGACCGGCTCGAACTGCTCGACGGCTATATCATCGCGTTCCTCAACCTCGATCGGGTGATCGAGATCATCCGCACCGAGGACGAGCCCAAGCCGGTGATGATCGCCGAGTTCGAGCTGACCGACCGCCAGGCCGAGGCCATCCTCAACATGCGGCTGCGGTCGCTTCGCAAGCTCGAGGAAATGGAGCTGCGCAAGGAGCGTGAGGGCCTCGAGAAGGAAAAGGGCGAGCTCGAATTGCTGCTGTCGAGCGACGCGCGGCAGCGCACCCGGCTGAAGCGCGACCTCGCCAAGGTGCGCGATCGCTACGGTCCGGAGACCGGGCTCGGCCGCCGCCGCACGCTGATCGAGGAAGCCGCACCCGCGCGCGAAATCCCGCTCGAGGCGATGATCGAACGCGAGCCGATCACCGTGATCCTGTCGCAGCGCGGCTGGATCCGGGCGATGAAGGGGCATGTCGAGCTCGCCTCGGCCGATGCGATGAAGTTCAAGGAAGGCGATGGCGCGTTCCTCGCCTTCCACGCGCAGACCACCGACAAATTGCTGCTCGCGGCCGAGAATGGGCGGTTCTACACGCTCGCCGCCGACAAATTGCCCGGCGGACGCGGGTTCGGCGAGCCGGTGCGGTTGATGATCGATCTCGACGGCGAGGTCGGGATCATCGCCTTGCTGCCGGCAACCCTGGCCGAGAAATTGCTGGTCGCGGCGACCGACGGGCGCGGCTTCGTGCTCAAGGCGGCGGACGCGGTGGCGGAAACGCGCAAGGGCAAGGCCGTGGTCAATCCGCGCCCCGGCGCGAAGCTCAAGCTGGTGCGGCCGGTCGGCCCCGAGGACGATTACGTCGCGGCGATCGGCGACAATCGCAAGATGCTGGTCTTCCCGCTCGCCGAGGTCGCCGAACTGGCCAAGGGCCAGGGCGTCCAGCTCCAGCGCTATCGCGATGGCGGATTGTCCGACGCGATAACCTTCAAATTCGCCGACGGACTGAGTTGGGCGATGGGCGGCGAGAGCGGGCGTACGCGGACCGAAACCGACCTGCAGCCGTGGCGCACCGCGCGCGGTGCGGCGGGGCGGATGCCGCCGACCGGATTCCCGCGCGACAATCGTTTCTGAAACGATACGATCGACCTGTTGCGAACCACCCGCAAGTCGCTGAAAACACAACAAGCTTCAGGCCGCTTTAACTAATCTACCCTAAGCGGATCGTGATGCCGCTCGGACTGTCTCGCGCGAAGGCCGCCAAAGCCGTGCCCGCCCCCCCGGCGGGGACGCAATTGCGCGCGGACGAGATCGAGCGGGTGGCCGCCTCGATCGAGCTGATCCCGGTCGCCCTGGCACTGGTCGGGGTTGCCGACGGGACCGTGTCGATCGACGCCGCCAACCGCGCGTTTCGCGTCGCGGGGCTAGGCCAGGCCGGCAGCGAATCGCCCTTGCTGGATGCGCTCGGACAACGGATCGCGGCGTTCCTCGGCAGCCCGGTCACCAACGAGGAATTCTCGTGGCAATTCGGCGACGCGGTCGATTGCCGCCATTTCCAGGTGACCCTGGCGCGCCGCGCCGCGAGTTCGACGCGCTGCTTCGTCACGCTGGTCGATCATACCGGCGAACTGCGCACCGAGCGCAATCTGCGCCGCGAAATGGTCACCGATAGCCTGACCGGGCTGCTCAACCGCACCGGGTTCAGCGAGCGGATCGAGGAATGCATTGCGGAGAGCGGCAAGGGCACGCGTTACGCGGTGCTGATCGTCGATCTCGACCGCTTCAGCCGGGTCAATGCCTGCCTCGGTGCCATGTCGGGCGACGAATTGCTGATTACCGTCGCGCGCCGGCTGAAGGGCGCACTTCGCGCGGTCGACGTGCTTGCCCGGACCGGCGGCGACGAATTCGGCATCCTGCTGACGCTGGAGGAAAGCGAGACCGAGGCCGACCAGGTCGCGCAGCGCATCCAGGGTGCTCTGGCGACGCCGTTCCGCATGTCGGACTATGAAATCCGCGTCGCCTGTTCGGTCGGCATCGCGATCGGCTCGGACGAGGTCGACAATACCGAGGAACTGATCCGCCACGCGCAGTTCGCGGTGAAGCGCTCCAAAGTCTCGGGCCAGGCCGAATATTACCAGACCCAGGCGTTCGACATCGCCCGCGAGCAATTCGGCATCGAGACCGAGCTGCGCCGCGCGATCGAGAATGGCGCGATGCGGCTGACCTATCAGCCGATCTGCGACCTCGCATCCGGCAGGGTGGTGGCATTCGAATCGCTCGCGCGCTGGACCGACGAGAACGGAATCGAACATTCGCCGTCTGACTTCATTCCGGTCGCCGAGGAATCGGGGCTGATCGTGCCGCTCGGCCGCTGGGCGCTCGACGAGGCGGCACGGACGTTGCGCGACTGGGACGTGCGCGCGGGCGGCGGGTGCGGCGTGCGCGTCGCGGTCAATCTGTCGGCGATCCAGCTGCAGCGCGACGATATCGCGCCGGTGGTCGAGGATGCGCTGATGCGCCACCGCCTTGCCGGCAGCCGTTTCACGCTCGAGCTGACCGAAAGCGCCCTGGTCTCCGATCCCGAGCGCGTCGCCGTGACGATGCACCAGTTGAAAAGCCTCGGCACGACGCTGGCGATGGACGATTTCGGCACCGGCTATTCGAACCTCGCTTATCTGCAGAAACTGCCGATCGACGTGCTCAAGATCGACCGCAGCTTCGTCACCGGCATGCTGGCCGACCGCGACAAGATCGCGATCGTCCGCGCGATTCTCAGCCTGGCGCAGGCGTTGGGCATGGAAACGACCGCGGAAGGGATCGAGACCAACGAGCTCGCGCAGACGCTGGCGGCGCTGGGCTGCACCTATGGCCAGGGTTTCGCCTTCGCCAAGCCGCTCGAGGCGGACGCCGCCTACGCGTTCCTGGTCGCGTCCAACGCCTGAGCGACTTCTTCGTCGGCGATCGTGCCGACGCGAGCACTATCGGGAAAGCCCTCGGCGATCCAGCGATCCTCGACCTTGCGCAGGGTGCTGGCGACATCGGGCCCGGCCTTGAGTCCGCGCGCAACGAGTTGGCCGCCCGACAAGGGCAGGCGGGGCGGCATCCAGTCGCGAATCGCCGCGGCATCGCCGTCGGCCAGCAGCAGGCGATCGATCGCGAAATCTGCACCGAGCCGGTAGGCGAGGGGACGTGGAGCGGCGTCGGCGGGCTGCGTAGCACTCTCGAGCCGCTGGCGCTGCTTGTTCGACAGTTTGAGGCGAGCGCCGACATTGGCCGCCACGGTGGCGTCCGTCGGAATCAACGCGGCGAGGCGGCGGATCGGGTCGGGGGCGATCCCGGCATCGGCCTCGCGCGCCGCGAGCGCCGTGAGCCGCGCGGCATCGGTAATCTCGGGCAGGACGGGCACGAAGATGCCGCGCTCGATCATCAGTCCGACCACCTCGACCGCTCGTGGTGCGACGAGCAGGCGGAGCAACTCGTTGGCGATCCGCTCGCGCGACAAAGCCATCAGGTCGTTGGCGCGTTCGGTGCACGCTTCCAGTCCCTCGGGATCGGGCGCATCGCCGAACCGGGCGAGGAAGCGGAAGAAGCGCAGGATGCGCAGATGGTCCTCGGCGATGCGCTTGAACGGATCGCCGATGAAGCGAATGCGCCGCGCCTCGAGGTCGGCGATGCCGCCGAAATAATCGTAGATCTCGCCGGTCGCCGGATCGGCGTAGAGCGCGTTGATCGTGAAGTCGCGCCGCGCCGCATCCTCGCGCCAGTCGTCGGTGAAGGCGACCGTCGCACGGCGGCCATCGGTGGTGACGTCGCGGCGCAGGGTCGTGACCTCATAGACCTCGTCGCTCGACACCGCGGTGATCGTGCCGTGTTCGATTCCGGTCGGGACCGCCTTGATCCTGGCGGCTTCGAGCAACGCGACCACTTCTTGCGGCGAATGGGTCGTCGCGAGATCGACGTCCGCGGTCTCGATCCCGAGCAGGGTGTCGCGCACCGCGCCGCCGACGATTCGTGCCGTGCCGCGCCCGAGCGCGTCGACCAGCCGTGCGAGCCCGGCATGGTTGCGCCAGGCGGCAGGAGGAAGCATCACGCCAGCCATCTGAGGCGCCTCGACAGATTGACCATCATCGCCGCGGTGGCTCCCCAGATGCGGCGATCCTGCCAGGTGATCTCGTAGAAATGCCGCGTCTGGCCCTGCCATTCGGCAGTCGCCCGGTGCTGATTGGCGGGGTCGAGCACGAAGGACAACGGCACTTCGAACACGTCGGCGACCTCGGCCTCGTTGGGATGATAAGGCAGATCGGGCGCGATCACGCCGATCACCGGGGTCACTTCATAGCCGGTGACGGTCACGTAGCGGTCGGCCTCGCCGATCAATGTCACTGCGTCACGCGGCAAGGCGATTTCTTCCTCGGCCTCGCGCAAGGCGGCTTCGGCGGCATCATTATCCTCGGGATCGACCCGGCCGCCGGGAAAGGCAATCTGGCCGGCATGGCGGCGCAGGGTATCGGTGCGCTGGGTCAGGATCACGCCGGGCTCGGGCCGGTCGGTCACCGCGACGAGCACCGCGGCGGGCGTGCACGGTTCGGGAATCACGATGCCGGGCCGGTCGCCGGGCAGCAGGTCGGGTGCATGATCATGGTCGAGCGCGGCCTTGAGCCGTTCGGCGAGCGTCATGGAACCCGTCATTTGTGGGGTTCCAGCGCGAAGAAGGCGCCATTGCTCCACACGCCGGGCGGCTCGTCGTCGCCCGCCAGCGCGCGCTCGGCGATGTCGTAATAGACCGGACGCGCGACCAGCGCCTCCAGTCCGCCGCGGACATGGAGATAGGGGCGGGGGCCATCGTCCTGCTGTTCGAATCGCAAGGCGTGATCCGTATCGGCGGGCACGAGGTCGCCGGTATTGAGCCGGAACGCGAGCCGAGCCTCGCGGCCTTCGCCCTCGGCCTTCATCTCGACCGCGACGAACGGCGCATCCTCGACCGCGATATCGAGTTTCTCGACCGGGGTGACGAGGACGTAGCCGCCATCGGGCTCGCGCCTGAGGATGGTCGAGAACAGCCGCACCATTTCCTGCCGGCCGATCGGCGAGCCCATGTGGAACCAGGTGCCGTCGCGCGCGATCCGCATGTCGCTGTCGCCGCAATGGGTCGGGTTCCATTGCTCGACCGGCGGCAGGCGCTTCTCTCCCGCGAGCCGCGCGATGTCGGCGAGCGACAGGCTGGCGAGGTCGGGAAGCGGCTCCATCGGCATGGTTCGTCGCTAGGGCAGGAGGGGGCGGAGGTAAAGGAAGCGAGCGCCATCCTGCGTCGTCATCCCGGACTTGGGTGACGACGAGGAGCTAGGCCGCCACCGCCACCCGTGGCCCGAGCAGGCCGGCGATCGCCGGTACATCCGTCCCGCGCGCCAGCACCCGATGCCGCTCGACCGGACCCGGCAGCCGCCAGCCATCGGTCGCCTCTGCCGTAAATCCCCAGAACCGCCCATAATATTCGGGATCGCCGACCAGCATCATCGCGCCATCCATGTCGAGTTCGACCGCGGCGTCGAGCGCCTGGTGGACCAGTTCCTTGCCCAGCCCGCCGCGCTGCCGCGCCGGCTCGACCGCGACCGGACCGACCAGCACCATGGGATGCGTGCTGCCATCATCGCCATGCAGGTCGACCGGCCAGCACTGGATCGAGCCGACGAATGCGCCGTCCTCGATCGCGGCGAAGCTCAGCTCGGGGATCGCGCCGACGCCCGCGCGCAATTTGTACGCGGTCCGCTGGTGCCGGTCTCGCCCGAACGCGCGGTCCAGCAACGCCTCGACGGCGGCGGGATCGATGGCGCTGATCGGGACGAACTCGAGCACTTCCTGGGTATCTCCTGGCATCGCCCGGCGGATCGGCCGGGGCGCGCGCTTTAACGCCGCTGCGGCTGAATACAAGGCGAACGCGATTCGCGGGCGCGTGATGCAGGGGTTGATCCCGGCGCCACAGAAGGGCAGGGCCGCGCTCCTTACCGATGGAGCGATAGTTGGACGACCGCCTGCAACTGCATGTGCACGACCTCGAGGTCATGGTGCTCACCGGAATCTATTCCGAGGAAACGCACCTGCCGCAGCCACTGCGCATCTCGGTGACGGTCGATCTCGACCTGCCGGGGCGGTTCGACCCCGAATCACCCCTGGCAATGTCGAAAAATTATCTCGATCTGAAACATGCCGCGACCAGCGCCTTGCCCACCGGTGTCCATTTCCGGCTGGTCGAGGCGGTCGCCGAGCATATCTGCGAGACGCTGTTCCTCCAGGATCGCCGCGTCCAGCGCGTCGAGGTGAAGATCGTCAAGCTGGCGATCGCCGAGGCGGGCGAATCGATCGGCATCACGCTGGTCCGCAACCGGCGCTGAGCCGATGTCCTTGATCCTCCCGCCGGCCAGGAGGATTGGTGTCTAACGCCGGCAGGGGCCCAGGCCCGCCAGGACCAGCGCATAGTCGGCCTGGAGAGCAACCGAATCGGACGAATCGAGTCCGCTCAGCGTTTCCGCGGGGAGCGCGCGGGGCAGTCCGCAGGCCAGCCGGTACCACAAAAACGTGTCGCGCCTCGGCGGCGGCAAGGCATCCTCGACCACTTCGGTCAGCGACACCGTCCAGACCGGCGCCTGATCCTGCTTGCGGATCACCGACAGCGAGATCGGGTGGCCGGTCGTCTTGAGAAAAATTTGTGTCTCGCCTTCGCCGGGAAGCACGCCGGCGGCGTGGAAGGCATTGGCGATTCCCAGGATGGCAGGCGGGGCGTCGCGCGCCGTGACGGCGCTCGCGAGGCTCCGCGTCATCGCTTCGGCGGCCGGGCTCCAGGCGATCTGGGCGGTCGGGGTGACCAGCTGGATCTGGCCGTCCATTCCCGCTACCGGTCGCGCGAACAACAGCACGCGTGCCTTTTTGAACTTTGGCGGCCGGCCGCTCGAATCCAGTTTGGCATCATAGACATAGCCAAGCTGCGCCGGCAGCGCACCGGGGGCTCGGATCAGCGCCGTGACGTTGACGGTGAGATAATAGCGCACATAGCCGGGCGGCACGCCGGCCGCTTCCGCGCCCTTGATCTTGGCCGCATCCTGGATCGTCGCGTCGATCACGATCGGCGCCTTGACCGCGAGATCGGCGGTCCAGGCGTAAGGCGGCGGGGGAGGCGGCGGCGCCTCCTGCTGCTTGCCCGGTTGAGCAACAAGGGTTGCGGGAACCGCCGCCATCGCTATGGCCAGCGGTGTCATGAATCGGAGCATTGGAACGCGTGACATGCTGAATGAGTTAGGGGATGCGCTCGTTCCTTTACAGAAATAATTCTGCCATGCAGCGATTGTACGTTTGTTGCGCCCGACAAAGCGTTTGCGTCGTTGCGGAGGCGAAGATAGAGACTCGCGCTCTGCCCGATCTGGCGCTAGTCGAAGGGTTCCTTGCCGGACCGTTAAAGGCTGACCTCCCCGGGGTCGGCAACAAGGAGTTGGGTTTCTGAATGTCATACGCAGATCGTGATACAACCGGCAGTCGTATTACCGCCATCGTGGTCGTTTCGGTCATCGTGGCGTTGTTCGGCTACGCGTTCGTAACCGGCCTTGCGGTGGACTTCGCGAAGAAGGCGGCTGAAAAGCTGAATGCCTTCGACGTGGCGCCGCCACCGCCGCCACCGCCGCCGGACAAGCCGCCGCCCCCGCCGCCGGACCAGCCGAACCTGCCGCCGCCGCCGACCGTGCCGACGGCCTTCCCGCCGCCGGTCCCGGTACCGGCGCCGATGACCGTCCCGCCGTCGCCTCCGGTGCCGCCGACGCCTGCGCCGCCGGCTCCGCCCGCGCCGCCGGCTCCGCCCGCGCCCCCGCCGGCGCCGCGTCCCGCGGCCGTCAAGGGTGCGCCGAGGGGTGCTCCGGGTAGCTGGTTCACCGACGACGACTATCCAGCCGACGCCAAGCGCGCCGGCGCACAGGGTCGCGTCTCGGTGGTGCTCAGCATCGACACGTCGGGCCGCGTTGCGGACTGCCGGGTCACGGCTTCGAGCGGCAATGGGTCGCTGGACGCCACCACCTGCTCTCTGGCGAAGCGGCGCGGCCGTTTCACCGTCCAGAAGGACGCCGACGGCAACGCGCAGGCCTACAGCTACTCGCTGCCGGGTATCCGGTGGACGCTGAAGGACGAATGAGTTTGCGGCCGGTCCCGGATCATCCGGGATCGGCCCGATTTGCTTTTTGAGACGATATTTAAATTTAAAGAGGAAGCATCCGAATGAGCATCTCCATCCTTAACGCTGGCGCCTCGGGCGGTGCAGCAGAACAGTTCGGTGTGATGAACGCCCTGCAGCAGGGCGGTTTCATCTCGTGGAGTGTGGCCGGCATCCTGCTGATCATGCTGTTCTTCACGCTCTACATCCTGTTCACCAAGGTGTTCGAGCAGCAGAAGATCATCAACCAGGGCAAGCGCGTCCGCGCCAGCTTCTGGAATGCCAACTCGCTGCGCGAGGGTGCGGCCAAGCTCGAGAAGAACTCGGCCTACAAGCAGATCATCGACGACGGTCTCGCCGCGCAGGACCAGCACGCCAAGCTGACCGATCCGGTCGAGGCACATGACTGGCTGCACGGCTCGCTGAAGCGTTCGGAAGACCAGATCAACTCGGCGCTGGGCGGCGGTCTCGCCTTCCTCGCGACGGTCGGTGCGACCGCGCCGTTCATCGGTCTGTTCGGCACCGTGGTCGGCATCTACCGCGCGCTGCTGAACATCGGCCAGGCCGGTCAGGCGTCGATCGACAAGGTCGCGGGCCCGGTCGGTGAGGCGCTCATCATGACCGCCTTCGGTCTGGTCGTCGCGGTTCCCGCGGTGCTCGCCTACAACTTCCTGCAGCGTCGCAACAAGGCGATCGAGGAAAACCTCAACGCGTTTGCGAACGACGTGCTCGGCTACCTCGCGTCGGACGGCGCGGTGAAGCCTGCTGCGGCGACCCGCAAGGCCGCGGCTCCGGCAGCGAAGCCGGCGACCACCACGGCCGGCCAGGCCGGCGGCGTGCAGACCAAGCCGTAAGCAAGACAGAGTTGGGATCGGGCCGAATCGCGGCCCGGTCCCGCCTGACGGTCCGGGCGCTGCCCGGCCTGTTCGAAGTAAGGATAGGATAGCTCAATGGCTGTGAGCACAGGCTCCTCCGGCGGTACGCCAATGTCGGACATCAACACGACGCCGCTCGTGGACGTCATGCTGGTGCTGCTCATCATCTTCCTCATCACGGTTCCGGTCGTGGTGCAGAACGTCAAGCTGAAGTTGCCGGAGGTCCGTTACGACCCGACGACGACGAAGCCCGAAAACGTCTCGCTGTCGGTCGTGCTCGACGAGAAGGGCCAGTGCGCCGTTCACTGGGGCCTGACCCGGATGACGCACCAGGAGATGCTCGAGAAGGCGACCAAGAAGATGAAGGCGGATATCGACCGTCTCAAGGCGAGCGGCGAGATCAACGATCCCGACAAGCTGCCCGAAGTGCACATCCGCGGCGACGTCAACGTCCCGTGGCGCTGCGTCGGCGCGGCGATCTATACGATGCAGGCCTCGGGCTTCATCAAGGTCGGCTTCATCTCGCAGCCGCCGCCCCGCGGCGGTCCCGCCTCGTAACCGACCCGCTAGCTCAGGAGTTTTGAATCATGGCAATGAGTGGCGGCAAGGATGATGGCGCGCCGATGATGGACATGAACATGACGCCGTTGATCGACGTCCTG
>OUNM010663094.1_pt1 | contig 15982 bp, 10 predicted proteins | sample 1769961 | NCBI WGS metagenome assembly OUNM01 (sample SAMEA3914820, study PRJEB12502) | metagenome | biome: forest; material: soil | place: USA | collected 2012-03-12 | depth 0.3 m | reverse complement strand
GCCATGCCCTACCCGATCACTTCTTCCGAACAAGACCGACTCGACGCGCTCGATTCGCTGCATCTCCTCGACACGCCGGCGGAGCAGCGTTTCGACCGTTTCACGCGCCTGGCCGCGATGACCTTCGGGGTCCCTGCGGCGGCGGTCTCGCTGGTCGACGGCACGCGCCAGTGGTTCAAGGCGCGCTGCGGCATCGAGGCCTCCGAGACGCCGCGCTCGGTCGCCTTCTGCAGCCATACGGTGAGCCTGGACGAGATGCTGGTGGTTGAAGACGCCGCCGCCGACCCGCGCTTCGCCGCCAATCCGATGGTGACCGGGGCCCCGCATATCCGCTTCTACGCCAGCCAGCCCCTGCACAGCAACGGCCAGCCGGTCGGCACCCTGTGCATCGCCGATTCGGCGCCGCGCGTGTTTACGGAGGAGCAGCGCCAGGCCCTGCGCGATCTCGCCGACCTGGCCGAGGCCGAGCTGAACCACGTGAAGACGGTCACTGCCCGCTTGATGGCCGAGCAGGCCCTGAAGGCCCTCAACACCCAGCTCGAACAGCGGGTGGCCGAGCGCACCGCCGAACTCGAAGGCAAGCTGGCCGAACTGTCGCAGGAGATCGCCCACCGCAAGGCGGTCGAGGTCTCGCTGCAGCACAGCGAGGACTGGAACCGCACCATCGTCGCCGCTTCCTGGAGCGGCTTCGTCGGCGCCGATGCCGAGGGCCGCATCGTCGAATGGAATGCCTCGGCCGAACGGATCTTCGGCTGGACCCGCGCCGAGGCCCTCGGCCGCCGCCTGTCCGAGCTGCTGGTGCCGCCCTCGCTGCGCGCCCAGCACGAAGCGGGCATGGGGCGCTGGCGCGACACCGGCGAGGCCGCGATGCTGGACCGCAAACTCGAACTGCCGGCGCTGACCGCGAGCGGCCGCCAGATCATGGTCGAAATGACCGTCAGCAGCTACGAGTGGAAGGGCAAGCGCTGCTTCGGCGCCTTCATCAACGACATCTCGGAACGCATCCGCACCCGCCAGCAGCTGGAGGAAAAGCAGGAGCTGCTGGATGCCGTGCTGGAATCGATCGACGTCGGCGTGGTGCTGTGCGACGCGGTCGGCAACCTGTCGCTGTTCAACCGCGCGGCGCGCGCCATCCTCGGGCGCGACATGAAGGCGATCGCGCCGGCCGAGTGGGCGCAGCACTACGCCCTGTGCCATGCCGACGGCCGCACGCCGCTGGCGATGGACGAGGTGCCGCTGGCGCGCGCCCTGACCGGCGAAACGGTGCGCGACGAGGCCGTCGTCATCGCGCGCACGGACGGCCCGCCGCACACCGTGCTGGTCAGCGGCAGGCCGCTGCGCAGCGCATCCGGCCGTCCGCTGGGCGCGGTGGTGGCGATGAAGGACGTCACCGAAGCGAATGCCTCGCGCGAGCAGCTCGAGACCAACGAGCGCCGCCTGCGCGCCATCACCGAGAACCTGCCGGCCATGATCGGCAAGCTGAATGCGGCAGGCGAGTTCGTCTTCCTGAACGGCTATGCGCTCGAAATGTACGGCAAGCGCGCCGACGAGCTGCTCGGACGCCACGTGTCCAGCGCCTACCGTCCCGAGGACTACGCCGTCCTGGTCCCCTGGATCGAACGGGTGGTGGCCGGCGAGCGGGTATTCTTCGAATTCGTGTCCGGCAGCGGCGCCCGGGCCCGGCATTTCCAGTGCTGCCTGGTCCCGCAGCGTACCGCGGGCGGACAGCCGGACGGCTTCTTCGCGATGGCCTTCGACATCACCGAGCGCAAGACCAGCGAGCTGCGCCTGACCGAGAGCGAGGAAAGGCTGCGCACCATCACCGACAACGTGCCGGTGCTGATCGCCCACCTCGACAGCGAGCGCCGCTACGTGTTCGCCAACGCGGTGCACCAGTCCTGGCTCGGCAAGCCGGCCGGCGAGATCCTCGGCAAGACCATGGAAGAAGCCTTCGGCGCCGACTACCTCGCGCCCCAGGCGGCGGCGCTGGAACAGGCCTGGCGCGGCCAGGCCTCGCAGTGCGAGCACGAGATCGTGCGCAAGAAGCACACGCGGATCGCCCACACGACCTTCCTGCCGCAGATCCGCGACGGCGCCGTGGCCGGCGTCTACGTGCTGACCACCGACGCCACCGCCTCGCGCATGCACGAGCGCAGCCTGCACGCGCTGGCCCATACCGACACCCTGACCGGCCTGCCGAACCGGCGCCACTTCCAGGCCGCGCTGCAGAGCGCGGAGCGCGCGCCGCGCCCGGGACGCGGCACCGCCCTGCTCTACCTGGACGTCGACCACTTCAAGCAGATCAACGACCGCTACGGCCATGCCGTCGGCGACGCCGTGCTGGTCGAGTTCGCGCGCCGCCTGAGCAGCGCGGTGCGCAGCGCCGACCTGGTCTCGCGCCTGGCCGGCGACGAATTCACGGTACTGCTGAACGAGGTGGCCGGCGAGGCCGACGTCGAGCTGGTGGCGCGCAAGATCCTCGCTGCGATGCGCGTCCCCTTCGAAGTGGGCACACTGGTCCTGCAGGTCGGCACCTCGATCGGGGCGGCGCTGGCGGAGCAGCCCGAGCTCTCGCCGAGCCGCCTGCTCGACGCCGCCGACCGCGCCCTCTACACGGCCAAGGAAGCCGGGCGCGGCAGCTATGCGATGCTGCGCCTCGGCCGCAGCCAGGCCCCGGCCCACGCCTGAATCGGCCCAAGAGGCTCAGGCTGCTCAGGCGGCTCAGGCCGCGGCCAGCCCTTCCCGCCGGCGGCGCCAGGCCAGCGCCGCCTCCAGCACAGCCAGCGCGGCCGCGCTCAGGGCCAGCAGCGGCATCAGCGCGCACAGGCCGATCGCAATCAGCATGGCGGCCGGCGGCGCCGAACGCCATGCGCCCGGCAGCAGTTTCGGCAGGCCGGCCAGGCCGGCGCGGCGCCGCTTGAAGAACATCGTCCAGCCGGACACCAGCGAGAACAGCACCCCGGCCGCGAACACGAACAGCAGCACCTGGTTCCAGATGCCCAGCTCGCCGCGATGGAAGGGAATGCCGACCGCGGTGGCCTTGCCGAAGGCCGTCTGCCGGTCCCAGCCCGCGTAGTACAGGACCTGGCCGTCATAGCTGTTCAGCACCAGGTCGAAACGGCTGGCCGGATGGCGCTTGTCGGCCGAGGCCGCGCGCCAGACCCCGTGCGGGCCGCGCGGCGGCGTGAGCAGCGGCGTGACGCCCGGCACCAGGGCGCGGCTGCGGTCCCATGCCTGCTGGAAGTTCAGCTGCGGCCGCGCCTGGGGCATCGAATGCAGGCGCTCCGGCACCCGCGGCGAGGCCTGGCCGGCCCAGTCGCGCAGGGCTCGCACGTTCTCGCCGGCGTATTTGCTCCAGGTGATGCCGGTCAGGACCATCGCCAGGCTCAGCACGCTCAGCAGGGTGCCGAGGAAGGCATGCCACTGGCGCCAGCCCGCGCGGCCGCGCGCCGCGGCGCGCGGCAGGCCCGGCTGGCCGGCATGCGGCCACCACAGGACCACGCCGGTCAGCAGCATCACCAGCATCCAGCTGGCCGCCAGCTCGATCATCCAGCGCAGCGACTCGCCCTGCAGCAGGCGCGAATGCAGGCGCCGCGCCCATTCGCTGAAGCGGTCCTGGTCGCGCTGGCTGCCGAGCACCGCGCCGCGATAGGGATCGACGAATACGGTGACGCGGTCGCTGCCCTGTCCCTCCCTCTGCGCCGGCTGGCCATGGCCCGCATGCTCGCCGGCGCCGGGCGCGGGCTTGCCGAAGCTTACCCGCACCGCGTCTTCCGCGGCCGTGGGCGGCGTCACCGCCTGCACCACGAGGCCGGCGGGCGCCGCCCTCTGCGCCGCCTCCACCGCCGCGTCGAGGGGCAGCCGCGCGCCCTGCGGCGCCACCCGCTCCAGCCCGCCGTACAACTGTGCCTCGATCTGCGGCGTGAAGATGTAGAGCAGCCCGGTCAGGGTCGCCACCAGGGCGAAGGGAGACGCGATCATCGCCGCCCAGAAGTGGATGCGCCAGAACAGGCTGCGGCGCCGCGCCGCCAGGCTGGGCAGCCGGTCGACGCTGTCCTCGATGGTCACAGGTCCCATTTCAGCTCCGCCACCCAGGTACGCTGGGGGTAAGGGTGGAAGTTCCAGTACTTGTAATTGTTCAGGTTGTCGATGCCGAGGGCGGCGGACCACTGCCGGTCGAGCCGCCAAGCGAGGCGCAGGTCGGTCGTGAAGTACTTGCTGGCGCCCTGGTAGGCGAAGCCGTTCGGGTCCGAGTTGTCCAGGGTCGAATACTGGCGCCCGCTGTAGCGCGCCGCCAGCGTGGCCGCCAGGCGGTCGTCGAAGCGCCAGGTCGCCTGGCCGGCCGCGCGCCATTCCGGAATCCGCGGCTGCCACTTGCCGACGCTGGCCGGGAATTTGTCGTTACGCTCGATCTTCGAATCGGTCCAGGTCAGGCTGGCGTTCAGGTCGAGGCCGCGCAGGGCGACGTCGGTGGCGGCGTAGGCGAGTTCCAGTCCTTTCGTGGCGATGCGGTCGACGTTCTGGACGTTGGTGACGTTGGGTACCACCAGCACGTTGGTCTGCGAGTACAGGGCGTCGCGGGTGCGCTCGCCGAAGGCCGTCAGGCGCAGCAGCCCGGTCTCGAGCTTGCGCTCGGCCGTCAGCTCGCCGGTCCAGGATTTTTCCGGCTTCAGGTTCGGGTCGTTGTTGATCAGGGTGCCGGCCGCGTTGATGCCGCCCTGGTACAGCTCGGACACGGTCGGCATGCGCACCGCGCGTCCCAGCGAGGCCTTCAGCAGCCAGTCTTCGCTCGCCTGGAAGGCCAGCGCGGCCTTGGGCGAGAAGTAATCCTCGCGGCGCTTGCCGTGGCTGACGGTGGCGGTGGCATTCGAGGTCCTGCCCTCGCGCGCCTCCCAGCGCTCGTAGCGCAAGCCCAGCACCGTCTTCCAGCGCGGCGCGAACTTCCAGGTGTCCTGGGCATACAGGGCGTCGATGCTTGTCCGGCCGCTGAAGGCCTGGTTGCGCGCGCCGGGGGCGCCGTTCAGCCAGTCGGCGGTGGCGTTCTCGATGCTGCGCAGCTTGTAGCTCTCCTCCTGCCAGCCGAATTCGGCCACGTGCTCACCCGCGACGCCCTGCGGCCGCCACACGCCCTTGGCGGCGAAGGTGTGCCAGCCGGTGCCGTGCTGGTCGACGATGCGCCCCGCCCCGCCGTTCGCGGCGGCCGGCAGGGCGACCGTCGGCGCGCGCAGGCTGTCCTTGTCATAGTCGTAGAGGCTCGCGGCGACTTCCCAATCGAAGCTGCCGCGGGTGCTGCTCTTCACGGTCAGGCCGTGCATCAGGTGGCGCAGGCTCTCGTTCGACTGGTTGAAGTCGGCCGGCGCCAGGGCGTAGGCGCGGCCGCCGATGTTGACCGTGCCGGCGTAGACCGGCTGGCCGGCGCCGTCGCGTAGATAAGACGCCGGACGTCCCTGGGAATCGTTGTCCCACAGCCCGAACACCCAGGTGGCGCGCAGGGTCGGCGAAAAATCGTAGGCCAGCTTGGCCTTCAGATGATCCTGCACCGTGTGGTAGCGGGTCGCGGCGCCGAGGATCAGCCAGTCGCGCCCGGTACGGTCCTGGCCGGGCACGGCGCCGGTCACCGGGGTCCCCGCCGCGGACTCCATAGCGGCCGGGTAGCGGGTAGGGAAGGTCAGCGGCTGGCCGGCGCTGTCGAGGCGGCTGACATTCAAATACCAGGACCAGCGGCCGGCGCGGTTGCCGAGCGAGATGCTGCCCTGCCGGCCATGGTAGGTATCGTCGCTGCCGTACAGCCTGAAGGGCTGGAGGGAGGCCGACAGCCTGGCATGGGCTTCGAAGCGGGACGGCATGCGCGTCACGTAGTCGACCACGGCGCCCACCGAGTTGCCGCCATAGGCCGCCGAGAACGGACCGTACAGCACGTCGACCCTTTCGATCTCTTCCGGGCTGACCATGCCCCAGCGCGGCGCGAAAGTGGCGCCGTTGCCGAGGTAGTTGGAGAGCAGGATGCCATCCGCGTACACGGCCGAGCGGGCGCTGTTGCCGGTGCCCGAGGCGTGCGTGGACAGCACGGCGTGGTTGTAGTCGCCGATGTAGCGCTTGCGTACCAGCAGGCTGGGCAGGTATTTCAGGGCGTCTTCTGCGTCGCTGGCATTGATGCCGCGCGCGATCTCGTCGCCGGTGATGGTCTCGATCGTGGTCGGGATCTGGGTCGGCAGCGAGGTCGGGTGCTTGCCGGTGATGATGACGGTCCCGAGCTGGCGTTCCTGGCCGGGCCCGTCCTGGGCAAAAGCTGTGGACATGGCGGCGGCGAGCGCCGTCAGCGCCAGCGCCGTGCTTGCATTTTTCATTGTTGTTCCTGTGCTTGACTTGGGATTGGGCTGGCGGCGCAAGGCCGCCGGGGTCAGGCAAGGAAAGGTGGAGCGCGCGGCTGCGCCAGCGACCACGGGAACAGCGGACGCGAGGCGAGATAGTAGAGCGGCGGATAGACGTCCCGGCCGGCGGCCGGGGCGAACACGGCATCCATCGGCGGCGGCAGGCCATGCGCGCCGGCATGGGCTGCGCAATAGCCGCAGTGGTTCATGTTCTTGTGCAGCTTGCCCGAGGTGGACTCGTCGGCGCTTGCTGGCGCCAGCACCACCGGCATGCTCGTCATGCCCATCGCGGTGCAGACTTCCATCTCCATGACCAGCGGTGCGCGGGTAGCCGGTTCCATCGCATGCGATACCAGCGGGACGAGCGCGTTGAACAGGATGGCCAGGCAGGCGATCCAGGCGATCCGCGCGCGCGCGCGCCAATGCCGTGTCGGGGTATGCATGGCTTGCATTATAGGTCATGACGCCGCCCTCAGCGCCACGTTGCCTATTCGCAACAAGCTCAACTGATTCCCATGAGCCTTAGAAGTTAGCTATCGACTTTCGGTATCTCTACGTATAAAGTCAATCTCGCTGCCTGCCCCGTTCAATATGCATGTGATGCCGCAACACTCTCCTGGTCGACTTCTGTTGCTCCCCCCTGCACCGCGCCTCTCCCGCCTGCTCGGTCACGCGCTCGAGACCTATATCGCGCTGCCGCTGTTCGCGCTGCTGCCGCTGGTCGCGATCTGGATCACGGCCTTCCATTTCATCGCCGCCGAGCGCGAAGCCGCCGTCGCGGAAGCGCGCGAAGCGACCCGCGAACTGGTCGACACCTACGAAGCCCAGATGGTGCACCGCCTGACCGCGATCGACCAGACCCTGAAGCTGCTGAAGTACGCGGCCGAGCAGCACGGTCCGGAGGCCGCCATCGACGAGCTGCGCCGCGAGGGCCTGCTGCCGCCCGCGCCGGCGTTCGTGGTCGGGATCGCCGACCGCGACGGCCGCATCGTCGCCAGCAACCCGGCCAGGCGGCCGCTGGACGTCTCGCACGAGCCCTTCTTCACGGCCCACCGCGACAGCGAAACGGCGGCGCCCTTCGTCAGCCAGGCCGGCAGCGACGCCGCCAGGGCCGAGCCGCACCTGCACTTCTCGCGCCGCATCGACGACGCCGCCGGCCGCTTCGCCGGTATCGCCATCGTGGCCGTCGCCCCGGCCTATTTCACCGATGCCTACGAGCGTTCGCGCGAGGGCGAGCTGGAGCTGGTCGGCCTGGTCGGCAACGATGGCGTGGCGCGCGCGCTGCGGGTCGGCGACAAGGTCTCGTGGGGCCAGCAGGTGGCGCTCGGCAGCATGGCCAGCGACGCCCTCGATCCGCACCCCACCGCGCCCGACGGCGTGGCGCGCTACGTCAGCATGCGCCGCCTGCACGGCTTCCCGCTGGCCGCCGCGGTCGGCCTGGCGGAGAGCGAGGAGATGGCCGAATACGAAGAGCGCCGCGGCAGCTTCCTGGCGGCGGCCGTCGTCGCCAGCGCCCTCCTGATTGCCGTGGTCGGCATGATCAGCGCCTGGTCCTGGCAGCTGTCCAAGGCGCGCCGGCGCGAGCGGCGCGCCCAGGAAACCTATGCGGCGGCCTCGGAGGCCAGCCTGGACGCCTTCTTCGTGCTGCGCAGCGTGCTGGATGCGGACGGCAAGGTGGCCGATTTCCTGGTCGAGGAAACCAACACGCGCGCCGAGCAGGTCACCGGCGTCCCCAAGGCGCAGCTGCGCGGCCGCCTGCTGGGCGAGCTGCTGCCCTTCTACCGCATGAACGGCATGTTCGAGGAACTGGTCTCGGTGGTCGTCGACGGCAAGGCGGTCGAGACGGAATGGCAGGCAGCCACCTCGCCGGCGGTCGGCCGCTGGCTGCAGCGCCAGATCGTGCCGGTCGAAGGCGGCGCGGTCGCCATGGTGCGCGACATCACCGAACGCAAGCAGGCCGAGGAGCGGATCCGCCACCTGGCCCACCACGACGAACTGACCGGCCTGCCGAACCGCAGCCTGATCCGCGACCGCCTCGACCAGGCGGTGCTGAACGCCCAGCGCAACGGCAAGCACCTGGCGCTGGCCTTCGTCGACCTGGACGGCTTCAAGCTGGTCAACGACGGTCTCGGCCACAGCGCCGGCGACGAGCTGCTGAAGGTGGTCGGCCGCCGCATGCAGGCCTGCCTGCGCCGCAACGACACCCTGGGCCGCCTGGGCGGCGACGAATTCGTGATCCTGCTGCCGGACGTCTCCGACAACGCGCTGGCGCTCACGCCGGTGCTGGAGAAGATCCGCCAGGCCGTCACCGAGCCGGTGCCGATCGGCGACCAGGCGGTCCAGGTCAGCTGCAGCATGGGTGTGGTGATCTACCCGCGCGACGGCGACGATCCGAAAACCCTCATGATGAACGCCGACGCCGCGATGTACCGCGCCAAGGACCTGGGCAGCAACAACTTCCAGTTCTATACCCGCGAGATGAACGCGAGCGTGGAGGAAAAGCTGATGCTGCTCGAAGGCCTGCGCAAGGCCTTCGATGCGACCCAGGAGGGCGACTCGCCGGCGGTCCCCGCGCCCGCCGGCCGCTTCTTCCTGATGTACCAGCCCAAGGTCGACCTGCGCACCGGCCGCATCTTCGGGGTCGAGGCCCTGATCCGCTGGCGCCACCCGGAGCACGGGATGGTGCCGCCGCCGCGCTTCATCGGCCTGGCCGAGGAATCCGGCCTGATCGTCGCGATCGGCGAATGGGTGCTGCGCACCGCCTGCCGCCAGGCCCAGCTCTGGCGCGCCGCCGGCCTCGACCCGCTGACGGTGTCGGTCAACGTCTCGGCCCGCCAGTTCGAGGAAAAGCAGCTGGTCGAGCGCATCGCCGGGGCGCTGCGCGATACCGGCCTGCCGCCCTCCGCGCTGGAAGTGGAAGTCACCGAAAGCCTGCTGATGCGCGACCTGAACCAGGCCGTCGAGCGCATGCGCGCGCTGAAGGACATGGGCGTCTCGCTGTCGATCGACGACTTCGGCACCGGCTATTCCAGCCTGTCGGCGCTGAAGTCCTTCCCGATCAGCACCCTGAAGATCGACAAGAGCTTCGTGCGCGACCTGGCCCACAGCACGGACGACCAGGCGATCGCCCTGGCCGTGATCTCGCTCGGCCACCGCCTGCAGCTGCGGGTGATCGCCGAAGGGGTGGAAACCGAGGAGCAGCGCGAATTCCTGGTCGCCAACGAGTGCGACGAGATGCAGGGCTATCTGTTCTCGCCGCCGGTGCCGGCCGAACGCATCACGGAGATGCTGCTGGCGCAGGTGCACACGGAGCGCGCCGCATGAACCCGCCGGGATGGTCCCGCGTCCTGTTCGGCGCCGACCCCAAGCTGCGCCGCATGATGACCTACTGGGGCGCGACGGCGGCGCTGTACACTGTCTTCGCGGCCATCCTGATCGCGGCCGGCAACCGCGGCCTGATCGAGCGCGGCGCCGCGCTCGGCCTGTCCGGCTATTCCGCCGGCTGCATCGTCCTGTCCTACCTGCTGGTGCGCTTCAGCGCCGGCATCGGGCTGGCGCCGACCGGCGCCGCGGCGATCCAGGCCGTGTTCGCCATCATCTGCACCATGTGGGCGTATTCGATCTTCGGGCCGCTGCGCGGCGCCATCCTGATGGGGCTGATGGTGGTGGTGGTGTTCTGCACCTTCGCGCTGCGCCCGCGCCAGACCCTGCTTCTCACCGCCGCCGCCGTGTGCGCCATGGGCGTCACCATGTGGTGGCACCAGGCCCGCGACCCCGTGAACTATCCGCCGCTGGTGGAAGCCGTGACCTTCATGATCATGGCGGGCTGCTCGATGTCGGTGACCCTGCTGACGGGCGAGGCCAGCAAGCTGCGCGCCCGCCTGAAGGGCAAGAAGGAAGCGCTGGAGCAGGCGCTGGAGACGATCCGCACCCTGGCCACGGTCGACGAGCTGACCGCGCTGTCGAACCGGCGCCACATGAACGAGGTGCTGGCGCAGGAAGAGCGGCGCCACGGCGCAGGTGCCGGAGCGCCGGACCGCGGCACCTGCATCGCCCTGCTCGACATCGACTTCTTCAAGCAGATCAACGACCGCTACGGCCACGCCACCGGCGACGCTGTGCTGCGCAGCTTCGCGGCCGCCGCCCGCGGCGAGCTGCGCGCCGGCGACGTGCTGTCGCGCTGGGGCGGCGAGGAATTCCTGCTGATGCTGCCCGACAGCGGCGAGCCGGAAGCCCGGACCGTGGTGGAGCGCATCCGCGCCCGCGTCGGCGCCCTGGCCGTCGAGGGCGTGGCGGACGGGCACCGGATCAGTTTTTCGGCCGGCCTGACGGCGCGCCGCGGCGGCGAAGCACTGGCCGACACCGTCAACCGCGCCGACAAGGCCCTGTACCAGGCCAAGTCCGCGGGGCGCGACCGCGTCGTACTCGCTTAAACGAGTGGCTCGGCGCGCGGCGGCGCCGCCGCTTGAAGACGCGCCACCAGGGCGTCGGGATCGGCGTCCAGCATCATCAGGCCCGCATGCGCCGGGCGCACGAAGCCCTGCTCGACCATGTGGCCGACGAAGGCCGACAAGCCGTTCCAGAAACCGTTCGCATTCAGCAGGCCGATCGGCTTGGCGTGGATGCCCAGCTGGGCCCAGGTGACCATCTCGAACAGTTCTTCCAGCGTGCCCATCCCGCCCGGCATGGCGATGAAGCCGTCCGCCAGGTCCGACATCATCGCCTTCCGCTCGTGCATGTCCTTGACCACGAACTGGCGCGTCAGGCCGGTGTGGCCGACTTCGCGCTCGAGCAGGGCGCGCGGGATCACGCCGGTGGCTTCGCCGCCGAGGCGCAGCACTTCGTCGGCGATCACGCCCATCAGGCCGACCTTGCCGCCGCCGTAGACCAGGCCGATGTTGCGGCTCACCAGCACGCGGGCCAGGCCGCGCGCGGCGTCGGCATACAGGGGATCGGCGCCGGGCGAGGCGCCGCAGTAGACGGCAATGGCTTTCATGCTTTTCCTTCGGGGGGCAGCTGCTTCAGGTAGTCGTCGGCGAGGCGTTCGAACAGCTCGCGGGTCTCGCCGCGCAGATAGGGGCCGAGCATCGACAGCACCTGGTAGCAGCCGCGCGCGAGGGCGTCGGCGATCGCCTGCTGTTCGCTGTACTTGCGCGGGTTGCGCACGTATTCGTAGGACAGCCAGTAGGTCGCCACCACCACCATATTGGTCGCCATCGCGCCGATCTGGCTGTCGCCGGCTTCCAGCGAGCCTTCGCTGCGCAGGTCTTCGCAGAGCTGGCGCGCGACCTTGATCTTGTGCGCCAGGATGGCCTTGAAGTGCAGTTCCAGCTTGCGGTTGCGCGACAGCAGGTCGTTCAGGTCGCGGTAGAAGAACCGGTAGCGCCAGATCAGCTCGAACATCATGCGCAGGTAGAGCCAGACGTCTTCCAGGTTCGAGCGGCGTCCGGCCGGCACGGTCAGCATGCGTCCGATCTCGGCCTCGAACTGGGCGAAGATCGAATTGACGATGTCGTCCTTGTTCCGGAAGTGGTAATACAGGTTCCCCGGAGAGATGTTCATCTCTTCGGCGATCACGGTGGTCGTGATGTTCGGCTCGCCGAATTCGTTGAACAGCCTGAGCGACAGTTCGAGAATCCGTTCGCGGGTCCGGCGGGGCGCTTTTTGTTGCATGGAAGACGGCATGGTTGAACTCACCCGCAAGGATAACACCGACCGTCGGCCTCGGCCATATCGACGGGCCGGCCGGTGCTGGTTTCAGCTGCGTGCGCTGCGCTCCCGGAAGGCGGCGCGCAGGTCCTCGCGCAGGGCGCCGGCGGCCCAGGGCTTGGCCAGGTGACGGTCGACCAGGCCGGCGGCGCAGGCGCGCTCGATCGGCTCGCGCTCGGACAGGCCGGACAGGATCAGGCGCACCGTATGCGGATACAGGCGGCTGACCTGGGCCATCAGCTCGGTGCCCTGCATGCCCGGCATGCACTGGTCGGACAGGACCACGTCGACCGGATGGCGGGCCAGCTGGTCCAGCGCCTCCTCGGCCGAACCGGCGCTGAGGATGCGCCAGGGCTCGCCCTCGAGGCTGTCGACCAGCACCTCGCGCATGAAGCTGTCGTCGTCGACCACCAGCAGGGTCGGCAGCGCCGCCGATGCCGATGCCGGTGCCGGTGGCGCCGGCAGGAAGGCCTCGACCTCGGCGACGAAGCTGGCCGGTTCGATCGGCTTGCACACATAGCCGTCGAAGCCGGCCGCCAGCACCCGCTCGCGGTCCTGCTCCGGGCGCAGCGAGCTCACCGCCAGCAGCGGAATCGCCGCGCAGCCGGGGTCGCGCTTCAGGGCGCGCGCCACCGCATAGCCATCCATCGAGGGCAGGCGCAGGTCGCACACCACCAGGTCGGGCCGCTCGTCCAGCGCCAGCTGCAGGCCTTGCGCGCCGTCGCCGGCCTCGCCAACCGTGTGCCCGGCCTCGCGCAACAGCCATGCCATCAGCTCGCGGGTGGGAGGGTCGTCTTCGACGATGAGGATGCGCGCTGGCATGGTGGACTCCGGGGTTTGGCCTTGTTTTACCTGTCTTTACTCTAGCACCGGGGCGCGCCGGAAGCCAGCGCCGCCAGCTCGTCCATCACCGCGGCCAGCACGCGCGGATTGCTGCCGAGGGCGACGTGGCCGACGCCGCCGAATTCGATGTTGCGCGCGCCTTCCAGGCGGCTCGATTCCTGCGGCGACACGATATTGTCGTGGTGGGTGTAGAGCGAGGTGACGAGGGCGCGCGCGCTGGCGTCCTCGCTGGCCGCCAGCGCGCGCAGCCAGGCGCTGCCGGGGCGCATCTGGAAGGCGTTCTTGCCCAGGCCGAAGCGCGCCAGCGCGGTGCCGTGGTGCGGCGTGCCGAGGGTGATCACGCGCGCCAGCGCCGCGCTGCCGTGGACCCGCATCCAGGCCCGCGCCACCAGTCCGCCCATGCTGTGGGCGACGATCGCCACCCGGTCGGCACCGGCGGCCGCGCACAGCTCGCGCACCGCGCGCTCGACCAGCGGCACGTAGCCGTCGATGTCGCCGGCCACCGGCTCAAGGTCCACCGTCGCGTGGCTGATGCGGGCGGCATCGAGCAGGGGCAGCAGGTGGGCCCAGTAGCCGCTGTTGCAGCCGTAGCCGTGCAGCAGCAGCACCGGCGGCTGGCGGCTGTCCGGGTAGATGCGGGTGGCGGCGCGCGCGCAGGGCACGAACCAGGACGTCACCAGCATGCTGGCGCGGAATTCCTCGGCCAGCAGGCGCAGGCGGGCCCTGGCGCCGAGGCGGAAGGCCGGCGGCGTGGCGCTGGCGAAGTAGGCCGCCATCACGAAGTTGTTCATGTTGATCAGGAGGCGCACCAGCACCACGCTGCCGGCGCCCAGCAGGGCCGCCTGCCAGGGCGCCAGGTGCAGCCAGGTGACGGCGCTCCAGCCGATCAGGAGCGCCGCCGCCAGCTGCACCAGCAGCAGCGCCCGCAGCAGGCGGCGCGCGCTCTTCACCCTGTCCTCACGCGGCCGCGGGCCGGATCGCGGCCGCCGGCTTGCCCGCCGCCGGCGCGGGTGCAAGCTCCGGCGCGGCGACAGGACGCGCCGCCGGGCGCCCGGTGAGCGACTGTGCCAGCTGGCTGGCCAGGCGCGCGGTGATGCCGTAGATCGACAGCTGCGGATTGGCGCCGATCGAGGTCGGGAACAGCGAACCGTCGTGCACCGAGAGGTTGGCCAGGCCGAGGTAGCGCCCGTCCTGGCCAGTGACGCCGGCGCGCGGGTCGCCCGCCATCATGCAGCCGCCCATCACGTGGGCCGAGGCCACCCGCGTCAGCTGCGGGCGGTAAGGCAGCGCGGCGATGCCCTCCTTCGCTTCCTTCCACGACGCATAGCGCGGCGCCGTCTCGTGGGCCACCTGCACGGCAGTGGCGCCGGCCGCGAACTGGATCTCGGCCATCGTCAGCAGCGCACGGCGGGCGCCGTCCCAGACCGTCTCGTCCAGCGGATAGTCGAGCACCGGCGCCCCGCCCGCGCCCAGCTGGACGCTGCCGCCGCGCGAGTCCGGATGGAAGCCGTCGCGCAGCAGGGCCAGCGTGCCCTGCAGGTGGGGGAACTGGCGCATCATCTCCGCATGCTGGACGCCGAAGCCGGTCATGGTGGTCGACAGCAGCACCGGGTGCAGCGGCGGCGCCTCGAGCTTGTAGCCGAGCGGGCCGTCGATCGCCTGGGTGTGCAGGAAGTGGTCCGAATACACGGTCTGCGGCGCGCCGGCATAGCCTTCGACGCGCTCGGGGAAGATCGCGGCCGAGATCAGGGTCGGGTGCAGGAAGGTGCGCCTGCCCAGCAGTCCGTTGGGATCCGGCGCCTTCGAGCGCAGCAGCAGCGCCGGCGAGTTGATCGCGCCGCCCGCCAGCACATAGTGTTTCGCGCGCAGTCGCAGCTGGCGGCCGGTGGCCTGGATGCCGGCGGCGTCCAGCAGGCTGCAGTCGAGCGCCACTATCCTTTCGCCCTGGATCAGGAAGCGCTCGGCGCGGGCGCGCGTGACCAGGGTGGCGCCATGGTCGAGGCTCGATGGAATGGTCGACACCAGCATCGACTGCTTGGCATTGGTCGGGCAGCCCATGCCGCAGTAGCCGAGGTTCCAGCAGCCCTTGACGTTACGGCGGATGAAGCCGGTCGGGATGCCGAGCTTCTCGGCGCCGCGCCGCAGCAGGTCGTTGTTCTCGTTCGGCGCGGCCTGCCAGTCGCCGATGTGCAGGCGGGCCTCCATCAGCTCGAACCAAGGTGCGAGCTCCAGTTCGCCGTAGGTATTCAGGCCATAGCGCTGCTGCCAGAACTTGAGGGTGTCGGATGGGGTACGGAAGCTCGAGGTCCAGTTGACCGTGGTCGAGCCGCCGACCGTGCGGCCCTGCAGGATGGTGATCGCCTTGTCCATGGTCTTGCGGGCGGCCGATTCCTGGTACAGCGTGGGATAGGCGTCGGCTTCGCGCATCTTGAAGTCGCGCGAGGATTTCAGCGCGCCCTCTTCCACGATGATGACGGACAGCCCGCTGAGCGCCAGGATCTCGGCCGTGACGCCGCCGCCGGCGCCGCTGCCGACGATGACGACGTCGGCGTCGAGCGTGCGGTCGGCATCGAGGCGGGCGCCGTCGACGATCTTCCAGCCGCGCGCCAGGCCGGCCTCGATGGGGTCGGGGATGATGGCGGTATTACTCATGCGCGCTCCTCATGCGAGCTTCTCATGCGAGCTCCTTCAGCGGGCCGGGATAGCCGATCGCGGCCCAGTTGGCGGCATCGCTGTACCAGCTGCCGAGCACCAGGTCGTGCAGGGCCTGGTAGGCGGTGCGGAACAGGGCCAGCCGGTGGGTGCGCCAGTCCTGCAGCCAGGCGCTCACTTCATCGTCCTTCGCTTCCAGCCAGCCGTGCGGGATGCCGGTCAGCAGGCGCCGCGCCGGTCCCAGCGCGAGCAGGCCGAACAGGTCCTGCACCTCCTGCTGGGTGGCCAGCGGCAGGCCGTGGATGGTCTGGTTCAGACGCTCGGTGGTTGACGCGATGGCCCTGGCGCGCGCCGCCGGTTCGCCGGGCAGCACGCCGGCCAGCACCGCCGGCACGATCGCATGCAGG
>OUNM011338291.1_pt1 | contig 15990 bp, 14 predicted proteins | sample 1769961 | NCBI WGS metagenome assembly OUNM01 (sample SAMEA3914820, study PRJEB12502) | metagenome | biome: forest; material: soil | place: USA | collected 2012-03-12 | depth 0.3 m | reverse complement strand
TTCCTGCTCAACCCGCCGGCCTCGACGGATCTCGATACCGACGCAGTGGAACGCACCACAGTAGCCACCATCCTGGCCGCGCTGGAAGGTTCCGGCCTGGAAAAGGTCGTGGCCGAGTCCACGGCCGGCGCCCAGCCCGGCGAGCGCATGGGCGACCTGAGTGTGCTGTGGGAACTGGAAGAAGGGCTGCGCCGCCAGTCCATTCCGGCCGCCATCAACCGCGCCGCCTACTACATGAGCAACTGGGACGGCGTGGTCCAAATGGCGCGTTCGCAGGGCAACCTGCCCAGCCTGTTCCCGGCCAACCTGCGCATCCCCATGGCCGCGCCGCGTGACATCGGCGAAGCGGCCGCCGCACGGCTGGTGTCCGGCCTGGATGACGTGGGCATCCACTACGTGGAGGGGCCCGCACGCTACACGCCGGCGGACGTGGCCCGCGCGCTGGGCGAAGCCTTCGGCGGCGCCGTTGGCGTGGAAGTCGTGCCACGCGAGGGGTGGCAGGCCGCCTACCGCCGTCTCGGCTTCTCGGACGCTGCCGCCGACGCCTATGCCCGCATGACGGCGGCGAGCATCGACCAGGGCTTCGCCCTGCCCGAAGGCGCCCCCGTCACCAGGGGCATCACGTCGCTGGAAGACTACATCCGCGGCGTGGCCGAGGCCTAGCCGCGCCAGCGCGGGCTCGGCCCGGCAGCAACACATGGTGACCCGCCGCGTGTGTGCTCCGGGGCCGCATGGCCCAAATGCGGTATGTTCCATGCCATGCGATTGCGCCCACGGGCTTACCTGGCAACCCCCCTCCACTCCCCATCGACGCCGATCTTCGGCGCAGCATGTGCGTGGCCGTCATCCCCGGCGCCGGCGGGTGCATGAGGCAGGCGCCCCGCAGGCAGTCGGATACGGCCGCCGCCAGCGAAACGCAGGCCCTGCGCCAGCGCATCGCCGAACTCGAGTCCGAATTGCAACGCATGCGGACGGCTGGCACACCGGCTGCGCCCGCGCTGGCACAGCCCGGCCTGCCCGGCGACCTGCAGGCCCGCACCGCGGAACTGGAGCAGCAGGTGCGGCAGCGCACGCAGGCGCTGCGCGACTCCGAGGACTTCACCCGGCTGGCGCTGACCGCCGTGGGCGGCGTCGGCGTGTGGACCTACCGGGTGGACGTGGACAGCTTCTTCTGCGACGCCGCCATATCCGAGCTGTACGGCCTGGACCCGGTGCGGGCAGCCGCCGGCATCAAGGCGCGGGACTTCCTCGCCAATGTGCACCCCGACGACATGCCGCGCCTGCGCGCGACCATGGCCGGCGGCCTGGCGCGCAGCGGCGACCTGGAACTGGAATACCGCATCCGCCACCCGGACGGCTCGGTGCGCTGGGTGCTGTCACGCGGCCACACCTACCATGACGGCCCTGGCCAGCCGGTGCGGCGCACCGGCGTCGGCATCGAGACCACCCGCGGCCGCCTGCTGGAAGAACAGCTGCGCCAGTCGCAGAAGATGGAAGCCGTGGGCCAGCTGACCGGCGGCATCGCGCACGACTTCAACAACCTGCTGGCCAGCATCGGTGGCGCCCTGCAGCTGCTGCGCAAGCGGCTCGGGCAAGGCAAGCTGGACAACTACGAACGCTACGTGGGCATGGGCGAGGATTCGGTGCGCCGCGCTGCCGCCCTCACGCAGCGCCTGCTGGCCTTCTCGCGCCGGCAGACGCTGGACCCGCGGCCCACCGACGTCAACCGGCTCATGGCCGGCCTGGAAGACCTGGTCCGCCGCACCGTGGGCCCGGCGGTGGAGGTCCAGGTCCGTGGCGCAGAGGGCCTGTGGCCCGTGATGGTCGATGGGCCCCAGCTCGAGAACACGCTGCTCAACCTGTGCATCAATGCGCGCGACGCCATGCCGGACGGTGGGCGCCTGACCATGGCGGCAACCAACGAAATCCTGGACGACCAGGCCGCCGCGGCCTGCGAGCTGCCGCCCGGCCCCTACCTCGCGCTGCGTGTGGCGGATACCGGCATCGGCATGCCCGAGAGCGTGGTGCGCCGCATCTTCGACCCCTTCTTCACCACCAAGCCCATGGGGCAGGGCACGGGGCTGGGCCTGTCCATGGTCTACGGCTTCGTGCGGCAGAGCGGGGGTCAGGTGCGCGTGGCATCCGACGTGGGGCGCGGCACCACCATGTGCCTGTACCTGCCACGCCATGCGGGCGATGCCGCCGCCGAGGCAGAAACGGCCACCACGCAACTCCAGCCCGGCGACGGCGAGGTGGTGCTGGTGGTGGAAGACGAGGACAGCATCCGCTTCATCGCCACCGAGGCCCTGGCCGGCGCCGGCTACCACGTGCTGGAGGCCCGCGAAGGACCTTCCGCCCTGCGCCTGCTGGACGGCGGTGGCCGGGTGGACATGCTGGTCACCGACGTGGGCCTGCCCGGCGGCCTCAATGGCCGCCAGGTGGCCGATGCCGCCCGGGTGGCACGGCCGGGGCTGAAGGTATTGTTCATTACCGGCTATGCCGACAACGCAGCCGTGGGCAACGGCCACCTGGAGCCCGGCATGGAGGTGCTGACCAAGCCCTTCGAGCTGACGGATTTCGCAAACCGGGTGCGCGACATACTGCGGCGCGCATAGCGGCGGCGCGCCGAACCCGCTTCCGTGTAGGCGGAAGCCGCATTCGGTGCCCATCGGTCCCCTTCTTGCCAGGATATCCCTGTGCAAGGCTTCCATAAGCCGTAAATTGCGCAGTTGGTGCAGACAGGCGTCGACACCAACCATAAAGGGGATGCGGCATGGAAGAAAATGCGTCCCGCGACAGCAGGCACGAGCCGGTGTTTTCCTCTCCCCCGATGCAGCAGCTGCTGCGCCAGGTGGCGGCGTTCGCCGATTGCGAGCAGCCCGTCGTCATCGAGGGCGCCACCGGCGTGGGCAAGGAGTACATCGCCCTCATGCTGCACAAGGGCCACGCCCGCCGCCACCAGCATGCCTTTGTTCCCGTGAACTGCGGCGCGGTGCCCGAAGGCCTGTTCGAGTCGCTGTTCTTCGGCCACGTGCGCGGTGCGTTCACGGGCGCCCTGGGGCAGCACAAGGGCTTCTTCGAGCAGGCCGACCAGGGCACCCTCTTCCTCGACGAGATCGGCGAATTGCCCCTGCACCAGCAGGCCAAGCTGCTGCGGGTGCTGGAGGACGGCCGCGTCACCCGCGTCGGCGCCGAGCAGCCGGTGGCGACGAACGTGCGGCTGGTGGCCGCCACCCACCGCGGCCTGCGCGACATGGTGCGCGCCAAGACCTTCCGGGCCGACCTGTACTACCGCCTGGCCGTGGTGGAACTCAAGGTGCCCGACCTGGTGGAGCGGGGGCGCGAGGAGCGGCTGGCCCTGTTCGCCTCCATGCTGGACACCGGGGCCGGAGGGCCGGCTCCGGCATGGCTGCTGGATAGCGTCGCCGAAGCCGACCTGCCCGGCAACATTCGCCAGCTACGCAACATGGCCGAGCGGGTGAATGCCCTGGTGCGCGCCTATGGCGACTGGCCCCGCGAGATGCTGGAGGGACAGCTGGGCAGGGACCTGCCGGTTGCGGCCTCCGCCCCGGTGCAGGGTGAGGCCCGCGCCGCCAGGCGCCGGCCGGATGCCGCCGCCGAACGCGAGGAGATCCGGCAGGCCCTGCAGCAGAACGCATGGAACCGGCAGGCCACCGCCGCGCAGCTGGGCATCAGCCGCAAGACCCTGTGGGAAAAGATGCGCCGCCACGTACTCTGAGCCTGCCACTCGGCCGCAGACCCGCCGGCGCTGGCGCGCACTCACGCCGGGCGGCCAGGGCCCGCCGGGGCGAAGGTCGCCTCGAAGGCGGTGCCCGCCTGGGCGTCGGACCGCACGGCCAGCCCGCCCCCATGGGCCTTGGCGATCTCGCCCACGATGTACAGCCCCAGCCCCACGCTGCGTGCCGCGCCCGTCGCGTCGCCCCGCACCATGGGCTGGAACAGGGTGGCAATGGCCTCGGGCGGGATCACGGGGCCGAAGTTGTGCACTTCCAGTGCGCCACCGCCCTCGCCCACCCGCGAGGTCACGGTCACGGGCCGGGCCGGGTCGCCATAGGCCACCGCGTTGGAAACCAGGTTGCCCAGCAGCTGCGCAAGCCGGTCCGGTTCGGCCAGCACCGTGCCCGCACCTTCGCACACATGCTCCAGCCGCCGCTCGGGGTAGGCGGCGGCCAGCTCCTCCAGCGATTCGGCCACGGCCGCATGCAGGTCCAGCGCGCGGGGTGAAACGCCCAGCCCCTTGCCGATGCGCGCGGCGGTGAAGTCCAGCAGGTCGGCAATGAGTCGGTTGGCCCGGTCGGCGGAACGCGATACCCGGCCCAGGATGCGCACCTGGTTCGAAGTGGGCTCGCCACGCGACAGCGCCAGCACCCCCATCTGGATGGCCGACAGCGGGTTGCGCAGGTCGTGGCTGACGATGCCCACCATCTGCTCGGCGAACAGCGCGCGGTCCTTGGCCTCTTCCTGCAGCCGCGTGGCCTCCTGCACCAGCTGGCGCAGCTCCTCGCGGGACGCCAGCAGTTCGCGCTCGTAGATGTCGCGGTCGCGGGCCACGAACAGGGCCAGGTCGTGCAGCACCCGGCCCTCGCGCTCGCGCCGCACGGCGTTGAGCACCATGGGCAGCGCACTGCCGTCCGCGCACTTCAGCTCCAGCTTGACCTCGGACACCGAGCCCTGCATCTGCAGCAGCGGCGCCCAGTGCGTCTGGTGGAAGATGCGCGAACCCACGGCCAGCAGTTCCTGGAACTTGCGCTGGCGCAGCAGGTCGGCCTTGCTCCGGCCCACCCAGCCGCAGAAGGTGGCATTGGCCGCGAGGATCAGGCCCTGGCCGTCCGTGCGCAGCAGCCCGCAGGCGGCATCGTCCGGCGACGCCGGCTCCTCCGGCCCAGGGGCGGCCGCGTCGCTCAAAGCCCGCGCCGCGCCAGGAAGGCGTCGATGGCGGCCATGCTCGGCCCTGGCGCGCTCAGGTGCGGGCAGTGGCCCACGTTGGCGATCACCGCCAGCTCGGCGTCAGGCAGCGTGCGCACCATGTACTCACCTACCGCCACGGGCGCGATGATGTCATCGTCGCACTGCAGGATCAGGCTGGGCGTCGACAGCCGGGGCAGCTGCGCCCGGTTGTCCGAGAGGAAGGTGACACGCGCGAACTGCTTGGCGATCCCCGGGTCGGTGCGGCAGAAGCTGTTGGTCAGCTCCACCCCCAGCTCCGGCTGGCCCGGCGCGCCCATGATGGCCGGCGCCATGTTGCTGGACCAGCCCAGGAAATTGCCCTCCAGCGTCTGCAGCAGCGATTCGACATCCGCACGCGCAAAGCCGCCCACGTAGTCCCCGTCGTTGATGTAGCAGGGCGATGGCGCCACCATGGCATGGGCCGCGAACAGCCCCGGCGCCGCCAGGTCGGCCAGCAGGCCGATCATGGCGCTGACCGAATGGCCCACGAAGATGCCCGGCCCCTGGCCGAACTCGCGGGCGATCTCCACCACGTCTGCTGCATAGCCGTGCAGGCTGGCGTACTTGGCCTTGTCGTAGGCCTCCAGGGTGGAGAGCCCCGCGCCCACGTGGTCGAACACCACGGTGCGGTAGCGCTGCGCATACGCGGGCTGCAGCAGCCGCCACATGTTCTGGTCGCAGCCGAAGCCGTGGGCGAAGAAAATGGTTGCCGGCCCCGAGCCGGAAACGCGGACGTTGTTGCGATCTCGAACACTCATGGGCCATCCCTTCGATTGGCCCTGCGGGGCAATCCGGGCATTGTCCCATGCCCATCCGCAGCAGGCGGTATCGCCGCGTTCCCGGCCTCAGAGCGCGACCCGCAGCGTCAGCCGCAGCTGCCGTGGTTCGCCCGGGTGCACCGTCACCCCGCCGGGCACCACGGCAGCGACGGGCGACACCTGGTAGTCCTGCTGGTAGGCGATGTCGTAGTAGCGGCGGTTGAACAGGTTCAACACATCCAGCGCCAGCGCCACCCGGGGTGTCAGCTCGCGCCGCACGCGCAGGCTGGTGACGATGGCCGGGGGCGCCTGCAGCGTGTTGTCCTGCGACAGCGGGTAGCGGCCGATGTAGCGCAGCACCACGCCGGCCGACCAGGGCCCCAGGTCGTGCACCGTGGCAGCGAAGGAAGCCACCTTGCCCACCGCATTGGGGATGCGGTTGCCCACGTCGCCATTGGCATTGGCGCCGGCATAACGCGCATGGGTCCAGGCCACATCGGCGTCCAGCAGCAGCCAGCGGTTGACGGCCATGTGGTTGTTCCACTCCAGCCCGTACCGCCTGCTGGCGCCGTTGGGCTCGGTGGTGCCCGCGTCGGCGGCGTAGACCAGCTCGGAGTCGCTGTTCAGCCGCCAGAGTGCCAGCGAGGTTTGCAGGCCGGGGACGGCCTCCGTGCGGACGCCGATCTCGCTGCCTCGGCTGGCCACCAGTGCCGGCACCGGCGTGGCCGGGTCGCCGGTGGTGGGGTCCACCTTGCCGATCACACCGCGCGCATCGTTGCTGTGGAACCCCCGGCCCGCGTTGACGAAGAACTCCGTCTTCGCCCAGGGACCGAACACCAGCGACAGCTTGGGCAGCAGCTTGTGGCCGGAGGCCGTGCCGCTGTTGGCCGGCGTGGCGTAGGCGCGCAGGTTCAGGTTCACCGCCTGCGCGCGCAGGCCGGCCAGGGTGCGCAGCCAGGGGGTCCACTGCGTGGTGTTCTGCACATGGGCGCCGACCTGGGTTTCGCCCACGTGATCGTCGGTCACCGTCTGGAACACCTGGCGTGCCTGGGTGTAGGCCAGGCCCACGCGGACGTTGTCGTGCCGCCGCTGCACGCCGGCCTCGGTGGTGGAGTCGTGGCCCAGCAGCGTGTGGTTGAAGCCACGTGCAAAGGCGCCACCCACCATGTTGCGCGACTCGCCCTGCTGGAACTGGTCGCCCGTGGCCGGCCGCTGCTCGAAGTAGGTGAAGTTGGACCACAGCTTCAGCCGGTAGTGCTGCGCGTAGGCCGACACGCGGGTGTAGCCATCGCGGTTGGTATCGTGCCACTCGCCCGACACGATGGCCCGGCCGGTGCTGCCCCCATCGGTCGGGTCCAGCGCCGAATAGCGCCCCAGCGCACCGGACTGGATCAGCTCCAGCGGCACTTGGTCGGTGGAGTTCCAATGCGCGTTGTAGAGCATGCCGTTGAGCGACCAGCCGCGGGCTTCGCTGCCGTCCGACAGGCGCAGCAGCGCATTGGTCTTGCGCAGGCGTTCGGGCGAGGCCCAGGGGCCGTCGTTCTCCTGCAGTTCCAGCGCACCCAGCAGGCGTGGGCCACGGCCCACGCCCTTCTCGCCTCCCAGCGTGGTGGAACCCGCCAGCAGGCTGCGCCGGTACCCATGCGCGCCCACCGTCACGTCGGCAAAAGGCCGGTCCAGCAGGTCGCGGTAGCGGATGTGCGCCGCCCCGGCGGACGAGAAGTCACCCTCGTCCGCGAAGTACGGCCCCTTGCGGTAGTCGATGCCGCGTACCAGCTCCGGGATGAGGAAGTTCAGGTCCGTATAACCCTGGCCGTGCGCGTTGGTCGGCATGTTCACCGGCACGCCTTCCACCGAGGTGGCGAAGTCGGTGCCGTGGTCCAGGTTGTAGCCGCGCAGGAAATACTGGTTGGCCTTGCCGTCGCCCGAATGCTGGGTCACCAGCATGCCCGGCACCGTCTCCAGCACCTCGCCAGGGCGCAACAGCGGCAGGTCGGTCAGGCGCCGGCCTTCCACGCGCCCTTCGGAGGCAGCGTCGGAGCTGCCCACGGGGTTGTCGTAGTGGCCCGGCACCTCCACCGCGCCCAGGGTGCCCGCAACGGCCACCACGGGCAATGGCTGCCCGGGCTCCATTTGCACCGGCTGCACCGGCTGCAGTGCCTGCGCCGGCGCAGCGCAGGCCAATGCGGCCACCATGCCGAGGATGCAAGGGGAAACGACGGGTACCGGGCTCACGCTGTCGCGGTTGTATGAATATTTTCATATTATTCATACTTGGTCCCGGCCATCCCATACGCCGTTCGACGCAGGGTATCGCCCGGTCAGGCGTCCGCCCGGGGCGCCATTACCGCCGCACCGTGGCCTCCACCGGATCGGGGTACTCCACCGGCGGCCTGCCGTCATGGTTCACCTGGATGTGCATGTGCGTCATCTGCATGGCGCCGTAGATGGTGCCGAACGCAATGTCCTTGGCATCGCTCCCGGTGCCCACGCGCACCAGGCGCTCCACCGGTGCCAGCTCGGTCGGGTCGAACATCACCCAGCGGCCCTGCAGCCACACCTCGAAGATGGCATGGAAGTCCTGCGGCGGCTCGTCGAAATGGCAGTAGCCCACCACCAGCCGCGCCGGCATGTTCAGCGCGCGGCAGAAGGTGATGGCCAGGTGCGCGAAGTCGCGGCACACGCCGGCCTGCTGGTTGTAAACGTCCAGCGCCGAGGTGGCCTGGCCGCTGGTGCCGATGCGGTACTCGATGTTGTCGCGTATCCACTGGCAGATGTGGGCCACCCGCCGGTAGCCGCGCGGCACCTGGCCGAACAGGCGTTGCGCATCCGCGCTCAGCACTTCCGACTGGCAGTAGCGGCTGGGCTGCATGTAGGGCATCACGTCGTCGGGCACCGCCGTCACGTCCACCTCGTTCTCCCAGCCGGTGGCCGGCTGGCGCAGGATCTGCACCCGCGCGTCATAGCGCATGGTGAGGATGCCGGGCCCGTAGTCGAAGCGGAAGATGCGGTTGCCGGTGAGCTTGTCCAGCGACTCGCGCACGAACACCGAGGGGTTCAGCGTCAGGGTCTCCTCCAGCACCTGCTGGTCCAGGTTGTAGGCGGCCTGGATGTGCATCATGAAGTGGGCGTTGCTGGAGACGGAGTACTCCAGGTCGCAGCGCAGGGCGGTAACGGGGGCGGGCAACATGCGGGTTCTTTCGTAAGGATGGCGGCATACGCCCTGAACCCCCATTAAGCGCCAGGCCGCCCCGCTGGTCGTGAGCAACGCTTACAGAGCACCCGCATCGCAAAGCCCCCTGGGCTGGCAATGCCAAATTTACCATCCACTTGGATTATTCATGGATGGTATTAGGATGGAGCCATGCCAGCCCGCAGCACCACCCGCGCCCTCTCCTCCCCCGCCGCTCCCAAGGCAGTGGACGAGAAGATCACCATCAACATCGGCTGCGTCGACCTGGGCCAGGTCGACCTCCTGGTGCAGGAAGGCTTCTACGCCAACCGCACCGACCTGATCCGCACTGCCATCCGCAACCAGCTCGCCAGCCACGGCGAGGTGGTGAAGCAGGCCGCCAGCCGGCGCATGCTGGTACTGGGCATCCAGCATTTCGGCGCAGCCGAGCTGGAGGCGCTGCGCGCCGCGGGCCAGACGCTGCAGGTGCGCGTGCTGGGCCTGGCCTCCTTCGGGCCGGACGTGACCCCTGCGCTGGCGCTGGCCACCATCGAATCCATCACCGTGCTGGGCGCGCTGCATGCCAGCGCCCCCGTCAAGGCGGCGCTGCTGGCACGCACGCGCTGAACCGTCCTTTTCCCCCCACCAGAACCGGATATCCCCCCATGAGAAACGACATGCAGCGCCTGATGGGCGAGGCGCTGCGCCTGACCCGCAGCGGCGACCTGCGGGCCGCCAGTGCCGCGCTGAGTTCCGCCCTTTCCGGCACCGTTGCCGGCATGCCATCCGTTGCCACACCGCCTACCGGCCAGCGGCCGGTGCCACCACCAGACATGGCGGCCGGCGGCGTGATCGACGTGGAGGCACGCGAAGTGGCCGAAGCACACGAAGGCGTGGCCGCCCGCAAGACACCGGGGGCCGACACCTTCACCACCGGCCACCATGCCGAGGCCGGCAGCGCCCGGGACTTCAAGCTCTACATCCCGCCCCATGCCGGCAGCAGGCCGCTGCCCCTGGTGGTGATGCTGCACGGCTGCACCCAGCACCCCGACGACTTCGCCGCCGGCACCGGCATGAACGCACTGGCGCGCGAGCAGGGCTGCTTCGTGCTCTACCCCGCGCAGTCGCAGCAGATGAACCCGCAGCGCTGCTGGAACTGGTTCAAGCACACCCACCAGCAACGCGACCGGGGCGAGCCGGCCCTCATCGCCGGCATGGTGCGCGCGGTGATGGCGGCGCATGCCATCGACCCGGCGCGTGTGTACGTGGCGGGGCTGTCGGCCGGCGGCGCCATGGCAGCCATATTGGGGGCCACCTACCCCGAGCTGTTCGCTGCCGTGGGCGTGCATTCGGGACTGGCGGCCGGCGCCGCCACGGACCTGCCGTCGGCCCTGGGCGCCATGCAGTCCGGCGCCGCGCGCACGGCGCCCGGTGGCGCCGGCCAGGCCGCCAGCGGCATGCCCACCATCGTGTTCCATGGTGATGGCGACACCACCGTCCACCCCGCCAACGGCCGCCAAGTCATCGCCGCCAGCGTGGGGCCGGATGCCACCGGACAGGTCGCGCCGCCGCCCGCGGGCAGCGCCAGTACGCGCCGCGCCACCCGCACCCTGTACCGCGGCGCCGACGGCCGGCCCGTGGCCGAGCACTGGGCCATCCACGGCGCCGGCCATGCCTGGGCCGGTGGCCGTGCCGCCGGCAGCTACACCGATCCGCAGGGGCCCGATGCCAGCACCGAGATGCTGCGCTTCTTCCGCGAACATCCCCGGCCAGCCTCCTGAGACAGGAGCCGGGCTCCTACACGACCTCGCACCGCATGCCCACGCACCGGCACGGTGCGTTGCAAGACATTGCACTCCGTATCAAACTACTTTTGGAGACGGAGATGAACGACACAGTCGCAACCGGCTGGACCGCCGAGCGGGTACCGGCGCCAGGCATCGCGGGGCCCGGCGCCAGCGCCGTTTCCTGGGGGGCCATCCTGGGTGGAGCCGCCGGGGCGGCCGCCCTGTCCCTGATCCTGTTGCTCCTGGGCAGCGGGCTGGGCCTCTCCTCCGTTTCGCCATGGACCGACCGTGGTGCCAGCGCCGGGGCCATCGGCTTCTCCACCATTGCCTGGATCACCTTCACCCAGCTGGCTGCCTCGGCCATGGGCGGCTACCTGGCCGGCCGGCTGCGTACCAAGTGGGCGTCGGTGCACACCGACGAGGTGTACTTCCGCGACACCGCGCACGGCTTCCTGGCCTGGGCCGTGGCCACGCTGCTGACCGCGGCACTGCTCACCTCCGCCATCGGCAGCGCCCTCGGCGGCGGTGCCAAGGCGGGTGCTGCGCTGGCGGGCGGGGCAGCCACGGCGGCAAGCGCTGCCGCCGCGGGTGGTGGCGCCATGGCGGCCGCGGGCAACCGGGGCAGCATGAGTGCCGGCCCTGACGCGGGTGGCAACGGCTACTTCATGGATTCGCTGTTCCGCCCCGGCAGCTCCACCGCGATGGCGCCCGCTGCCCCGGCCTCGGCGCCTGCCACCGGCGCACCGGCCGATGCCACGGGCACGGCCCCGGTGGCCATGGCCCCCGCACCCGCTGCCGGCATGGGTGCCACGCCCACCACCAACGGCGGTCCGCCGCCCATCGGCGAGGTCACCCGCATCTTCGCCAACGGCCTGCGCGACGGGGCACTGCCGGCGGAAGACAGCCGTTACGTCGGCCAGCTGGTGGCGCAACGCACCGGCCTGAGCCAGCAGGATGCGGAAAAGCGTGTGAACGACACCTTCGCCAAGGCCAAGGCGAAGGCCGACCAGGCTGAGACCCAGGCACGCGCCGCGGCCGACGAGGCCCGCAAGACGGCCGCCTACACCGCCCTGTGGATGTTCATCTCGCTGCTGATCGGCGCCTTCGTGGCCAGCCTGGCCGCCACCTTCGGTGGCCGGCAGCGCGACCTGTGACGGCCGCCCAATCCGCATCCCTTTCCCACACGACCCCACTTACTGAACTGGAGACCACCATGCGCTCACTGCTGCTGTTCTTTCTCGGCGTACCCATTCCCGTCATCATCCTGATTGCGCTGTTCACCCACTAGCGCGGGCCACAACGGCCAGGAAAAAAGGGGCCCATGCGGGTCCCTTTTTTTTGTACAACCGGGGCACCATGCAGATCCGCCGTTTCCAGCCCGGTGACGAAGCCGCCCTCTTCCGCGTGTTCTTCAGCGCCATCCACCAGGTCGCCGCGCGCGACTACACGCCCGCGCAGGTCGAGACCTGGGCGCCGGCCGGCCTGGACGCGGCGCTCTGGGCACGCCGCATGCAGGGCATCCAGCCCTTCGTAGCCGAACAGGATGGGGACATCCTCGGATATGCGGATGTACAGCCCGGCGGCTACATCGACCACTTCTTTGTGTCCGGCGCCCACCCGCGACAGGGCATAGGCACCCTGCTCATGGCCCGCATCCACCAGGAAGCCGCGGCGCTTGGTCTGCCTGCACTCAGCTCGGATGTGAGCCGGACGGCCGAACCGTTTTTCGCCCGGCATGGCTTCCACGTACTGGAGCGCCAGCACCCCATGCAGCGTGGCGTGGTGGTGGAGAACGCGCGGATGCGCAAGGTGCTGGTGCCCGGCGGTTGAACCCGCCTGCTTCTACATGTACGCGGAATCAGGGCAGGTATGCCGGCAGGCTCGCTGCCAGTCCGATCAGCCGGCTGGCCGAAATGGACGAGGCAGCGATCTCTGCCTGCACGCCCAGGCGAAACCAGCCCTGCGCCTCGGCCCGCTCCGCGCCGCTGGCTGGCGTGGCCAGCCGTTTTTCAACCCGCGACATGAAGGCCGCGAACCGGGTCTGTTCGAATGCTTCGGTCTTGCCCATGGCACCACCCCTGCAGTTGGTCGGGAGGCCACGATGACCTCGATGGTTGCCATGTTCCCCCCAACGCGCGCAAATGCGGTAGGTTCGATGTGCCGGCCGGCGTAGGAACCGCACTCCGGCACCTGAGGGCAGCGGAGCCTAGCCCGCGTGCGCCGCCACCCGCCCCCGCAGCCAGGCGCTGCCCGCATCCACCGCCACCACCAGCGCGAACATGGCCAGCAGCACCGTCATGGACTGCGCCTGCTGGAACAGCGAGAGGTGGAAGTAGAGCATCTGCCCCAGCCCACCGGCGCCGACGAAGCCCAGCACCGCCGCCATGCGGATGTTCATCTCCCAGCGGTACAGCGTATAGCCCAGCCACTGCGGCAGGGCCAGCGGCAGGCCGGCATAGGCAAACACGGCCACCGCGCCGGCCCCGGCCTCGCGCAGGGCGCGCTCGGGCGCGGGCGGCAGGTTTTCCAGCGTCTCGCCGAACAGGCGGCCCAGCACGCCGGTGGTGTGCAGCGCCAGCGCCAGCGTGCCGGCGAACGGCCCCAGGCCGGCGGCCAGCACCATGAGCGCGGCCCACACCAGCTCGGGCACGCTGCGCAGCAGGTTCAGCAGCAGCCGCGCCGCAGCGCGCGCCACCGGGCCGCCACGCCCGGCCGCCGGCAGGGCCAGCAGCGCGCCGGCCAGCGCGGCCAGCAGCGTGCCGATGCTGGACACGGCCAGCGTCTGCAGCGCCGCCTTGCCCGCCTGCGCCAGGAAGGCGGGCGACAGGTCGGGCGGGAAGAACTCGGCGATGAACTTCGCCATGAGCCGCAGCGACTCGCCGCCGAACAGGCCGCCCCAGTCCACTGCCAGGTACACGAAACTCGCCACCACCGCGGCCAGCACCAGGGCCAGCATGCCGGCGCCCGCCAAAGCGATGCGCAGGGCACGCGGGTCCAGGCCGGCGGCCTTGCCGTCCGTGCTGACGGTCGTGCCGCCGTTCATGCCAGCACCCTGCGCAGCAGCGCGCTAATGCCATCGGCCAGCAACACCAGCGCCAGGAAGGTCAGCAGGATGGCACTCGCCTCCCCGCCATTGAGCATCTTCATGGACTGGTCCATCAGCTGCCCCAGCCCGCCCGCGCCCACGAAACCCATGACCACCGAGGCGCGCACCGCGCATTCCCAGCGGTACACCGTATAGGAAGCCAGTTCCTGGGCCGCGCCGGGCACCAGCCCGTAGAACAGCGCGGCCACCCGGCCGCTGCCGGCCTCCAGCAGGGCCCGCGCGGGGCGCGGGTCGGCCGACTCCAGTATTTCGCTATACACCTTGCCCAGCATGCCGCCGTAGGCGATGGCGATGGCCAGCACACCCGCGCCCGGCCCCAGGCCCAGGGCGCGCACCAGCAGCAGCGCCCACACGATCTCGGGCACGGCGCGCAGCACCATCAGCACCCAGCGCGCCACCTCGCGGCCACCGGCCGCGCGCCACACACCCGCCCCGGGGCCGATGCGCGAGATGGACAGCGCCCGCGTCACCGCCACGCCCAGCGGCGCCGCCAGCAGGAAGGCCAGGAAGGTGCCGGCCGTGGCCATGGCCAGCGTTTCCAGCGTGGCGCGCAGCAGCAGCGCCAGGAATTCGGGCGCGGTGGATGGTGGGAAGAAGGCGCCCAGGAAACCGCGCATCGCCGCCAGCCCCTGCGCATCCAGCAGCGCCCAGGGACGGAAGTCCGCCAGCACCAGCAGCGGCCACAGCACCACCACGCCGGCCACCGCCATACCGACGCGGCCGGGCCAGGCCGGATCGCGCAGCGCGGCCTGGCGCGGGGCGGTATCGCGCAGCAAGGTGCTCACGTCACGGCGCTCACAGGCAGTCCGGCCGCGGCACCGAACGGGACTCGGCTGCTACAGGAAAAGCCGCCAGCGCGGCCTCCGGGTCCTGCACCGGCACCACGCCACCTTCGGTGGCATACAGCGCCTGCAGCAGCGCGGGCGTCACCTCGGCGGCCGGCAGGTCGAAGGCCACCCGGCCGGCACGCAGGCCGACGATGCGGGGGAACCACTTCAACGCCAGGTCCACCGCATGCAGCGAAGCCACCAGCGTGGCGCCGCCCTGCTCGCTGGCCTGCACCAGGGCGGCCAGGGACTGGTCGGCCAGCGTGGGGTCCAGGGCGGACACAGGCTCGTCGGCCAGCAGCAGGTCCGGCTGCTGGTACAGCACCCGGGCAATGCCCACGCGTTGCAGCTGCCCGCCGGAGAGCCGGTCGCAGCGGTCGAACAGCCGGTCGCCGAGCTGGAAGCGGTCCAGCACCTCACGCGCACCGGCGATGTCGGCCGGGTAGGCCAGCGAGGCCAGGGCACGCCAGGCCGGCCAGCGCCCCAGGCGGCCGGCCAGCACCGCCGTCACCACCCGCAGCCGGGGCGGAATGGGCGGATGCTGGTGCACCGTGCCGATGCGGGCGCGCAGCCGGCGCAGCGGGCCGCTGCCCTGCTCCCACGGCGCCTCACCCAGCAACTGCACCGTGCCTTCGCCCGGCCGCACGGCCGCGCCCAGCACCCGCAGCAGCGAGGTCTTGCCCGCGCCCGAGGGGCCGATCACCGCCAGCCGCTCGCCCTGCGCGGCGCCGATGGCCAGGCCGTCCAGCGCACGGTGCCCGTTGCCGAACACCAGGCCGCAGCCCGCCAGCGTGAAGGCCACCGCGCCCGCGCCTTACTTGATGAGGCCGGCCGACTTGCCGGCGGCCTCGATGCCGTCGTAGTTGGACGACTTGGTCGGGATGAAGCGGCTGGCGCGCTGCAGGTCCAGGATGGCCTTGTCCGCCGGCTTGGCCGGGTCCAGCGCCAGGAAGGCGTCGGTCAGCTTCTTCACCAGGGCCGGGTCCATGTCGGGGCGCACGGTCCAGTTGTAGTCGAAGAAGGGCGAGGTGGTGGCCAGCACCCGCACCTTGGCGGCATTGGGGTTCTTTTCTTCCACCAGCTTGTCCCACACCGAGGCGTTGAGCGCACCCGCCTCGGCCCGGCCGGCGGCCACGAAGGCCACGGTGGCATCATGCGCGCCGCTGTAGGCCACGGTCTTGAAGTCGCGTTCAGGGTTGATGCCCACCTGCTGCAGCGCGTAGCGCGGCATCAGGCTGCCCGAGGTGGACGAGGGCGCGCCGAAGGCGAAGGTCTTGCCCTTGAGGTCGGACAGGGTCTTGGCATCGCTGGCCATGGGCACGATGAACTTGCTGGTGAACTTCTCGTCCTCTGCGCGCTGCACGATGGGCAG
>OUNM010545952.1_pt1 | contig 16000 bp, 13 predicted proteins | sample 1769961 | NCBI WGS metagenome assembly OUNM01 (sample SAMEA3914820, study PRJEB12502) | metagenome | biome: forest; material: soil | place: USA | collected 2012-03-12 | depth 0.3 m | reverse complement strand
GAACAGGACGAGATGGTCGATCCGGTTCGCAGTGAGCCAGTCGAGCGCGCGTTTGCGCGGATCGGCGCGGGCGGGGAGTTTGATCAGCATGTCGCCAGAATGCGGGCGGGTCGGCGACGTTCCTCTGTTCGGTGGGCGACAGAGGCCAGCAACCGAGCCGGTTCTGCGCCGCTTACGCCGCCTTGCGGCGAACCGGCAGACTTTGGACACTCGCTCGCCCCGACGGCGCGGCCGCCAGGACGAGGGCCAGGGTGCCGAAATCGACCGGTTTGTCGACGTAGGCGTCGGCCCCGGCGGCGAAGCCCTCGGCATGATCCTCCGGGCGGGCCGAGGCCGAAAGCACGGCGACCGGAGTCTGCTGATTCAGGCCCGGCCTGGCCCGGAGTTCGCGCGTCGCCGTCAAACCGTCCATCATGGGCATGTTCACATCCATGACGATGAGGTCGAAACGCTCCTGTTCGGCGACGTCGAGGGCGATCTGCCCGTTCTCGGCCATGATGCAGGAATGTCCGAGCGACCGCATCCAGGCTTCAAGGATCATGCGGTTGACGGCGTGGTCCTCGACGATCAGGACATGCAGGGTTTGTTCTGCATCCGCGGGGAGGGCCGGATCGGCCACGGCCGGCGCCTCGGCGGCCCAGCTGAGAACCTCGGCTTCGATCTCAAGGGTGAAGGTCGAACCGACGCCGAGGGTCGAGACCACGGAGACCTCGCCCCCCATGAGGTGGGCCAGCCTGCGGCAAATGCTCAGACCCAGGCCCGTGCCGCCGAAACGCCGCGTCGAGGAGGCGTCGACCTGGGTGAAGGGCTGGAAGAGCTGTTTGATGTCGGCTTCGGCGATGCCTGCGCCACTGTCGGTGACCGAGAACCGGTATCGGACGCGCTGGTCGGACAGACGCTCCTTGTGGGTCGAGACCACGATCTCGCCGCTGTCTGTGAATTTTACCGCATTGCCGAGCAGATTATGGGCGATCTGGGCCAGCCGCAGCGGGTCGATCATCACTTGGGCCGGACGCTCGCCGGAACGTTCGAGGCGGAAGGACAGACCCTTGGCTTCGGCCTGCGCCTCAAAGGGCCCGATCAGCCGATCGATGAGATCGGTGGTCTCGGTGGGAACGACGTCCAGCTCCAGTCGCCCCGCCTCGATCTTGGTCAGGTCGAGAATATCATTCAGCTGGACCAGGAGACTTTCACCGGATTTGCGGATGATCGAGACATAGGTGTCCTGGGCGGGCTTGAGGTCGGTGCCGGCCAGCAGTTGCGCGGCGCCGAGAACGCCGTTCATGGGCGTGCGCAGCTCGTGCGAAATCACGGCCAGGAAGTTCGACTTGGCCTCATTCGCGGCGTCCGCGCGGTCCCGCGCGGCGCCGAGATCATCGATGAGGCCGGCCTGGGCCGCATTGACGGACGCGAGCTCACCGTCCTTCATCTGGGTGATCACGACCTTGATCAACAGGGCCAGGCCGAGGACGGGCGCCATGGCCAGGACCGTGAGGGAGTCCCGCGTCCCCCAGAGATCGGCGACCAGGATCATGACCACCGCCGTATAGGGCAGGGATACGATGAGCGCCTCGCGCGGTGCGGCGCGCATCTGGGTGAAGACGAGCATATAACCGGCCATCAGCAAGGCGACCGCCATGGCGAGCGCGTGTTCGTGGCCCCCGAAATAGGACAGGAGCGGCGCGACCGCCCAGGCGACGCAGGAGACCGTCGCCACCACGAGTTTCAGTCGCGCGTGAGCCACAGGCTCCAGACCCGTGAGCCGCGTCTCGACAAGGGTGCGGACCAGCCCGAGCGCCGTGGTGGCGGCGAACCAGGCGAGGGCGGACCTCCAGGGCACGGTAGTCGCCAGGGCAAGGGCCCAGCTGGCGATGATCCAGTACCGCAGATGGCCTGAAGCCACGATTCCGTGGAGGAACGGGAGACGGGATGCGGTCGGGGCAGGCGAGACGGGTGCGGTCATGAGGGGGCTCCGCAGAGCACTGTGACCTCAGACGTATAACACTCTGTAAAGTCGCACAAAAACACCCGCTGGACGCGGCTTCTTGTGTCGGGGGGCGGACTTAACGGAAGGGCGTCGTCGGGGCGGTTCGTTCTTCCGAAGAGTTGGGCCGGTCCCGAACACGGGCGGTGCCGCCTCCGACAGCCGGACCGGGGAAGGGCTCGCCAGGCTGGGCGACCGATTGTGTTGATGGAGGCGACGCACAACAGTTGGTCATCCAAGGGCGTGCCTCCGTGGAATCCCCCTGGAAGCCTTTCGCGTGGCGGGGAGACGGCCTCCGGGACGGGACGCCTTGCGGCGGCTATCCCGGTCTTTCGCCCCGGCGCGTTGGCCTCGCCGCTAAGGCAAGCGGGGCAGGGTGGGCCGATTGGGCGCATCCCGCTCCACGACCAGGATTTGCCGCCCGCCTCGCCAGACCGCGAGGGCGCAGACGCCCCGCGTCATTAGCAGGCGAATTTCGGCAAGCGCGCGGGCCTCGTCGTCGTCATCCGCGCAGACGGGTTCGGAGATCGAAGGACTGAGATCCTGATGTCGAAGCTGGAACTGATAGTCGGGCATGATGTCCTACTTCGCCGCTCGAAGAACACTGTGCCACGCAGGATCTTGTCGCGCGCCATCATAGGTTAAGAAGTGACCGGAGCGTTCACCGCAGGACTGGGTTGGCGCGAAGTGGGCGGCGGCGGCGTCCAACCTATCCGCGAAGATGCGCTATGGCCGCCAGGCCCTCGACGACGCCGCCCTGAGCGTGCTTGCGACCGTCCGGCGCTGTGAGGGAGACGGCGGACTCATCGCCGTCTCCCGACAGGCCGAGATCGCCATGCCCTTCGACACCGAGGGCATGAAGGGGCGTGCGCCGCGCGAAACCGCACCGCCTGCGTCGGCTCTATCGGCCCGGCGTTGCGCAAGGCGGTCGACCCGGCCTGACCGGTCGCGTCCGGGCCGTGCGGCCGTTCGGCGACAGGACCTCAATCGCGAGGCCCGTGAAGGGAGCTTGATCGATCTGCCATGGGCCTTCGGCGCCGGGCGTGAACCGGCGGCCTTCCGGCGAGTTGGAGGCCTATGAGCCAGACAGATCCCCTCCAATGTCGCCGCGCCCTGCGCGAGATCGGCGAGATCGCCGCCGTCGCCGTCCTCCCGGGCAGTCAGATGACCGAACAGGAGGCGTTGCAGTCCATCGCCGCCATCGCCGACTGGATCGACGAGGACGCGTCACGCGACGGGGCGGAATGCGGAAGGATCGTCCATCGCCTGCACGCGATGACCGAGGTCGTGGAGCTTGATTGTCTCGACGATCAGTCTGCGATCGCCTTGTTCGACGCGGTTGTCGCGACGCTCAGGGCGTCCCGCTCGCAACCGCCTCTGGGCGGCGCCGATTTGCCGGGGCCTTGAGCCGACGCTCAGGGCTGGCGCTTGAACGTCTCGCCGATGACGGAGGAGTCGGGGCCGTCGGGACCCGCGCTATGCTGTTCCCGGAGCCCGTTTTCGCGCACAGCCTTTTTCGACGTCGAGGCGTCGGGCTTGCCGCCGGGCGCCGCTCCGTTCTTGCGGCGACCGTCAGTCTGTTCCCCGGCCATCTCAGTGCTTCCCGCCGCCGGGTTCGGCCTGTTTGCGGTGCATCTCCGCCAGCGCGGTCTGCGGCGTCACGGCGGCGGTCGCGGCCTGAAGCTTGTTCATGACCCCGGCGACGACGTCGCCTTCGCCGCGCTGCATGGCGTGGTAGCCGATCTTCGCGACATCGGCGGGATCCATCTTCTTGCCCTGGCCGACGACGGTGTCTTCCATGCCGGCGCGGTCGAAGAAGGCTGTGTCGGTCGGTCCCGGCATGAGGACGGTGACGCTGACGCCCGTGCCCTTGAGCTCGTTGCGCAGGGCAAAGGAGAAGCTGTCCACATAGGCCTTGGAGGCGTTGTAGACGGCGGCGAAGGCGCCCGGCATCAGGCCGGCGATCGAGCCGGTCAGCAGGATCTGGCCCTTGCCGCGCGTCCGCATGTCCCGCCCGACCAGATGCAGCAGCCGGGTCGTGCCGGTGATGTTGGTGTTGATCACGTGCAGGATGTCTTCGAAGTCCTGATCGAGGAATCCTTCGCCCAGACCATGGCCGGCATTGGCGGCCAGGGCGTCGACCGGACGGCCCTCCAGGAGGGCGTAAAGCGACCGGACCCCCTCTTCGGTCGACAGGTCGGTTTGCAGGGTTGCGACCCGGGCGCCGAGGCTCTCGAAGGCCTGCTTCGCTTCGGCGAGGGGCGTGTCGGCGGCGATGACCAGATCGAAGCCGTCCTGCGCGAAGAGTCGGGCGAGTTCGTAGCCGATGCCGGACGAGGCTCCGGTCACGACCGCGAGCGGGCGTGCGGTCTCGGCTGCGATAAGTCCATTGTCCGACACAAGAATTCTCCGGGTGAGGCGATGCCGGATGAAGCGCCTGGCCCTCTGCGGGTTCCGTATCGTCACGCTGGAACGCGCAAGGGGTGCAGGGGTTGGACTAGCCAGCCAAGGAGTGCGCCATGCCCCACGATCCTCTTTCCACCGACGCCGAGGTGGCTTCGCCGGCCTTCATCGACAAGGACAATGTCGGAGGCGACTATTCGGCCTCGAGCATCCGCGCCGTGATGATCAACCGCCCGCGTCAGGAGCTCTATGACTTCTGGCGCGACTTCTCGAACCTGCCGCTGTTCATGGAGAACGTGAAGGCGGTCGAGATGCTGGAATCCGGCCGTTCGAAATGGACGATCGCCGGTCCCGGCGGCAAGGACGTCGAACTCGTGTCCGACATCACCGAGGACGTGCCGGGCGAGAAGATCGCCTGGACCTCGAGCGAGGACTCCGATCTCGATCATGAGGGCTGGATCGCCTTCAAGGACAACGCCTTCGGGCGCGGCACCGAGGTTCGCGTCTTCATCAGCTACGAGCCGCCGGCCGGCGCCCTGGGAAAGGTCGTCGCAAAGATGTTGCAGCGCGAGCCCCGGGTCCAGGCCCGCCGCGAACTGCGTCGCTTCAAGCAGCTGATGGAGACCGGGGAAATCTCGACCTCGAAGGCCCCCGACGCCGCACCCCGCGCCGACCGCCACCTCTGATCTCCGGCTTCGGCCGACCCTCATTCCCCGAAAGACATCCCATGCGCGCACTGACCTGGCACGGCAAACACAATGTGCAGGTGGACACGGTCCCCGACCCCAAGATCGTCAATCCTCGCGATGCGATCATCAAGATCACCGCGACCGCCATCTGCGGCTCCGACCTGCATCTCTACGACAGCATGATCCCCGGCATGTCGAACGGCGACATCCTCGGCCATGAGTTCATGGGGATCGTCGAGGAGGTCGGCCCGGCGAACACCACCCTGAAGCCCGGCGACCGGGTTGTGGTGCCCTTCGTCATCGCCTGCGGCAAATGTTTCTTCTGCGATCACAAGATGCCGGCCGCCTGCGACAACTCCAATCCGGCCGAGAAGGCCGACGCCTCGGAGATCGCCTATGGCTACGCCATGACCGGCGCCTTCGGCTATTCGCACCTGACGGGCGGCTACGCAGGCGGCCAGGCCGAATATGCCCGGGTGCCCTATTCGGACTTTGGGCCGATCAAGATCCCGGACGGCATTTCCGATGAGCGGGTGCTGTTCCTGTCGGATATCTTCCCGACCGGCTGGATGGCGGCTGAGAACGCCCAGATCAAGCCGGGCGACACGGTAGCGATCTGGGGCTGTGGGCCGGTGGGACTGTTCGCCATCAAGTCCGCCATTCTGATGGGCGCCGGCCGGGTCATCGCCATCGACCATCATCCGCGTCGCCTGGAACTGGCGAAGCAGAACGGCGCCGAGGTTCTGAACTTCCATGAAGTGAAGGTCCGCGAGGCCCTGATGGAGATGACGGCCGGCATCGGGCCTGACAGCTGTATCGATGCAGTGGGCATGGAGTCGCACGGCTTCTCACCCGACAACATCATCGACGCGGTCAAGCAGGAGACCAGGATCCTCGGCACCGACCGTCCCCACGTCCTGCGCGAGACCATCATGGCGGTCCGCAAGGGCGGCACGGTCTCGGTGCCGGGCGTCTATGGCGGGGTCGCCGACAAATGGCCGATCGGCGCCTTCATGGAAAAAGGGCTGACGCTGAAGACCGGCCAGACCCACGTGCAGAACTATCTGCCGGAGCTGCTGCAGCTGATCCTCGACAACAAGATCGACACCACCGACCTGATCTCCCACCGGCTGCCGCTGGAACAGGCCGCCGAAGGTTACAAGAATTTCAAGACCAACCAGAACGAATGGACCAAGGTCGTTCTGCTGCCGCATTGACCCCGCTGCGCCGGTGGCATTCTGATAGGCCGTCGGCGCGCGGATTTGCACATCGCCTGGCCTGCTGCGGGAGATACGGAGCGGCGGAATGGCAGTTTGGGCCAGCTTGAGGCACGCCGCCTGAAGGACGGGTTGACGCCAGGCCATGGCGGTGGCTTGCAACCCGGTGGCGCTGATACTTTCCGGCTTAGGTTGCAGCTGCGGCCTGGCGATCTGGGGGCTGACGATGGCTTCTAGCGTATGTACGAAAGCGGTGGACGCCGGCAAAGAGGCGCGCAGAATTCTGCAGGACACGCCCGCGGGCGCACCGCCCGCTCCTCCTGAACGACAAACAGGTCGACCTCTTGAGAATCTCTCCCGAGCCTTGATGACCTCACTCCCATGTCATTCAGGCGTCGGGCGGTAGACTGTTGGTGGTCACACAACCTGTCCCATCACTGCATGACACCTCCATGCGAACACCGCGGGGTCAAGGTGCGCCGGAAATCGCGCGGCTGTCGCGGATCGCTCGGCTCTGGAGCATCGTCCCCCTCTGCGACGCGTCGGTGTTTAGCTTGCGCCGTCGCGCAACATCTCACTGACCGCATCGGGCCCGCATGACCGCGCTTGAGCGTCATGTCCTTACCGCAGCGTCCGGCCTCCGCGCGAGCTCAGCCAAAGCAATCTCCCTTCAAATTCCGCTACCTTCCACGATTGATCGCCCCCGGTGGCGCGAACCCGAACCTGGTCTCCATTACGCTGCCACGTCTTGGCGACCTTTAACGCGATCCGCCCCTCGAGGGGATCGCTTGTCGTTTCACCGAAGGGGTGAACCGTCACCACCTTGTATAACGGAGCGTCGCCCGTCGTGCTTTCAGAAGCATTGAACATCAGGGAACGTAGCAGACGGAGCTGAACAAGCGGTTTCCGATGAGACCACCCTGCCTGGATTTGCATGTCGGCAGGCGCTGCCCCTAGAAAGCCAGGCTGGTCTGTCCGGATTAGGACAGCCCTTTTTAGTGCCGTGGCTGGCGGCTTTGGAAGGCTCCGAGGCATGGAAAAGTCGCTGAGCAGCGGTCATGCACACCCGGTGGACCTGCACGTCAGCTCCCGGGTGCGCGAGAGACGAAGGGAGCTGCGTTTGACCCAGAAGGAGATGGCGGACGCGTTGGAGGTTTCGGTTCAACAGTTTCAGAAGTACGAGAGCGGCGCCAACCGGATCACAGCATCAAAGCTGTGGGACGCGTGCGCGGCGCTATCGGTGGACATTGGCTATTTTTTCAAAGGGCTGAACGGAGCCGACGACATTTCACGCGCCAATCCGGGCCCTGAACGGCTTCAGACCCCTATCGTGCGAATGATCGATGCCGAGAGCAGGGCGCTGACAACCTGCCAGCAGAAGGTTATCGTCAAGCTTCTTGAGCTCCTGGCTGAGCGCAAGGGAGGGCGGCCTGCAAGGCGCTAAGACGGGGTTTTGCGACATGGCGTGGGGGAATCCTTAATCGGCGGGGTCCTCGGTCTGCCTGCGTGTTTCCCATGGACGATGGTCATACGAATGGTGTCAGCGGGTCACACCCTGGTGGGAGATCGTGGACATCAAGGTGACCAGGCCCAACCCATCGTCGCTGCGGATCAGCGGCTCCGCTTCGGGAGCGAATTTGGCGAGATCGACTCGGGCCATCGACCAGCCAGGCAATAGCCGTCTTTCTGAAAAGCCTCGCAGCAACACACGCAGATCCGTGTGTCGGGTGTCCTCCTCGAGCCGCCTGAGAAGGTCATCGATCGCCGGGGAAGGGCCTTCAAGCAGTTGTATATAGAACTGATCGGCGTAGCCCAGGGCGCCAGTGATGTCTGAACGCGCGTTGTTCAGAACGGAGCACCTAAAAATCCTGTCCAACGCGATCTCCGGCGGGATGGCCACGGCGCGACTACGGTACACGAGGCGATCGATCATTCGTGCCCGTCGCGGATCATTCCGGGCTGGGACCCCGCCTTCGCGAGGTCGGGCCGCTCGCCCCTGTTCAACGAAAGGTCTGCAAGGAAGCTTGCAAGCTGCGCCAGAGTGAAGGGCTTCGGCAAACGGGGCAGGCGGCCGGCCGCCCCCCCGGGCGCCGGATGGAGATCAGCGTAGCCCGAAACCAGAGCGATTTCCGTCTCTGGGCGCAGCTGTTGGATCCGCGCCCCCAGTCCGCTCCCTGAAAGCCCCGGCATGACCTCGTCGGTCAACACAAGGTCGATTTCGGGGTGGCGTTGGAAGATCAGCAGCGCCTCGTCGCCAGAGTTGGCGACAAGCACAGTGTGACCGAGCTCGTCCAGCATCGCGACCGTATTGGTCAGCACCAGCGGGTCGTCATCCACGGCGAGTACGACCAGCCTGGCCTGTTCCAGTTCTGCGGCCAGGGGCTCGGGCGCCGCTGTCGCAGCGGGATCGTCGTTCGAAGCGGGCAACCACAGGTCGACGCGGGTCCCAGCGCCCTCTTCGCTGGTGATCTCGATCCAGCCTCCGGACTGACCTGCGAGCCCTTGAACCATCGAAAGGCCGAGACCTGTTCCCTTGCCAACGCCCTTGGTCGTGAAGAACGGTTCTGTGACACGGGCCGCGACATCGGGCGGCATTCCCGTCCCAGTGTCACTCACGCTCAGGCGCACGTAGGAGCCAGGCCGACGCTCACCCTGGGCCTGGGCGACGGTCTCCTGATCGGCCGTGATCGTGATCTCGCCGCCATTCGGGAGCGCGTCGCGCGCATTAACGACCAGATTGAGCAGAGCCGTTTCCAGCTGATAGGGATCAGTCCTGGCCTTGGGCAGCGCATCCTTGAACTGGACACGGATTTCAATGTTGGCGCCGATAGACCGGCGGATGAACTCGCCCATGCCCCTGACGAGGTGCGGGACATCAACAGCCTCCAGTTTGAGGTCCTGCTTGCGAGCAAAAGCCAGCATTCTCTGCGTCAGAACGGCGCCGCGTTCAGCGCCCTGGATCGCGTTTTCCAGCAGAGGCGTGGTGCGAGGATCGTACGGGAGGCGCTTTCGGAGAAGATCAAGGCTGCCAGTGATCGCCGCGAGGAGGTTGTTGAAATCATGAGCGACCCCTCCGGTGAGTTGCCCAATGGCCTCCATCTTCTGTGCCTGATAGAGGGCTTCACGCGCTGACTCCAATTCCCTCTGGGCCGCTGCTTTCTCTGTGATGTCGCGGGTGATCTTGGCGAAACCCACGAGTTCGCCTTCGTCGCCGAAAATCGGATCAATGACCACGTGGGCCCAGAAGCGCGAGCCGTTCTTGCGGACACGCCAACCCTCCTTTTCGAAACGTCCAGCGTCCTGCGCAACACGCAGGGCATGGCCAGGGGCGTCGGCATCAACGTCTTCGGGAAGGTAAAACCGCGAGAAGTGATCGCCGATGACTTCGTCCGGTGTATATCCCTTGATCCGCTCGGCTCCCGAGTTCCAGCTGACGACCCGTCCAGACGGATCAAGCATGTAGATCGCGTAATCCGTAACGCCGCTGACGAGGATCCTGAACTGCTCCTCGCTTTGCTTCAGGGCCTGCTCCGCCTGGCGACGCTCCGTAAGATCCCGGGTGATCTTGGCGAAACCGATCAACACCCCGTCACGCCGGATCGGGTCGATGACGACGTGGGCCCAAAATCGGGCGCCGTCCTTGCGCACGCGCCAACCCTCGGACTCGAAACGACCGGCTGCTTCTGCGCTCCGTAGGGCCATTTCGGGCCGGCCGGCCTCCCGGTCTTCAGGGGTATAGAAGCGGGAGAAGTGATCGCCGAGAATCTCGTCGGCGGTGTAGCCCTTGAAACGCTCAGCACCGGGGTTCCAGCTGGTAACGCATCCGTCCGGGTCGAGCATGTATATGGCGTAGTCCGTTATCGACCCGATAAGGAGCCGGTAACGGCTGTCATCCGAGCCGTTGGTCAATATGCTCACCGAGATCGCCCCTTTACCCCGCTGAACGGCGACGAGAAGGGATCGTTCCCGCGGGCGGAAGCGAAGGCCTCCGCGTTGACCCGTCCCGAATGCGGGTCGGGGCATGCCGCAAGGGCGGTCCAGGCGCCCCGGGACCGGCGACGGGTCCTCTGGGACGGATGCGACGCGTCTCCGGACACGCGCTCATCTCTTTGGTCGATACGCGCGTAACCCTGGATGGTCACTGACGACTTCGGGGTCCGGGCCATGCGCCGGGTGAACCATGATCAAACCTGCGCGGCGCTGACGGGTTCGCTCACGTCGATCGGGCCGTTCAAGGGCACCTCGACGGCGGGCATCTCGGCGCGTTGCAGGCGATGGACGGCGGCCGCCAGTTTGTGGCGCATCTGGGCGCGTCGCCGCCAAGGCCTGAGACTGTCCGCCGCAGAAATCGGATCCCCCAGATGATAGTCCGCGATGAAGCGGGCCAATGCGCCGTGCCGGTCAGAGCGGAGCGGCTCCAGTCTTGTGTAACCGGCGTTGCGCAGCGTCTCGATGCCGTCGCCAAGACGGCCGGTCTCTGCCTCGGCAGCCGAAACGACCGCCGTGGGGCAGCCGAGCCAGTGCGCGACAAGGCGGTGGCGGAAACCGGCGACCGCCCCCTGGGCTGGCCCAGTGCCGGGTCCGGCGTCCAGGGTCAGGTCGCATTCACTATCGAAGCCCTCGGACCGGTTATTGACGTTGCTCGAGCCGATACGGATGTAGCGGTTGTCGGCGATGGCCAGCTTGGCGTGAACGATGATGACCTGACCATTTCGGGTCGCAGGACTGTAGGCCCTGAAACGCCCGTGCCTGTCGGCGTCTTCGAGGCGTTTCAGGAAGCGGGAACGGGTCTTGTCCATCGTCATCCGGTCGAACCAGCTCGGCGAATGCCGTGTAGACACCAGAACCACCTCGGGACCCGCGCTCTCCTGGAGCCGCTGCGCCAAGGCTTCGGCGACAAGCGGCGAGGTGTAATATTGATTCTCGAGATAGAGGGTGTGTCGGGCGGACGCGATGGCGGCCAGTAATGCGGCCTCGCCTTCCCGTATTTCCTCAAATCCCTTCCAGGGCGCCTGCGTTCGCGACACCCCGACCAGAATGCCGCTGAAGTCGGATGGCGCGCCAGCGACCCAGACAGGCGGGGTCCCGCCCCCAACGCCCGCGAGCGTCTCTCCCGTCGCCCGGGTCCATCGATCGCGAAAGAGGTCTCCCAGACAGGACGCGGCAGCTCCATTCACCATCGCCATCACCTCATGCCGGCAATCATAGCAGCCATGACCCCGGGCCGTTTTGGCGCGGCGCGGGTCAGGATGGGCATGTTCGGGGGTGTCCCAGCGGTCAGGTCCTATGTCGCAACTGCCGCAAAAGGCCACCACGTCATCCACGACCACGACCTTCTGGTGGTGGGATGCGCCTGCAGGCAGGGTTGCGTCGAGCCGGAAGTCGATGCGGGTGCCGGCGAAGAAGCGACGGCTGCGAAGGGGAAAAAACCTCTGGGTCGCGGCGACGGGCAGCGGCGACTTCCAGCAGAGAATCCGGATGTCGAGGCCTGGCTTCTGTTCGGAGAGGGCGCGCAAGAACGCGCCGATCGTCTGGGGCGCCACGCCCCCGTCGTCGGTTTCGTGGTCCAGAACCGTATCAGGGTCGAACGCCCAGTTCAGGAAGTGGATAGTATGAACCGCGTTGAGCATCGCGGCCTTTGCGGCCAGGAGGTAGGCCTGCATATCGACCAGAACGGCCGCGTCGGGCGCGATCTCCGTGCGCCAGCAGGTGGAACCTGCTTGAAGTATGCTCACAGCGGGCCCTCACCCTGCGCGAAAAGGCCTCGCCGTAGATGCGGCGAGGCCCTCGACGTCGTCTGCGAGACGATCAGTGGCCTGCCGTTTCGCCGGCGGTGGGCGAGGTGCTGGGGGTATTGGCCGTCGTCATTCCGCCGTCGGCGTTGCCGGCCTGTTGCTCGATATGATCGGCAGTCGCATTGAGGTTCTTTTCCTGCTGTTCATCCGGCGTCGCGGCCGCCTGGGCTTCGAGTTGATCCGCCTTCGCCTCGGCGGCCTTGTCGGCGGCGCTTTCGCCGCAGGCCGCCACCGAACCGAGGGCGACGGCGGCAGCCGACGCGAGCATGAGTTTACGCATGGAGTGTCCCTTCCTGGGTGATGGCCTCAAACGCCACCGCCAGGGTTTTGTTCAACCACATAGCGGATTCGCGCCTGAACGGAACGCGACCGCCGTCGATGGCCCATCCAGTGTGTCGTTGCGGGCGGAGGGGCTATCATCGCCCGCTGCGGGACCAACCCAACTTTCGGCGCGAACCCAGCTCGTGACCGCTTCCGCCAGCGGCTGGACGCGTGCGTAAGGCGGCGGGGACCGGGCTTTAGTGGATCCCGTGGATCTTGAAGCCCCGGGATATCCCGTCTGGAGTGACGCCCGCGCCCCTCGGGCGCGCGCAGTGACAGCTCAAACGGGCCTTGCGAGACAGCAAGGTCTACGATCGACTCATGCCGGGCCTGCGCCGATGAATTCGACTCACCGATCCGCTGTGCCCTGAGATCGCTCAGCAGACCCGATCACGCCTTGCGCCTGCGGGCGCTGTGATGCGCCAGGCTGACACCTCGCTGACGTCGCAAGGGCGTGTTTCCGACTGTGAGCGCGCCGAGGCGCGTCGGCGGCCCGGCGCGAGCCCCCTCTGAGGCGAGGCCGGAACGCCGTTCAGCCTGCCGGATGCGCGCAAAGGCCCGCGATCCTCGCGCGACTGTTTGCTCGGGGGGGGCGGAGGGAATCAGTGCATGGGCGCGCAAGGCGTTCTGGCGGCCGCGCCGACAGGGCCGGCGAGGCGGTCCATCGGTTGACCAATGTAGCGCGACGCCAGGCTGGCTTCGCCCGAGCTTCCTGACAGGCTGTCGCGCCGATCGCGAGTCCGGCGGAAGACGACGCCGGGCCGGCGTCTGGCTCCGCGAACAGTTGGGGCTCCGCGAAGATCGTCCGGGCCTTCGACACTGTTTCCTTTGCCTCGACCCCCGCTGCCGCTGCTGCGGACAGCTCTCGCCTCGGCGGCGCCGCAACGGCGGCTTGTCCTCCCAGCTTCACAGGCTTCAATGTCGAGCTCGCCTTATCAGCCTTGGCCGGTCACCCTCAGCCCGCCCTGAGGTCCAGGGCGATCGGAAACTCCGCGCGCCACTCCAGTCCCGTAGCCTCAAGCCTCAGGGAAGCCGAGCCGCCGAGCGCCGCCGCCGCGACTTTGGTCAGCAGAACGGATCCGAAGCCGGACGACGCCTCGGCCTTGACGGGTGGGCCGCCGCTTTCAAGCCAGGAGACGCTGACGCGATCGGATCCTGAACAGGTCCACCGGATTGTGACCGATCCCCCCGGCACACTGAGCGCCCCGTGTTTCAAGGCGTTGGTCCCTAACTCGTGCACGGCCAACGCCAGGTAGGGCGCCAACCTGCCGGGCAGGAGGACGTCCGGGCCATCGAATTCGACGGAATGATCCAGAACAAGATGCGACAGCTGTTGCCTGAGCAGCGTGTCCATCGCGATCCGATCGTCCGACATCGACAGCAGGGTGTCCTGGGCAGACGCGAGCGCCTGCAGTCGCGCCTCGACTGCCTTCACGAACGCCCCTGGGGCATTCGCCGCCTTGGCGGACTGGCGCACGATCGCTTGCACGACTGCGAAGACGTTCTTGACGCGGTGGCTCAGTTCGCGGGCCAGGACCTCGAGCTTTTGCTCATTGAGCTTGCGCGTGGTCACGTCCAGCGCGCTGGCGACCAGTCCACGTTCGCCGTTCGCCAGTGTTGAGGGCGAAGCATGGATGTCGCACCAGATCCGCCGCTCGCCGATCCGGAACGAGACTTCCTGGGAATGGGGCATGCCCGACGTCAATGTTTCACGCAAGATATCCTCGAGCGGCGCGCCGAGATCCGAACCGACGAATTCGACGGGTGTCTTGCCGAGGCAGTCCTGGGGAAGATTATGCGACCAGGTATATCTCAGTTGCGCGTCGTGCTCGGACATGGCGAGGCCCGACACGCGCGTGGCCAGGGCAAAGCGTTCCGCACTGGCACGGAGCTCGTCTAGGCGCGCGGACTTCTCGGCGTCGCGTTGCTGCAGTTCCTGCTCGGCGGCGCGCAGCTCGGTGATATCCTCGTTGACTCCGACCATGCCTAGAAAGGTGTTTTGCGCGTCCATGTAGGGCCGGGCGCGGGTCTGCAGCGTACGGACGGTTCCATCTGCGCGTCGGTAACGACCTTCGCAGACGAAATCGGTCTGCAGCCTCATCCCGGTCGCGAAGCGGTCAAAAACCGCCGCCTGATCCTCCTCGAGCAGACTGGCGGCCCAGTCGAAGGCGGGGACGTCCTCGGGCGCCAGCCCCCAGAAGTCGCGCATCGCAGAGCTGAGATAGACGCAGCGACCGGAAGCGTCGCCCCGCCACAGCATGGCCGGCGAGCCTTCAACCAGTTCTTTCAGATAGTCTTCGTCCGTGGAGCCGCGGAACGTCAAATCGCTGCCTTCCTGCAACCTTGGGCAGGACATCAAGCACGCACTGGCGATGGTATCAACGATTAAGCCGTCCGCGCCAGACATCCGTCGCCCGAAACCCGACACTGGCGGCACAGGTACGCCCCGCGGGCCGGCAGCGGCCCATCCGGCCCGGAAACGCCAGCATTCCAAGGGTCTGGCCGGGTCCTTGCTGCAGCCTGGCAACCTTTCGTGCGGCGCACCTTCTTGAACCTCACGCGGGGGCGTTTGGAGCACAGGCGCGACGCTGTCGATCTCTCGCTTCTGGACGCTGATGTTGGGCGGCCGGGACCGCCCCTCGAACAACAAACGCCTTCGGCCAACGCCGGGGCCGGCGGCGTCCGAAGCCGCCGGTCCGCCCTGCAGGCGCTGTTGGTCGACACCTGCATCGCAGCTTAATACGGCGGCGGTCACAGCCTCCAACCGACGGGGGCTTGCCCGTCCGGGGACCACGCGCGGCGAAGCCTGCTCGTCGCCGGGGCTCGGCCAAGTAGGCGATGACGCCGGCGCTGGCCAACACCAGCCTCCACTGTTCGAGACGGCGCAGGCTTAACCCAGGATGGCGCTTTGCTGATACAGAGGCGCAGGCTCAAGGCTGGATGTCTGCGATGATCGCGTCGGTTTCAGCGCGTGGGCGGGCGCTGGTCAGTCGTGAACATGCTCGCCTTAATCTCGTTAGGCACAGAGGGCGAGGCAGAATGGCTCTGCAGGCGCCTTCAAAACCGGATCCGTTTGACGCAGCCACCCGATCGGGCTCGGCCCTGCGTGCTGTTACGCCTCGCCGTCCGCGGGATGCATCTCGGGGCTCAACAGGGCGACAGGCCGACACACGCAGTCCACGGCGTCGGCGGCAGGACAGGACTTTCCGCTTTCAGGGCGCGCTGACGCCATGCGAGAACGGCGCCGCCCATCTTCCCGGCAGTGGGCGAAACCGGCCCGTCACCCGCAGGCCCGCTGGTTCGAAACGGCGCTCAAGAGTGCCATTCAGTTCTGTTCTCACGAGCCGGTCGATCAGCCGGGTTCCGAAGCCCTTACGTTCGACGTTGGCGATCGGCGGCCCGCCGCCTTCCTGCCAGTGAAAAACGATGATCTCACCCTCCTGAGACCAAGTCAGGGAGACCTGGCCCGCCTGGGCGGAGAGGGAGCCGTATTTGAGGCTGTTAGTTTGCAACTCGTGCAGGATCATGCACAGGGCGAGCGCGGCTTCCGGGGGCAGCAGAATCGAGGGGCCGTCGGCGATCACCCGAAGG
>OUNM010962211.1_pt1 | contig 16003 bp, 16 predicted proteins | sample 1769961 | NCBI WGS metagenome assembly OUNM01 (sample SAMEA3914820, study PRJEB12502) | metagenome | biome: forest; material: soil | place: USA | collected 2012-03-12 | depth 0.3 m | reverse complement strand
GATCTGTGCTAAATCGCCGTCATGCAAGCGCCGCGCTTCGAGAAAATCCGCGATCTCTGCCTTCCCGCCATCGAGGCACGGATCGAGGCTTACTTCGCGGACGCGGCCCGTTCGGGCCTCAGGATGAACGCCGAGATGGCCCGCTATCATTTCTCGACGGGCGGAAAGCGCCTCCGCGCGCTCATCCCCTGCTGGGTCTACGGCGCCTACGGCCGCGACCCGATCGATGGCGTCGAGCTCGGCGCCGCCATCGAAATGATCCACAACGCGACCCTCGTCCATGACGACCTCCAGGACGGCGACACCGTCCGGCGCGGTCAACCGACCGTGTGGAAAAAATACTCCGAGGCCCAATCCATCAACTGCGGGGATGCGATGTTTCAGTTCGCGCTCCAGATGCTGGGTGAGCTTGCGCTCGCGCCCGTCGCCTACAAGCGCGTCACCCGTCGCGTCGTCCGCGGCACGCTCGAGGTCATCGAGGGTCAGGCGCAGGAATTCCTGATGAAGGAAGAAGCCCACCCCGACGTCGCCCGCTACCTGGGAGTCGTCGAGGGCAAGACGGCGGCGCTGCTATCGACCGCGCTCGTAGCCGCGCTCGAGGCGCTCGAGCTTCCGGCCGCGCTCTGCGATCGCGCGAGCGAGCTCTGCCGCCTCTCCGGCATCCTCTTCCAGATCCAGGACGATGTCCTCGATGTCTACGGCGACAAGTAGAGAGACCGGCGCGCGACCGACATCGCCGAAGGAAAGATCAGCTACCTCGTCGCGCTCTTCAACGGGCACGCTTCGGCCGCGGATCGCGCCCAGGTCGCCGAGATCCTGAGGACGCCGCGCGAGCGGACGACCGATTCGCAGGTTCAGCAGGTGATCGATCTCTATGATCGCTATAGAATCAAGGACGCGGCAGTCAATCAGATGCGTCAGATGCTGCGCTCGATCGAGGCGGATCCCGTCCTCCAGGGCTATCCCGAGCTTCACGGACTCCTGGTCCGTTTGACTCACCTATTCTTGGAGCCGATCGCGCACTTGATTGACTCTTCGCGCAGCCAGTAGGGTGCGAGCCGAGGGGACTTCATGAGCGGTGTGCCGCTCCAAGGGGGTCTGTCGGTGAGCTTCAGAAAAATGACTCAGGATCAACGCATCCGTTACCTGGAGGAGCGCTGCGGCCTCACACAGGACGAAGGCGAGCTGCTCCGCGGTGCCGCGCTTGATCGCGAGATCGCCGAGCACCTCATCGAGAACTCGATCGGCTACTTTCAGCTGCCGCTCGGGATCGCGACCCAATTTGTCATCGACGGCCGCGAGCGGCTGATCCCGATGGCCGTCGAGGAGACCTCCATCATCGCCGCCGCGAGCGCGACGGCCAAGTGGGTCGCGGCAAACGGCGCGATCACCACGCGCACCCATGGCTCCCTGATCATCGGCCAGATTCAGCTCCCGCGCGTGCGGGATCCCGATCGCGCCCGCGAGCGCTTTGATGATGCGCGGCCGCGCCTGCTCGCGGAGGCCAACGCGCTCGTGCCCGGCTTAGTCGCGCGCGGCGGCGGCGTGCGCGAGCTCCGGCTCCGCGAGCTTGAGCGCCCCGACGGCGGCGCCATGTGGGTGATCCACCTGCTCTGCGATCCTTGCGACGCCATGGGCGCGAACCTGATCAATCAGGCCTGCGAAGGGCTCAAGCCCTTCGTCGAGGTCGTGATCGGCGAGCGCGTCGGCCTCTGCATCCTCTCCAACCTGGTCGACCAGAAGCTCGCCGTCGCCGAAGTGGCAATCGACGGCATCGAGCCCGAGCTCGGCGACCGGATCGCCGAAGCCGCGCTCTTCGCCAAGCTCGATCCCTACCGCGCGGCCACGCATAACAAAGGCGTGCTCAACGGCATCGACCCGATCCTCATCGCCACCGGCAACGACTGGCGCGCCGTCGACGCCGGCATCCACGCCTACGCCGCGCGCTCGGGCTCCTACCAGCCGGTCACCGACTGGTGGATGGACGGCACGAGCCTGCGCGGCCGCATCGAGGTGCCGATGGCCGTCGGCGTGGTCGGCGGCGTGACCAAGCTTCATCCGCTCGCGCGCGCCGCACTCCGCGTGCTTGACGTCAGCTCGGCCGCCGAGCTCGCCCGCATCTGCGCCGCCGTCGGGCTCATCCAGAACCTGGGCGCGCTGCGAGCGCTCTCGACCGTCGGCATCGTGCGTGGGCATATGGAGCTGCACGCGACCAACCTGGCGCTCGCGGCGGGATCGCGGCCCGACGAGATGCCCGAAGTCCGGCGCAGGCTGCGCGAGTTCCTGCTCGACAAAAAGAGCATCGGCCTGACGCTCGCCCAGGAAATCCTCAACGAGGTGAGAAACTCGCATGCGTGACATCGCGTTCTACCAGGAGCATCTCGATCGCGTGAGCCGCAGTTTCGCCTTCTGCATCCAGAAGCTCGAACCGCCGCTCCGCCACTGGGTTTCGCTCTCCTACCTGCTTTGCCGCGTGCTCGACACAGTCGAGGACTCGCCCTGGCCTCCGGATGTCGCAGGCGCCGCACTCCGCGACGAGCAGTTCCTGGCATTCGACTCCTTCATGAGGACCGAGCCCACGGCCGAGGCGGTACGCCGCTGGTCGGCGCGCTTCCCGGCGCTGATTCCGCCCGGCGAGAAGACGTTGCTCGAGGACGCGCCGTCGCTTTTCGCCGATCTCCACTCGCTCCCTCGTTCGGCGCGCGAGGTGATCCAGAAGGCCGTTCGCCAGATGAGCCAAGGAATGAAAACCTACTCCGAGCGCGCCGTCGTCGAAAAAGGGGGCGTGCTCCGGCTTCGCGACCTAACTGACGTCAATCGCTACTGCTACTTCGTCGCGGGCGTCGTGGGCGAGCTGCTGAGCCGGCTCGTGATCGAGCAGAACCCGGGCTTCCAGCCGCCGCGGGATTTCTTCAGGAACGCTTTCCACTTCGGGCTCTTTCTCCAGAAGGTCAACCTGCTCAAGGATCAGCCTACGGATGAAGCCGAAGGGCGCTTTCTCGTTCCGGATCGCCAACAACTCCTGGCGAGCCTGAGCGAGAACGCCGAGGGCTCGCTCGCCTACCTCGTCTCGTTGCCGATCGAGGAGAAGGGCTATCGCACCTTCTGCGCGTGGTCGCTCTTCCTGGGCGCGGCCTCGCTTTCGTGGATCGAGCGACGCACTAAGATCCCGCGCGCGATCACCCAAGAGCTTCTGGGCGCGATCGAATCGATCGTGCAGGACAACGAGGCGCTGCTCGCGGGCTTCGACGAGTACTTCCCGAAGCTCCCCGCGCTCTCAGCCGATCGCGAAGGCGCCCACGCCGCTCTCAGCGCCGTCGATGCCGACTGGTTCGCGCGTCTCTCCTCGGATTCGCTCGGCCCCGCCGATCGCGCCGAGCTGCGGATGATGTGACGCCAAATAGGGGCAGGCGCATCCTGTCCCCGGTGTCCCTCTGTCAGCGCCAATTCCCTGACGCCTGAGGCAGATTCTGCCCAGGTTTCGAGGTCCTCCACCTCCTCAAGGCCAGGCACAAGCATTGAAATAACTCCCTGCATCGCCCTTGACGGAGTCATGGGCTGGTTTCCCGGGGGTTAGGGGAACTGATTTCTCACGGAGGATATTATGAAGAAGTCTTTCTGGCTCGCTCTGGGCATCGTATCCACGTTCGTGCTGCCTTTCTCGGCGGCGGCAGCGGACTCCTGCGCCTCCAAAATGGACCAGGTCCTGTATCAAGCAAGCTTCTCCTGGAATCAGCTCGATAGCGTCGAGGGCGCCACGGTTCAGCAGAAGAAGGGCTCCAAAATGAAGGTCGTCGTCGGAACGCTCGTGGCCGGCTCCCGAGCGCCCATGGCCCAGATCTGGTCTGACGGATCGTGTCAGGCCGTCTGCAAGCTCAAATCACTTGAGAAGGAAGGCGTACTTCAGCCCATCGCCCTCGAGATGGACTGCCAGGGCGTAGGTTTCAGCCCGCTCGCCATGAACGCTAGCCTGCTCTGGGGTGGCACTTCGAGCCGTTTTCAGGCCGAAAAGCCCACCATCCGCTTCGGGACCTGGCTGCAGGGCTACCAGCAGGCCGAGCTGGAGGTTCAAGTCGACCTCTACTCCACGCCCGGTCGCGTCGATCGCCGGCTCGCCTTGGCCGGACGGTGATCATTCGGCCCGCGTCGGCCCAGCCTGGGCCCGGGGCCGGCCTGGGGTTCGGCCTGGGGTTCGGCCTGGGGTTCGGCCTGGGTCGGGCGAGCCAGTATTTCCTCTGCTTCGCCAGACTTTGCGTTTACTTTGCGTTCTGGGGCAGACGGGCCAGAGAAACAGCCAGAAACGAGCGGTTTTTGCTCCTCTCTTCAGCGAAACGCAAAGCGAACGCTAAGTTTGGCGAAGGGGCGGGGAACCAGCAGCCGACTGGGGACTAACTCTCTGCACAAATCCCGGGCCTTTTTATTGAATCCGAATGAGCCGGGTTGTATAGCCATTGCACGGATGAGTGAACCAACCCAGGCTGCGGCAAACGCAGCCCCGCCAAGAGGAATTTCGGGCAAAGCCCGAAAGGGAATTTGGCGGTTTACCTTCTGCGCAGCAGAAGGAGGCTAAAAATGACTATTAAAATTGGCATCAACGGTTTCGGACGCATCGGCCGCAAAGTCGCACGCCTGGCGCTGGAGAACGACAACGTCGAGATTGTCGGCATCAACGACCTCTCCAAGCCCGAAGTCACGGCTCATCTCTTCAAGTACGACTCGGTTCACGGCACCCTCAAAGAAGACGTTCGTCTCGAGGGCAATACCCTGATCGTCGGCAAGAAGAAGATTCATCTCTCAGCCGAAAAAGATCCGACCGCTCTCCAGTGGGGCAGCTGGGGCGCTCAGGTCGTTCATGAGTGCACCGGCATCTTCACCGACCGCGAAAAGGCCGCGCTCCACCTCAAAGGCGGCGCCAAGCGCGTGATCATCTCGGCTCCTTCCAAGGATGCCGACGCCACGCTCTGCATGGGCGTCAACCAGGACGCCTACGACCCATCCAAGCACGTGGTCGTCTCGAACGCTTCGTGCACGACCAACTGCCTCGCGCCGCTGGTTAAAGTGCTCGACGATAATTTCGGTGTCGTCCGCGGCACCATGCTCACCGTCCACAGCTACACCAACGATCAGCAGCTCCTCGATCTCGCGCACAAGGATCTTCGCCGCGCCCGCGCGGCCGCGATCTCGCAGATCCCGACCACGACCGGCGCCGCCAAGGCCGTGGGCCTCGTGCTGCCGCACCTCAAGGGCAAGCTCGACGGTCTCTCGATCCGCGTGCCGACCCCGAATGTCTCGATGGTTGACTTCACTGGTGAATTGAAAAAGAATACGACGAAGGAAGAAATCAACGCCGCGTTCAAGAAAGCCGCCGAAGGCCCGATGAAGGGAATTCTCGGCTACTCGACCGCGCCGCTTGTCTCGACCGATTACAACGGCTGCCTTAATAGTTCGACAATCGACGCCGAGCTCACTTCCGTGCTCGAAGGCAACTTCGTCAAGGTGCTCTCCTGGTACGACAACGAGTCCGGCTTTTCGGCCCGTATGGTGGACCTCACGCTCCATATGGCCAAGAAAGGTATCTAGATGAAGTCCGTACAGACTCTTGTCGTGCTTTGCGCTGCGTTCGCGGCGGTTCCGTCTTTTGCTGGCGATATCTTCAAGTGTGACGCCAAGGATACGTTTCGCCATGGCCAAGTCCTCGCCGATCTGGAGCACAACCACTTTTCGTTCCAGCATAACGGAAAGATCGAAACCATCTACGGCCCCGGAGTCTATTGCGGCCACGAAGACCAGCCCTCGCCGTACGTAAAATGCGATTTTTACAGCACGGCAGAGGACAGCGACACTTTTATCGACCGGATTCTCGACTGCGAGAGCATCCGGCCGAGCGGCAACGGCTCCGCGCTGACGACCGGTACCTTTTACGTCAATCCCCAAACAGGCGACGGCACGCTCTTTTGCAACGTCCATGACAGCGAGAGATTCAATCTGACGCTGTCGGCCTGCAAAAAGGTCGAATAGCCCAACAGACAGGACCCCCTCCATGAGTGCCATCAAAACCATCCGCGACCTGGAAATCTCAGGCAAAACCGTCTTCATGCGTCTCGATTTCAACGTTCCGCTCGGCTCGCCGGACCCGGCAACCGGCGAGCGCCCGATCGAAGAAGACGCGCGCATCGTTGAGGCGCTCCCGACCATCAAGTACGCCATCGAGAAAGGTGCGAAGCTCATTCTCGCTTCGCACCTCGGTCGGCCCGATGGCCAGCGCAAACCCGAGTTCTCGCTCGAGCCCGTCGCGCATCGCCTGGCGGTGCTTCTCGGACAGGAAGTCACGCTCGCCGACGATTGCGTCGGCGAAGGCATCGAGCTCATGGCGCAGTCGCTCAAGAACGGCCAGGTTCTTCTGCTTGAGAACCTTCGCTTCCACATAGGCGAAGAAGAGAACGATCCCGAGTTCGTGCACCAGCTCGCGCGCCTCGGTCAGGTCTACGTGACCGACGCCTTCGGCACCGCTCACCGCAAGCACGCCTCGACTTACGGCGTGCCCGCGCTCGCGGCCGTCAAGGGCATGGGCTTTCTGATCGAAAAGGAACTCCAGTTCCTCGACCCGCTCTTGAACGCGCCCAAAAAGCCGTTCTACACGATCCTCGGCGGCTCCAAGGTCACTGACAAGCTCAAGACCATCGAAGCGCTCATGCGCAGGGTCGACGGCCTGCTCATCGGCGGCGCGATGGCGCACGCGTTCTGGAAAGCCCAAGGCACCGCGGTGCCCGAAGGCGCCAAGCAGCCCAAGAGCGACGACATCGAAGCCGCGCGCGGCATCCTCAGGGAAGCACAGAAGCGCGAGCTCCCCGTGCTCGTTCCGCTCGACACCAACGGCGGATTCGACATCGGCCCGCGCACGGTCAAGCACTTCAACGAGTTCTTGGGCAAGGCGCAGACCGTCTTCTGGAACGGCCCGCTCGGCTGGTTCGAAAAACCCGAGTACGCGGCCGGAACCAACGAGGTCGCGCGCTTCCTGGCAGAACAGCCTTCGATCAAGATCATCGGCGGCGGCGACACCGTCTCGGCGATCAAGAAGTCAGGCGTGGCTGATAAGTTTCAGCACCTCTCCACCGGCGGCGGCGCGGTTCTCGAGTACCTCGAGGGCAACGGCCTCCCCGGCATCGACATTCTGAAGCTCACCGCGCGCCAACTCAACGTCAAAGGCCCGGCCAACCTCGAGTAAGGAGCCGCAAATGGCATCGCGCGCACGAGGCGTTCTCATCGCCGGCAATTGGAAGATGAACCATAGTCTCCGCGAGACTCAGGCGTTCTTTTCCGCCTTGCCCGAGCTACCGAAAGCAGTCGGACTCACGGTCGCGGTCTTTCCGCCGTTCCTGAGCCTGCAGCGCGCGCTCGATCTCGCGCCCGTCCAAGGCATTCTGGTCGGCGCGCAGAACGTGCACTGGGAGCGCTCCGGCGCGTTCACGGGCGAAGTCTCGGGCCCGATGCTCGAGGAGATCGGCGTACGTTGGGCGCTGGTCGGGCACTCGGAGCGCCGGCAGTACTTCGGCGAATCGGACCTGACCGCGCATAATCGCGCGGCCTCGCTCCTCGAGCAGGGCTTCCACGTCATCCTCTGCATCGGCGAGACGCGCGCCGAACGCGAGATCGGACGGACTCAGGAGGTTTTGGTCAACCAGATCCGCGGCGCGTTCGGCGACAGCGGCGACGCGCCTACCGAAGCAACGGCGCGCATGGCCCGCCATCTCGGCGGGCGCCTCGTGATCGCTTACGAACCCGTGTGGGCGATCGGCACCGGATTGACCGCGACGCCCGAGCAGGCCGAGGAGGCGCACCTCATGGTTCGCGCCGAGCTTGCCGCGCGCTTCACGCCGCCCGTCGCGCAGAAGACGCAGATTCTCTACGGCGGGAGCGTCACTCCGCAGAACGTGGATCAGCTCCTGGCGTGCCCCAACATCGACGGCGCGCTCGTCGGCGGCGCGAGCCTCAAGCCCGAGAACTTCGCCGCGCTCGTTTCGGCTGGCGCTCGGGCGCTGACCAAGTCTTAAACACCCGTCAAAGGGCGTTCGCATTCCTCGCGCCTGAAGTGAGCCAGAACCCAAACCGATCGCGCCTGGCGCACGGTACGCGAATCGCATTGCAGCGACCTGGCTGTTATGTCATTCAGGCGCGGTTTTCGTCCCTTAGCCCTGCTCGCGATCTCGCTTCTCCTGCTCGGGAGCCCGTTCTCGCGCGCCATCGCGTCGACCGCGCATCGATTCACGTTCTTCGAACCCCATGTCGGGAATCGCCCTCTGGACGAAATGCTCAAGCTCCGCGGACGAATCACGTCGATCCAGCCGGGCGATCGTTCCTACGAATTTCAACTCAAAGGCATGAAGTCCGCCGCGCTATTTCTCGCCGAGGGCGCCGATAGCAAGGGTGGGCTCGCTGGCTTCGTGGGCGCGCAAGTCGAGGAAGTCTCACCTCACTTCGAGGATACGCCTTACGTGAATACAAGATCAGGCTATCTGACCTTGGATAGCGTGGCTCCCGAAAGCCGCGGAAGCGGCCTTTATGCCCAGCTCAACCAGCAGCGCTTTCAATGGCTCCTGGGTGAGAAGCGCGTTCCGATGATCCACATGTTCACGCAAAATCCCAAGGTCTTTCGCGCAACCGAGACCGCTCTCGAGAGAGCTCGCCGAGAGGGCCTGATCCGCTCTTACGAGCGAGTCATCGATGAAAAGCTTCCGGGACTCTATAAAGGCAAAGCCTTCGCGCCGGTCGAGGCCCAGCGACCAGACGCAGGGCTTCCTCCTGTTTTCAGAGAAATCGATTCGGAGGCAGGCGATTCGATCTTCTTCGCTTGGAAGATCGAGTACTGATCATCCGGGATCATTCTTCGTCGGTGACTTCGGAACTCGTGACTTGCTCGCAATTCTCGTCGAGCTTCACGCCGAAGGTGATCTTCCCTTCGGACTTATTGAGGCCGCTGGCCGAAACCGAGCAGTATGTGTAGAGCACGACGTCCGTACCATCGCTTTCGCACGAGACATCGCGGATCTGACGACCTTTGAGCTCAGCGACGAAATGGGTAGCGATCTCATGTTCAGCGACGTCTTCGCACGAATTGCCTGAGGCATGACTGAGAGGCGATGCAAGCGCGAGACAAAGGACGAAAAGCGATTTCATAGTTCACTCCTTGAATTATAAGGAGGCATGAATACAGCGCAACGCATCAAAACGCAAGCCAGATCTTTTTTAGCCTATTTCCGCAGAAAATCAGGATAATACACGCGCACCATGCCCCAGTGGTCCGCGGCATCGCCCTGATTGGAGCCAGGCAGGATCTCGCCGCGTCCGCTCGCCCAGATGTTGGCGTGCTCGAGAGAGAAGGGCTGGGACGAAAGTTTGGACCAGAGCGCGCGGCTGCCCTTTTCGGTGCCGGTATCGGGCCTGAAAGCGTCCCAGAGACGATGGGTGCGACTTGCGCGGAGCCAACCGAGGTAGCGATCCACCTGAAGATCGCTGTAAGTCGCGTCGAGCAAGATCAGGTCCCTGATGCGCGACGCAAGCCCTTGCGTAGCTTGCGCGAGAATCATCTCGATCGGCTGATAGGCTCCACTATGGCCTGAGAGCACGATGCGCTTGGGGCGCGCAAGCCCGCTCGCGCGAAGGATCGAGTCGAGCCAAAGCTCAAACGAGTCCCGCTTGCCGAAGTAGTCTTTATAGCTCTCGCAATATCCGCGGCTCGACGGCAACACAAAGAGCGAGTTGCGGACGCCGGCCTCGGAGAGGCGGTCCAGAAACTCAAAGTCCCGCAAGATCGCCGCGAAGCTCGAATCATGCTCGGTGCCGAGCACGTATCCGTGGAGATGAACGAGCACGCGCCCATCATAGCGAAAGCCGGTGGGAATCAAAACCGCCACCGGCTCCGGGTACGCGTCCGTGCGCCCCACGCACTCGACGCCGGAGCGCCGTTGCTCGCAGTGAAAACCGGCGCTCTGCAAGTGGTCCACGACACTGGGAAGCCGCGAAGCAGACGCTGGGATCGCCGGCAGCACCGCGACCGTGCAGAGGACCGCCGCCATGAGCGCGCCTAACGCACCCTTGCTACCAAAAACCACCCGGCACCTAGGCGGCAAGATACCCCTTGAAGGTCTTCGCATGCTCCGGAAAAGCCTTGCAAGCTTCGTTCACGATCTCCTCGATGATCTGAGGGCGGCGCTTCATCTTGATCGAACCCGAGATGATGACTTCGTATAGCTTGGTGTTTCGGATGCCCGACTTGATGATATCCATCGCCATCTCGACCAGACGCCCGGGAGAAGTCCCGGCCTGGATCTGGTAGTTGAGCTCGGCCATTCGGATCTCTTCGGAGTTTTTGACTTCGTTCGGCGCCGATGCGAGCACTGAGACGATCTCGTCGGACATCCCGTTCAGGATCATCGAGGCGAGGATCTCTTTCAGGTAAATCGCCTTTCCTTTGCAGGCGATCATCGCCTTGCGCAGGGTAATGGCCGCGGCCGCCTGATCGCCCCTCTTCATCTGATATTTGCTGCAGACGAGAAGACCGGCGGAGATCGAGTTGATGAGCGTATCGTCCACCTCGTCGAGCTTCATGTAAAAATCGTAAAACTGGAGTACGTCGTCGAACCTCCCGCACATCACGGCGGCGCGGATGAGGCCCGGCAACCGGCGCGGCCGGACCGCGTGCTCCGCGACGATGCAGCGAGAGACGTTGTAAGCGTCCTCGAACTTCTGCCGTACCAGATAGCATTCGAGGAGCCCAGCGAGACCCTTGTAGTTCTTGGGCTCAAGCTTGAGGCTCTCTTTGAAGCAGAGCTCGGCGGCCTCGATGTGCTTGAGCTTGAGCCTCGCGTAGCCCTCGTGGCACCAAGCGAGCACCGGATTGGGATCCAGGTTCCTCGCCTTGACGAACTCGAGCATCGCCTCCTCGATTTTTCCGAGAGTCATGCGCGCGCGTCCGTCACAGAGCGTGCGGTAGTACGGGCTGGGCGTCAGCTTGCTTCGGATGATCTCGATCACCCGGCGCTGGAGCGAGGCATAAGTGAAAGGACGCGCGAAAAGGCCGTCGATCTCCTCGTCCTCGATGCGATTGAGGAGAAGCGGCGTCTCGGCGTCCGCGGTGACGATGAAGATCGTGTCGAGCCGGTTGGGAAACTGGCTCTTGGTGATCTCGAAGAGCTCGAAGGCGGATTTCTTGTTGAAGACGTAATCCGCCATGACGAACGTCGGCTGGATCCCGAGCAGCTTGGGTTCGGCGTCGCCGAAACTGTCCGTGATCTCGAGGTTGGCGCTCTTGACTCCGAGCTCGGTCATGATTTTGCGAAGAGTGTTACGGCTCGCCGAAAAGGCGTCGACAATCAGGACTTTCTGGTTGGCCAGGAAGTCGACGATCGGCTTGTTCGCTTTCGCTTTGAGATCAAATCCGGACTCGATGGCCATGCTCTTAGTAGATTATCGCCAGAAACGAATCAGGCCTCAAGCTTGCCTGAAGTTTTCACTTGACCGTCAACACTCTGACATTGCCGTGCTTGCGCAGGACATCGACGACCGTCCCGGTCCGCGACCGACGCAAGACCAGATCGATCTCCCAATCCCGGCCCTGAAGATTGCGGATTTCCAGCGTATTGATCTGAGAAGTGAGCAGCGGCGAGTTGAAAACCAGGTGATTCTGGTCGAGATCAATGGACATCCCGAGCATCGACTTGAGCATCAGGAAGATCGAACCGGCCGCCCATGCCTGAGGCTTGCACGCGACCTCGTAGGGGACAGGCGGAGCGTTTTGCCTCTTCTTGAACCCGCAAAAAAGCTCCGGCAGCCGAAAGTCCGCGCTCGTCTCCAGAACTCCCATCACACCGAGCGCGAGCGTCTCGAGATGACGGATCATCCCGTAATTGCGCAAACCCTCCATGATCAGCGAGTTGTCGTGCGGCCACACCGAGCCGTTGTGATAGCTCAAGGGGTTGTACGCGATCTCGGTCTTGGACAGCGTCCGTATCCCGTAACCCGTGAACATACTGTCGCTCAGAAGATAATCGGAGATCGACGCAGCCTGCTCCGCATCGAGGATCTCGGCCCAGAGACAATGACCCATGTTGGAGCTGCGCACGGCGCAAGGGGTTCCGCTCCCGTCCATCGCCAGATGGACGAAACTTCCCGAGGCGTCCCAGAAACGCTCGGAGAAGAGCGCCTTGAACTCGAGCGCCTCCCGCCTCCAGGACTGAGCGAGCTCGGCCTCGCCTAAAAAGCGAGCGAGCGATGACATCGACATGAGGGCGCGGTAAGCGTAACCCTGCACTTCGCAGAGCTGGATCGGCGGGGTCGCCAGCCTTCCATCGGCATGCATCACCGAGTCGTTCGAGTCCTTCCATCCCTGGTTGACGAGCCCCGTGGGCGATTGCTTGGCATAGCTCACGAAAGCGCCCTTGAAGGTGAAAGCGCGGACCCATTCGAGCGCTTTCCGCGCCTGCGGCCACCAGCGCCGAAGGCTGTCGATGTCGAGCGTCCAGCGGATGTACTCGTGCAGCAGGGTGAGCGCCAGCGGCGTCGCATCCACCGAGCCGTAGTACGGGATGAAGGGCACCTCGCGCGCGTTGGACATCTCCCCGCGGCGCATCTCGTGAAAGACCTTGCCCGGCTGCTCGTCGGTGAACGGGTCGAACTTGTCTCCGAGCGTTTTGAAGACGTATTCGAGCACGCCGCGCGCGAGCTTAGAGCTCCAGGGCAAGAGTTGATAAGCGGTGATGATGCCGTCTCGGCCGAAGGGCGCCGAAAACCAGGGAATCCCGGCGTAGGGATAGGGCTCGCCCGCTACCTCGTCCGTCAGGAGCATGTAGATGTCCGTCTGCGCGTTGATGATGGCTCGGTTAAGGATCGCGTTGTCGGACTCGATCTTGAGCGGGGCGAAGTGGAGCGTGCTCTCGTTCTCCCCATGGAGAAGCGTCATCTTTTCAGCCGTCGAGATCTGGTCAAAGCCCCGCCCGTGAAAGACGTAGTCCGACGGTTGATCGAACGAGACGATCGTCTTGAGAAACGCGGTTCCTTTGCCTCGGACGCTCACGCGCGCGAAGTGCCCTGCGAGCGTCGGGGAAACGCGGATCTTTTCGGCCGGAAACAACCTCTGCACGTGGGTCGAACGCGTCTTGCCGTCCAGCCCCTCGTAGCTGAAGACCGTCGTTCGCCACTTGGATTCGGTCAGCTCGTCTTCGGGAGTCAGCATCCGCCCCCGCTTCTCGCGCGGAAACCCCCGAACCTCGAAGACATCGTCAAAGCGTCCGCCACACCATTGCTCGACCTGGATCTCGTGCGGCTGGATGTCGAAGTTCTTGATCTCGATCGTCTCGTAGAGCGTATCGCGCCAGAGCGTGAGAATCCTTCGGATCAAGAAGGTGTCGCGAGGGATTCGGCCCGTGCCGCCCCCTCCCCCTCCTAAGACCGGAAAGTCCCGGTTAGTCATCGAGAAGACCACCGTGTTGCCGCCGAAACGCAGCTCTTGCGAGAGCGAGATCGGGGCCTGCCCGTTGAAGGTCATCTCCCAGACGCCGAGATGCCGGGTATCGTTGAAATAAAAGCCGAGCTCGGAGGCATCGGCGTAGAGGCGCGGGCATTCGCCTTGGGGATCCACGACGGCAAAGGCGCGATCGTCCTTGAAGCTGTATTTATGAATGCCCGTGAGCAGTGCGCTCGACGGGATATAGGAAATCCCGTCGACCACGATCGACCGACCGCTCGGCAAGCTGCTCGTAGACATGGATGTAGTCCTCCGTCATCCGCTTCAGGGAGAATTTTTCCTCGACCCAGCGCCGGCACCCCACCCGATCGATGCTGGAGACCTGCGCGGCCTTCTTCGCCAGGCCTTCGATGCTCAGATCCATGAAGCCCGTCACGCCGTCGCGGGTGATCTCAGGCACCGAACCGCAGGGGCGGCAGAGCACGGGAGTGCCGCAAGCGAGCGATTCGATCACGACCAAGCCGAAGGGCTCGGGCCAGTCGATCGGGAAGACGAGCGCGTAGGCGCCCCCGAGAAACGAAGACTTCCGTTCATCGTCGATCTCGCCGACGAACTCGACGGTTTTTCCGTCCACATGGGGCTTCACGTGGCGGTCGTAGTAAGCCTGGCCGTACTCGCCCTCGATCTTGGCCGCGATCTTGAGCGGAATTCCGGCCTTCTTCGCGATCTCGATCGCCCATTCCGGACGCTTGTCCGGGCCGATGCGCCCCAGGAAGGCGAGATACTTTCCGGGTTCCGGGTGAAAGCGCAGATGAGTCAGATCGAGGCCGTGATGAATGGTCCGGATGTAACGCAGATACGGAAGAGGCTCGCGCTGGGCGTCGCTGATCGTGACAAAGTGCGAATCCGCGAATCCGCCGAACGCCGCGTGAGCGTCCGGTCCGCTGAGTTTTCCGTGAATCGTCGTGACCAACGGCGTCTGCACCATCCGGTCGAGAGGCAGCATCCAGTAGTCGTGGTGATTGTGAATGACGTCGAAATGCTTGGCCCGACGCGCCACTGACGCGAGCATCTTGAAATTATACGCGTCGGGGTCGACCAAGGGTTTCTTGCGAAGACGCAGCGCCTCGTCAATGACCGGAACCAGTTCGACGTCGGGCACCGCGGAGTCTGCCGAGGCGAAAAGCGTGACTTCGCACCCTGCTTTGGTCAGGCCGCGGCAGAGATTGAAAATAACTCGCTCCGTCCCTCCGTACAACCGAGGAGGAACGCTCTCGAAAAGAGGGCTGATCATCGCAATGCGACGCACGCGCATGGGATGAGACTAAGCAAATTTCAGACTCAGAAGGTCTGGCCGGGGGCCGGGGCACGATTCTGGATGGCGCCGCCGGTGAGGGGCGTTCCAAGCGAATTCAGCTGTTCGCTGCCTTGCTGAGGCTCATAGCGGTTTTTGCCGCCATCGGTAATCGCGTAAGTTTCTGGTACGGCGCGGTCATTCAAGATGGGGTTGCTGGGATCGAGCTCTCTCAATGCATTGGTGATCAGATGCGAATCGGCGTTCTTGCCGCTGGCTAGCAGGTGCGACAGGCGGACCTTGGCGTTCAGAAGCGCCGCTTCGCGAACCGTGCCTAAGTCCCTGTCATCGAAGACCCCGCTGAAAGCGAGGGCTCCCGCCGATCGTGTAAGCATCGTGAGATCGTGGTTGACCAAGCTCTGGCCGAGGAGCGAGACCCCCTGCGCCACTTTAAAGTTCTTCAGGGAGCTATTAGGGCAGTCGACGACGGTCTCGCGCATGACTGTACTCTCCGAGACCATGTAGTAGGTCGCATGGTCGAGGGTGACCATGGTCTTCCCTTCGATGAAGGTCTTGCCCTTGAGCGATTCGCACTTCCCGCTGTAAGCGACTTCTACGGGGGTGGTCGCGCGCTTAGGTGCTAGGGCCGCGTTCGTCGCATGCGCCGCCGGCCCCAGCGCGAAGTTCGCGCCGGTCAGGCTGAGAGCGAAGATAAGGGTTTTGACGAACCCGAGACGCATGGCTTTTCTTTAAAAGGCATCGCAACGTCCCCTCATCAAACAGGGGGACTGCGACACCGATGTTTCCTTTGCCAGAGGATAAAGCAAGGAAGGTGCCGTTCGGCGAACATGGGTTATCAGAGACTTAGGGGGAGTGTGCCGGAAATGGGGTGAGGATTTTTTATTCAGGCGAAAGATAAAAGTGTATCCGCTGCGACACACCTCCGCGTCCTTCGCGCGTAAAACTCAGAAACCTACGTTGTTTTTGCGGTAACGATCGAGCGCTTCGTGCGCCGCCATGACCACCGAAGGAAGATCGGGCTTGAGCCCGCGGCGCAGCCACGCCTGCTCGGCGGCCTTCATCGCGTCGGCGTAGGCGCGCTTCTCGCCCTCAGATCGCAGATCCAACCCTTCGCTGGGCTGCAGGCGTGACAGGCTCCGCAGCGTCTGCAAAGGTGCCTGGGCAACTGCATCTGCCGGAGCCTGGGCCGCGCCTGCAGGCGTCTGCGCCTCGGCTTCCGCCCCGCCTTC
>OUNM011174339.1_pt1 | contig 16006 bp, 16 predicted proteins | sample 1769961 | NCBI WGS metagenome assembly OUNM01 (sample SAMEA3914820, study PRJEB12502) | metagenome | biome: forest; material: soil | place: USA | collected 2012-03-12 | depth 0.3 m | reverse complement strand
GGCGCCTGAGCCCCTGGTTCGCGATGATTTGCGTAATGGGTCCTTGGTCGAACCATTCAATCTCAGCTTGGACAACCCCTACGCTTTCTGGATCGTGTATCCGCGCCATTTGCAAAACGACGCGCGTGTATTGGGCTTTGCGAAGTGGATACTCGGCAGTCACTGAGCTTCCAGTTCGCCGACAGAATTCCGTACGCTCACATACCGAGCATCCTGATCAGTTCGAAGGTAACGAATCCCAGGCCCAGGAGCGATAGCACGAAGACCGCGGCCACCTTGAGGCCCGCGCGCAGCACCGCGCCCCTCTCTCTCACCTTTCCCTTCTTCCCTTGATCGTAATGCCACTTGATGGCGAAGAACATGCCCGTGGCGAGCACGAGAAACTTGAACGTCACGAAGACGATAGGGATCCAATCCATGATGTGAATATTTCCAGGCTATTACTTGAGACTATCTATCGTGAGGGGCACCAGGTCAGCGGCTACCGTGCAAGGATGGTGTTCCCGCAGGTTCTGAGGCATTCTACTTAAAAGCATTTTCCATACATTGAGACAAAATGTCCCAGTTGAGAACCATACAAGATGAAGATCCGCCCATCTGGTTGCCGCGCCTGGCCGGGAACAAAGGGCCACGTTTCTTGCAGATTGCGGATGCCTTGCAGGCGGCGGTGGGTGAGGGATCGCTGAAACCGGGCGACCGTCTACCTCCGCAGCGCCAGTTGGCGGCACAGCTGGACGTCGACCTGACGACGATCACGCGCGCCTACGACGAAGCCAGGCGCCGCAACTTGCTGGAGGGCCGCGGCGCCCGAGGCACCTATGTCGCGGCGCCGAAAGTCGAATTGACTTCGATCCTCGACCTGAGCATGAATACGCCGCCACCGCCGGATGGCGTGGACTTCGACGACATGTTGAAACAAGGTCTGTCTCAAGTACTGATGAGGGCGGATAATGAATTGCTGATGACTTACCACCTGGGCGGCGGAAGCGAGTCCGACCGCAAGGCCGGCGCCAAATGGCTGGAACCGATGTTCGGACATCTGGATTCCCGGCAGCTCCTTGTCTGTCCGGGCGCGCAAGCGGCGATCGCCGCATTGATCCTTGCGCTGACGGAGCCCGGCGATGTCATCCTGGCAGAGCCAACGACGTATCCCGGCCTGCGCGCCGCAGCGACCCAATTCGGACGGCGCATCATTGCGGTGGAAGCGGACAAGCACGGCATGGTGCCCGCGATGCTCGAGGAAGCCTGCCGCCGGCACAAGCCTGGCCTGGTCTATCTCAATCCGACACTGCAGAACCCGACCGCCATCACCATTCCGGAGCGCCGCCGCAAGGAGATCGCCGGCATCGCGAAGCGCTGCAATGTACGCATCGTCGAGGACGATCCCTACTGGCTCCTTGCCGATGCCCCGCCACGGCCCATTGCCACGTTTGCCCCGGAACAGGTGGTCTACATCTCGACCCTGTCGAAATGCCTGACGCCCGGCTTGCGTGTCGCTTTCGTGCTCGTGCGCGACCCGCAGGAACGCGAGCGTTTCCTGGTCGCGCTCAGATCGTTTGCGCTGATGGTCGCACCGCTGACGGCCGCACTGGCCACGCAGTGGATCCTCGACGGTTCGGCCGACGGATTGATGGAGGGCGTACGCAAGGAGGCGCGCCTGCGCCACCGGATGGCGCGGGATATCCTGGCGGGGCGCTACAGCGGCTTTGGCGACGGCCTGCATGTATGGCTCGAGTTGCCGGCGTATTGGACCTCCTCGCAGCTTGCGCGTGCAGCCGCGAGCGACGGCATCGCAGTCACGCCGGCTGAGGCATTCGCAACCGGCAACGTATCCGTGAATGCAATTCGGATCTCTTTGGGCAGCATCAAGGAGCGTGGGCGCCTGCAGGCGGGTCTTCAGCGGCTGTCTCACCTGCTTGCGCGGCGGCCCGAGCCGTTCAGCGCCGCGGTGGTCTGACGGCCTCAGCCTTCAGCCTCCCGCATCTGCGCCTGTTCCGCCCGGACCAGGTGCAGGTTGCGCAGGTAGATCGCCACTCCCAGCCCCTGGCCGGCGATGAAGACCGGATCGCGCCGGTGCGCCGCATAGGCGAGCAGCACCAGCGCGCCCAGGATGCTCAGGTACCAGAAGGACACCGGGATCACGCTGCGGCGCCGCCGTTCGCTGACGAGCCACTGGACCACGAATCGCCCCATGAACAATACCTGGCCGCCGAAACCGACCAGCAGCCACCAGCCATCCTCACCCATCGATTTCCTCCTCCTCGACATGCCGCCGCAGTGCGATGCGGCGCCTGCGCAAGCGCCCTCTCGACCACGGCCACATCCGCAGCATTTCCCAGCCACCCCACAACAGGCAGACTACCCCGATGAGACGCTGCGCCGGCAGCACCACCGGAATGCCGATATGCCGGCTCACCAGCAAGCTCGCCGCCACGCCGAGCAGCACCAGGCCGGCCGCGACGCCGCCCGCGCCCGCGGTGGGCCAGGCCCAGCGGCCGGAAAGTTTCAGGCCGATCCAGGCACCCAGCCAGCCGCCGAGCATGCCCCACAGGATGTCGACCGGCCAGTGCACCCCCACCATGATGCGCGACAGGCTGACCAGGCTGGCGAGCAGCAGGAGCAGAGCGCGCAGCAGCGGACCTCCCGCCACGCCCATGGTCCAGATGCCGGCCATGGCGAAGGCCGCCGCCGCATGCCCGGACGGGAAAGATACCCGCCGGTAGGCCGGCCCCGCCTGGAAGAACTGGTCCGGCGCCAGCACCGACAATGGGCGCGGCATGTCGACGAACTGCTTGGTCAGCTGGGTCCAGAGCGCCGCGAACACCGCCGCCGCCAGCGCCGCCCAGAAGCAGTGCGGAACGCGCCGGATGCAGGGCAGCACCAGGGCCAGCGCGACCGCGCCGTCGCCCAGCATGGTCAGGTGCAGCCAGAACAGCGGACCGAGCGCCTGGCCGGCGTGGTTCAGCGCCAGGAAGGCGGCGCGGTTGGCGCCGCTGCCGAGCACCAGCGCCAGCAAGGCCAAGCCGGTGACGGGGGGGAGCCATACCCATGGCGAACGGAAGGCGGGAGCCATGCGCCTCATCCGGGCATGCGGGCCAGCACGATGCCACCCTTGCGGTACAGCAGCTGCACCGGGCCGAGGGCGGCCAGCGCGTCGCTGCGGGTCAGGATCACCTGTCCGGGCCCTGGCAACGGCGGCGCAGGCCGGGTGACGGCGCCGCGGTAGACCGAAAAGCTCGGCATATTGATGCGCCAGCTGTGCACCTCCCAGCCGGCGCGCCGGGCCAGCAGGGCCGCTTCCTTCAGCGGTCCCTGCTGCAGCTCGGCCACCGCCGGCAGCAGCAGGAAGGCCAGGGCCAGTGCGCACAGCAGCCCGGCCGAGGCCAAACGCCGCCACAGCGGGGCGCCGCGCCACAGCGCCAGGCCGAGGACGGCCGCCAGCAGCAGCACCGCCCCCAGCCGCCAGCCCGCGCCGAACACCTCGGTGCGGCCCAGCGCTTCGCGCACATAGGGGTTGCGGATGCCAGGCGCCAGGCGTTCCAGCAAGACCGGCAGCGTCGCCACCAGGCCGAGCAAGAGCAGCGGCGGCGCGAAGGCCAGCACATGCGAGCGCAGCGCGCCGCGCCCGCGCGCCATCAGGATGAACAGCGGGGTCGCGCCATACAGCAGGTAGTGCGGCAGCTTGGTGCCGGCCAGCGAAAAGAACAGGAAGACGAACAGGAACCAGCACCACAGGAAGGTGTCGAGCGGCGCCGCGCGCGGATGCCGCAGGCGGCGCAGCCCGGGCAAGGTGCGCAGGAACAGCCCGGTATAAGGCAGCAGCAGCACCAGCATGGCCGGCAGGTAGTACAGCGGACCGCCGCCATGCCCCTGCAGCGGCGAGAGGAAGCGTTCGACGTTGTGGCGCATGAAGAAGCCGGCCAGGAAAGCATCCCCACGCCGTTCGTATTCGACCAGGTACCAGGGCAAGGCGACCGCCAGCAGGATGGCCCAGCCGGCGGGGTCGCACACGGCCCGCCACCACTCGGCCCTGCGCCCCAGCAGCGAAAAGGCCAGCAGGCTGGCGGCGCCCGGCACCAGCAGCGCCACCGGTCCCTTGGTCAGCAGGCCGAGGCCGATCCACAGGAAGGCACGCCTTCGCCACCAGGGCCGCGGATCGCCGGCGTAGCGCACGATGTCGAACATGCCCAGCGCCAGGAAGAGGTTGAGCAGCGCATCGGCGGTCGCCCCGCGTCCGATCACGCCGACACCGGCCGTGCCGGCGGCAATGAAGGCCGCCGCGTAGCCGGTATCGCGGTCGATGTGGCGGCGCGCGAAGGCGAGGATGGCCACGATCCAGGCGCTGGCCGCCAGCGCCGACGGCAGGCGCAGCGCGAACTCGTCCAGGCCCAGGACCCGCACCGACGCCGCCTGCAGCCAGTAGATGAGGATGGGCTTGTCGTAGCGCGGCTGGCCGTTCAGCCAGGTGGACACGTAGTCGCCGCGTTCGAGCATCTCGCGCGTGGCTTCGCCGAAGGCGCCCTCGTCGACGTCGAACAGCGGCAAGGCGCCGAGGTTCAGGTAGAGCCCGGCAAGGATCGCGCCGGCCAGCAGAAGCGGCAAGAGCCGGGGCGCCGCCTCGGCCGATGTCGCCGTCCAGCCCGGCCGGCGTCCACGACTTCCCTCGGGCCGCAGCAGGCCGGCGCCCTCCCTGGCCGGACCGCCGCTCATGGCCGCTCCGCCTCGCCCGCGGGGCGGCTGCCGGCGGCTTCCGCTTCGCCGAGGCTGCCCAGGGTCTCGCGTACCAGGTAGGTACGGGCGGCGCCGACCTCGAAATAGGTGCGCGCCAGTACTTCGGTGACGATGCCGGTGCAGACGAACTGCACCCCGATCACGACCAGCAGCACCGCCAGCAGCAGCAGGGGCCGGCTGGCGATGGCCTCGCCCTCCCCCAGCTTCAGCCAGGCCAGCCAGCCCAGCGCCGCCATGCCGACAAAGCCGCAGGCCAGGCCGATGCGTCCGAAGAAATGGCCGGGGCTGGCGCGGAAACGCACGAAGAAATACATCGACAGCAGGTCGAGCAAGACCTTGAAGGTGCGCGACAGGCCGTACTTGGATTGTCCGTGGATGCGCGGGAAGTGGCTGACCTCTTCTTCGCGGATGCGCTCCGGCGACGTCACGGTGGCCATCCAGGTCGGGATGAAGCGGTGCATCTCGCCGTACAGCCGGATCTCGCTCAGCACCGAAGCGCGATAGACCTTCAGGGAACAGCCGTAGTCGTGCAGGCGCACGCCGGTGACGGCCACGATCAGGCGATTCGCCAGCATCGAGGGCAGGCGGCGCAGCCAGAAGCCGTCCTTGCGCTCGCGCCGCCAGCCGACCAGCAGGTCGAGGTCTTCGTCGAGCAGGCGCCTCACCATGCGCACGATGTCGTGCGGATTGTTCTGCAGGTCGCCGTCCATGGTGGCGATCACGCTGCCGCCGGCGGCATCAATGCCGGCCTGCATGGCCGCGGTCTGGCCGAAGTTGCGCCGCAGGATGACAGCCGCCATGTGACCGGGACTGGCGGCCACGGCTTCGCGGATGCGCTCGGCGGTGCGGTCGCGGCTGCCGTCGTCGACCAGGATCAGCTGCCACGGCCAGGGCGACGCCGCCATCGCCGCCCTCACCTGCGTGGTCAGCGGCAGCACGTTGTCCTCTTCGTCGTGCATGGGCACGACCACCGACAGGGCATGCGGCTCCAGCGCCGCCTCGTGCTCACGCATGGCAGGCTCCATGGCGGCGGAACCATTCCACGAAGTGCGCGATGCCGGTGCGCAGCGGCGTCGACGGCGCCCAGCCGATCGCCTGCCGCAGGTCGTGGGTGTCGGCGCAGGTGGCCGCCATGTCGGCGCCGGGCATGGGCCGCGCCAGCCGCTCGGCGCGGCGCCCGAGCGCGTCCTCGAGGGCGTCGATGAATTCCGAGAGCTGCACCGGCTGCTGGTTGCCGACGTTGTAGATGCGGAAAGGCGCGTGGCTGGTGGCCGGGTCCGGATCGAGCGGATCGAAGTCCGGATCCGGCTCGGCCGGCCGGGCGCACAGGCGCAGCACGGCCTCGACCACATCGTCGATATAGGTGAAGTCGCGCAGCATATGGCCGCCGTTGTAGACCTCGATCGGGCGGCCGGCCGCAATGGCCTTCGCGAACAGCATCGGCGCCATGTCGGGCCGTCCCCAGGGGCCGTAGACGGTGAAGAAGCGCAGCCCGGTGGTGGGCAGGCCGTAGAGGTGGCTGTAGCTGTGGGCCAGCAGTTCGTCGCTGCGCTTGGTGGCGGCGTACACGCTGACCGGATGGTCGACCGGGTCGTGTTCCCGGAACGGCAGGCGGCGGTTGGCGCCGTAGGTGCTGGAACTGCTGGCGTAGACCAGGTGCCCGAGCCCGTGGCGCCGGCTGCACTCGAGCACGTTGGCGAAGCCCGCGACATTGTTGATCACGCATTCGTGGGGATGTTCGGCGGAATGGCGCACGCCGGTCTGGGCCGCCAGATGGATGGCCAGTTCGAAACGGTGCTCGCGGAACAGGGCTTCCAGCGCGGCGCCGTCGGTGACGTCCACGCGGCAAAAGCGCAGGCCGGCGCCATCGCCGAGCGCGGCCAGGCGCCTTTCCTTCAGTCCGGGCTCGGCGCAGGGTCCGAGATGGTCGATGCCGACCACCTCATGTCCTTCGGCCAGCAGGCGGCGCGCCAGGTGCATGCCGATGAAGCCGGCCACTCCCGTCAACAGGATCATCGGTTCCCTCCGCGGTCGGGGCGAAGCGGCCCCGGTTCGCCCCCGAGTTTAGGGAGCTGGGAGAGCGGCTATGCCGAACGGCTCAAACGTGCGCGGAGTGCGGGGGCGATAATTGCCGCGCAGAATGGTTGCGCTTCGTGCGACAATTCCAGCGCTTGAGAGAACGATAACGATAACGATGACAAACAGCTTCACGGCATCACAGCGCATTCACCGCCTGGCGGCGCTCATCGTCGGACTGGCGACCTGCGCCGGGGCCTGGGCCATGGACGTGCGGGTCGCCGGGCAGGAAGCCATCGCGCCCAAATGGGTGGCCCTGTCCGGGCGGGTCACCGGCATCTGTCCGGACGTCATGGCCGCGATCGAGCGGATCGAGCCGCGCCTGCACTTCACGGGCTACGACCGCAGCCGCTCCCTGCCCGGCATCGAAGCCGGCCTGGAGTCGGGCAAGCTGGAGGCCGCCTGCGCCCTGGTCGCCTCGCCGCGCCGCAATGCCATCGCGGTGCCGGTGGGCAAGCCCGTGTACATCGCCCGCCATCTGCTGGTGGCGCGCGCCGGCGACACCGCCGTGGTGCGCGACATGCAGGACCTGGTGCGCCTGGGCGCGCTGGTCACGACCCAGCGCGGATCGGTGTTCACGGACTGGCTGAAAGCCGGCGGCGTGCAGGTCGACGACGCCACCGACGACAACGGCGTCAACCTGCACAAGATGCTGGCCGGACACGGCCGCTTTGCTTACCTCAACGAAGTGACTCTGCAGCACTACATCGACAGCGAGGGACTCGGCCCGCGCGTGCGCGTGCTCCCGGTCGTCCTGAGCGCCGCGCCTTCCTGGTTCTGGGTGAGCCGCAAGGCCGATCCCGACCTTGCCCGCCTGCTCGGCGCCGCCCTCGAGAAGCTCAAGGCGGACGGCGAGCTGGACCGCATCTACACGCGCTGGACCGGCTTGCACTGAGGCCCGCGGCGCCGGCTCAGGCCGGCGTCAGCAGCTTCAGACCGACGATGCCGGCCACGATCAGGCCGATCGACAGCAGGCGCAGGGCGCCGGCCGGCTCGCCCAGCATGATCATCCCGAACACGGCGGTGCCGACCGTACCGATGCCGGTCCAGATGGCGTAGGCGGTGCCGAGCGGCAGGGCGCGCAGGGCCAGGCCCAGCATGCCGACGCTGCCCACCATCGTCGTCAGGGTGAACACGGAGGGCCACAGGCGGGTGAAGCCGGCGGTGTATTTCAGGCCCACGGCCCAGGCTACTTCCAACAGTCCGGCAACAACAAGATACACCCAGCTCATCGCAACTCCGCTCATCTTCAGTCAAAGGGCCGCAAGTATACCACTGCGGCATGGGCGCACCCGCGAGCGGCGTTCAAAAACGGAGCGGTCCCGGCAGGAATTCCGCGTGTGCTTTAAGATGGCAGGCCTTACTGAATCCCCAGTCAACAAGAACAGGAGTAGCAATGACTTCGTTGTTTGATCCATTGAAAGTCGGCGCGCTGGAGCTGCCGAACCGCATCGTGATGGCGCCCCTGACCCGCTCGCGCGCCGCCGGCGAAGGCCGCGTGCCGAACGCCCTGATGACCGAATACTATGTGCAGCGCGCCTCGGCCGGCCTGATCCTGTCGGAAGCCACTTCCGTTACGCCGATGGGCGTGGGCTATGCCGACACCCCGGGCATCTGGTCCGACGAGCAGGTCGAGGGCTGGAAGCAGGTGACGCAGGCCGTGCACCAGGCCGGCGGCCGCATCTTCCTGCAGCTGTGGCACGTGGGCCGCATCTCCGATCCGCTGTTCCTGAACGGCGACCGGCCGGTGGCCCCGTCGGCGCTCAAGCCGGCCGGCCACGTCAGCCTGGTGCGTCCGGTCAAGGAGTACGAGACCCCGCGCGCCCTCGACCTGGAAGAGCTCCCGGGCATCGTCGCCGCCTACCGCAAGGGCGCAGAGAATGCGAAAAAGGCCGGCTTCGACGGCGTCGAGATCCACGGCGCCAACGGCTATCTGCTCGACCAGTTCCTGCAAGATAAGACCAACCAGCGCAAGGACGCCTACGGCGGCTCGATCGAAAACCGCGCCCGCCTGATGCTGGAAGTGACGGACGCCTGCATCGAGGTCTGGGGCGCCGACCGCGTCGGCATGCACCTGGCGCCGCGTCGCGACGCACACGACATGGGCGATTCGACCCCGCTGGAAACCTTCGGCTACGTCGCCCGCGAACTGGGCAAGCGCGGCATCGCCTTCATCTGCGCGCGCGAAGCGGTCGGCCCGGACAGCCTCGGTCCGCAGCTGAAGAAAATCTTTGGCGGCGTCTACATCGCCAACGAAAAGATGAGCAAGGAAAGCGCCGAGGAGCTGCTGTCCAGCGGTAAGGCCGATGCGGTTGCCTGGGGCCAGTGGTTCATCGCCAACCCCGACCTGCCGGCGCGCCTGAAGTCCGGCGCCCCGCTGAATCCGGCGCGTCCGGACAAGTTCTATGCGCCGGGTGCGGAAGGTTATACCGACTATCCGGCCTTGCAGGCGAACGGCTAAGCGCTTTTGCCGCCCTTCGATATATGCATGCATATATCGAAGGGTATTTACCTCCCCCTGCAGGCGCCCAAGGCAGCAAAAAATCGCCATTCCGGCCCGCATATCAGTACGATTAATGTTGCTGACATGCTATTCTTGCGCGATTCATTCCCAGACTATCGTCGCAAGGACAACCGTGAAAACTGCTCTTCGCCTGATGCCGCTCGCCATCGCCACCGCGCTGGCCTTCGCTCCCGCCGCCCATGCTGCCAACGCCGCGCCGCGCGCCGAAAACGCCTTCCTGTCGCAACAGGATGCCGCCGCCCGCGCCGCCCGCGTCTCGAACGTCGACTACGTGCTCGACTTCACGCTGACCGGCAAGGAGAACTTCAGCGGCACCACGACGCTGGGCTTCGACCTCAACGATGCCTCCAGCCCGCTCACCATCGATCTCGACAAGGCCACCGTCAAGTCGGTAACGGTGAACGGCAAGAGCGTCACCCCGCAGTACAACGGCTGGTTCATCACCCTGGCCGCCGCCGACCTGGTCAAGGGCCGCAATACCGTCGCCATCGCCTACGAGCGTCCGCACAGCACCAACGGCGAAGGCCTGCACCGCATGGTCGACCCGGTCGACGGCCGCGTCTACACCTATTCCCATTTCGAGCCGGCCGCGGCCCACCAGATGTTCGCGGTGTTCGACCAGCCCGACCTGAAAGGCAGCTACCAGGTCAACGTGACCGTGCCCGCCGACTGGGAAGTGATCTCGACCACCCGCGAGACGAAGATCGATGCGAATGGCGATGCCAAGCGCTGGACCTTCCCCAGGACCAAGAAGCTGAGCCCGTATAACTTCTCGATGCACGCCGGCCCCTACAAGAAGTGGGAAGACACCAGCGGCAAGTACCCGATGCGCCTGTTCGCGCGCCAGTCGGTGGCCTCGCAGATCAAGCCGGCCGAGTGGTTCAAGTACACCAAGTCCGGCCTCGCCTTCTTCGACGATTACTTCGGCATCCCCTACCAGTTCGAGAAATACGACCAGATCCTGGTGCCGGACTTCCTGTACGGCGCGATGGAAAACGCCGGCGCCATCACCTTCGCCGAGCGCGGCTTCATGTACAAGGCCGACATGACCTCGGAGCAGCGTCAGAGTCTGGCCTCGGTGATCATGCACGAGATGGCCCACCAGTGGTTCGGCGACCTGGTCACCATGAAGTGGTGGAACGGTTTGTGGCTGAACGAGAGCTTCGCATCCTTCATGGGCACCCTGTCCACCGCTGAAGCCACCGAGTTCAAGGACGCCTGGCGCTCCTTCTACTCGCAGGGCAAGCAGGCCGCCTATGCCCAGGACCAGCGCTCGACCACCCACCCGATCGAGGTGCCGGTGCCGTCGACCCGGAACGCCTTCGACAACATCGACGCGATCACCTATTCGAAGGGCGCCTCGACCCTGATGCAGCTGCGTCACCTGCTGGGCGCAGATGTCTTCCGCAAGGGCGTGCACAACTACCTGGTCAAGTACCAGTTCCGCAACGCCACCCTGGACGACTTCATCGGCAGCCTGGGCGACGCCGCCGGCCGCGACCTGAAGGGCTGGACCAGGGAGTGGCTGTACCAGCCGGGCGTGAACACCATCGCCGCCAACTACAGCTGCAAGAACGGCAAGATCGCCAGCTTCACGCTCGAGCAGTCGGCCACGAAGCAGTTCCCGACCCTGCGCGAACAGCGCGTGCAGGTCGCCAGCTTCCGCCTGGACGGCAAGGCGCTGAAGCTCGACAAGAACGTCGCCATCATCTACAAGGGCGCGAAGACCGCCGTGCCGGGCCTGGTCGGCGCGAGCTGTCCTGACCTGGTGTACCCGAACTTCGAGGACTGGGGCTTCGTGAAGGTCCAGCTGGACAAGCGCTCCTTCGACACCGCGCGCACCGGCCTGGCAGGCGTCGACGATCCGCTGCTGCGCGCCATGCTGTGGCAGAGCCTGTGGGACGGCGTGCGCGACGCCAGGCTGCCGCTCAACGAGTTCATCACCACCGCGCTGAACAACGCGCCGCAGGAGAAGGACTACACCCTGCTGGGCGATGTGCTGGGCAAGATCGGCCATGCCTATCACTACCTGAACGCGATGGACCCGGACAGTGCCTATACCAAACAAGCGGGCCGCCAGCTCGAAGACATGGCCTGGAACGCGGCGGTGGCCGCCAAGGGTAACGACGACTTCCAGCGCCGCTGGTTCGGCAACTACCTCGGCTTCGCCAGCTCGCGTCCGGCACTCGACCGCATCGCTGCCCTGCTCGAAGGCAAGCAGACGCTCGATGGCCTCGCCATCAACCAGGACCTGCGCTGGGCCATGATCGCGCGCCTGAACCGCTACGACTATCCGGGCGCGGCCGATCTGCTGAAGGCCGAGCAGGAGCGCGACAAGTCGGACAGCGGCCAGGCCGCGGCGCTGGCGTCCACCGTTGAACGCCCGGACCCGGTGCTGAAGAAGGAATGGCTGGCCACGATCCACGACACCAAGACCAAGCTGCCGTTCTCGAAAGTGCGTACGGCGATGGGCAGCCTGTACCCGACCGAGCAGAAAGCCCTGGCCGAACAGAGCGCCGGCGAGCGTCTCGCCAGGCTGGCGGAGCTGGACAAGAGCGCCGGCCCGGTCTACATGCGCACCTACGCTGCGACCATGATCCCGACCGGCTGCACGCCGGCCAGCGTCAAGCGCCTGCAGGCAGCCAGCGCGCAGATGAAAGACCTGTCGGCCGGCACCAGCCGATCCCTGCGCGACGCGCTGGAAGAAGACCAGCGCTGCGTGGCGATCAAGCAGGCGATGACGGTCAAGTAAGCCGACACTCGGCATGAACCACGGCGCCGGCGCAGCAGGTTTCCCTCCCAGGAACCGCGCTGCGCTGGCGCTGATTTTTTTCATGCACATCGTGATGGTGCTGGCCTGGATGCGGCCTCGCCCGGCGCCCATGCCGGAAACGCCGGAGGTGGTCACTTTCCTGCTTCGCACCGTGCCCGCGCCGCTGCCGTCGACGCCATCGAAACCCGAGGCGCCGTCCGAGCCGGGCTATCCCAGGCCGCGGGCCAGAGACCTGCCGCCGAGCGCCGATTTCTCCGGCAGTTCCTTGCCGCCGGCGGCAAAGTCCGACGCGCCGGCCGACACGCCTGCCGATCCCGTTCCCGCCGCCGCCGTTCCCGCAGCGCCGGCAGTCCCGCGCCTCGAAGACGCGCACGCGCCAACCACCGTGCAGGACGCCATCCGCGAACAGAAGGAAGCCGACGGCGGCTTCGCCCTCGGGCTGTCGAAGCGCCAGGCCGGCCGCATCGACCGCGTGCTGCGCAACGGGAAATCCGGCGTGCCGGACGAGCCGGACACGCCGATGGGACGCTTCCGGCGCGGCCTCGAAGCGGCCCACGTCGACCGTTCGAAGAGCGTGCACTTCGACACCTATACCTCGCCCGACGGCACCGTCATCTACCGCAAGCGGATCGGCAACGGCAGCATCTGCCGGCGCGGCGGCAACATCAGCCCGCTTGGCATGGGGCGCATGGCCATGGGCAATGAGGTGGCCGACAACATTCCCTGCCCGAGCGGCGTGGAGTGGAAAAAGGACTGAGAGCGCTCAGCGCTTGCCGCCCTGGCTGTCGCCGCTCCCTTTCGATGCCGCAGGGTCCGGCACACACATCTCGGCCACCCGCTCCCACGCCCCCTCCGCCTGGCAGCCGAGCGGCGGATGCTCCTGCAGCAGCTTGCCAAGCTCGACCGGCTGCATCTGGTTGACGCTGACGTTCGGATTGATCCTGATGCACATGACATCCTGCCAGGCGGCCTGGACGTTGCGCGGGATCGGGATCGGCCCGCGCAGCTTGCGCGCCGCCGCTTCGCATTCGTCCATGCTGCGGAACTCGCCGCGCAGATTGGCCTGGTCGAGGGTGACGTCCAGCCCCGACTGCAGATACAGCAACAGAATCATCGTATACATCGGTTCCCCCCACGTTGAACGGATGCTTGACCACACGAGCGCCCTGATGTTCCCCGGCGCACGCCTGAGCGGCATCATCCCCGCCCGGCCGCGCCGCATTAGCCTGCATCTATCGACCACTTCGAAAGGATGGCCATGCTCAGGCTGCTCTCGTGGAATATCCAGTCCGCCCGCTCCCCGGACGGCGGCGCCGATCTCGACGCCGTCCTTGCCTGCATCGAAGGCTTCGCGCCCGGCGCCGACGTCCTCTGCCTGCAGGAAGTCGCCAGCGGCTTTCCCGCCCGCGACGGCAGCGCCAGCGGCGACCAGTTCGCCGGATTGGCGCGCCGCCTGCCCGGCTGGCATGCCGCCGTGGCCCATGCCGTCGACGTCCTGGCGCCCGACGGCGACCGGCGCCAGCTGGGCAGCATGACGTTCTCGCGCCACCCCATCCTGCAGATACTGCGCCACAGCCTGCCGTGGCCGGCGGACGCCGGGCCGAGCATGCCGCGGGTCGCGCTCGAACTCACGCTGGCGTCGCCACTCGGCCCGCTGCGCCTGCTGAACGTCCACCTCGAGTACTTTTCCGAGCGCCAGCGCCTGGCCCAGATCGAGGCCCTGCGCGCGCTGCAGCGCGAAGCCTGCGGCCATGCGCGCTACCCGCACAGCGAGGGCGGTCCCGGCGCCGATACGGATTCGCCCTTCGCCTTCCAGCCGCGCCCCGCGCAGGCTGTCCTGCTCGGCGACTTCAACATGCTGCCCTGCTCGCGCAGCCACCAGGCCCTGCTGGCGCCTCTGGGCGACCTGACGCCGCCCTGGCGCGACGCCTGGGCCCTGGCCCATCCCGGCGCGCCGCATGCGCCCACGGTCGGCCTGCACGATCCCGGCGCCGAGCCCTTCACCTTCGACTACGCCTTCGTCAGCGCCGACCTGGCGACGCGCGTGCGCAGCTTCCGGATCGGCGATCTCGCGAGCGGCTCGGATCACCAGCCGCTGCTGCTGGAACTGTCTTAACCAATCATAGTCGCAAAGCGGCGTCCTGGCGTGTCGCATGCACCGAATGTAGAATGGCCGGCCCTACCGCAACCGCCAGGAAGGAACCGCCTTGAACTGGGATTACACAAACCCTTTCACGCTGCCGCGCGTGCCGGTCGCCGCCGATATCGATGGGCTGAACCACACCAATAACGCCGTCTACGTGCGCTGGTGCGAGCAGATCGGCTGGGCCCACTCGGAATCGCTCGGGCTCGGCCTGGAGGATTACCGGCGCCTGGACCGCGCGATGGCGATCCGGCGCGGCGAATACGAATACATCCTACCGACCTTCGAGAACGAGGAACTGCTGCTGGCCACCTGGCTGGTGGGCTGTGACGGCAAGCTGTCGATGGAGCGCCGCTTCCAGCTGGTGCGCGCCAGCGACGGCGCCACCGTGCTGCGCGGCCGCTGGGACCTGGTCTGCATCGAAATCGGCAGCGGCAAGCCGCGCCGCATGCCGCAGGAGTTTCTCGACACCTACATGCCGGCAATCATCCGCTAGGGCGAGCGCCAATGTCACAGACGCGCACGATTGATTTGACAGGGGGAATCTGACATGTCACCATTCCTTTCTTAGTTGCAACAATCTTCGCTTTTTGACAAGAGATCATCGCCATGACCGCCGCCACCGACCTGTCCTTCACCGCGCCCGGCCTGCATGGCCGGCTCACGCAACTGAATGCCGAACAACTCGACCGCCTCGACTTCGGCGTGATCGGCTTCGGCGCCGACACCAATGTCTGCAAGTACAACCAGGCCGAATCCGACGCCGCCGGCCTGAACGCCGCGCGCGTGCTGGGCCAGCCGCTGTTCACCAACGTCGCGCCCTGCATGAACAATTTCATGGTGGCCCAGCGCTTCGAAGACGCCCAGGATGAGGGCAATGCGCTCGACGACACCATCGACTACGTGCTGACCCTGCGCATGCGCCCGGTGAAGGTGAAGCTGCGCCTGCTGGCCGAGCCGGGCAGCGAGCAACGCTACGTGCTGGTACAGCGCAAGCTGTGAGCGCCGACGCGCACGCCCAACTGGCGGCCGAGCACGAGGCGCTGATCCAGTTCCTCTACCTGGCCCCGGTGGGCCTGGTGCAGACCGGCATCGACGGCGAGATCGTGATGATCAATCCGATCTCGGCCCAGCTCCTGATGCCGCTCTCGCGCGACGCCAGCCTGACCAACCTGTTCACCGCGCTGGAAGACGTGGCGCCGGAACTGCGCCACCTGTGCGCAAGCTTCGACCGCCCGAGCGGCATGATCTGCGACGGCCTGCACATCCACCTCAACAGCGGCGCGGCCGGCAAGCGCATGCGGGTGCCGCACGTGCTGTCCCTGAGCCTCATGAAGCTGGACGGTGCGCGCCTGATGGCGGTGCTGCAGGACGTCAGCGAGCAGGTGCGCCGCGAGCGCCAGCTGCGCCAGAGCGACGCCTGGCTGAACGCCCTGCTGACCAGCATCAGCGACTATGCGCTGGTCGGCCTGGACCGCGAAGGCCGGATCAGCGACTGGAACGAGACCATAGCCCGCGTCACCGGCTTCCAGCCCTCGGTGGTCGGCCAGCCCTATTCCTTGTTCTATCCCGAAGGCGCGACCACCGCCGAGCAGGTGCAGGACCGCCTGCGCGAAGCCGACGCCAACGGCTGGAGCCTGGACGAAGGCCCGCGCCTGCGCGCGGACGGCAGCCAGTTCTGGGGCAGCGCCATGATCTCGCCGCTGCCGGACCGCGAGCCGGACATGCCCACCGATGGCGAGGCGGCCTACTGCCTGGT
>OUNM011066746.1_pt1 | contig 16009 bp, 4 predicted proteins | sample 1769961 | NCBI WGS metagenome assembly OUNM01 (sample SAMEA3914820, study PRJEB12502) | metagenome | biome: forest; material: soil | place: USA | collected 2012-03-12 | depth 0.3 m | reverse complement strand
GGGGAGTCCTTCGATCTTCGCGGCTGGGTGGAAGATATCCTGCAAATCGCGCCGGACACCAAATATGTCGCCGTCGTTATCGGGGATTCTCCCCTCGAGCGGGTGTGGACCGAAGTGCTGAAGAAGGAGTATGAGCCGTATGCTGATCGCTTGAGTTTCATTTGGCTCAACGATCTTTCGCTCGATGGCATTTTGCAGCGCACAAAAAATCTCCCGCCTCATTCGTTCATTCTTCACGTGCTCATGATGCGCGACGCCAGCGGCGTGACCCACGATGGCGACAAAGTGCTCGAGCAGATTCACGTGGTCGCCAATGCGCCGATTAACGGAATTTTCCAGAATCAATTGGGCCTCGGGATCGCCGGCGGTCGGCTCTATCAAGCCGAACTGGAAGGCGTGGAAGCTGCCCGCATCGCTGTGCGAGTGCTGCGTGGAGAGCCTGCATCGCGTTTTGAGCCGATAATTATCGGACCTTTGCCGCCGCGCTACGACTGGCGCGAACTAAACAAATGGCACATCGACGAAACTCGTCTTCCGAGAGGCAGTACCATCCTCTACCGCACTCCTACTCTCTGGCAGACCTATCGCGTATGGATCATCGGATCGGCGGTGGTGATCTTCGTCCAATCGATGCTGATCGCCGCGCTCATCGCGAATCTCTTGCGTCGCCGTCGTGCCGAGCGTTCGTTAAGCGAAAGCGAGGCCCGTACCGCTCTTGCCGTTGAAGCTGCGCGCCTCGGTGTATGGGAACTGGAGGTCGCCACGGGCCGCATGTGGGTATCCGACAAGGCCCGCGAGCTTTTCGGTCTCGATGCCGACGCTGCAGTAGATCTCGCCACTATCGCAAACTTGGTGCATCCCGAAGATCGGGCGGCGCGTGCTGCCGCTATCGAAAGCGCCGTCCAGGGCGAGCGTGAATACGAACTCGAATACCGAATTCTTCTGCCAGACAAGTCGGTTCGCTGGCTCAGCGGGCGAGGCCGTCGCATGAACGATGCTCACGGGAAGCCTACGCGCGTGCTTGGCGTTTCGAGGGACATCACCGTCCGGAAAGAAGCCATCTCGGCTCGCAAGCACGCCGAGGAAGAGGCGCAGCGGCAGCGCGAGCAAATCGATCTCCTCGGACGAGCGAGCCTCCTGGGAGAAATGACCGCGTCGCTCGCGCACGAACTCAATCAACCGCTCACAGCGATCATCACCAACGCAGGCGCCGGCGTGCGCTTCATCGACATGGGCGAAGTCGCGCCTGGGATGTCGCGCGAAATCTTCACCGATATCGGCTCAGCCGGACGACGAGCTCGTGATGTCATTCTGAGCGTTCGCGATGCGATTAAAAAGGGTAGCTCGGTGAGGGGCGGTGTTAGTATGAATAGCATTGTCAAAAATGTTGTGCTCATGGTTCGGCTCGATGCTGACGTCCATTCATGTCGGGTGGAAACGTTTCTGGCCGAAGGCCTGCCTCTCTTCGAGGCGGATCCGATCCAACTGCAGCAGGTGCTCATCAATCTCGTGACCAACGCCTTCCACGCGATGAGTGAGACGCCGATGGCCCTGCGCAAGGTAGAAATTACGACTGCGTTGGACGGACCGGATTCGATTCATGTGACAGTTCGCGATCACGGCGCCGGCATATCGGAGGAAGCGCAGGCACGCCTATTCGAGCAATTCTACACGACAAAGAAGGATGGCTTGGGGATGGGGTTGGCGATCGTGCGATCCATCATTGAGGCTCATGGCGGGACGATCAGCGCCGGGAATGCCGAAGGTGGAGGCGCTTGCTTCGACTTCCGGTTATCGGTGATGTCGCGGATCCCAAGTTGACCCTGCGTCCGGATTTGAACTTACCACCAGAGCAGATTGTGGAGAAAATCGATAGTACGGTGGGTGGCGATCCAGAGGAGGGAGCGGTGGCTGCCGTCGATTTTGCAGATGCCCGTCATGCCGGGGCGCCACCACGGAGCGGGGGGATTGAGAGCGAGAGCTCGGGCGACAAAGACGGTGCCTTTTTCACGGGTCTCAGCGACGGGCTGAATACGCTCGATGCGAACGGATGTGTGCAGGCGCGGCTGGCTCGCGAACGAGAGCTCGGCCATGGCGCCAGGCTGGCATGCGGCGAGATCGCTTTCGGCGACTTCGGCGTCGATATGCAATTGGGAGAGATCGACGACTTTGATGAGCATATCACCTTGTTTAACCGGAGCGCCGATCTTTTCACGGAGTTCGCCTTCGACGATGGCACCGGCGATGGGACTGACTACGGTGGCTTGTGCGATGCGGTAGCGGGCGAGGTCGAGGCGCGCCTTGGCGCGAGTCGCACTGGCCTGGGCGACGAGCATATCCGACGGCTTGCTCTCTGATTGGGCCTGCGAAGCCTCGGCGAGGAAGCGGGATTGTTCGGCAGAGGCCCCCGCTTCTTCGAGGCGGAGTTCGCGGGTGTCGAGTTCAAGTAACGGGTCGCCCGACTTAACATTATCGCCGGGGCGCACAAGGACTTTGGCTAGATAACCGTCGAAAGGCGCGGGAAGCTGCGCTTCCTGGTCACTGCGCAGTGTAAACGGTGCATCGATGTGATAGGTCTTGGTGATAGTGGCGAGTGCGATGAGTCCTGCACAGGTGGCCACAGCGACTAGTTTCCAGCCGGTGTATTCAAATCCAAGGAGCCGTCCGGCAGCGTGGCGCGCTGACTTGGCCCATCGCGCGCCGAACCAATGGCTGCGCCGTTCGAGTTCGGAAATCTGGGGTGCGGCGTGATCGCAAAGGAGCCGCAGCATTTGCGCTTCTTCTCGAGTAAAGGGGCATTTGGAGCGCTCCAGGGTAAGCGCGGAGATTGGTTCGCCGCGGAGGCGGAGAGGGATTGTTAGCAAATGGGAGACGTTTTCCAATTTGGCAAAGCGCTCGTGATCTCTATGGATGAGATGGGAAACGCTGTCTGCCGGGAGGAAGATTTCGTCGTCTTGCTCCAGCGATTCCTCCATCGCAACTTCGAGCGCCGCCACCACATTCATCTTTTGCTCAAATCGTTCCGCGTGACTGATGGCTCGCAAACGAACGCGGCCGTGGCGAAGCCAGCCGAGGCTGACGCGCTCGGCCTGAAGACGGGCGGAGAGCTCGTTGCATAGCTCCATCGCCGCAGCTTGAAAGTGCTCTTTCTCGTGGAGCAACGTAAGCAGATCGAGCACTGTGGCGAAGTGCCTGAGACTCTGTTCGGATTGCGCCAATTGCTCGCGCAGCCGCAAGGCTTCGATCATGGTGCGCGCGGTTTTGACCCGGCGCAGTGTCGCGCGTGCCATTTCCGCCTGACGGCAATCGGACCGAAGAATGAGGACGGACGTGCTGGTTTCGTCGCGGTTGACGCAAAACGCGAGGAGGTGGCCGAGCGGCTGGCGATCATCGGGATAAGCAGCAAAGGCGTCGTCGGCGCGCACCGCGGCGGCGGCGAGTTCATCGAGCGCAGAGCGCTCGAAGGCGGCGAGCCCTTGGGGGATTTGCGTTAGATTGGATCCGGCGGCATCGGGGAGACGCCACTCGCCGTCGACGCCGCGCTGGAGCACGGTGCCATCCGCCGCTTCGGAGATAGCCAGGCAGAGGGAAACGAAACTATCCCAGAAGGGAAGCGCTGGCATGGCCGATGGACTGGCTTTTGAGGCGGCGGAGAGGGTGTCCATGGTCACAATTCCGGTCCGGCAAAGGCCAGGGTGTCGTCAAGCGAAAGATCTTGCTGGAGCAATTGATGCCGCCGGCGAGCCGCGGTGCGTTCAGCTCGGCGCTGGGCGGATTGAATGAGACGGCTGGCTAGCATATTGCTGCCTGGCAGACGCGAAGCGAGAGTCTGGCGGCTTCGGTTGCGGAGCCAGCGTGGGGTGTATTGCAGCAATTCATCCTCAAGACTGACGAAAGCCTGGGCGCTGCCCGGGTCGCCTTGGCGCGCAGCGCGGCCAAATAACTGGCGATCCACTCGAAAAGAACCGTGACGCTCGGTAGCGATGACGTGCAGCCCGCCAAGCGCGGCGACTCCCGGACCGAGGCGGATATCGGTGCCACGACCGGCCATATTGGTCGCGATAGTGATGCGCCCGGCTTCCCCGGCGCGAGCAACAATTTCCGCTTCGGATCGGAACTGTTCGGCGTTTAATAACTCAAAATCAAGTAACCGATCCTGGAGCAGGCGGGCGAGGTGCCGGCTGGCGGCGACGCTGCGCGTGCCAGCGAGGATGGGCCGCCCGGCGCGGTGATGCCGCTCGATTTCCGTAACGACAGCTCGCCACTTTTCTTCCGCCCTTGTGAAAATACGATCGGGCCAATGCTCGCGAATGCAAGGGCGATGGGTAGGCAGTGCCACCATCGGCAATCCATAGATTTGCCAGAATTCGCCGGCCGCCTCGCGCGCCGTTCCGGTGATACCCGAGAGATGTTTGAAAAAACGGAAGAAGCGCTGAAAGCTCAAACGCGCGAGAGTTTCGCTCGGATTTGTTATATTGAGGCCTTCCTTGGCTTCGATCGCTTGATGAAGCCCCCCGCGCCAAGTGCGCTGAGGCATCGGGCGTCCGGTGGATTCATCGACGATCACGATTTTCCCTTCGGAAATTAGATATTGATGGCCGAGATGAAAAAATTCACGGGCCTGAAGCGCCTGTTCGATCAATTCCCGGCGGCGATGCGGACCGGCCCAGATGCCGTGAAGATTCATTCGGGAAATGTTAGTTTCGGCGGAGTCGCTCAGATGAATCTCGCGAAAGCTTGCGTTGACCAGATAATCTGTGCCGCGTTGAAGCGTGGAGGCGATATGGCTGGCCGCAAGACAGGCGGTTTCCAAATCCGGGTTGGGCAGCTTTCGACTAATAATGAGTGGTGTGACGGCATCGTCGATCAACGCGTGGTCGGCCTCATCGACGATCGCGCAAAAGAGGCCGCGCAGCACGCAACTTTTGAGGGCGGAGCCAGCGGAAGCATGCGCGCCGTTCGATATTTCCGCGATGAGGCGTCGCGTGGGATGCGTGAAGGCCCCGAGGGCGAGGCGATCCCGCAGAAAATCCGCGACGAGTTCTTTGGGAGTAGCGTATGTGATACGCCGGGCATAATTGGCGGCGCGCTCCGTTGGTTCCATCTCGGAAGTGATACAACCGGCGGACAGGCCGCAGGAGCGATAGAACGAGGTTAGCCATGCGGCATCGCGGTCCGCCAGGTAATCGTTTGCGGTAAGCACATGACACGTTGGAAAACGAAAGGCGTTGACTGCGGCAGCTAACCCGACGGAAAGCGTCTTGCCTTCGCCGGTGGCCGCTTCCACGAGAAACCCTCGGATAAGAGCCAAGGCGGCCATTACTTGTTCCGGATGCGCCCACAGGCCGGTAGCGCGCTGCATGGCAACGATGGCGCCAGATAGCAAATTGAATGAGTTGTTTCGATCTGCGCAGGATGCAAGCGAGCCGGACAGAGCGCGCTCGGACATTTCCCGCTCACGCGTTGCTTGATCAAGGATGACTTCGGCCTCGCGGCGAAGGTCCACGAGCAAGCTGGAACGACTTTTCCACGCTCCGGAAAGCCGCCAGCCCGCGAGGTCCAGCCCCGCGTGGAGTGGTGGTGGAGAAAGGAAATGCGTGCGTCGCGCCTCGGTGCTTGGAGTGATCATGTTGCTTGCCGCGGTTGGAGGGCGAAACGGCGTTGCAGCAATTGGCTCACGCGCCGTTCCCATTGCCAGAGAAGCGGCTCCGGCGTGAGAGCGAAACGAATCTTTCCGGAAACGCCATGGCGCAACGGTGCCCGATCGGAGGATGGAAGCGAGGCGTGAATTTCGAAAAAGCTTTCGCTGGCTCGAAGACCGCGCCGGTCACTCACGGAAATGTCACCGCCTCCCCGCCAGCCGAGAGCGGCGGAGGGGAGCTGCTCGTGTTGTGCGGGAATGATGCGGAAATCGGCAGCGACCAGGGAATGAGCGGCGGCGGACGCCAGGCGAACTTCCGCTCCGCGAACTCCGCTATTGAAGAGATCGGCGGCATCGTCCTGAGAGACGACCGCGCGAAATTCGAAGCGGCGTTCATCGACGAGCATGCCTAGCCACGCCCCTTTCGCCAACCAACTGCCGCGGCTTTCCGAAAGTTGTGGCGAAAACCAGACGCCATCCTGCGGTGCGACAATCGTGAGGGCATCGATTTCTGCGTTGAGCAACCGGCAGCGGCTCCCGAGAGCTTCGATTTGTTCGCGCAGCGGCGCGATTTCCGAGGTCTGGTTACTTAATGCCTGCTGAAACTGAGCCTGAGCGCCGGAGAGCGCACCCTGGGCCCCGGCTAACTCCAGATCCAGCTCGGGGTTTTTCAGCCGCAAAAGAGGCTGTCCTTCTTTAACATGTTCACCTGGATGAGCCAGAAGTTCCGAAACCGCACCAGGCGCCGGTGAAAAGAGATCGCTATAACTTTCGGCTTGAACGACTCCGGGAGCTCGAAAGTGGCTCGGAGCGGGAATAAAACCGAGAGAAAGAAAACAAACCACCGCAGCCGAGATCGAGACAGTGATCGCGCGAGGCCGCACACGCACGAGATGGGGGCTGGTGCCTAGATATTGCACAAAACGCCAGGCCGGCAGGATGATCCAGCCGATGGCGGCAGAGACGGCCATGATCAGGCCCACGATGAGATACTTGTCAGCGACAAAAAGTATGATCCGGGTGAATATATAAAAGCGATAGAACCAACTGAGAAAGCCATAGACGGCAAGCAGTGCCGCCTCTCCGCGGGTGTGCGCGGGGTTGATCGACTGTCGATGGCCGAAGGCAATGCGCTCCAGGAGAAAGCGCAGCATGGCAAGGGCACGAGACTGCAGATTGGGAATCTCGAGCCAATCGGAGAATATATAGTATCCGTCGTAACGGACGAGCGGATTGGCGTTGAAGAGCACGGTCGTAACGGATGCGATCACGAGCACGTTATAAGCGATGCTGTGAACCGCTCCGGAGCCCGTAGCCGCCCAGACAAAGACGGCGAACGCGGCGACAAAAAGCTCGGCGATCATACCGGCGGAGGCCACGAGTATGCGCTGCCATTTGCTGCGAAATCCCCAGCTCGCTGTGGCATTGACGAAGGGCAGCGGCGTAAACAAGTAAAGGAGGATTCCGAGCGTGTGCACTTCGCCCCCGTAACGGCGGCAGGCCAGGGCATGCCCAAATTCATGCACCGCTTTCACGACGGTCAGAGCGATATATAGCAAAATGATATTGGAGGGAGCGAGCAAGCCTTCACTTTGCTCTCGGATTTCGCCCACGTGATCCAAGATAACCTTCCCCGCGAGACCGACGACTAGAAGCCATAGAGCAATGCCAGCAGGACCAAAAAGCCAACCAGTGAATGGCAGGAGGGAGCGAAGGAAGGCGTCCGGATCCCAAACGGGGATTCGCACGGAAATCAGGTTTGCCAGGCGAGAGCTGACTTCGCGTTGGCGGCGTCTCCGATAGCGGGCAAAGAGTCGGGCCGTATCCGCGGGCACGTCGCTTTGCAATAAACCCACTTGATAAAGCTGGGAAAGTAACGTGAGCGCTTCATCCTGGCTGGGTGCTTCATCCGGATTGTGCTCAACCGCGGCGTGCCAGGCTTCATCGACGGTGTGACCTTCCAGGCGCGCTATGAATTCGTACGCGGCGGGACAGACGCGGAAGAAGTCATTGGAAAAATGGTTTTGCACGACGATCCACGGTTCGCCGCGAAAACGCTGGCGATGAGTGGAAATCGAAGAGCGCAAGGCAAGGCGCAGAGAGGAGACGCGATGCCAGTGCTCACTGAAGGTCATGGGAGAAGTGACGAAGTCCGAATGACGAAATGTCGGAACGCCGGCGAAAGTGCTTAACGTTCTGGTCTCTGGCGGATTCAGTCATCGGTGATTTCGGAGGGGCTTTGGTTGCGCTGTTGGTAAAAGTCGATCGAATGAAAGACCCCGTGCCTGCGACGGATGCGGGAAGTTCATCTTGATGTGGAGCGGAGATCGCCGCCGCCAGATCCGTCACCGAATATAGCTCGTGCGGCTCCAGCGGCTCGACATCGAAATGGCGGCGATTGGGTGTAACGCTTGGGTGTACGAGGCTTGTCTGCGTCAGGACACGCGCAGGGCTGCGGCGGCTGGAGTCGCTTTTCCATGGAGAGTGGCGGAAAGTTTCAGTTTCCCGGGTGATCCGAATTGACCCCGGGAAACGGCGGCGCACCATAGGAGAAACATTTCAAACAAGCAATGCGCAAGCGCGCATACACGCATCTTGCTGGGAGACGGTTCGTGATTGTTTGTCGGGAACGTGCGGCAGCGCAACTTTTCGGGAACGCTGAAGAGTGCTCACTTTTAGCGAACGCTTTGCCCGTGCGCTTCCTTTCACTGGGAGAGCGAAATTGTCTCCCAGCAGCAACTCCTGCTCGGGGTGGTGGTTGAGGTGGTAGCGGTGGCCTGTATCAGGCGAGTGCTTCCGCTGAATCACTCCGCATTTCTCGAAATCAAAACCACGGCTCTTCTGCGTCCTCATTCCCATTCCACCTTGCTTTTTTGCTCCATTTGCCGCCATCTCGACTCGTCTGCGCCTGAATGTCATCCGCTGCCATGAAAGCTAAATCGGCTCTCAAATTTCAACCCATTCCAAAGCAATCGGTTACATTTCCAAAACGCCGCGGGCGCCCCCGCCCTCTGAGTCGGCGCTTCGATCTCGAATCTCTCGAACCGCGCGAACTTTTCTCCGTCAGTCCTCTGCCACCGGTTGCCGCGATTCTCTTTCACGACGAAGCTCCCGCGGCGCTGCCTTCGGCACCGACGAACTCAGCCGCTGTCTCTCTGCAAGCGCCAGTTTCCACCCCCGACAACTGGACCGGCACCGCCGGCGACGGCCTATGGCTCAATCCCGCGAACTGGGACAATGGCGTCCCTACCACCAACTCCGATGTTAGCATCCCTCTAAATGCCAACGTCACCATCACCTCCGGCGCTCAGTCGGCTAACAGCCTGCAAGCCGCCGGCAATCTTTCCATCGTCTCCGGCTCACTCACCATTGCCGCAGATTCGCAGATCAGCGGGAATTTATCCGTTAACAGCACGTTAACTACGAATGGAAAGCTAACAACCAGCGGCACGACCACCTTTGGCCCGGGGACAACGCTTTCCGGTACCGGCAGCCTCGTCAATACGGGCACGCTCAACATTACCACCTCCATCTCCATCAATGCTGCACTGACCAATAATCACATTGTTAATTGGTCTGCCGGTGACCTCTCCCTAGGCAGCGGTATTACCTTCACCAATGCGGTGGGAGGCACCATGAGCGTCACTTCCAATGGAACGTTGACCGGTGCTGGAACGCTCTCTAACGCCGGAGAACTCGACAGTGCCAGCAATCCAAATCTGGAAAACACCTTCCAGGCGACTTTCAACAATACCGGCACGCTTCACGTCACCGCTGGCATCCTTCTCTTCAACAATACCGGCACGAGCAGCGGCATTTTCAACGTCGATCCCGGAGCCATCCTCGTCTTTAGCACCCTTTTCGGTGGCCACTACCAGGTCGCGCCGGGAGCTCAATGGAATGGCGCCGGTCTCTACGAGATCACCGGCTTCTCGGAAGTCACCCTCAACGACACCACCGTCCATCTCAGCGTGCAGCATTTCACGCTCAATGGTGGAAGCATTGACGGACCCGGCAGCCTCACCATTCCCTCCGGCGGCTCCTTCACCTGGAACGCCGGCTCCATCGCGCTCACCAGTACGTTAACTGTTTCCCACGGCGCTACTCTCACTGCCGCCGCCACCACTCCGGGGAATTCTGCCAACGGCAGTGTTTCCGATGGAAAGCTAGACAATTTCGGCGCGGCAACTTTCACGGATTTCAGCGTGCAGTTCGTTAACAATGGCTCTTTTGCTAACGAATCCGGCGCGACCTGGTCGTGGTCCATTGATTTTAGCAACAGCGCGCAATTCTACGGCACGGGCTCCATTACAAATAGCGGCGCTCTCACGACGTCCAACAACGGCAATAGCCTCCAGTTCCAGGTGCCTTATAACGACCTTGCGGGTGCGACGCTTGAATCTTCCAAAGGCGATCTCGATTTCTTCGGCGGCGGCACTTCTGCCGGCGCCTGGACTTCCGATTCCGGAGCTTCCATCACTTTTGGCTCCGGTTACACCGTCGGAGCGGGAACTCAATGGAACGGTGCTGGCGTATATGGCATTTCCATGGGCTTTTTCGGCACCGCCACTATCGCCGCGGGAGCCTCGCTCTCTCCACAGCACTTCGAGATGCTTAGCCAAGGCACTTTGAATCTCCTCGGCGCCATCACAATTCCTTCCGGCGGTGAATTTGACGCGGGCTATGACGATACCGGCACGCATATCTCCGGCTCCGGCACGCTCACCATCTCCCAAGGCGGGACGATGAATATTGGTGAAGGCCAAGGCTGGCTGCGTTTCGACGGGGTCAGCATTGTGAACAAAGGCACGATGAATTTCGATGCCGACAGCACTTTTTCCGGACTCACTCTCAGCCTCAGTTCCACGAACATCGAGAATGACGGCCTGATCAAGATCGCCAGCCAAGGCGGCACCGTCGCATCTAATATAGCCATGGGCGGCGCAGGAGCCTCGACCATCGAAGCGCTTCTTACGAACTCCGCCACTGGCACTTTCGAGGATGACGTCACTAGCGCGGTCAGCCTGCAGATGGAGCTCAACAACGACGGCAACTTCAATGTTAACAAGGGCAGTCTCACCGTCCAGGATTTCTCTCCCGACACTGGAACGAGCAGCGGCGCTTTTGATGTCGCGGCCAATGCCAGCCTCACTTTTCAGGAAGCCCAGACGTTCAACCCCGGCGCCGCCCTCAACGGCACGGGCGCTTATCATGTCAATTCCGGCGGCGCTCTCAATCTCAATGACGCCAGCATTCAGCTCTCTCCCCTGAGCTTTTCTCTCGATGGCGGGACACTCTCCGGCACCGGATCGTTTGCTATACCGGCAGGCGGCGCTTTTACATGGAATGCCGGGACCATCGGCACCAGCACGTTTACGGTTCCTGCTGGAGTATCCATCAATTATCCGGGCGTAATAGGGTCCGCCAAGCTCGATGGAACTCATTTCGTTAACAACGGCTCGCTCACCATGGGGTCCCAAGCCGTCGGCTTTGAGAATGGCGCGATTTTTGATAACGAAGCCTCCGGCACGGTGACGATCAATGTTCCCAACGGCGCGGGCTTCGTCTCCTTTAACGGAATTGATGGCACGGATGTGTTCAATAACTACGGCACATTCAAAGTCCTCGGCGCCAATCATGCCGATACCGTCGCTATCGAATTCAATCCCTTTAACAATCAGGGGGTGCTCGATGTCGAGTCCGTCACTTTTGATACGCTGAGCAATGGCACCGTTTCCCAAATCTCCAACGACGGATCCACGCTCACCGGCGGAACCTGGATAGCCAAAAATGCCCAGCTCACACTTTTCTCCATTCTAACTTCCGGCGGGAATTCGCACAGCCCGGTGAGCGTCATCAACAATGCCGCGCAAATCACCCTCGACGGAGCAACTTCCGCTTTCAATGCACTCAATAACTTAACGACGAACAGCGGCTCGCTCAGCCTCCTCAACGGAGCCGCACTCACCACCGCCGTGCTCACTAACTCTGGCACACTCGAAGCCGGTGCGGGATCGAAGTTCACCGTCTCCGGCAACTTCACCCAGACTTCCGCGGGCACGCTCGTCGTTCACCTCGCAGGTACGCCCAGTTCAAATCAATTTGGCTCCGTTGCCGTTTCTGGCAGCGCCACGCTCGCCGGAGCGCTCAATATTGCTTTAGACAACAGCTTCATCCCCACCGTGGGTGATGCCTGGTCGATCCTTACTTACTCCGGACACACTGGCGATTTCACTACATTTCAAAACGTCTCTGGTTTGTTCAATGCCGGCGCGGGATCCGCCTCGTACAAACTCACCGCCGTCAATGCGAATCTACCCAATCTGGTCGCTAGCGGCGTCTCCGCAAGTGCCTCCGCGGTTTCCGGGCAACCGCTCACGGTTACATATAACGTCACGAACAGCGGCCAGACCAACGCTACCGGAAGCTGGACCGATAGCATCTATCTATCACCCGGCACTACTTTCGATCCGACGACAGCCGTCTTTGTAGGCAATGTATCTCATTCCGGCGGCTTGGCCGCTGGCAATTCCTATAATGGATCGTTGACGGCAACGACCCCCGGCCTTCTCCCGGGCAACTACGTGGTGATCGTCGTGGCCGACAGCTTGGGCCAGGCCGCTGATTTGAACCGCAATGATAACATCGCGGCCTCTTCCACTCCCATCGCCGTCTCTCCTCCCAAGTTAACTCTCGGGACTCCTTACACCGGGGCCATTGGCCAAAATCAGGAGCAACTCTACGAGATCGATCTCTCGGGCAATTCACAATCCATCATCTCGCTCAATACCGGTCAGCTGGGCGGGGCTGAAATCTACGTTCGTTACGGAGCTCTGCCTAGCCCTACGGCGTTCGATCAATTCGCTTACGCGCCTTCCGGCGCAAGCGACTCGATTACACTCTCTGCGGATCTGCCCGGTCCCTACTATATCCTCATTCGCGGACGTGAATCAGCGGGCTCCAGTTCACCGTTCACGCTCGAAGTCTCGCAATCGATATACGGCATCACTTCTCTGTCCCCGACCGCAGGCAGCGGTCACACTACGATCACGGTGCACGGCGCCGGCTTCTCGCCTGGCGATAGTGTTTCTCTCGTGCCCTCCGGTGGCGGTGCCGCGATCCTCGCGACAAATATCTATTTCGCGGATAGTTCCAATGTCTCCGCCACATTCGATCTGACCGGCCTGACCGCCGGCGCGGTTTACGATGTCCAGGTTAGCAATGGCGTCTCCACATCTACGGCATCAGGCGCATTTACCATTGGAAATCCCGTCAATGGAGCCACACCGCACCCCATCCTGAGCATTACTGCGCCCGCTTTTGTTCGGGCGGGTCTCGATTACACGATCCAGGTAAACTATACTAACAATAGTAATCAGGACGAACTCGCGCCGCTGATTACTTTAAGCGCCACCAACGCGCTCCTCAAATTCTTCAATAGCGCCATCTTTGCCAATGGCACCGTCGCCTTCCTCGGCATCAACACGCAAGGCGGCCCCGCGGGCATCCTCCCGCCCGGCTATCAAGGTTCGATCACCGTCCAGGTTCACCAGACGAATCCCGTCAATCACATCGAAAGCTCTTTCACCGCCGCAGTCACCGATCCCAATTTGGCCATGGACTACTCGGCGCTCGCGCCCTACGTGACGTCGAGCTCCTATTCGCCCACGGATTGGGCAAATCTCTGGGCCGATTTCCAACAGCGCCTCGGCGTGACGCAGGCTGGTTACTTGAGTGCGCTCAGCCGTGACGCTTCTCTTCTCCCTGCCGTCGCGGGCGACAACAAGATGCCGCTCGACGTCATTTCGCTCGAGCTTCAGCAATCCTTCGCCAATGTCTCTACCTCCATTCGCGGCGCGGTCGCTTCCGGCGTTCCCGGCCTTCAGCTCGGCGGACTCCTCCTCGAAGCGACCAACTCCACCACCGGCGACGCATTTTCAACCTATATTCTGAACGACGGCTCGTTCGTTCTGCCCGGCATTACTCCTGGCGCCTATCGTTTCAGCGTCGAAGGCGCAAATTTACAACTCGCCACCAACGTCAATATCACGTCCGGCCAGCATCTTACTGGCATCCAACTTACGGCAGACGATGGCGCCACGCTCCTCGGCTCCGTCTCGAAGAACGAAGACGGATCAATCCTTGCCGGCGCCACCATCGAAGCCACCGACGCGAGCGGCAACGACTTCTTCACCACGAGCGACGCCAACGGCAAATACCAATTCAAGGGTCTCGTTCCCGGAACTTACCGAATCATCGCTAACGCAGACGGGCGCGGTGAACTCGTCCAGGAAAATGTCAGCCTCAGTGCCGATGGGCTCCTGCGCGATCTTCGGCTGGCAGCGGCCAGCACGATTTCCGGCACGCTGCCGATTTCCACGGGGGCGTCGATCACCGCCCAACCCGCGGGCAATACGGATCCCAATCTCGTCTTCCAAGCAGTCCCCGACGCGCAGGGACACTTCTCTTTCGCTTCGCTTCCAGCCGGAACTTACGACTTAACCATCACCCTCAACGGTTACAATACCGCACAAGTAACTGGAGTGGTTGTCGCCGCCGGCCAGTCTGTTTCCACTGGCCAAATCAACCTCACCGCCGCGGCGACGATCAACGGCGCTGTCTCCACCTCGGATCTCGCCCAGTCATTGTCCGGCCTGCAAGTCAGCCTCTTTCACAACGGTTCACTCATCAACACCGTCGCTACGGATCAAAACGGCAACTTCCATTTCTCCGGTCTCGCTGCCGGGACCTATCAAATCGTTCCATCGGGATACTCCTACTTTGCCAGCGATGAGACGATCCAGGTAGCCGCCGGCCAGACTTTCGACAATGCCTCGGTCATCCTCCAACCCGGTGGCGAAATCGGCGGCGTGCTCACCGGCCCTGGCGGTCCCGTTGCCGGAGCTCCTGTGTACGCATTTGATTCCCAGGGCAACGCGAACGTCGCGTACACCGATACCGCTGGAAACTATCTTTTCGAACATCTGGCGCTCGGTTCCTATAACGTCTTCGCTGCCACGAATGGCCCCGCCTCCGCCTCCGCGATCAATGTCACGTCGCTCGATTCGGATCCCGTCACCGCCAATTTCAATGTTAACGTCGCCCAGCAGATTGCGGGAAAATTGCTCCTTTCCGATGGCCAGACGCCCGTGTCGAATGGCTATGTAAGCCTCTTCCAAAATGGCCTGAAGATCGCCTCTTCGGTTACCGATTCTGCCGGTAATTACTCATTCGCGCTCAGTCAACCTGGAACCTATACACTCGAAGCTTCCGCGGGCAATGCCAGCTTCAGCGGCATCGCAAACGTCGTCGTGAATAGCAACGCGACCGTTCAGCGGAACCTGATTGCCGGCAGCGGCTCACTCAATCTCACCGTGACGGACGCTGGCGACACCGTGGATGGCAGCATCGCGATTCTCTATGAAACCTCGACGAATCAGGAAGTCGGTGTCGTCCTTCTCGATGCTACCGGCCTCGCAACCTTCACTAACCTGGTGGACGATAGCTATCGCGTGGTCGTCGAGAATTCGGATAACCGCGGCGGCCAGGTAAATGCCATCGTTTCCGGCGGAACGGGTTCCGCCACAGTTGCGCAGCAGGCCCAGGCTACGGTCACTGGAAAGATCACTGACGCCTCAACCACTCAGCCAATTTCGTCCGCTTTTGCTGCACTTTATTCGACTACTGATCCGAATATCGTCTTTTTCTCTCCGGTCGCATCTGATGGTACCTATAGCTTTGTCAACGTACCTGCGGGCACGTACGACGCCGTGGCCTTTGCCGCCAGCTACGCCGCTTCGATTCAAGCGAATCTTACGATCACCGCCACCGGCGCCGTCAGGAATTTCGCGTTGTCCACCAGTGGCAATACGCATCTTACTGGAACGGTCCGCGATCAAAGTAACCAGCCGGTTCTCGGCGCGCTGGTCACCGTGGTCAATGCGCAGCAGGAAATCCTCGGCCGCGCCATCACGGGCGCGAACGGGACCTTCGACATCGCCTCCGCCACTGGCTCTGGTCTCACCTTGCAAATCTCTTACGTGGAGGCCGATCCCATCGCGATCAATGGCCTGACCGTGACTAACCAAAGCACGACTGCGCTGGGCAATGTCCAGGCATCCATCCTTCTTGCGAGCGGAGCGCGGCCGCAGGCGCCGTTTCAAACCTCTCTCGTCTCGCCTAACCGCGGCGGATTTCAACCCGCGGGACAATCCTCCTCCGGAAATCCTTTCGGCAGTCTGCCCGATCTCAGCTTCCTCAGTCCGGACTCCATCTTCGACGCGATCAAAGCCGAAGCTCAGGCATTCACCCACGATCCCAACGAAGTCAAGGATGTCTCCGGGCCGCCCAGTTGCCCGGGTTGCTCGG
>OUNM011135730.1_pt1 | contig 16031 bp, 14 predicted proteins | sample 1769961 | NCBI WGS metagenome assembly OUNM01 (sample SAMEA3914820, study PRJEB12502) | metagenome | biome: forest; material: soil | place: USA | collected 2012-03-12 | depth 0.3 m | reverse complement strand
CTTGGGCAGCTGCATGCTGCGCACGCGCTTGTAGTGACGCTTGACGGCCGCGGCCTTCTTGCGCTTGCGCTCGGCGGTGGGCTTCTCGTAGAACTCGCGGGCGCGGAGTTCGGTCAGCAGGCCGAGCTTTTCAATCGTGCGCTTGAAGCGGCGCAGGGCCACGTCGAACGGCTCGTTTTCCTTGACACGGATGGTCGTCATGTAGCGAAAGATCCTTCGGGATAGATTGCGCTCGGAGTCCTGGGCCCCTGATTCGGATCCGTGAGGGGACCAGGATCGACGCGGCGTACGCTGGCACCGTTCCGGCGCGGTACCAGCAAAACAGGCATTCTAACCTGTTTTTGGACGGTTGGCGAGGGCTTCGGCGCAGGCGACGGCGCTGGACCACGCCCACTGGAAGTTGTACCCGCCCAGCCAGCCCGTGACGTCCACCACCTCGCCGATGAAATGCAGGCCCGGCTGGCGACGGCTCTCCAGGCTGCGCGAATCCAGCTCGCGGGTGTCCACGCCGCCGGCCATCACCTCGGCCTTCTTCCAGCCCTCGGAGCCCGTCGGCACGATGCGCCATCGCGCCAGCTGCTCGGCCAGCTGGCGCAGCGCCTTGTCGGGCACCTCGGGCATGGACCGGTCCGCCGGCAGCCCGGCACGGGCCAGCCAGGCCTGCGCCAGCCGCTGCGGCAGCACCTGCGCCAGCTCGTTGCCCAGCTGGCGGCGCGAATCCCGCTTGGCCTGCCGCAGGCGGGCGTCCCAGTCGGCGCCCGCCGCGAACGCGATCTCCAGCGGCTCGCCCGGCCGCCAGAACGTGGACGCCTGCAGCACGGCCGGCCCGCTGAGCCCGCGGTGGGTGAACAGCAGGTCCTCCACGAACTGGCCGCGCGCCTTGCCCTGGCCGGCGGCGATGTGCACCTCCAGTGACACCCCGGCCAGGGGCACGAAGGCCGCCCACTCGGCCGCGTCGAACACCAGCGGCACCAGCGCCGGCCGCGGCTCCACCACCGCGTGCCCGAACTGGCGCGCCACGCGCAGGCCCCAGTCGGTGGCGCCGATCTTGGGCACCGGCAGGCCCCCCGTGGCCACCACGACGCTGCGCGCGCGCACGGGGCCGCGGTCGGTGTCGGCCTCGAAGCGGGGTGCCTCCTCGGCTCCGCCGAAGGCGTGGCCACCGCCGCCGGGCGAGGCCGCCGGCGCGGCCAGCGCGCGCACCGCCTGCACGCCGCAAGGCTGCCACCGCTGCACGCGGCCGTCGTCGCACTCGCGCAGCAGCAGGTCGATCACCTGCTGGCTGGAATCGTCGCAGAACAGCTGCCCGCGGTGCTTCTCGTGGAAGGCGATGCGGTGGCGCTGCATCAGCGCGATGAAGTCGGCCGCCGTGTAGCGGGCCAGCGCCGACCGGCAGAAGTGCGGGTTGGCGGACACGAACTGCGCCGGCGACGCGTCGCGGTTGGTGAAGTTGCAGCGCCCGCCGCCGGAGATGCGGATCTTCTCGGCCACGGCGGCCGCATGGTCGACCACCAGCACGCGCAGCCCGCGCTGGCCCGCCTGCGCCGCGCAGAACAGGCCGGCCGCGCCGGCCCCGACGATCAGGACATCGACCTGCACGCTGGCGGCTACCGGCGCGCGCGGATGGCCGGATCCGCGCCGAGCGCCAGCAGCGCGTCGATGGCGGCGCGCCACTCGTCGTCGCTCACCGGCGTGATGGACAGCCGGTTGCCGCGCTTGAGCAGCACCATCGTGGCGAAGCGCGGATCAGCGCGCAGTGCCTCCAGCGACAGCAGCGGCGTGGTGGCCACGTGGCGCACGTCCACGTGCACCCAGCGCGGCGCGTCGGGCGGGGACTTGGGGTCGAAGTACGGGCTCTTCGGGTCGAACTGCGTGGCGTCGGGATAGGCCGCGCCCACCACCTCGGCCAGGCCGGCGATGCCCGGCTGCGGGCAGGACGAGTGGTAGAAGAGCACGTCGTCGCCCGGCGCCATCGAATCGCGCATGAAGTTGCGGGCCTGGTAGTTGCGCACGCCCGTCCACGGCAGCACACCCCCGGGCGCGCGGCGCAGGTCGTCGATCGAGGCTTCGTCGGGCTCGCTCTTCATCAACCAGTGGGCGCGGGTCGTCATCGATGCTTCTGCGTGAAGGTGGGCGCCAGGCATGGCACGACGAAAAACGCCGTGAGCCCCAGGCACGGCACGACGAAAAACGCCGTGCACGGGCGGCACGGCGTTGGGAGAGGTGTCCACTGCGAACCTCGGGCCGCATTCCTGAACCCAGGGTGTTCAGGTGGGCGAGGTCAGCCGGGCTTCGGGTTCATCTGACGCGAGACGATCACACCAGCGAGGCGATGTTCCAAGCCCATGCTCATAAGAGCATCGGTTCAAGGAAATATAAAACCCTCGCGAACGCAGCGGACGGGTCCATTCTAAGCCTCGGCCCCCGGCGCCGTGCGCGTGAAATGGGTAAAGAAACGCCCCTGGATTTCACGGACGGCAAACGCGACGCCGGCCGATTGACAAACCGGCGACATGGCCTTTCAGAGCAGGCGGCCGTCGTCGTTCAAGGCGGTGTCCAGGCGCGAGATCAGCTGCGCGACCAGGGCGGCCGAGTCGGGGTCGTCGGCGCCGACGGGAGCGGCGCCGGTGAGCGATGACGACAGGGACGCGGACGACGACGACGCCGTCGCGGCGGCCGACGCCGCTGCCGCCGCGTGGCGCGGCGCCTCGGCCAGCCGATACGCCAGGTTCAGCGCGGCCAGCACGGCGATGCGCTCGCGCGCCTTCACCTTGCCCGCGTCGCGGATGCCGCTCATCTCGCGGTCCACCGAGGCCACCGCGGCCTGCAGCAGGTCTTCCCCGCCTTCCGGGCAGGCCAGCAGGTAGCTCTGGCCCAGGATCGTCACTTCCATCTGCTTCATTCGGCGGCCCTCCCGGCCGGGGCGGCGCCCGTGGGCGCGTCGACCGCGGCACCGGTGGCCAGGCCCCCCGCGTCCTGCGGCAGGCGGTCGATCAGGGCGTCGATGCGCGCCCGCGCCGCGGCCAGCCGCGAGCGCAGGTTGTCGCGTTCCTCCGAGACGGCGTGGAGCTGCTGCTCCAGCAGCGCGTTGGTGCGCTTGAGTTCGTCGTGGCGCAGCACGAGGCGCTCGATGCGCTCGGCGAGGTCGGGCAGTCGCGACATGGGCTGGGCGTGATGGGAAAGGGGGGCAGGGCATTGTAGGCGTCGGCGCTGCGCGGCACGCGGCGCGGCGCCGCGGTCAGGAGGCCTTGGCCCGCGCGCGCTTGACCGCTTCCGCCAGGTCGATCACCGCCATCGCGTAGTAGCTGGACCAGTTGTAGCGCGTGATCACGTAGAAGTTGGCCGTGCCCGCAACGAAGGTGGGCGCCGCGGCGCCGTTCTGCAGTTCCACCAGCGCCAGCGGGCCCTCGTGCGCGCGCGCCTCGGCCGGCAGCACGGCGCCACCGGCCGCCATCTGCGTGGCCGTGAAGCTGGGCAGGATGTCGGGCGCCAGCAGCGCCGCGCGGCTGGCGGCCTCGGCCGGGGGCGTGACGCCGTAGTGCGTGGGCTGGCCCCGCTGCCAGCCGAACATCGCGAGGTAGTTGGCGATGCTGCCGATGACGTCCGCGCCGCCGGCGTCCAGGTCGATGCGGCCGTCGGCGTCGAAATCCACCGCGTACTTGAAGATGCTGCTGGGCATGAACTGCGGCCAGCCGATGGCGCCGGCGAATGAGCCCTTGGTGGCGTCCGCATCGCGATGCTCGCGCGCGCACCAGGCCAGGTAGGCGGCCAGCTCGTCGCGGTAGAAGCCGCTGCGGTCGCTGCGGCCGGTGGGGAAGTCGAACGCGAGCGTGGACAGGGCATCCAGCACCCGGTAGTGGCCCATCAGCCGGCCATAGAACGTCTCCACGCCGACGATGCCCACCACGATCTCGGCGGGCACGCCGAAGCGCGCCTCGGCCTCCGACAGCTCCTTCGCGTGGGCCTGCCACCACTGCGCGCCCGCCTGAATGCGCTGCGGCTCGATGAAGCGTGCGCGGTATGCCGCCCAGTTCTTGGCCGTGCCTGCCGGCGGCGGCATGATCAGGCGCGCCACGCTGGGTTGGTAGCGGGCCTTGGCGAGTTGCTGCTCCACCCACTCGCGGTCCAGTCCGCGGGCCTGGGCCACCTGGGCCGCGAAGGCGACCACGTCGTCGCGTCGGCCGTAGAGCACCGCGTCGGGAGCGGCGTCGTCGCGCACGGCCGCGCCCGATGGCGCGGCGCGGCCGTGCTTGCGAGCCTTCGGTGCGGGATGGGTGGCGGGCCTTGCCGGCTTGCCGATCCGTGGCGAGGGGGGCGAGGCGGCGCTGGCGCCAGGCGCGCGCGACGTGGCAGGCGCTGGCGGAGACGCAACCGCCGATGCCGAGGCCGCCGTGGCCCCCGTGGGCCCCGCGGCGGCGCTGGCGCACGCACCGGCGACGAGCGCGGCTGACGACAGCGCGGAACGGAACGACGGGAACCAGGACATCATCGTCCGAGTTTATCGACACGCCTGAGCGCCGCGGCCAGCGCGCGCGCTTCGTCGCGCACCGCGCGCCACGCGGCGGCGTCGGTGCGGGCGCGCCGCGGCGGGCCCTCGGTCGGTGGCTGGACGGTCGCGGGCCCGTAGCGCGCCCGCTCCAGCGCATCCAGGTGCGCGGCCAGCGCCTGCGCCGACGCGCCCCAGCGTGCGCGCAGGGCGCGCGCCACGATGCCCGGCGAGGCGTGCGCGGGCACCTCGAGCCCGAGGGGCGCGAGCGGCTGCAGGCTGCCCGCCAGGCGGCGCCACAGCCGTTGGCCAGGCGTGCGCCGATGGGCATCCCACCACGCCATGCCCACGCCCACCAGCGACACGCCGACCATCGCCACGATCAGCGCGCGCCCCAGGTCCTCGCTGCCGGGCGTGTCGATGCCGAGGTGCTTCATCAGGTCGAACTGCGTGGTGCGGTCGTAGCCCAGCACCCACTCGTTCCATCGGTGGTCCAGCGTCTCCCACAGCTGGCGCAGGTCCTGGCGCAGGTTGGGGCTGACGGCCGACAGCGCGCTGCCCATGAGCCCGGGAGGCGCCTGCAACGCGCGGCCGCGCGCGATGCGGTCGGGGGCGACGGCGGCGGTGGGGTCCGCGCGCGTCCAGCCGCGCGTGGGCACCCAGTACTCGGCCCAGGCGTGCGCATAGCTCTGGCGCACCACCAGGTCGCCATCCTGCGCCGTGGCGTCGGTGCCCTGGTAGCCGGTGACGACGCGTGCCGGCACGCCCATCGACCGCAGCGCCACGACGAACGCGGTGGCGAAGTGCTCGCAGAAGCCGGTGCGTCGGCCGAACCAGAACTCGTCGACCGGATCGTTGTCGTAGGTGCCTGGCGTGAGCGTGTACGTGAAGGGCTGCGTGCGGATGTGCTGGTACAGGCGCGCCACCAGGTCGTCCGGGTCCGCCTCGGCGCCGCCCGCCTGCGCGCGCAGCCGCTCGGCCCACGCGCGCATGCGCGGCGCCGCGCTCGCGGGCAGGCGCAGGTCGCGCCCGATGTCGGCGGGCGGCAGGCCGGCGTCCAGGTGCGCGTGCGGCCACGAGATCACGCGCAGCCGCAGCGTGTGCGCCAGCGGGACGCGCGTGCGCCATTCACCGGACGGCTCGGGGACGATGCTGACCCCGTCACCACCCGCCACCACCGTCACCCCCGGCGCGCCATCCAGGCTGGTGGGCAGCGCCTGTTCCAGCAGCGGCAGCCAGGTCAGCTGCGTGGGCTCGAGCGTGACCTCGTAGCGCGCCGGCGCGCCGCTGATGGACACGGGCCCGCCCGGTGCGCGGCCCAGCCCGTCCGCGCTGGCGGCACGCCATGTTCGGCCGTCCGTATCCACCAGCACGGGGCCGCGGAAGTACAGCTGCTCGTTGGGCGGCACGCGGCCGGCGAAGCGCACGCGCATCGCGATGCTGTCGTCGTTGGCCAGCTCCGCCACGTTGCCCAGCTCCAGGCGGTCCGACAGGCCGGTGCGGTTGGCGTCGCTGGGCAGCGCCCACAGCGGGCCGATGCGCGGGAACAGCAGGAACAGCAGCAGCATCAGCGGCATGCCGACCAGCGCCGCGCGCCCGGCCAGGCGCGCGGCCTGTGCCAGAGGCGGCCGGCCGGCGGGCATGTGCGCCAGCGTGAGCGCGGTGAGCCAGCCCCATACCGAGACGAACATCGCCGCGGCGGTGAACAGCGACTGCGAGTACAGGAAGTGCGTGAGCACGAGGAAGAAGCCGAGGAAGAACACCACCAGGGCGTCGCGCCGGGCGCGCAGCTCCAGCGTCTTCAGCGCCATCAGCATCACCAGCAGCGTGACGCCGGCCTCCTTGCCCAGCAGCGTGCGGTCGCTCCACCACGTGATCGCGGCGGCCAGCGCCAACAGCCCGCCCACCGCGACGCGGCCCGGTAGCGGGCGCTGGCGCCACGCCAGGCCCGCGCGCCACGCCAGCACCCCCGCCACCAGCACCGACACGCCCACCGGCAGGTGGCCCACGTGCGGCAGGATCGTCCAGCCGATGAGGGCCACCATGAACAGCGTGTCGCGCGATTCGCGCGAGGGCACGCGGCCCAGGAAGCCGATAGGGGAGGGAGGCCGCGTGGTGCGCGTCGCGTCCATGGGATCAATCCCACTCCGCCAGCGCCTGCAGCGCCGCCTGGCGCTGATGCGGCCCGTGGTCGGGCGCCAGCTCCAGGCCGGGCAGCCGCAGGCCGTAGCGGTAGCCGGCGGTGTCGGCCACCAGCACCCAGGCGCACAGGCGTGCCAGGCGCTGTTCGTCGTCCGGCAGCGGCGCCTGCGACCAGGTGAGCCACAACGCGCGCTGCCGGCCGTGCTGGCTGTCGCGGCTCACCAGCTCGCCGGTGCGCGCGGCCTTCTTCCACACGATCTGGCGCAGGGTGTCGCCGCGACGGTAGGCGCGCACGCCGTCGAACTCGCCACCGCCCTCCGCGGGCATGGGCTGGTCGCTGCCCGAGGCGGCCGCGCTGTCGGGCCACGCCGGCGCGGGCCGCTCGGGCTGCGGATACACGACGATGGACCCGTCCGGCCGCCACAGCGTCCAGGCCTTGAACAGGCCGAACGGGAAGCGCGACTCGGCCCGCACCATCGGCAGCGGATGGACGCCGCGCACGGGCACGGGCCAGGCCAGGTGCAGCACGGTCTGGCCCTGCGCGCCGATCTCGTCGTAGGCCAGGGCGATGGGCCGCACGCCCACGTCCAGGCCGACACCGATGCCGTGGCGCATGGCGCCCGGGTTGGTGACGACGACCTCCAGCCGGCCCGATTCGCCCGCGAACACGGCCGCGGCGGGCTTGGCGTGCAACGTGAGGCCGCGCAGGCTGCCGTGCGTCATGTGCATCGACGCCACCGCGCTGCCCGCCAGCAGGAAGGTGAGCGCGAAGCCCAGGCTCAGCTGGTAGTTGAGCGAGGCCAGCAGCAGCACCATCACCGTGGCGCCGAAGGCCAGGCCAGCGCGCGTGGGCACGATGTAGATGTTGCGCTGCGTGAGCGTGGTGCGCTCGAGCGGGCCGGTGCGGGCGGCCCACCACTGCTGCCAGCGCTGGCGGGGACTGCGCATGGCGGGCGCGTCAGGGCAGGGGCACGGACTCGACCATCGCGCGCACCTGCTCGCGGCGGCCGCGGCCCGCGCCGGCCACCGGCACCAGGCGGTGCGCGATGGCCTGCGGCAGGATCGCCTGCAGGTCGTCGGGGCTGACGAAGTCGCGCCGCGCCAGCAGCGCACGCGCCCGCGCCAGGCGCAGCACCGCGATGCCCGCGCGGGGGCTCAGGCCCTCCTGGAACCAGTGGCCCGAGCGGGTGGCCGCGATCAGCGCCTGCAGGTAGTCGAGCAAGGGTTCCGAAGCGTGGACCTGGCGCACCTGCGCCATCGCGTCCACCAGCTCGTCGGGGGTCATCACGGGACGCAGCGCGGCCACGGCCTCGCGCCGGTCGGCGCCGGTGAGCAGCTCGCGCTCGGCGCGCGCGTCCGGGTAGCCCAGCGTGATGCACATCAGGAAGCGATCGAGCTGCGACTCGGGCAGCGCATAGGTGCCCAGCTGGTCGCCGGGGTTCTGCGTGGCGATCACGAAGAAGGGCCGGGGCAGCGCGCGCGTCTCGCCGTCCACCGTCACCTGCTGCTCCTCCATCGCCTCCAGCAGCGCGCTCTGCGTCTTCGGGCCGGCGCGATTGATCTCGTCGGCCAGCAGCACCTGCGCGAACACGGGGCCGGGATGGAACACGAAGGCCTCGCGCGAGCGCTCGTACACGCTGACGCCCACCAGGTCGCTGGGCATCAGGTCGGCCGTGAACTGCGTGCGCGAGAACTTGAGCCCGAGCGACGTGGCCAGCACGTGCGCGAGGGTGGTCTTGCCGACGCCGGGCACGTCCTCGATCAGCAGGTGGCCCCCGGCCAGCAGGCATGCCAGGCAGTCCTGCACCTGCTGCGGCTTGCCCACGATGATCGTGCTAATCTGGTCTTGCAGCCTCGTCAGGCGCTCGTGCAGCGATGGGGTCATGACACAACGATAGCCGAAAGCGGCCTGTATCCCGAGATGACCACCGCCTGGTTCAGCCACCCCGACTGCCGCCGCCACGACATGGGCGCCGGCCACCCCGAATGCCCGGCGCGCCTCGACGCGATCGAGGACCACCTGCTTGCCACCGGCCTGGACGTCGCGCTGGTCCGGCGCGAGGCGCCGCTGGCCGAGCACGTCGACCTGGCCCATGCCCACGCCTCCGGCTACCTGGCGGAGCTGGACGAGGTGCTGCGCGACGTGGAGGCCAGCGGCCGGCCGCGGGCGCTCGATCCCGACACCACGGCCGGCCCCGGCACGCGACAGGCGGCGCTGCGCGCGGCGGGCGCCGCCGTGGCGGCCACCGACCTGGTGCTGGATGGCGGGGCCGCCAATGCCTTCTGCGCCGTGCGCCCGCCCGGCCACCATGCCACGCGCGGCGAGGCGATGGGCTTCTGCTTCTACAACAACGTGGCCGTGGCCGCGCGCCACGCGCTCGACGTGCGCGGCCTGCAGCGCGTGGCCATCGTCGACTTCGACGTGCACCACGGCAACGGCACGGAAGACATCATCGCGGGCGACGACCGCGTGCTGATGGTCAGCATCTTCCAGGACCGTCTGTACCCGTTCAGCGGCAACGCGCCCCTGGCCGGCAACATGCTCAACGTGCCGCTGCCCGCCTACACCCGCGGCCCGCAGGTGCGCGAGGTGGTGCAGGACCAGTGGCTGCCGCGGCTGGAGGCGTTCCGCCCGGAGATGATCTTCATCAGCGCCGGCTTCGACGCCCACCGCGAGGACGACCTGGGCCAGCTGGGCCTGGTGGAGGCCGACTACGCGTGGATCACCCGCCAGCTGGTGGACGTGGCCGAACGGCACGCCCAGGGCCGCATCGTCAGCTGCCTGGAGGGCGGGTACGCCCTGGGCGCGCTGGCGCGCAGCGTGGCCGCGCACGTGCGCGTGCTGGCGGGCGTGTCGGGCGCGTGATGGATTCCTGGCTCTCCCCCGAGCTCGTGGCCCTGATCCGCGAGCTGGAGCAGCGCAATGCGCTCATCACGCTCGCCATGGTGCTGGCCGCCGTGCCGGTCGCGTGGGCGATCCCGCGGCTGATCCGCGGCCCCGTGCCGCGGCCCGGGTCCATCTGGTTCGGCGGCAGGATCTTCGACGGTGTGCTGTTCCCCGCCCTGTGGCTGCTGGGCGTGGTGCTGGCCCGCCAGGCGTGCCTGCGCTGGGCCTTGCCCACGGCGGTGTTCAAGCTGGCCATCCCGATGCTGGTGTCGCTGCTGGCGATCCGCTTCACGGTGCGGGTGGTGCGCGCGGCGTTCCCGCAATCGGGCGTGGTGCGCACGGTGGAGCGCACCGTGTCGTGGATCGCCTGGGGCGGGGTGGTGCTGTGGGTCACCGGCGTGCTGCCGTCGTTGCTGGACGCGCTGGACGACGTGAAGTGGAAGACCCACGGCGGCACGCTCTCGCTGCGCACCGTGCTGGAGGGCGCGCTGTCGGCCGCGGCGGTGCTGATGGTCACGCTGTGGATCTCCGCCGGCATCGAGGAGCGCATGCTGCGCGGCGCGGCGGGCCAGCGCCTGTCGTGGCGCAAGGCCGCGGCCAACGTGGTGCGTGCGGTACTCGTGTTCGTCGGCCTGCTGATGGCGCTGTCGGCCGTGGGCATCGACCTCACCGCGCTGTCCGTGCTGGGCGGCGCCCTCGGCGTGGGCCTGGGCTTCGGCCTGCAGAAGCTGGCGTCCAACTACGTCAGCGGCTTCGTCATCCTGGCCGAGGGCGCGCTGCGCATCGGCGACACGGTCAAGGTGGACGGCTTCGAGGGCCGCATCACCGACATCGCCACGCGCTACACGGTCCTGCGCGCGCTGAACGGCCGCGAGTCGATCGTGCCCAACGAGCTGCTGATCACGCAGCGCGTGGAAAGCGCCACGCTGGCCGACACGCGGGTGCTGCTCAGCACGGTCGTGCAGGTGGCCTACGGCACCGACATCGAGGCGCTGATCCCGCGCATGGTGGACGAGATCGCGTTCGTGCCGCGCGTGCTGAAGGATCCGGCGCCGGCGGTCCACCTGAGCCAGTTCGCCACCGACGGCCTCGAGCTGACGTCGTCGTTCTGGATCGCGGATCCGGAGAACGGCGTCGGCGGCGTGAAGTCAGATGTCAACCGGGCGTTGCTGGCGCTGTTCGGGCGGATGGGGGTGGACATCCCCTTCGCGCAGCGGGTGGTGCGGATCGTGCGTGATGGTGACAGCGAAACGCGGGGTCAGGTCTGAGACCTGACCCCTCCCCGGAGGTCAGGCCGTCGCGACGGGGATCTTGCCGATGCGGGCCTGCCACTCCTTCGGCCCCGTGATGTGCGCCGACGTGCCGCCGGCGTCCACGGCCACCGTCACCGGCATGTCCACCACGTCGAACTCGTAGATGGCCTCCATGCCCAGGTCGGCGAAGCCCACCACCTTGGCGGCCTTGATGGCCTTGGACACCAGGTAGGCGGCGCCGCCCACGGCCATCAGGTAGGCCGAGCCGTGCTGGCGGATGGCCTCGATGGCCACCGGGCCGCGCTCGGCCTTGCCGATCATCGCGATGAGGCCCGTCTTGGCCAGCATCATGTCGGTGAACTTGTCCATGCGCGTGGCCGTGGTGGGGCCGGCAGGGCCCATCACCTCGTCGCGCACCGGGTCCACCGGGCCCACGTAGTAGATGACGCGGTTGGTGAAGTCGACCGGCAGCGGCTCGCCCTTGGCCAGCATGTCCTGGATGCGCTTGTGCGCCGCGTCGCGGCCGGTGAGCATGCGGCCGTTCAGCAGCAGCGTCTCGCCGTGCTTCCAGGAGGCCACCTCGGCCTTGGTCAGCTTGTCCAGGTCGACGCGGCGGCTCTTGTTGTAGTCGGGCGCCCAGTGCACGTCGGGCCACAGGTCCAGGCTGGGGGCCTCGAGGAAGGCCGGGCCCGAGCCGTCCAGCACGAAGTGCGCGTGGCGCGTGGCGGCGCAGTTGGGGATCATCGCCACGGGCTTGGACGCGGCATGCGTGGGGAAGGTCTTGATCTTGATGTCGAGGACGGTGGTGAGGCCGCCCAGGCCCTGCGCGCCGATGCCCAGCGCGTTGACCTTCTCGTACAGCTCGATGCGCAGCTCCTCCAGCTTGTCCTGCGGGCCGCGCTGCAGCAGCTCGTGCATGTCGATGTCCTCCATCAGGGACTCCTTGGCCAGCAGCATCGCCTTCTCGGCCGTGCCGCCCACGCCGATGCCCAGCATGCCCGGCGGGCACCAGCCGGCGCCCATCGTGGGCACGGTCTTCAGCACCCAGTCGACCAGGCTGTCGCTGGGATTCATCATCACGAACTTGGACTTGTTCTCAGAGCCGCCGCCCTTGGCCGCGACCGTCACGTCCACCGTGCCGCCGGGCACCAGCTCCACGTGCACCACGGCCGGCGTGTTGTCCTTGGTGTTGCGGCGGGCGAAGACGGGATCGTCCAGCACCGAGGCGCGCAGCACGTTGTCCGGGTCCAGGTAGCCGCGGCGCACGCCCTCGTTGACGGCGTCGGCCACCGAGCCGGAGCCGAAGCCCTCGAAGCGCACGTCCATGCCCACCTTGAGGAACACGTTGACGATGCCCGTGTCCTGGCAGATCGGGCGCTTGCCTTCCGCGCTCATGCGCGAGTTGGTGAGGATCTGCGCGATCGCGTCCTTGGCGGCGGGGCTTTCCTCGCGCTCGTAGGCGCGCGCAAGGTGCGCGATGTAGTCGGCCGGGTGGTAGTAGCTGATGAACTGCAGGGCGGCGGCGACGGAGTCGACCAGGTCGCGGTACTGGATCGTCGTGGGCATGGCGGCGGCGGGTGCGTTGGCGAATGGGAGGGGGAAACCCGGATTATCGACGCGCGCGGCCGGCGGTCGGCGCCGCCCTCGGAAGTAAGGGGGTCGTAAGAGCGTCCTCCTACCGTAGGGGCAACAACGCAGAATCCCCGCAGATCCCAGGAGACGCCCCATGACGCAGACATCCGAACTCGCCTCGCACGTCTATCCCCCGCCGGCCGACGTGGCCGCGCACGCGTGGGTCTCGGGCATGCCGGCCTACGAGAAGCTGGTGGCCGAGGCCCGCGCCGACCACGCGGGCTACTGGGCGCGCCTGGCGCGGGAGCTGGTGTCGTGGAAGACGCCGTTCACCCAGGTGCTGGACGAGAGCGAGGCGCCGTTCTTCAAGTGGTTCGCGGACGGCACCCTGAACGTCTCTTACAACTGCCTCGACAGGCAGGTGGAGCGGGGCCTGGGCGACAAGACGGCGCTGATCTTCGAGGCCGACGACGGCGCGGTCAGCCAGGTGAGCTACCGCCAGCTGCTGTCGCTCGTGGAGCGGATGGCCAACGTGCTGAAGGCCCGCGGCGTGAAGAAGGGCGACCGCGTCGTCATCTACATGTCGATGTCGATCGAGGGCATCGCGGCGATGCAGGCCTGCGCGCGCATCGGCGCCACGCACTCCGTCGTGTTCGGAGGCTTCTCGGCGCAGAGCCTGCGCGACCGCATCCAGGACGCGGGCGCCGTGATGGTCATCACCGCGGACGAGCAGCTGCGCGGTGGCAAGCAGCTGCCGCTCAAGGCCATCGTCGACGAGGCCTTCTCCCTGGGCGGCTGCGACACGGTGCGCGACGTCCTCGTGTACCGCCGCACCGGCGGCACGGTCGCCTGGCACGCCTCGCGGGACCGCTGGCTGCACGAGGAGCTGGACCGGGCGGCGGACCACTGCGAGCCGGAATGGGTGGGTGCCGAGCACCCGCTGTTCCTGCTGTACACGTCCGGCTCCACCGGCAAGCCCAAGGGCGTGCAGCATTCCACCGGCGGCTACCTGCTGCACGCGGCCCTCACCACGAAGTGGACGTTCGACCTGAAGCCCGACGACGTCTTCTGGTGCACGGCCGACATCGGCTGGGTCACCGGCCACACCTACATCGCCTACGGCCCGCTGGCGCTGGGCGGCACCGAGGTGGTGTTCGAGGGCGTGCCCACCTACCCGGACGCCGGCCGCTTCTGGAAGATGATCCAGGACCATCGCGTCACCGTGTTCTACACGGCGCCCACGGCCATCCGCTCGCTGATCAAGGCGGCCGAGGGCAACGCGGCCGTGCACCCCGACCGCTACGACCTGTCCAGCCTGCGCATCCTGGGCTCGGTGGGCGAGCCCATCAACCCGGCCGCCTGGGAGTGGTACCGCGAGCACGTGGGCGGCGGGCGCTGCCCCATCGTCGACACGTTCTGGCAGACCGAGACCGGCGGCCACATGATCACGCCCCTGCCCGGCGCCACGCCGCTGGTGCCGGGGTCCTGCACGCTGCCCTTCCCGGGCATCGAGGCCGCCATCGTGGACGAGACGGGCGAGGACGTGCCCAACGGCCAGGCCGGCATCCTGGTGGTGAAGAAGCCCTGGCCGTCGATGATCCGCACCATCTACGGCGACGCGGATCGCTTCCGGAAGAGCTACTACCCGCCCGAGCTGCGCGGCTACTACCTGGCCGGCGACGGCGCCATCCGCGACGCCAAGACCGGCTACTTCACGATCACGGGCCGCATCGACGACGTGCTGAACGTCTCGGGCCACCGCATGGGGACGATGGAGATCGAGTCGGCGCTGGTGTCGTGCACCGACCTGGTGGCCGAGGCCGCGGTGGTGGGCCGCCCGGACGACACCACGGGCGAGGCCATCGTGGCGTTCGTGGTGCTCAAGCGCGCGCGCCCGACGGGCGACGAGGCGAAGCAGATCGCCAGGCAGCTGCGGGACTGGGTGGGCAAGGAGATCGGGCCGATCGCCAAGCCCAAGGACATCCGCTTCGGCGACAACCTGCCCAAGACGCGCTCGGGCAAGATCATGCGGCGCCTGCTGCGCTCGGTGGCCAAGGGCGAGAAGGTCACCCAGGACACCAGCACGCTGGAGAACCCTGCCATCCTGGACCAGCTGTCGGAAAACAACTGAGGGCGTGGGGTCAGGTCTCCGGCCTGACTCGTGATGGGCACGCCAGGTCAGGTCTGCGACCTGACCTTCGCCCGCCGCCTTCGCGTCACTTCTTCAGCGACAACACCCACGTGGCCAACTGCTTGGCCTCGTCCGGCGTCACCTGGTTCGGGGGCATCGGCACGGGGCCCCACACGCCCGAGCCACCCTTCTGGATCTTGTCGGCCAGCTTGGCGGCGGCGTCCTTCTGGCCGGCGTACTTGGCCGCCACGTCCTTGTAGGCCGGGCCGACGATCTTGGCGTCGACGCTGTGGCAGGCCAGGCAGTTCTTGCTCTTGGCGAGCGCCATCGCGTCGGGGGCGGCGGCGGAGGCGGCGATGGCCGTGGAGGCCAGGGCCAGCGTGGCGAAGGAGCGGAGGAGGATGACGGACTTCATGGTTTCCTTTCGGCGCAGGGGCCGGGATGGCGGGATGGCTGCGTTACATTGGCGCGTCGAACGATCATTCATTCTAGGACCCGCCCGGGAGCGCATTGTCATGTGGTTCGTTGTCATCGGCGTGATCGTCATCATCTGCCACGCCATGGGCTGGGGCCCGATGGCGAACTGGACCTGGGACCTGGGCGGCGACCTGTGGAAGTTCTGCGTGCCGTTCGTGCTCGCCCTGGTGTGGTGGTTCTGGTCGGACGCCAGCGGCCTCACGAAGCGCCGCGCCATGCAGCGCGACGCCGACCGCAAGGCGGACCGGCGCGATCGCAACATCGACGCGATGGGGCTGGGGCACCTGCACAAGAAGCGCAAGGACCGGTGATCCCGCCGGTGTTGCCGGCCTACAGGTCCAGCACCGCCCCCGAACTGGCACTGGACGCGTTCTTCGCGAACTTGCCCAGCACCCCCCGCGTGTAGCGCGGCGGCGGCGGCGTCCAGGCCGCGCGGCGACGCGCCAGCTCGTCGTCCGGCACGTTGAGCTGCAACAGCAGGGCCTTGGCGTCGATGGTGATCGAATCACCCTCCTGCACCAGCGCGATGGCGCCGCCCTCGTAGGCCTCGGGCGCCACGTGGCCCACCACCATGCCCCAGGTGCCGCCGGAGAAGCGCCCGTCGGTGACCAGCCCCACCGATTCGCCCAGGCCCTGGCCGATCAGCGCGCCCGTGGGCGCCAGCATCTCGGGCATGCCCGGGCCGCCCTTCGGGCCCAGGTAGCGCAGCACCATCACGTCGCCGGCGCGGATCTGCTTGGCCATGATGGCCGCCAGCGCCGACTGCTCGTCGTCGAACACCCGCGCGGGGCCGGTGATCTGCGGGTTCTTCAGCCCGGTGATCTTGGCGACGCTGCCTTCCGGGCTCAGGTTGCCGCGCAGGATGGCCAGGTGGCCCGCCGGGTAGACCGCGTTCGCCACCGTGCGGATCACCTGCTGGTCCGCGCGCGGCACGGACGGCACGTCGGCCAGCGTCTCGGCCACGGTGCGGCCCGTGATGGTGAGGCAGTCGCCATGCAGCAGGCCGGCGTCCAGCAGCAGCTTCATCACCTGCGGGATGCCGCCGGCGCGGTGCAGGTCGATGGCGAGGAACCGGCCCGACGG
>OUNM010081857.1_pt1 | contig 16037 bp, 18 predicted proteins | sample 1769961 | NCBI WGS metagenome assembly OUNM01 (sample SAMEA3914820, study PRJEB12502) | metagenome | biome: forest; material: soil | place: USA | collected 2012-03-12 | depth 0.3 m | reverse complement strand
TAAGGTACTTTATGTTTCACAGCTGAGCGGTGACACCCTTACTTGACGGAACTACTTGGATCGGCAACCTGAACCAAGCAGTAACCAGTGACTGACTGCCCAGAGAGACTGCTCAGTGAACGATGTCTCCTGCTGAAACCAACAGAGCGCTGATCAAGGTGAAACAAACAACCGTAAAGATTGGCAGAACAGCTGGAATGGGGTGGTGGCTGTTGATGTCTTTGTTTGAAGGGGGTTGACTGGCGGTCCTGGAAAAGATGTACAAAGGGCCACACCTGAAGCGCCTCCGTAGCCGGGCCATTTCCAAATCGCCGCACAACTAATTCTCTTTGTTCGGAAAGTCGCCCAATCAGCCATGGCTTTGAGCCGTGTTTCCGAGCCTTGTTTCCGATTACCTCTTTGTCCCAACAGCAAAGACCATGCAGGCGGTCGTCGGTCGGGGAGTGCATGGGAGCAAGCGACGTGGTAACTGGTAAAGCTGTCTCTTCAATTGCTGAGCAGGAGGCAGGCAACAAATTGCAAGAGTCCATGTCGCTTCTACCACCCGTACTAGATCGAGTTGCAGATGTTTCAAAAGCGACTTGTCAAGCACTCAAGCCTTGCTTGCCACCCCCCGCCCCCCTCAAGCCTCGTCCAGCCGCCAGCCTTGAAGACCACCTCAACGGCAGCAACACACGACGAACAGCTAAAGTGCCGGCACAAGAAGCAGGCCCCTCTTTTCTCTCTGCGGCGGAGAAAAAGTATGGCACGGCGACCAATTTACAAAGGGCGTCGGGCTGCGCATCTGAGCTTCAGTTTGACACCTGAGCCATGAGATTCAGGTAAGCGTGAAGGCACGGGCGGCTGAGACACCGCCGCACTAATAACATCGGAGTAATCATCTCGCGTTTCATCCCCGCTAAAAAGAGGGGTGTGTGCCCACAGGTTGACGAGCAACCAAAGCCAAGAAAGGAGGGCAAGAGAAATGATAGCTCATTTCACCTTTTGCGCAGGCGGGCCCAGGAAATGGAGTGATCCAGTTGGAGAGTACATATTAGGTAGGTACTTAGCCAAGTAAGGTACCTACCTCTTCGACATGGAGTTTGCCGCATTGAGACGGTGTTTCGGTTCTAGAACCTCGTCTGGTTTATTTTCGTGCAATCTCGCTTGCAAGTTGTCGAGAAAGTCTGGTATTCTATTGTCCTTCTTGGTTTGTTTATTGCCTGCTGTGCAGGTTTACTCAAATCATGGCATCCGCCGCTGGACTCTTTGACCGGGATGGATTTCTCAACAACCTGCTCAGCGATCTGGCACCGCTGGTGACCCTGTTTGGCGAGCAGGTGACGAGGCAGTTTCTAAGCTTGAGTCTCGGCTGGGCTGATCATATTTTGCTTGCTACAAATCCTCTCGGCATCATCACCATTGTCGTCAGTGCGATTCGAATCAGCGGGCCAGGATGGCTCAAGGCTGTGATTGGAAGGTACGTGCTAATTATCGGCTCTACGCCCGATAAAGCAAGCCTCGCTCGGTAGCTGATGGACTTTCTGTGTGATATAGGGCTCGAGAAGACCGCGCGTCTGTGGAGAAAGAACTGCTGTCGTCGACATCTGATGAAGTCTGCGAGCTGTGGAACGGGAAAAGCATTGTGCGCACCAAGGGACACCTCCTGGGGCATGACATGACAACGCTACTCTGGAGGATAAGTCAGGGCGTCATGGACGCCGAAATCCATTACAAGCTCCTCGAGGATACAGTCGACGAAACACAGCCAAGCATCCGCCACATGCTCGACACGACACCAAGCCTGACGCTCAATCTTCGGGAGGCCAAATTCCTGAGGCGTGAAGCTTGGCTCCTCGCCCTGGTTGGAGTCGCACTCCAGATTGCTGTTCTCGCCGTGGCCGGCACAATCGTCTACTTGGGGGACGTGGTGTTGTCCATAAGCCCTGGCGATGAAAGGAGGCAGCAGGCTGTTGCGTATGGTTTCATATGCTATTTGGTTGGCACCATCACGTTGTTCATCGGGGTCCTGGGATGCGGGTATTCCATCGACGCAGCCACGGTCGAGCACACGCTGCGGCGTGTAATTGACATCACCGAAGAGGACCTCCAAATCAACACAGAGACCGTCCCAGTCCGGCTGCAACTGGCTTGCACGGTTGGCGACCAACATTTTCGACCGTTTGCCATCTTCAACCCCCCAGGCAACCAGGACATCCGTTTCTCAACATGGAAGCCGGACGGCAAAAATCACGAGTAGGTCTCGAAACATGACTACCTTGCCTGCCCCTCTACTCTCCTTTCCCGACTTGCCATCGCCATCCCAGATTCTATCAAGCTACCGGTGCTGACGTTTGGTGCTTATAGAAAGTTGGTGTGCGCCTCCACTCTGTTGACAGTCCTCGGATACATCCTCCAGTTTGTGGGGCTACGCGCGGTGGAATGGCCCATCCTTGTCAGCCATCTCTGCCTGGCCTTGGTCCAGGTTGTACTTCGAGCGGTAGCTCGGAGGGGCCTGGCGCTGGACCCTCCGGCTGTCGAGCTCCAGGACACGCAAGAATTGGCCTCGTTCTGCCTGGCCGTCGCAAAACCGACAGCAGGTGCTGACGGTCGCTCCGCCAGTTTCGTTTCGTACATCGGAAAATTACGAACGTGGTCCCCGAAAGTGGACAGTCGATGGGAACTTGCCACGGGCGAGTTGTCAGGGCTGGAGTGCACGCCTCCGAGTCATCAAGGACGCAGTGTCATCACTTCTTTCCCCACCATTGAGATGTTAGCACCGAAAAGCAGAACCCGAAGTTTGATCAAAAGGAGGCCTGGGGGTGCGCAGCATGGGCAGGAACCTCGTCTTGCTCGAGAGCTGACGGAAGTCAAACTGTTCATGCAAATCGCGCACCAGCACCCGCACTTGGTCCCGCCCGAGGTGACAGTACTAGGGGAGCGACTGGAAAATGCTGTGAAAGGCGTTATCGACTGGTTGAGATCCCTAGGGAGCGATGGTATGGGGTGGAAGGACGGAGCGATCTTTGACTTGTTGGATCCTTCCGCGGCGGCGAACGTGCCCGTGACATGGGAGGTCTCGTTCATGCGTCGCTACGGTCGGTCGAGCAGTTTTTGCGCACCACAGGAGCTTTCCCTTGTTGGGTTCCCCGTTGGCAGTGTCGACTTCTCCTCTCTGAACGCCACTTTGTGTTTCTGGCTGCATACCCTGGCCGCCCGCTACGGTTCGATAGGCGGACGGTTCAACCAGGAGGGCTTCTATGGGGAGCAAAAGTTTTGCCGCGTCATGGGCATGAAACGATCTCACAACCGATGTGGGCAGATGCTGCAAGACTGGACGGGACGGAGGATGTACGTGAAGGAAGTAAAACCCGCCCAAAACAAGCTGGAGACGGGCGCGGTGCGCCGCAGAGACTTACCGCTCAGCAGGTCAATCTCTTTTGGGATGCACTTGGCCCATTCGATAAGGTGAGTGTCCCCATTGTCCCTGACAAGCAACCCAACCCCCTGCCCCCGACTTGGTCCGCCAAACTGACAGCGAGCCGTAAGCGATACAACCACTCCCAGCCCCGACGGTGTCTCTGCGTCTCTGGACAGCGAGCAGATGCGCCAGGTCTATGTCACAACAACGTCCGAGACCTCCATCGTCGACCAATGTGCTCAGGAGCTCTACTCTCTATTCGTCTTCGCCATCGCTGCCGAGATCTCCCATGTTGGCGGCGAAACAAGGTCGCTCTCCGCATCAAATGGGGGACGTAGGCTCCGGGATAATACAGTTCTCACGGCTCTGGCCGACGAAGCTGTATAGGCGAACCTGGCGCCTAACCTTGACGAAGCCCTCACGCTTGTGGTTCCGGCCTTCGCGCACTACAACCTGTTACCAGAGCCAGAGCCAGAGCCAGAGCCAGAGCCAGAACCAAACTAGACGGGGAAAAGACAAGACACTGGGATTGGACACAAAGGACGACAAGTGCAGAGTGCGGAATTAATGTAGGATATGATATCGGACCACCGGGTGATGTCTAGTAATAGAATCTCTCGTCGACGACTTGTGCCCCGAAACAAGAGAGCCAGGAATGACCCGCCCTTTCATCTTGGAGAAAATCGAGATTGAAAACCGACCATCCGCGCGGAGGAGCGTCAAGTGGGATACCTACTACCTACCGAGGTACCTATCTTGTAGTGAGATCCCGCGGGATCACGAGTTGCATGTGTTGATCCGGGAGGGTCAAGCTGAAGGCATCAAGCCAAACCTTTAAAACTTGCGTACCTGCACGCAAGCCAATAGTGGTCGTGGGTTCGGACGATCGGGGCCCAGCTGTGCCGTAAAGGGGCCAGCCAGCCTTTGAGGCGCGGTTTCAGGGACCGAACGGCGATGGCCCTGTGATAGGAAGTCGTGTTCATTGGAATCTGACTTACCCGTTTGGACGATCCTCCGCCCCGCAACCCCCACACCGTTGAGGCCTTGGGTGAGGGACAGGGTCAGTCTTGAGACGAACGCAACCCCTGAAGCCAGCCCCGGAAGCCAGCCCCGAATAGGAAATTCTGATAGAGTCATCACCGCCAGGTGCTGAGCGTATTTCAATGGCCAGGACGATCAGAGCAATGGCCGTGCGGCAGACCAAATCTGAGAGTGATTACACATCATATCTCGGACCCCACGTCACTGTATTACTATTGTTGCGCTCTTCAATTTCGAAGTAACTCGGCAAATTGCGAAACATGTCTTGCAACGTCCAAGGTCTACGGAGTAGCTGGCCCAGTATCGTTCTATGACTTACGAGATGGGTCCTGGCGATCAAGAAAGCGTGCGCTTACAGCAATTATAAATAACTCGGGAGTATCCTCGCTCACGAAAGCAAAGTCCACCAAGACTTACCAATCCAGACCAGACCCCAACAAGCACCTTCGATCCCGGCTTCATCGACACTAGCAGCTGGTCTGCTCAACTTTACACCCGAATTCGCAAGATTATCTGCTACTCCCTTCCTCAGCATGTCTTGCCTTTGGCGTCCCCATCTCCTGCTGGTCGCACTCCTGTCGTTGACACCAGGGGTGATTTGCGATGCCTCGTACAAACTTGCCCAGCGACAGATGAACCAGACGGCGACCGTGGGAAAAGCCGTCTACCTCATCAACAACGAACAGACCAACGCAGTCGTTGCGCTGCGGGTTGGCCCCGACGGCAAGCTCTCTCCCGGCACCGTGACTCCGACGGGCGGGGCCGGGTCTGTGGCACTGAATAGCAAAGGCGAACCCGCCATTACCGACGCCTTGGTGAGCCAGTCGGCTTTGACTGTTGCCGGAAATGTAGGTGCCAAGCCGAACGCCGTCTTGCCCGGTCTGTCCTATCAACGGTGTTGCTCACTTTATGGTGTATCTAGTGCATCTTCGCCGTCAACGCCGGCTCCAATACACTGACCATGTTGTCCATCTCTCCGTCCGACCCAACTCAGCTCAGCGTCGTGGGCGAGCCGGTCGCCATCCCCGGCGAGTTTGTCAACACTGTCGCCGCCTCGCCCAAGAACAAAATCGTGTGCGTCGGGACGTCGGGTGCGGTCGCCGGCATCGCGTGCAGCAGCTTCTCGGCCCGGGGCTTGGGTCCCATGGACGGCCTGCGGCCGTTTGACCTAGGCCAGACGACGCCGCCCGTCGGGCCGACCAACACGGTGTCGCAGGTGTTTTTCTCGGCGGACCAGTCCATGCTGTTCGCCACGGTCAAGGGCGACCCGCCGACTAACAAGACGGGCTTCTTCGCTGCGTTCCCTGTCGAGCGCCCCTGCGGCGTGCGGAGAAGACACCGGATGAGGGGGGTGTCCGTCTCCAGCGTCGAGGAGCGGTCCACGCCGGAGGGGACGGCCGTACTGTTTGGGTCGCAGGCCATCCCGGGCACGTCGAATGTTTTTGCGACGGACGCGTCGTTTGGGGCGGCCATCCTGGCGGTGGATCCGGCCACGGGTGCGGCTACCACCCTGGCCAAGGGCACCATCGACGGCCAGAAGGCCACTTGCTGGGCGACCATCTCGCCCAGGACCGGCACGGCCTTCGTGACGGACGTCGCCATGAACCGGCTGGTGGAGATGAGCCTGAGCAACGCCAGCGTCGTGTCGGTGGTGGACCTGTCGGCGACGGGGGATCCGGGCCTGATCGACCTGCGGGCGGCGGGGAATTTCATCTATGCGCTGGCACCTGGAAATGGGACTACGGATGCGGCGGTGACGGTAGTTGACGTCTCGGGGGGGTCGGGTTCGGGGGCCATGGCGCAACATTTTAGCTTGAAAGGCCTGGCTGGCAGGACGGCGATGGGTATGGCGGTGTTGGTCTGATTGGGCTTGGGCGCGAGTCGGTTGGGGACGATCCTTCTGTTGTGATTGTGCTCAATGTAAGTACCTAGGTACTGTAGCATCTGAGGCAAAGGCGTGTCCTTGCTTCCATTTTAGGTGTCCAGGCAGGATCAAAGAACAAAACAACCTTGAAACCCCTCGTCGGGTGCCGTCACAGAGAGCGATTCCATGGCCTTCTTCTTCCCTGTCGGGCTATCTAACCCGAGGCCGTCGCCGTGATGCGCTTCTCACGATCCGGGTTCCTGGGGACAAGACACGGCAGTCGAAGGATCGGGCCGCTCGTCGGGGTTCTCGGCCCGGAGCGAGCGAGGTTTGTGAATGGAAGTGTGGGATTGCGTGAGACAGCGGACCGAGCCCGCTGCTGTTGGGTGTGCTCGAGACATCCATCCACCTCCCTAAACCTCTTCCAGCCAAGCGCACCCCGCCTGACGGGCAGGATCCTCGCCGTCTCGAATCTCTCGATCGCCTTCCCCGCAATTTCCCGGGTCCACCAATCTGGGTCCATCCACCAACCTGGGTCCATCCACCAACCTGGATCCAACTTGGCCCCATCTGACCCGTGACGTCCTCCAAGAAAAGGCAGCAAAGAAACAGCCCATCCCACGGCGGATGCCACCTTGAGTCCGAGGTCAGCCATGGCCGACCCCCAAGGATTCCATCGCTGTCCCGTGTGCTTCAAGACGTACAAGCGCCGCGAGCACCTCCAGAGACACCGCAGCTCGCACACGGCCGAGCGACCGCACCGCTGCGCCGTGTGTGGTGCCGCCTTCCAGCGCTCCGACGTGCTGAAACGCCACGTCCAGACCTGCGATGGCGCCTCGGCTTCGTCGTCGAGCCGTCGCCGTGCCTGCGACCGCTGTGTCCGCCAGAAGAAGGCTTGCAACGCGGCCCAGCCGTGCCTCAACTGCGAGAAGCGGTCCGTCGAGTGCCAGTACTCCAACCCGCCAGCGTCGCCGGCAGACGCGCCGCAACCCGCCCCCGCCAGCGTGGACTCGAGCAACTCAAGCCTCGACGACCTCCAGCCGGCGCCGGGTCACCTGGGCCCGGACCCCGACCATCTCGGCTTCGACCATGTTCCGTTCGAGGATCTCGACACGCTGATCCAGGAGGCCGTGTCGCAGTTTCCGCTTCTCGAAGGCCAGGCCCTCCACGATGGATGGTTTGATGCCGACTTTCCACATCCGAACGTGCCCGCCCCTCTTGGCATCGAGTCCTTCCACCAGGAGCTCAGGCAGAAGTCCCCCGCGTCGCGCTACCGGGGCTATTCGTTTCACTTCCTGTATGTCTTCACGATCCGGACTGGTTTAGTCTCGTCGTTTGAATGTGCGACTCTCCTCCAACGCCAGCAGATTGTTGCGGCCTTTCACCGGTCGTATCACGAGCAGCAGCCCCCCGACTTTCTCTGGGCTGTCCCGCCGCTGCCCGCATTGCCCGAGGACGCTCGGCCGCGTGATCCTGGGCTTCTCCCCGGCGTTGGCTTGGCGGCCCCGGGTCTCTCGCCGTGGTCGTCGTGGCTGCAGAACCCTATAGTCATCAAGCTGCAGCAGGTAGTGCTGCTAGTCAAGGATGTCGTCGTCTTCAGGCCGAATAACAGCACCATAACTTTGACTTGGTCATCAGCCCTCGAACAAAAGTGTCTTCACTTCTTCTCGCCCCCGAGGTTTTCCAAGTTCATCGAGCTGTACTGGTCGGTTTGGCATCCCAATGTCAACATCCTCCATCGGCCCACCTTTGATCCGACGACTGCCAAATCGATTCTGCTGGCTGGCATGGCTTTGATTGGTAGGCTAGGACCCCGACTCTCTCTCTCGACCGCGTCATGTCGCGCACCATTCTGACGGTGCCAGGTGCCTGTGTATCCCCGGATCCCGTCGACAACGAAGACGCGAGGATGTGGTTCAACTGTGTCGAAGAGATGGTTTTTGCCGACGACGACTTCTGCAAGGACATCGACCCGCCCCCTGTGACCGACATTTCAGTTCCCGTCAACACGGCAGCCAACCAGCGGAGACTGCAGGCACTCCAAGCGGCCTACCTCGTCTGCCTGTATCAAAACTGGGAAGGCACCGATGCCAGCAAGCGGCGTATCCGCCGCCATCGATTCAGCACTGTGGTATCCGTAAGCGAAGCTCGCTCCCCATGAAGCCCGTGAGCCTCCACTCACTAGCGTCTAGACCGCGCGAGACATTGGCATCGACACCGCAAGACACCTGGGCTACAGCGCACAGCCCAAGCATGAGTTCGACTGGTATGAGTTCGTTGCGAGGGAGGGACTGATCCGGTTCGTCTTCGCGACCCAAAACCCCGAAGTGGCCGCTGACCGATGTAAAGGACCTACCTTTGGATCTTTCTGCTAGACACCGCTTTTGTCATCTTCAACAACCTTCCTCATCGAATGGTCATCAAGGAGATGAAGATGCACATGGCCAGCCCCGAAGCCTGCTTCCAAGCAGCCACGGCCGAGGAATGCATCGACCAGATCCACCGCTGGATGCCGCCGACCAGCCCATTTTGTCACCTACTCCTCCGGGAAGCCATCGAAAACCTCTGCCTCGACACCCTGACGCCCGAATCACAGCAGCAATTCTCTGACCTCGGGCCAGTAAATCTGTTTGCAATGGTGTCCGGTAAGCTGGCCATGGTCCAGATGTTGTGTGGTGGATATGCTGACAAGAGTGTTGCCCCAGCTATTCACTACATGATCTTCCAGCATCAGAACCTGTTTGCGGTCGAAGGCCAGCTTGTCCCCATCCGAAACGGGTTGCGGAACTGGATCGGCATCTGGGAGAAATACGCGGCCTTTCCGACCTCGCTGTCGCCGCATGGAGGACTCCAAGAGGAGTGTCCGGCACCCGAGCTGATGTGGAAGCGCATCGGTTTTGTCCGCTTCTTACCCGAATATTGGCTCCTGGGGAGTCTCCTCACGGACCGGCTGTCTGCGACGACGGCGGCGACACAAGACCAAGCCTGCGCCCACGACCAACCCCCGGGTCTCCTTCAATCTTCGTCCACCGCGCAGGGCAAACCTCGGTCCGCCGAGCCTATCCTTGAAAAGTACGACCAAACCAGCATGCGTCAGGTCAACGACCTGATTAGTGACTTCCAGAAGTTCAACATCGGATAATCGCAGCCAGGGGAACCGTGGCGGTCGGACAAGACCGGACAGCGTCAATTCAAATCGCTCCACCGGGCCGGCATTCGTGACTCCTGACCGGAGTGCGGATCCATGGACGTCGGGTGAAGCGGACTCAAATCTCCACAGCTTCGGTCGGGTGCGCGGCAGAGCTTGAAACAGAGCGTTCCGATGTATTAGCGCCTTTTCGGTCGAGGACTCCAGATCTCTCTCCCACATCCACCCGCAACTCCGCGCTCGGCTTTGTCCCCAGGCCAGCCATCCCACCTCCGCGTCCGCGCTAAGCTCGGCGTCAACACGGGCATCATTGCGCCTCCCACATGGGCCCGCCACCGTCCAACGCCCTGCACGGATGTAGCAACACGAGATGTGCAGGTTGGAGGGCGTCGTTCATTAGGGGCGTGGCTACCGGTGTCAAGAAAAATACTTGAAGACCAAACTCCCAACTGCGTTTCTGCTCGTCCAAACTTGGCAGACGACAAAGGCAGGCCCATGCTCTGTCAACCACACCACCCATTCCACGCCCAAGCTGTCCTTGTTGTTGTTTGACACAATGGCCTTGCTTTTGAACGTGTTTCCTGTTGTTATGGTCGTCGCAATTGTCATTAGACTGTTGCTGTCGGGTAGGCGACCCAAGAACCTCCCTCCTGGGCCCCCTACACTTCCCATCATTGGAAATCTCCATCTGGTACGTACCCATACCCCTTGTAACGAGTAAACGGCTCCCCTAAAGCTCGCCAGATGCCCAAACGAGATGCTCATCTCCAGTTCGAGAAATGGGCGCGCGAGTATGGTCCCGTCTACAGCTTGATCCTCGGAACCAAAACCATGGTTGTGCTCTCGAGTGACAAGGCTGTCAAGGACCTGCTGGACAAAAAGAGCAACATGTACTCGCACCGGCAGGAGATGTACATCGGCCAGAAGCTGTGCAGCGGCGACCTCCGTATCCTCATGATGGGCTACGATGCAAGGTGGCGCATGTGCCGCAAGCTGGTGCACTCTCTGCTGAACATTTCGGCCGCCAAATCCTACGTCCCGTACCAGATGCTCGAGAACAAGCAGATGCTGTACGAGATGATCACGCAACCGGAACGCTGCATGTACAACATTCGGCGGTACACTAATTCGCTGACGACCACCATGGTGTTTGGGTGGCGGTCGTCGACGTACGAGGACGAGAAGATGATGCAGTTGTTTGACGGCTTCTCCAAGTTTGCCGAGCTCAACCAGACTGGCTTGGCCGCTCTGGTCGATTTCTTTCCCTGGCTCCGTTTCTTGCCAGACGCTTTGCTGCCGGTTCGCGCAACGGCAAAGGAGCTGCACAGGAAGGAGAAAGCGCTGTATCTCGGACACTGGCTCAAGGCCAAGGAAGAGACGAGGGCCGGCACCATCATGCGCTGCTTTAGCGAGGATCTCGTTGCCTCCCAAAAGACCGAGGGCTTCTCGGACGACCAGGCGTGCTACATCACAGGCACTCTCCTCGAGGCCGGCTCCGACACGACTTCCAGCACTCTGTACGCCTTTGTTCAGGCCATGGTTCTCTACTCCGAGGTCCAAAAGAAGGCCCAGCAGGAGATCGACCGCGTTGTCGGCCTCAACCGCATGCCTACAATGGACGACGAGCGCGACCTGCAGTACATCCGAGCCATCGTCAAAGAGTCGCTCCGCTGGATGCCCACCACCATCCTCGGCGCCGTCCCGCACGCCGTCACCCAGGACGACTGGTACGAGGGCTACCTGATTCCCAGGAACGCTGGCGTCGTCAACAACGTGTGGGCCATCAATATGGACCCGGCCCGCCACTCGAACCCGCGTCGCTTCGACCCGGATCGCTACAAGGACGATTTCCTGAGCTTGGCAGACTCGGCCGCCAATCCGGACGCGGCCAAGCGGGACCAGTTTACTTTTGGCGCCGGCCGGCGCATCTGCCCTGGTATTCACGTCGCCGAGCGGAGTTTGTTCCTGGGCATTGCCCGCATGCTGTGGGCGTTTGACATCTCGGCGGCCAAAGACGGGCAAGGCAAGCCGATTATCCCCGACCAAGAGAAGCTGACACAGGGGTTTGTCTGTCAACCTGAGGAATTTCCCGTGACGATCACGCCGCGGTCCGAGGCGAGGAGGAGGATGGTTGAGGAGGAGTGGCGGACGGCGGAGAAGGAGTGCTTGGATCCGGTTACTAGGCAGTGGAAGGTTTCACCTTTGGCGGCGCCGACGGGCAGGAAGGCTTAAGCGGCTGCTGTTTTGCTGTTTTAGGTTTGGAGAAGAGCATTGAGATTGCGGGTGTTTTGGATCATGCCACTTTGTGAATCCTGTGTTGGACGTCTGCCAGGGATAGAGGAAGGCATTTGGAACTGCAGACGGAGAAATCATATACGCTAGGAAGTACATATCTTCTCAAATGTGGCCACCTCATCGATGTAACTATACTATCATTCACTCTCAGTGTGCCATTGATGCGTTCAATATTTGAGTCCCATGTCACTTTCAAAGCCGGCTGAAGCTCATCAGTCCGGTGGCCCCTGAGTAAACATTAATAAGGCATCAGTTGCACCGTCCGTGCCGACTATCCCCATCAACCCATAATTAAAGACCGAAGTTCAGTTCAACTCTCTGCACCGCCGACAAACATGGAGCCCCAACTCCACCTCACGCTTCCTCGGCATCTTTACTCCGCCTGCTAGACGGCACGCCCACACCGCCGGGGACTGGTTGCCCCTGAAAGAGGAGCTTTCGCACCATAAGTGCACCTCAAATAGGCTGTAAACTAGGTGCCTTGTGCCGGTTTCGGTTTATTTCACGGAGTAATCGAGGCGAGGCCTCGGACATCGTGGGCACGTGTGGCACTCCCCACTTGAGCATCCTCCCACATCCCCCACCACCACTCCGCCCGCTCGCAGCCTCATGCGTCCTATGAATGGTCACACGGACCCAAACAACTCTTACCGGCTTCCGTAGCCGACTCAAAACAAGATGAACACCGGTACACATATGCGGTGCGGGGAAAGGATGGAACAAGGGAATGTCGTAATGGCGTTGGCCACAACGGATACTTGGGACGGCTGTTACACAGGGAGCCTGTGGAGCTGTATCTTTTCCTTTTATTTCCATTCCATGCCAATCGGCCTGGCCTGGCTAAGTGTCCAAACGCTCTCCGTAAACCCGATCAATGAAGATTTTCAGTCACCAAGCCCGAACACAGCCAGCCCACCGCCGCAATGTCCCGCAGCACCACCGCCCTCGTCGTTCCCGAGCTCAACGGCAAGTTCGAGCTGCGCGAAGTCTATCTCGATGCAATCCAGCCTGACGAAGTTCTGGTTGAGATCCACGCCTCGGGGATCTGTCACACCGACCTGTCTTGTGCGACGGGCATCCTGCCGTGCGAGCCCAATGCCGTCCTCGGCCATGAAGGTGCTATCTCTTATGCTTACTTGGCATCTCCTGTACCAAAAACGGGCAATAACTGGCTGACACGGCTGATTTCTCCGACACTCTAGGCGCGGGGGTGGTCCTCGCCACAGGCGCTTCCGTAACTCACGTCTCCGCCGGCGACAAAGTCCTGCTCTCCTTTTCCCACTGCGAGACCTGCGGGCCTTGCGCCTCGGGCCACCCGGCCTACTGTCACGACTTCAACCAGCGCAACTTTGGCGGCCGCCGACCGGACGGCACCCCCTCTCTCTTTTCCTCCTCTTCTCCGACCGCCGACAAAAGCAGCAGCGGCGACAAAGAAGAGAGAACCCCCATATTCTCCCCTTTCTTCGGCCAGTCCTCCTTCGCGCGACACACCCTCGTCCACCGGTCCTGCGCCGTCCGCGTCAGCCCGTCCACGACCCCCGACCAGCTGGCGCTGTACGCGCCGCTGGGGTGCGGCATGCAGACCGGGGCGGGCGCGGTGCTCAACGCGCTGCGCGTGACGCGGGGCAGCTCGGTGGCCGTGTTTGGCGTCGGGTCCGTGGGGATGGCCGCCGTGATGGCCGCGGCGCGGATCGCCGGGGCCGGGACGGTGATTGCCGTTGATTTGCAGGCGGCGAGGCTGGAGATGGCGAAGCGGTTGGGGGCTACGCATGGCGTGTTGGCTGGTGGTGGCGGTGGGAGGGATGGGGGGAGCGTGGTGGGGAGGGTGAGGGGGATTTGTCCACCGAACGGGGTTGATTTCGCGGTGGATTGCACGGGGGTGCCGGCGGTGATCCGGGATATGATTGACTGTCTGGGGACGAGGGGCAGGGGAGCAACAGTGGGCGCGCCCGGGTTTGGGAAGAGTGTTAGTGTGGATGTGATGGGGCATTTGACGTATGGGAAGGAGTACGTTGGGTGTTGTGAGGGCGATAGTTTGCCGTCTGAAGTGAGTCCCCGGCGGACGTGCAGTTGTTCCAGCTGTGTTTTGTGGCGGGAAGCACCTCTGATCCCAACAGTTTATCCCCTTTTTGATCGAGGCCCACGCCAAGGGCCAGTTTCCCATGGAAGAACTTGTCCAGTCCTACGACTTCAAGGACTACGAGAAGGCGATTGAGGACGCGCATTCCGGAAAGGCCATCAAGGCGGTGCTGAAGTGGGCATGATCTAGGGAAACCGGCATGACACAAAGAAGAGAGAGGGACGAAGTGCTGCTGAGAGCAACAACTGAGTCTCCTGGTGCGCAGGAGAATGCTGGACCTCAAAATTAAGGTCCCTCGATCGGCGTCGTACTGCGTCTTGCACCTCAAGCACAACAGATAATACACCCCCTTTGGGCCTTTTCCCCAGGGAGATATCGTGTAACCCCAACCCTGACTTGCCCTTTTCAAACCTTCCGACTCTCAAGTCTCAATCCTCCACCATCCTGTCTGTCCATCAGAGCTCAGCAAAAAGACACCTGAAAAAGATAGCAGGAACCCTGTTATTGCCCACAGCCAGAATTGAACTGACGACCTTGTCATTGAGAAATACTAGTGACACGCTCTACCACTGAGCCATGCGGGCTATTCAAGGCCGATTGGCTCGCTGTGCTGTGACGGCGCCGGTCGGAGGGTAGATGAATCGGGTATGGGGTGGCGGAGGCCTGGTGGAGGCGGTGGGGATAGTTGAACGGTGTCGAGGCCGGAGTGGAGGCTCATCAGGGGGTGTGGAATCGTTTTGGACACCAACGAATGGAACATGAAAGCTAGAACGAAACAGCCCCGCCGTCGGGCCCGTATAACGTTAACGTGCATGATAAGCGAGTGACCAGGATAAGCGAGTGACCACCTTTCTACATCACGTACTGCCTTTAACCTCAACACCTGATTTTCTCAACAACCTAAGATGCCAGCTACTTCGAAGGAAGCCTATATTATCTTGGCCCTTGAGGCTCTTGAAAACGACAGAGATCTAAAGGTTACAACTATAGCTAAACTCTATTACGTTGACTATAGTACTCTTCGACGTCGACGCGCCGGCCGGCCTACACGACGCGATACTCAAGCCAACTCGCGTTGTCTAATGGATCTAGAGAAGCAGACTATAGTTCAGTATATTACTGAACTAGCTACGCGTGCATTTCCTCCTACGTTACGTGGTGTAGAAGATATAGCCAACTATCTACAACGCGAACGCGACGCGCTGCCTGTCGGTAAACAGTAGGCATACAATTTCGTCCAACATAAGCCGACGATCAATACATGTTGTTCGCGTAGATACGACTACTAGAGGGCGAAGTATGAAGATTTAAAGGTTATTAGTAGGTGGTTTGCTCTAGTATAGAACGTCAAAGCTAAGTACGGCATTATAGAAGACGACATCTATAACTTCGACGAAACTGGGTTCATGATAGGCATCATTTTTGTAGGCATAGTAGTTACGACCTCGGATGACCTAGGCAAGGCAAAGCTAGCCCAGCCTAGCAACCACGAGTAGGCAACAGTGATCTAAGGCGTCAATGCCTTTAGTTAGACTATCCCCCCCTTCATCATCTTAGCTAGGCAGTACCACCTTGCTAATTGGTATACCGAGTGCAACCTCCTGGCCGACTAGCGTATTGCAACTACCGATAATGGCTAGACTACTAATGTAGTAGGCCTAGATTAGATCAAGCACTTCAACCGCTATATAGCACTTTATATAAAAGACAAATGCTAGCTACTAATCCTCAACAGCTATAAGAGCCACCACTCGCCTAAATTCGAGCTCTATTACTAGCAGAACAACATCATCACACTCTATATGCCTCTATATTCTTCCTATCTACTTTAGCCACTTAATGTTAGCTGCTTTAGGCCATTGAAGCAAGCGTACGGTCGCTAGATTAAAGACTTGATATAGATGTATATCAACTATATTAGTAAACTCGAGTTCCTCTATAGCTTCTACGAGGCCTTCTTTGCCTCTATGATAGAGAAAAATATCTAAGGCGGCTTCGTAGGGTCTAGCCTTATACCATACGATCTAGAAAGAGTGCTTTCTAAGCTAGATGTCAAGCTTCGTACGCTGTTGCACGGGCAAGCAAACCGAGAAACTGGTGATCTTGCTTGTCTGTGTGATTGGTGGTGTTGATGTTGTTGTTGGGTGGAAGCTAACTTTCCAACCTATAGAGAGGAAAGTGGTGGGATGGCCCTAGGCGGTCTGGCACT
>OUNM010235971.1_pt1 | contig 16047 bp, 22 predicted proteins | sample 1769961 | NCBI WGS metagenome assembly OUNM01 (sample SAMEA3914820, study PRJEB12502) | metagenome | biome: forest; material: soil | place: USA | collected 2012-03-12 | depth 0.3 m | reverse complement strand
GGCAAGGAAGGCGCGATCAGCAGCGTGTTCTGGGATAGCCCGGCGTTCAAGGCGGCGATCACGGCGGGATCCAAGCTGGTCGCGGTCGACGGCCGCGCCTACGACAAGGATCTGCTCAACAGCGTCATCACCGCAGCCAAGGGCGGCACGCAGCCGATCCATCTGCTGGTGAAGCAGGGCGACGCCTATCGCGACGTCGCTGTGCAGTGGAATGGTGGCCTGCGCTATCCGACTCTGGTGAAGGTCGCCAAGGGCGAGGCCGGCCTCGACAAGCTACTTGCACCGAAAAAGTAAGCGTCTCCTGCCCTCTCCCGCGAGAGCGGGAGAGGGCCTCCGTTAGTGGCTCACCAGCTTGAGCCCCGCAATGCAGCCAATTAGTCCGAAGATCAGCACCAGCCGCGCTGCGCCCAGCGGCTCCTCGAACAACAGAATGCCGACCAGCACCGTGCCGAGCGCGCCGATGCCACCCCACACCGCATAGGCGGTCCCCATCGGGATCGAACGCGACGCCACCTCCAGAAGTCCCATGCTGAGCGCCACCGAGGCGAGGAAGCCGAGCGTCCAGCCGACATTGCGGAAGCCGTCGACGAACCGCAAACAGGTGGTGAAGCCCACTTCACCCAATCCCCCCAGCAGCAACCACACCCACGCCATCCCGCCTCCCTCGGCTCGCGAATATTTTCACGCGGCCTTTACCACCGCGCACCCTATGCTTGCCCTCATGACCCCGAAGCTTCACCTCGGCAACCGCGTCGCCCCCGTCCGCTTCCTCGTCTTCTTCGCGCTGCTGGCCGCCGGCATCGCGATCCTGTCACCGACGATCGGCTGGCGGCACGGCACGATGCTAGCGTTCGACATCGCCGCCGCTACCTTCCTGGTCTCCCTCTGGCCGCTGCTGCAGACGGCCCACGCACAGACGATGCGGCAGCACGCCGAGCGCAACGACGCCAATCGGGCACTGTTGCTCGCCATCTCGGTCGCGGTGTCACTGGTGGTGCTGGTCGCGGTATTTTCCGAGCTGCAGGAGAAGGTCTCGTCGCGACCGAGCACCATTCCGCTCATCATCGCCACGCTGTCGCTCGCCTGGCTGTTCTCGAACATGGTCTACGCGCTGCATTATGCGCACGCCTTCTACACGCCGGCCGACCCTGATGGGGCCGGCGAGAGGGAGGATCACGGCGGGTTCGATTTTCCCCGCACGAAGGAGCCCAACTACTGGGATTTCATCTACTTCAGTTTCACGCTGGGAATGACCTTCCAGACGTCAGATACGGCACTCACGAACACGCGCATGCGGCGCATCACCACACTCCACTGCCTCGCGGCCTTCGTGTTCAACCTCGGCGTGCTGGCGTTCACGATCAACGTGCTGGGCAGCAGCAGCTGACCGATCAGGCCTCGACCTCGACCGCCGCCAGCCGGGCGATGGCCTCGCCCTCCAGCCGCCACGGCTGCCAACCTTCCGTGCGGCGCGCACCGAGCCGCTCGTAGAAGCGCATAGCCTCCTCGTTCCAATCGAGCACCGCCCAATCCATCCGCGCGCAACCGCGTGCCAGCGCTTCCTGCGCCAGCGTCGCCATCAGCGCGCGCGCAACGCCCGAGCGCCGCTCGCTCTCGTCGACGAACAGATCCTCCAGATAGAGACCGGGCTTGCCCGTCCAGGTCGAGAAGTTGAGGAACCAGAGCGCGAGGCCCACCGCGCGCCCGTTACGCTCGGCGATGTGGGCGTGAACATGGACGCCATTGGCGAACAGCGTGCGGGTAAGCATCGCCTCGGTCGCCGCCACCGCATCGGGCTCGCGCTCGAAGGCAGCGAGCGCGCGGATCATCCGGAGAATCTCGGCTTCGTCACCGGGCTGGGCAGAACGGATCGACAAGCTCATGGCTGGACAGGCATCGGTTGATTAGGCTCCGTGATGATGCCCACCGTTTGGACATGGGCGGTGCGCAGCACCTCGTAGACCTTCTGGATGCAGGCGCTCGGCACCGTGCCCTTGGTGCGGATGCCGGTCGAGAAGGGCGGCGGCGGCAGCGCGGCTTTGAGCTTGAGCTTGGTGGCGAAGTCGTCGAGATCGCCGATCGGCCGGCCCTTGAGCGCCAGCAGGCACTGGTCACCACGTGCCGACACCTCGATGCCGAGCCGCGCGAAAGGGGCAGGCTTGGCCGAACAGCCCGCCACCGCCCCCGCAATGCCGATCAGAACAAGCCCGCGACGCCGACTCACTCCGCCGCCACGGCCTCCGCCGCGGCCTTGGCGGCCTCGATCTCCGCAGCCTTGGCCTCGACCAGCTTCACGACATGCTCGATCATGTCGTCATTCTCGATCGTGTGATCGGTGACGCCCGACAGATAGATCATGTGCTTGCCGTTGCCGCCGCCGGTGACGCCGATATCAGTCTCGCGCGCCTCGCCGGGGCCGTTGACCACACAGCCCAACACCGAAAGCGAAAGGGGGGTGGAAATGTGCTTCAGCCGCTCCTCGAGCTTCTCGACGGTGCGGATCACGTCGAAACCCTGCCGCGCGCAAGACGGGCAGGAGACGACGCGCACGCCGCGCGTACGGATGCCGAGCGATTTCAGGATTTCGTAGCCGACGCGCACCTCTTCCTCGGGCTCGGCCGAAAGCGAGACGCGGATCGTGTCGCCGATGCCGTACCAGAGCAGCGAACCCATCCCGATCGCCGACTTGACGGTGCCGCCGATCAGGCCGCCGGCTTCGGTGATGCCGAGATGCAGCGGGCAGTCGACCGTCTCGGCGAGCTGCTGGTAGGCAGCGACCGCCAGGAACACATCAGACGCCTTCACCGCCACCTTATATTCGTGGAAGTCGGCATCCTGGAGCAGCTTGATATGGTCGAGCGCGGATTCGACCAGCGCCTCGGGGCAGGGCTCGCCGTACTTTTCGAGAAGATCCTTCTCGAGGCTGCCGGCGTTGACGACCTCCTGCACGCGCGCGGACGAGCCGATATTGCCCGGATTGATGCGCAGGCAGGCGGCGCCGGCATCGGCGGCTTCCAGAGCGCGCTTGTAATGGAAATGGATGTCCGCGACGATCGGCACGCGCGCGGCGCGGACGATCTGCTTCAGCGCGGCGGTCGACTCCTCGTCGGGGCAGGAGACGCGGATAATGTCGGCACCGGCCTCCTCGCAACGGCGGATCTGGTCGATCGTCGCCTTCACGTCGGTGGTGAGCGTATTGGTCATCGTCTGCACGGTGACGGGCGCATCGCCGCCAACGGGCACATTGCCCACCATGATCTGACGGGATTGGCGGCGCATGATATCGCGCCACGGACGAATGGACATGGGAAGCCTTCGCGATTGTGGTCGAGTGCCTCTATAGGCGCTGCGGCGCGCAATGATAAGCGCCCGCACATGAAGAAGGAGCAATACGTGGGTTGGACCCTGATGATCCATGGCGGCGCGGGTTCGATGCGCCCGGGCGTGCTGACCGAGGCCGAGGATCATGGCGCGCGCAAGGGCCTTTCGGCGGCGCTGGAGGCAGGCGCGGCGATCCTGCGCGGGGGCGGCGACGCGCTGGACGCGGTCGAGGCAGCGGTGCGCGTGCTGGAGGATGACGTCCATTTCAACGCAGGCCGCGGTTCGGTCTTCACTTGGGAAGGCAGGATAGAGTGCGACGCCGCGATCATGGACGGACGCGGCCGCGAGGCCGGCGCGGTGGCGGGCGTCACCGCCACGCGCAATCCGATCAGCCTTGCGCGGGCGGTGATGACAGAAAGCCCGCATGTGTTGCTGTCCTCGGCCGGCGCCGACGCCTTTTCAAGCCATGTTGGGCAGGAGCAGGCGGGGCAGGACTGGTTCGCCACGCCCGAACGCCGCCGCCAGCTCGACGAGATCAAGGCGCATCCTGACCTACCGTTCGATTCGGCCATGAAGTACGGCACGGTCGGCGCTGTCGCGGTTGATGAAGCCGGCCATGTTGCCGCCGCCACCTCGACAGGCGGGCTCACTGCCAAGCGCTGGGGCCGGATCGGCGATTCGCCGCTGATCGGGGCCGGCACCTATGCCGACGACCGCGCCGCCGCTATCTCCTGCACCGGCTCGGGCGAGCATTATATCCGGCTCGGCCTCGCCCATGAGCTCTGCGCCCGGCTGCGCCTCACAAACCAGAGCCTCGATGAGGTGGCCGATTCGCTGGTGCACGAGCTGTCAGCAGTCGGAGGCAAGGGCGGCTTCATCGCGGTCACGCCGGAGGGCCAGGCCTGCTGGGCGTTCAACACGCCGGGCATGTATCGCGGCGTCGTCGGGTACGACCGGCCCGCCGAGGTGGCAATCTACGGAGCGGAATGACCGGTGGGCGTTACGGTCCCGCAATAATACCGCAGGCTGCCGGCGTTAGAGAATGGCGCATGATTCGCCTCCGCACCCTCCTCACCGCGATCATGGCGCTGCTGCTTCCGCTGTCTCCTGCCTCCGCCTGGTGGGAATATGGCCACCAGACGGTCGCGGCGATCGCCTATCTGGAGGTCATGCCACAGACTCGCGCCGGCATCGACCGGCTGCTGCGTCAGGCGAAGCTGCTCGACACGCCGACCTGCCCGGCGAAGACGATCGAGGATGCCTCGGTCTGGCCGGATTGCGTGAAGCAGCTCGGCGACCGCTTCAGCTATAGCCATGCGTGGCATTTCGTCGACATCGACGTGTGCAAGCCCTTCGATCCCAAGGGGCCGTGCGCGGGCGGAAACTGCGTCATCGCGCAGATCGAGCGCAACCAGCGGCTACTCGCGGACAAGCATCTCAACACACGCGAACGGTTGATGGCGCTAGCCTTCCTCGTCCATTTTGTCGGTGACCTGCACCAGCCGCTTCACGCCGCCGAGCGCGACGGAGATCAGGGCGGCAATAAGCTGCGCGTCCATTATGGCGCGATCGACGGGCGGACCAATCTCCACTCGGTCTGGGATGGTTTGTTGGCGGAGCGCGCCATCTCGACCGCACCCGCTGGCGCGAGGGGGTTGCTCGCCGGCACGACCCCGGCGAGCCGTGCGGCCATGGCGGCGGGCTCCGTCGAGGATTGGGCGAAGGAAAGCTGGGAGGTGGCGCGAGAGGCAGTCTATCCCTCTGCTACCCGTGCGCCATCCTGCCCGCCCACCAAGCCGGTCGACGCGGGCGTGGACGAAGCTGCCGTCCAGCAATTGATCCCGGTCGTCCGCAAGCAGGTGCTACGCGGCGGCTTGCGGCTGGCGAAGATGCTCGACGACGCCTTCGCCGGGCATGTGTCGGTGCGCCCGAAGTTCGGCTGACGCCCTTTCTCGCGTAACAGATAAGGGGACTGGCGCCGGCCAATCCCCCTTCATCCGCTCCCCGAACGATCGGGAAGATGGTCAGCGGCTTATTGCGGCACGACCGTGACGGCGCGGCGGTTCTGCGCCCAGGCGGACTCATCGGAGCCGGTCGCCACCGGACGCTCCTTGCCGTAGCTGATCGTGTTGATGCGATCCGCGGGGACGCCCTGGCCGACCAGGAAGTTCTTGGCCGCAGTCGCACGGCGATCACCGAGCGCGAGGTTGTACTCGCGCGTGCCGCGCTCATCACAATGGCCCTCGATCGTGACGCGAACACTCGGATGCGCCACCAGCCACTTCGCGTGGGCGGTCAGGATGCCCTGCGCTTCGCTGTCGACGTCTGACTTGTCGGTCGCGAAATGAACCGTGTCGGTGCGGACCTGCTGAAGGAAATCAGCGCGCGAACCCGGGACGATCGAGCTGGTCGGCCCGGTCGGTGCCGGCTGTTCGACAGGCGCGGTCGAAGAGGGCGGCGGCGGCGGCAGTTCAGCGGGCTTCTTTTTGCCGCAGCCGGCCAGCGCTACCATCGCGGCGAGGGTCAGCACCGTGGCGGTTCTTGCAGTCATCTTGAGGTCTCCTTTGGGAATCAATGGCTGCCCCCCTTATTCCTCTTGCAGGCTTAGGATTGTTTCGCCTGCGGTCAAGCCCAGTAGAGACACTCGTTACGGCAGCAACGGCGACCAGGCCGGATCGGATCCATCGAGGGGGGTAGGAATCTTGCGCTCGTTCACGCCGGTCAGGTCCACCGACCAGAGATCGGCGCGTCCGGAGCCCTGCGCGGTGCGGAAGAACACGATGACCCGACCGTTGGGAGACCAGCTCGGCCCCTCGTCCTGCCAGCCATGGGTGAGGATCTTCTCGCCGCCGCCGTCAGGCGACATCACGCCAACCGAAAAACCGCCGCCGAGCTTGGTGAAGGCGATCAGATCACCGCGCGGGCTCCAGACCGGCGTCGCGTAGCGGCCGGACCCAAAGCTGACACGATGCTGGCCCGATCCGTCGGCGTTCATCACGTAGATCTGCTGCGTGCCCGAGCGATCGCTCTCGAACACGATCTTGCTGCCGTCGGGCGAATAGCAGGGCGCGGTGTTGATGCCAGGCGCGTTGGTGAGGCGCGTTGGCGGACCGCCGTTCGCCGGCACGCGATAGATTTGCGTGTTGCCTCCAATCGACATCGAATAGACGATCGAGCGGCCGTCGGGCGAGAAGCGGGGCGAGAGAGTCATGTTCGGCGCGTCGACCACCAGCTTCTGGGCACCTGAGCCGATATTGTAGGTGTAGATGCGCGGCCGGTTGCCCGAATAGGACATGTAGACGACGGTCTGCTGGTTGGGCGCGAAGCGCGGCGTCAGCACGATCGACTGGCCGTTGGTTAGGAAGTGATGGTTGGCGCCGTCCTGATCCATGATCGCCAGCCGCTTGGTGCGGCGATTCTTGGGTCCGGTCTCAGAGACGTAGACGACCCGGCTGTCGAAATAGGGCCCCTCGCCGGTCAACCGGGTATAGACAGTGTCGGCGCACTTGTGCGCGGCGCGGCGCCATTGCGCGGGGGGAACGACGAAGCCCTGCCGAGTGAGCTCGGTCTTGGCAAACACGTCGTAAAGGTAGCAGCCGACCGTCAGCGTGCCGTCGCCATTGGCCTGGACGAAGCCCTGCACCAGCGCCGAGGCGCCGGTCGAGGTCCAGTAATCATATTCGGGCGCGGTTACCTGCGGATAGCTGACCGGATGGCTGGCGGAGACCGGCTTGAACAGGCCCGAGCTCTTGAGATCGTTGGTAACGATCTGCGCCACCTGCTCACCGAGCGCGTCGGTCTGCCCCGCAGCGGTCTTGGTGGAGGCCGGCGTTGGCATCGTCGGGATCGCGATCGGCATCGGCTGGGTGATGCCGCCGGTAATGTCGACGACCAGGCGCTGGCCGGGTTGGGGGCCGGCGCCGGGCGCAGCCTGGGTGGCGGGCACCTGGGCCCACGCCGCGGTCGAGACCAGCAACGCAAGCGTGTTGGCGATCAAGCGAGCCTTCATGTGTCCCTCCTCATTGCATCTGGTCTGGCCGGAATCGGAAATCGAAATCGTCCCAGCCACCCTGGTAGAGTTCCGCCGGCAGGCCGGTAATCGGCGAGCAGCGCAGTACGGCGCGGCGGGCAGCGTCGGCCATCTGCCGGGCATAGGCCTGGTTCGATCCGCTGACGCCGCTCTGCGCGCCTGGTGTCACCGCAGCCACCGATCCGTCGCGATTCATCCGAATGCTGAGGATGGTCGTGATCTGCCCCGCATCGGCGCCACCGGCCGGCGGATTGTAGCAAGGCCTCACCTTGGCCGCGATGAGTGCCTGGAGGCCCGCCATCGACTGTGCCGACACCGCCGCCGCGCGCGGCGCGTTGGCCTTGCCGGGGCTTTTGTCGGCCGCCAGCCCCTTCAGAAAATCGGCACCGAGCCGCGAGCCCTTTGGCTTCTCCTTGCCCGGTGTGTCCTTGGGCAGATCCTTCAGGAAGTCCGACGAGAGGCCAGCCTTCTTCGGCGGCTGCTTCTCCGGCGCGGGCTTGGCTGGCTTTTCGGGTTTCGGCTTGGTCTCGGGCTTGGCCGGTGTCGGCTTGGGTTCCGGCTTCACTTCAGGCTTGGGCTCGGGTTTGGGTGGCGACCGCTTGGGTTCGGGCTTCGGAGCCGGCGCGGGTGGCGGCGGGGCGGCCTCGGTCGGCGGCCCCTGCTCGGGCGCCACCGACGGCGCTGGCGCCTCCTGTGCGACCTTCGGCGCGGCGGACGTCAGCCCGACCTTGTCGACCAGCTGTACGTCCATCGTGTCGGCGACCGGCGGCTTAGGCACACGCGCCGAGAACAGGCTGAGGGACAGCGCCACAAACAGGGCGATATGCCCCGCCGCCGCGACTCCCAAGCCATAACGTTCGGCGCGATCCATCGGTCAGCGGCGCTCGTCGGCGGCGGTGGAAACCAGCGCCACCTTGTTGAGGCCGGCGCGGTTCAATTCGCCCATCACCCCCATCACCCGACCGTAATCGAGCGCGCGATCGGCGCGCAGGAAGATTTGCTGCGGCTCGGCGCCGGCGGTGTTCTGAGCGGCGATCTGTGCAAGCCGGTCGGGCAGCGCGCCATCTGCCACCTGCGCATCGTCGACGAACACGCGGCCCTTCACGTCGATCGAGATCTGCACCGGCTTCTTGGGCTGCTCGAGTGCCTTGGCGCGACTGTCGGGCAGGTGGATCGGCACGCCGGTCATCAGCAGCGGCGCGGTGATCATGAAGATGATGAGCAGCACCAGCATCACGTCGACAAGCGGCGTGACATTGATCTCCGCCATCGGCGCGCGGCGGCCGTTGCGGCCACCCGAGGGGGTCGGCCCCATCGCCATCAGTCGGCTTCCAATTCGCGGCTGAGCGTGGCGTGGAAGCCGTCGGCGAAGCGGTTGAGGCGGGCTTCGAGCCGGTTCACGCCGTGGGTGAGGCGATTGTAGGCGATCACCGCCGGGATGGCGGCGAACAGGCCGAGCGCGGTCGCGAACAGCGCCTCCGCAATGCCTGGTGCCACTACGCCGAGCGAGGTGTTCTGCTGCGCCGCAATTGAGGTGAAGCTGCGCATGATGCCCCACACGGTGCCAAATAGCCCGACGAACGGCGCCACCGACCCAATCGTGGCGAGGATATTGAGCCGATCGGACAGGCGATCGACCTCAGCCGCCGTCGCGGCGCCCATGCTGGTGGCGAGGCGCGCGCGCGTGCCGTCGCGGTCGATCTTCTTGCCGGCGGTCGAGCGGCGCCATTCGGTCACGCCCGCGCCGAGCACCTTGGCGGAAGGCAGGTCGCTGGTGCGATGCGCGGTGTAGAAGCTGTCGATGTCCTCGGCGGCCCAGAAGTCGCGTTCGAACTTGGTGCTCTTTGCAGCGATGCGCTTCAGCCGCACGCCGTGGCCGATGATGATTCCCCAGGTCCACACCGAAGCGCAGAGCAGGCCGACCATCACGAACTTCACGACGATGTCGGCCTGGAGGAAGAGCGCGAGCGGCGACATGGTCGCGGCGTCGGTCGCCAGGTTCGGAATCATGATACTTCTTCTTCCCCTTTGAGACGGCGAAAGGCGTCGAGCCAGGCATCGGGTTGCCGCCGTGGTCTCCCCTCGGGCGAGAGAAAGGCCGCGGTGACGTCCGCGTCGGCGACCAACACCCGCCCACGCATGACTCTCTGATGAATGACGCAGGAAGCGGCCTTCGTATCCACCATCCGGCTGACGACGAGCAGATCATCGTCCAGACGCGCCGGACGGCGATAGCGGATAGCGAGATCGACGATCGCGTAAACGCCCTGACCCGATTCGAATGCGCCACGCTGGTCGATCCCTGCGGCGCGCAGCATGTCGGAGCGTGCACGCTCCATATAGCGCAGGTAATTGGCGTGATAGACAACGCCGGTAAGGTCGGTATCCTCGAAGTAGACACGAAGCGGGAAGCGGTGCTCGCCTCCCTCGAAACGGCCGGCGGCCGGGTGGTCGAGTGGCTCGGTAACCATGGCAACGCGGTCTAGCGGCTCGCCCGCAGCGCGCAACCCCGCCCAACGCGGCGATCCGGAGTCAGCCCTGATCGAACAGGCCTTCCTGCGCGCCCGCCGGCATCGGCAGGCCAAGGTGCGTCCAGGCCCGGCCGGTAAGGCAACGCCCGCGCGCGGTGCGGGCGAGCAGGCCGAGCTGGATGAGATAGGGCTCGATCACTTCCTCGACGGTATCGCGCGGCTCGGACAGGCCCGCCGCGATCGTCTCCACGCCGACCGGGCCGCCGCGATAGATGTCTGCGATCATCAGCAGATAGCGTCGGTCCATCGCGTCGAGGCCGAGACCGTCGACCTCCAGCCGGGTGAGCGCCGCGTCGGCGACCTTGGCATCGACGACCACGTCGCCGGCCATATGCGCAAAGTCGCGCACGCGGCGCAGAAGCCGGCCGGCGATGCGCGGCGTACCGCGCGAGCGGCGCGCGATCTCGGTGGCCCCGTCGGCAGCGAGTTCGAGTGCGAGCAGGCGCGCGGCGCGGGCGACGACGCGCTCCAGCTCGTCTACCGTATAGAATTGCAGCCGCACCGGAATGCCGAAGCGATCACGCAGTGGCGTCGTCAGCAGCCCCTGCCGCGTGGTGGCGCCCACCAGCGTGAAGCGCGGCAGCTCGATCCGGACCGAGCGCGCCGAGGGGCCCTCGCCGATCATCAGGTCGAGCACGCGATCCTCCATCGCCGGATAGAGCACCTCCTCCACGGCCGGCTGAAGGCGATGGATCTCGTCGATGAAGAGGACGTCACCTTCCTCGAGATTGGTGAGCAGCGCCGCAAGGTCACCCGACTTCGCGATCACCGGCCCCGATGTGGCGCGAAAGCCAACCCCGAGCTCACGCGCGACGATCTGGGCGAGCGTGGTTTTTCCGAGACCGGGGGGGCCGAAGAATAGCACATGGTCCATTGCTTCGCCGCGCGCCTTGGCGGCGCCGATGAAGACGCGCAGATTCTCGCGCGCCGCCTTCTGGCCGACGAAATCGTCGAGTGTCTTGGGGCGCAGCGCGGCGTCGATATCTTCAGGCCGGCGTTCGGCGGCGAGGAGGCGGTCGGGTTCGTCCATGGTCGATCCGTTCCCTAGCCGTTCCACGCTGCCCACGCCACCGGCTTGAGCGACCGTCGGCACGATCAGGGCAGGCGCGCGATCATCAGCGGCATGCTAGCGTCCGCGCTGGCGGAGAGCTGGAGCACATAGCTCCCGGGCGCGAGTGTGAAATCGACACGCTTGGCAACACTCGCACAGTCCGGCCCCGGCGCGTGCGCCACCGAAGCGACCGGCTTTCCGCCCTGCAGCACATCGATCCAGCCATGGCGACCGAGCGCGATGCGATAGGTACCGCTCAGTGCCACCCGGAAGCGGACCATGCCGCCCTGATCGCCCGGCTGTTGCGGCTTGCTCAGCGGCGTGGCGAGAATGAGCTTGTCGATCGGCGCGAGCGCGAGGTCCACGGCTTCGCCCGGCACGAGCTCGGGCGCCGGATCGCCAGCCAGCCGCGTCGCGGCGGCGAGGGGATGACGCTGCCCCCAGCCGGCCAGCTCGGCGGGCACAACACAAGGCGGCATCGGCTGTGCCACGCCCGCGTCGGCCGGTCCGCCAATGAGCATCGCCGCCAGCATCCACCTCGTCGGCTGCATTGCCCACTCCATCGCCATCGCGATCGAACGCTAGGACGCGACGAGCCGAGCAGCAAGCTGCACCGCCCAGCGGAACGGCCGCCACCCATCATCGGTTTTCGCTCCACACATTTGAGGAGAGCGGCCATGCCCAGCGACGCCGACATCGAAGCACGGTTCTGGAAGGAGCTGAAGGCCAGCCCGGTCGTGATGCTGGGCCTGGACAGCACGCGCGACAGTCATATCCGGCCGATGACCGCCCATCTCGCCGAAGCGACGTCCGGCCCGCTCTGGTTCTTCACCGCGAAGGACAATGGGCTCGTCCAGACGCTGAAGGAGAGCCACCGCGCGATTGCCACCTATGTCTCCAAGGGACACGACCTGTTCGCCAGCATCCATGGCGACCTCCAGCTCGACAACGATCGCGCCACCATCGACCGGCTGTGGAACAACCAGGTGGCGGCCTGGTTCGAGCATGGCCGCGACGATCCCAAGCTCGCGCTGCTCCGCCTCGATACCGAGAAGGCGGAGATCTGGCTGGGCGAAACCATGATCGGCGCGGCGATCACGCGCCTGCTCGGCCGCGATCCGAAGGAGGTCAATCGGGACAAGGTGGCCAAGGTGACGCTGTAGGCGTCACCCTGGCAGATCCGGTCAGGAGCGCCAGTAGCCGTTGGCGGCGGCGATGGTCTGGAAGTTGGTCGCAACCACCTGCGAGGACGCGATCAGCGATCCGCGTCCTGCTCATAGACCGTGCGCAGCTGCGAGCGGATTTCATTCTTGGGCTGGGTTTTCTTCACGGCCATGCGGGAGAGCTTGAGCGCGAGATCGAAGCCTTCTTCCGGAGTGACGGCGATCAGGGTCGGCAACCAGCTGCTCATGAATTTCTCGCGGCAAGCGGTTGACCGAAGATGTTTCGGCCCCGATCACGATGGCGCAGTGAGATTACAACTCACCGAGCATCCCTGCGGCATGTTTGAGCGCGGCAACCGGCGCGGCCTCGCAATAAGCCTGCATACTCGCCCGAAAAGCGGGAGTCGCGGTTTCAGCCGCCCGCTCGATCCAGGACAGCGCTTCGTCGATGCGGCCGGCCTCGGCGAGCAGGCGGGCATGGTTGAACTGGCCGCGGAAATCGCCGCCCTCGGCCGCCCGCGCGTAGCATTGCGCCGCCTTGGCCATGTCGCGCGGGGTGAGCCGGCCTTCCTCGTGAAAGGTGCCGACGAAGTTTATCGACTTGGCATGGCCGGACGCACCGGCCCGCTGGAACCAGCCCAGCGCCGCCCGCTCGTCCTTCGCCACGCCGGCGCCGAGCGCCAGCGCGCTGCCATAATTGTACATGCCCCAATCGAGCCCGCCCTCGGCGGCGCGGGCGTACCAGCGGGCCGCCTCAGCGCGATCTTCGGTGACGCCCCAGCCCTTCTCAAAGCAGCGGCCGACCATGTTGATCGCCATCAGATCACCCGACGCCGCGGCCGCGCGGAACCAACGCAACGCCTCGGTCGGATCCGCCGACACGCCGCGCCCATCGAGCAGTACTTGTCCGTAGGCCGTCTGTGCCTCGGGCAATCCCGCTTCGGCGCCGGCGCGCAGCAGGACCGCGGCCTCGTCGGGTGCGCCGGTCAGCGTAGCGCGCATTTGCTCGACGCTGCCGGCGAGCAAATCATTCACGCCTTCGACGCCTTGCGCAGCGCCAAGCGGACCAGCGCGTCGAGCGTCGCGCCCGGCCCCAGCTCGTCCGATGCCGCGCCGACTGCGGCGGTAGCCTCGGCGGGGCGGAAGCCGAGATTAGCGAGCGCGGAAAGTGCGTCCGCCACCGCGCCGCCCGCCGGCCGTCCGCCGCCACTGCCCGCCACCGGGCCCAGTACAGGGCCGGCCTTGTCCTTCAACTCCGTGACGATGCGGAGTGCGAGCTTGGGGCCGACGCCATTGGCGCGCGCGACCATTGCCTTGTCGCCACTCGCCACGGCGCGCGAAAGCTCATCCGGTGCCAGCACCGAGAGGATCGCGAGGGCAAGCCGCCCGCCCACGCCCTGCACTTGGGTCAGCAGCCGGAACCAATCGCGTTCGGCGACCGATCCGAAGCCGAAAAGTGTGATTGCATCCTCGCGCACCTGCATGTCGGTAAGGATCTTCACCTCCCCCCCGACGCCGCCCAGCGCCTGCAGCGTCCGGCCCGAAAGGTGGACGAGATAGCCGACGCCGTTCACGTCGATCACGCCATGGTCGGCGCCCGCCTCGGCGAGTACGCCGGTCAGCCGTGCGATCATCATGCCTTGCCCCCGATCAAGATGCGCGCCGCAGCAGCGCGCGCTGACTCGCTATATGGTGCGCGTGAGTGATCGCCACGGCGAGCGCGTCGGCGGCGTCGGCGCCGGTGAGCTTCACGCCGGGCAACAGCCGGGAGACCATCGCCTGCACCTGTTTCTTCTCCGCCCCGCCGGTGCCGACCACGGCCTTCTTGACGACCGATGGATGATATTCGCCGATGACGAGATCGGCCTGGGCGGCGGCGAGCAGCACGATGCCGCGCGCCTGCCCCAGCTTCAGCGTCGACTGCGCGTTGGAATTGCCGAGCACCTCCTCCACCGCCGCGCCATCTGGCCGGTGCGCACGGATCACCTCGACCAAGGCACCATGGAGCAGCGCGAGGCGCCGCGGCAGCGGCATTCCCGCCTCGGTGCGGACCTGCCCGTTGGCGACGTGGCTGAGACGGTTGCCGTCGGCGGCGATCACGCCCCAGCCTGTGGTGCCGAGACCGGGATCGAGCCCGAGGATCAGCACCTCAGTTCCTCCCCGGAATGGGGAAGGGTTGGTTCAACCCAGCTTCTCCATGATCTCGTCGGGCACGTCGTAATTGCCCCACACGGTCTGGACGTCGTCATCGTCGTCGAGCGCGTCGATCAGTTTCATGAGCAGCGCCGCATCCTCGGCCGTGGTCAATGTCACCTGGGTCTGCGGGCGCCAGGCGAGCTTGATGCCTTCGGGCTCACCGAGCACCGGCTCGAGCGCCTTGGCAACCTCGTGCAGCGCGTCGGTCGCGGTCCAGATCTCGTGGCCGTCGTCAGAGGCGACATCCTCCGCGCCGGCTTCCAGCGCCGCCTCGAACACCTTGTCGGGATCGCCCGCGCTCTCCGGATAGGTGATCAGGCCCATCCGGTCGAAGCCGTGGCTCACCGATCCGCTGGCGCCGAGATTGCCGCCATTCTTGGAGACCGCGGTGCGCACATTGGTGGCGGTGCGGTTGCGGTTGTCGGTCAGCGTCTCGATGATGAGCGACACGCCCGCGGGGCCGAAGCCCTCGTAGCGGACCTCTTCATAATTGGCGCCGTCACTGCCCGACGCCTTCTCGATCGAGCGCTTAATGTTGTCGTTAGGCATCGACTGCGCGCGCGCCGCGATGATCGCCGAACGCAGGCGCGCATTCATTGCCGGGTCGGGCAGGCCCGCGCGGGCTGCCACGGTGATCTCGCGGCTGAGCTTGGAGAAGAGCGCCGAGCGCTTCTTATCCTGCGCGCCCTTGCGGTGCATGATGTTCTTGAACTTGGAATGGCCGGCCATCGCCGTGTTCGTCCTGCTGGTTGCGACAAATGGAGTGTGCGGGTCTCTATTCCGGCAGGTGCCGGTTGCGCAATCCCGGCGGCTCGGCCGGTCAGGCGGGCTGGGCCTCCCGCCGCTTCATGACGACGGGAACAATCCCGCCCATCTCCTCGCGCGTCCGCCGGCCGATCGCGCTCTCGCGGGCCCGGGCCCAATAAGCCTCGATCCCCGGCCGCCCGGCGACCAGCGCGCCGCCCTCGAAATGCGCCTCGATGATCTCGGCCAGCGCCAGCACGGGGATCAGCGCCGCGTCGCCGATGCCGGGCGCGTCGCCCGCCGACCATTCTTGGCTGCCGACGCCGATCCGCTCGAGCGCGTCGAGCCCGAGCGCGAGCTGTTTGCGGCCATATTCGAGCTGTCCAGCGTCCGAGCCCATGCAAAACACGGTCTGGATCATGAAGTGGCGCAGGCCCGCGCCGATCTCGGTATCGACCAGACCCGCCACCAGCCGCGCGAGCGCGCGCGAACGCGGATCGGCGGGCAGCAGCGGCGGGCCGGACAGCGTTTCGTCGAGATAGGCGATGATCGGCGCCGATTCGGCGAGATGCCAGCCATCCTCCTCCTCGAGCACCGGAATGCGGCGCATCGGACTGATCGCGGCGAACTCGGGCGAGGCGATCGCGCCACCCAGCGGCGGCACGACCGGGATCTCATGTCCCTTCAGCCGCGCGGCGATCAGCACGCGCTGCACGAAGGGTGACAGAATGAAACCGTAGAGCTTCATCGGATCCCTCCATTCCTGCGCGCCGGTACGCCGTGGCGGGCTTAGCTAAGGCCCAGCGCCGCCTTGTAGGTCTCAAGCAGAGCCTCAGCCTCGTCGCGCGCATTCTTTTCCATCTTCCGGAGACGCACGATAGTCCGCATCGTCTTGGGGTCATAGCCCTGCGACTTAGCTTCGAGATAGACGTCCTTGATGTCGTCCTGCATGCCCTTCTTTTCTTCCTCGAGCCTTTCGATCCGCTCGATGAAGAGCCGCAGCTGGTCCGC
>OUNM010595719.1_pt1 | contig 16049 bp, 13 predicted proteins | sample 1769961 | NCBI WGS metagenome assembly OUNM01 (sample SAMEA3914820, study PRJEB12502) | metagenome | biome: forest; material: soil | place: USA | collected 2012-03-12 | depth 0.3 m | reverse complement strand
GCTCTGAACCGCGGAATTCACGGTATGGCTGATCGAGGAGACGCTCTTGGTCTTTTTGGCGACCGCCTTGGCGGCCACAACGATCTCATCCAGGGCCTTCGCCGCCGTTTCGGTAGCGGGACCGCTCAAGTCGACTTCATGGCTTGTGCGATGGATCGCCCGAACCGTTGCCTCGACGTCGGTGCTCACGGCGCTTAACAGCAGACCGATTTCTCGGGTTGAAATCGCCGATTGCTCGGCGAGCTTTCGGACTTCATCCGCCACAACGGCAAACCCGCGGCCATGCTCCCCGGCCCGGGCGGCCTCGATGGCGGCGTTTAGTGCTAAAAGGTTCGTCTGCTCGGCAATCGTCGAAATAGATTGGACGATTTGACCGATCTGGCGGCCTTTCGCGTCAAGCTCGGCCACTTTTTCACTGCTTGAATCGACTTCCGACCGGATTTTTTGCATCGCCTCCATCGTGCTTTGAAGGGCGCGATTGCCTTGCTCGGCTGCGACCTCGACGTCGTTAGCGCACTGCGACATCTCCTGGATGGCCACCAGGGTTTCCTGCAAATCTTCGCTTGCGGAAGTCAACCGCTCCGCGCTTTCGACGGCACCGCCGCGGATATCGGCGATTTGATTTGTAAGCTCTTCAACCACGGTTTGCGTTTCCGTGGCGCCTTCCGCCAGAGACACACTTGCCTTGGCAATATCTCCGCTGGCCATGCCTCCTTCTCGTGTGGAGGCGGCAAGGTGCGCGCTGGTCTGACGGACGTGGGCTGAGGATTCCGAAACCTCGCGAACCATCTCGCCAAGGTTGCCTCTGGCGCGATTATAGGCGCCGGTTGCGGATTGGACGGAATCCAGGACGGCGTTGAATGTTTCGCTCATCTCGCCTAACTCGTCTTTCGAGATCACTTTGACCGCCTTTGAAACCGGAGTAACCGCGACCGTGACGTCGCCGTTTGCCAACTCCTGAAGTCCGTCGTTCAGACTTCGAAGGCAGTTCTCGCTGATCGAGCGGAGCCCGTCGGCAATCGGCCGAATTGACTGAACGATGTATCGGGAAGTAAGAAATGCCGCGAAGAGGACCAGCACCGACGCCACGATAAGCGCGAGAATCGTGATTTGCATAGCCTGATTTCCGGTCTTTGTCGCCTGAGCAATGGACTGGCCCATATCTCGATCGTTCCATTCGATGAGATTCTTAACATTTGGCGCAAATTCCTTGTCGAAGATCGCAAGGGTCGAGTCGCGGAGAAGATCGTAAGCCTTTTCGCCCGACAGCTTGCCTAGCTGAGGCTTGATCTCCTCCGCTTTCGACTCATAGCATAGTGAGTCCATGTTTGCTGGACCTTTTCGAAATTGTCCGTATCCTCGCCAGGCGATGCGATGGCTTTATAGTTTTTCAGATCTTTGCCAATGGCCTCACTAAACTGCGTCATCCTTGCCGCCGCCGCCTTCTCCTCCGCGGGATCGCTTCCGACCGCCAGGTCGGTGACGGCTAAACGGTAAGCGATCGCATCGGTTTCAATGCTTTGTGCGACATGGACGCAGGGAATCTGATCTTCTTTAAGTCCGTTGAACTCGGCCTGCAGGTTTCTGATTCCGCCAAGCCCGATGATCGCCACGAATAAGGTTAGACCGAGACACACGGCGAAGCTGAGGCCAAGTTTTTGCCCGATTCGAAGATTCCTAATGAAGCTCATTGTTCAATTCGCGGCATCTCTGCCGCGCACAACAAGGGAATCAGCTTTCCGTCGGACTATTTTCCGTCGTTGGATTCTCTGTCATAGAATCCAACGACCTAAAAAGGGAGGACAGCCCGCGGGGGCTTCTCGCGATCTCCAAGGCGATGGCCGCAGGCGCGAATGGCCCGCGGCTATTAGGCCACCGATCTAACCCTGACTCACTTGGGGTCAGTAAATGACCTTGTTCAACGGGTACTCAACGAGACCCGTGGCGCCGGCTCGCTTGAGTTGGGGAATCAGATCCCGGACCTCTCTTTCACTCAGTATCGTCTCAGCGGCGAGCCAAGTCGAATCGGCGAGCGGCGACAACGTCGGCGAACTGACGGAGGGCAAAAGGGCCAGAATCTCTGCTTTGCGGGCAACCGGCAGGTTCATCTTGAGGCCCACGAGCTTCGCCGCGTTCATCGCACCGGTAAGCAGGATCTCCAGCGACTCAATTCGCTCGCGCTTCCACTCGTCCGCCCAGGCCGCCGGGCTGGCGACGAAGCGAGTGGTGGAGATGAGGAGGGTGTCGACGATGCGTAGGTTGTGGGCGCGGAGAGAGTTGCCCGTCTCCGTGTTGACGACGATGGCGTCGACGAGGGTCGGGACCTTGACTTCGTCGGCGCCCCAGGAGAATTCGACCGTCGCGGCGACGTCGTTTTTTACCAGGTAACGCTCGGTAAGGCGCACGTATTCGGTGGCGATCCGCTTGCCTTTGAGGTCTTGGATCGATTGGACCGGGGAGTCGTTGTGGACGGCGAGGACGACCCGAATCGGATTGTTCGTGATCTTGCTGTACCGTAGCTCGCAGATTTCCTCGACCTTTGCGCCGGCATCTTCGATCCAGTCTTTCCCGGTGAGGCCAGCATCCAGAATGCCCTGCTCGACGTACTGCGGAATCTCCTGCGGTCGCAGAAGGATCGGTTCAATCGTGTCGTCGTCGATGACGGGTTGGTATGAACGGGACGAGACCTTGATCGAGTAGCCCGCCCGCGCGAAAAGGGCGAACGTCGGCTCCTGCAGGCTGCCCTTGGGCAAACCCAGCTTAAGCTTCATGTATAAGAGAGTACCGTGGCCCTCAGACGGCGATGGTCTTCGACTATCCTGTGTGCGGAACCCTTAACTCATTTAAAGCCCGCAATTCAAATGGAATTTCACAAAGTTTTGAAACTTCAGTCAATCCGGTCCGTACGAAAGGTATAAAGGTGTTGGGATAGCGATGAAAACCGAGGCGATCTGGCGGACAGAAGGCGAGGACAAGCGCGCTGCCGTGCGCGGCATGTTCTCCCACATCGCTCGAGGTTACGACCGGATGAACGGGTTGATGTCCCTCGGCCTTCACCACCGCTGGCGGACCTTCTCCGTTTCGAAGCTAGAACTGCAGCCCGGTGATCGGGCGCTTGACGTCTGCTGTGGGACGGGAGACTTTATTCTTCCCCTTCGGCGCGCGGTCGGGTCGAAGGGGCAGGTCATTGGGGTGGATTTCTGCCTTCCGATGCTGGAGGGGGCGATGGAGAAGTTTCGGAACTCCCCTCTCCTCTCTGGAGGAGAGGGGGCAGGGGTAGAGGGCGCTCCAAACTATCCTGAGCCCCAAGCTATAAGCCAGAAAGGCCTGCAAGGTTCTCGCCCCTCACCCCCTGCCCCCTCTCCTCCAGAGAGGAGAGGGGAGTTCCGGACCGCCCTCGCCCTCGGCGATGCTTGCCGGCTTCCCATCGCCTCTGAGAGCTTTGACGCCGTTTCCGTCGGCTGGGGTCTGCGGAACGTCCCGGATGTGGAAACGGCGCTGAGGGAAGCCGCCAGGGTTCTCAAGAAAGGCGGAAGATTTGTTTCCCTGGATATGGCGCGGCCGGAAAACGTGGTCGTGCGGAAGACCGCCGAGTTCACGCTCCGGCGGGCGCTCCCTCTTCTTGGCCGTCTTCTCCGGCTCGGCGGCGACGCGTATGCCTATCTTCCGGAATCCACTCTTCGTTTTGCTTCACGTGAAACACTCGCCGCCGCAATGGAGCGGGCCGGTTTCGTCGATGTCGCTTACCGCGACCTGATGCTCGGCAATCTCTGCGTCCACTGGGGACGAAAACCATGACCGCTCAAGCCTTCGCCACGCTCACTCAAGGTCGCGTCGATTCGGCGACACTCGACGCCATCGCCGCCGAAGTCGCATTTGTGGAGGAGGAGCTTGCGCGCCGCCTCGATAGCGAAATCGCGCTCGTCTCCAAGGTCGGGGGGCTTACCCTCAAAGCCGGAGGCAAGCGTCTTCGGCCGGCTTTTGTGGCGCTCGCGGCTCAGGCAACGGGACTTCCGTTTGACCGCACCCGCACGCGCCGGCTTGGGGCGGGGCTGGAGATGATCCATATGGCGACGTTGATCCATGACGACGTCATCGATCACGCCGCCACCCGCCGGGGCAAACCGACTGCCGCGGCGGAAGTGGGAAATACCGCCAGCATTCTGAGCGGTGACGTCCTCCTTGCCCGGGCCATGAGCCTCCTCGCCGAGGACGGCGACCTTCAACTGATCCGCATGGTCTCCGCCGCGGTGGTGGATATGGCGGAGGGCGAAGTGCGAGAGGTGGAGGTGCGTGGGGACTTCGATCTGAGTATCGAAGATCACCTCGATGTGTTGCGGCGCAAGACCGCCAGCTTCATCCAGGCGTGCTGCGAAAGTGGCGCCATCGTGGCCGGCGCTACTAAAGAAGCCCAGGAGGCTTTACGGGTTTATGGCCACCACGTGGGACTCGCTTTTCAGATCGTCGACGATCTCCTCGACTATCGTGGCGATAAAGAAAAGACCGGGAAGCCGATCGCCACGGACTTCCGGGAAGGCCAGGCGACCCTTCCGCTTATTCTGCTTCGCCCCTTTCTCAGCGAGCCGGAGATGCAGACGGTCCGCACGAAATTCGGCGGCGGAGTGAGCGACGACGAATTGCGCATGTTCGCCGACTGGATGGACAAGCGCGGCGCATTCTCGCAGGCCCAGACGATGGCCGAAAGCCATATCGAAAAGGCTCTGGAAGCGCTGAACACGCTTAGGAAATCCCCGAGCCGTGATCTTCTCGAATCGGTCGCCCACTACGTGATTAGCCGGCAAGGTTAACCGTTATTCGCGCAAAAAGTCCCTTCCACCCTGAACAAATGGGTCTGAGAAGGTACTAATTATAATGTCGTCCGGCTTCGAAAGGCGGATGACGAAACGATCGGACACGGCGGTCCGGCAAATCCTGAAAAAGGAGGAGACCTATATGATTACCGCCATCGCGGCGCTCGCCCTCGGAGCCGTCGCCTACCGCGTCCTTGACTGCGGCGTCAACGCCAGCGTGCGCAACCGCCGCTAACGACAACCTGAGGGAGTTTAGGAAACTCCCTCATTTCTTTTTTAGAGCACGATTTGGGGGATGCCTTACGTGGATTACGGGGAGAATAATCTTGCCGACCGCACGTACGCCCCAAGGGTATCGAAAGTCCCGCATGTAGGGCCATCGGCCTAACGGTGGAACTCGGTTCCCTCGTACAATCACATCAAACCGAAGTGGACGATTCTCGCACAATGTGTCGAAAATCCTTGCAGCTGAAAAGCCAGCACCGTCCCCGGTTTTACGGGCTTAGTCTCCGCGTGAATGCGCGTCGAGAGCCCAACAGGAGAAACGAATGCCCGCTTGGGCAATAACCCTAATCGCAACGCTCGCCGTTCTGCTGATCGCAGTTCCCCTCGTCATTAAATTCCTGATCGGACCCCGATTTATCGGCAATACCGAAGTTGGCATCGTCGAAAAAACCTGGGGTGGTGGACACCTCTCGGGCCACATCATCGCGCTCAGCGGTGAAGCCGGCTTCCAGCCGGAGGTCCTGCGCGGTGGCCTCCACTTTAAGCCGGGCTATCGATTCCGGATTCACCGGGTGCCGTTGGTTACCATTCACCGCGGCCAAATTGGTTACGTCTTCGCCCGCGATGGACAACCGCTCGGTCGGCATACGCAGGCTGGCGTGGACATCAACGAGGCCGGTCAGACACTCGGCCACGTGGTCAACAACGGTGACTTCACCGACGTCCGCGCATGGCTCAAAGCCGGCGGTCAGCAGGGACCGCAACGGGCGATCCTTCGCGAAGGAACCTACGCCATTAACCTCGCCCAGTTCGTCGTAATCTGCGGACCGAAGGAGATTTACTATCACCCGGTCGGCGGCCGAGACGAGGGCGCGGCAATCGCCCATATCGCGGACTCTATCTCCAAACAGAGCGGGTTCGAACCTGTGGTCATCGACGGTTCAATGGACCAGATCGGCATCGTTACGGTCCACGACGGCCCCTCCCTCCGCCAAGGCGACATCATCGCCCCCACGGTCGGCGATAGTCGTACGGACCAGAACTATCACAACAACTTCCAGGACCCCCAGGCCTTCCTTAGTGCCGGTGGCTTCCGCGGACGGCAGTATCAGGTCCTTTCCGAAGGAACGTACTGGATTAACCGTCTCTTCGCCTCCGTCGAGCTCAAGCCAAAGACCCACGTCCAGGTGGGCGAGGTTGGCGTCGTGGTCTCCTACTATGGTGAGCGCGGCGAGGACGTATCCGGTGACGCGTTCCACCACGGCGAAATGTGCAAAAAGGGCGGCCGCGGTATCTGGGACGAGGCGCTGCTTCCGGGCAAATATGCCTTTAACCCCTATGCCGGCGAGGTGATCATGGTCCCGACGATCAACATCATCCTCAAGTGGATCGCCATGGACAACGGAGTGCATAAACTGGACGCCAGCCTCCGCGAGATCGGGCTGATCACAAAGGACGCTTTCGAGCCAGAGCTTCCGCTCAGCGTGGTCATCAACATCGACTACCGCAAGGCGCCGAACGTTATTCAGCGTTTCGGCAGCGTGAAGAACCTGATCGAACAGAGCCTCGACCCGCTCGTCTCAAGCTACTTCAAGAACCAGGGCCAGCAACGGACCCTCATCGAGCTTATTCAAGAGCGAAGCGAGATTCAGCAGGTGGCCACCGGCGACATGAAGAGCCGCTTCTCCGAGTACGACTTGGGTCTGCAAGAAGTGCTGATCGGCACCCCACACTCACGCCCCGGCGATACGCAGATCGAGACGATCCTCAACCAACTCCGCGAGCGGCAGGTCGCCGTCGAGCAGAGCGAGACCTATAAGAAGCAGGAAGAGGCGCAGGCCGGCCTTCGCTCGTTGAACGAAGCGAAGGCGATTGCCAGCCGCCAAACCGACCTGTCCGACTCGAAGGTTCAGATCGCGATCGAAGTCAACCAGGCCGACGCGGCCGCGCAGCGCGCCGAGAAGGACGCGCGGAGGAACATCACCATCGCCGAAGCGGAGGCTCGCCAGACGGTTATGCGCGCCGAAGCCGATTCGCAGCAGACGGTTCTGCGGGCCAAGGCCGATTCCGAAAGGATTGTCCTGATGGCGAACGCGGAAGCGGAGAGCAAAGCCCGCGTCCAGATCGCGGAGGCCCTCGGTATTCGCGAAGTCCGAAAGGCATACGGTTCGTCCAGCATCATGGTCAAGCAAAAGATGATCGGGCAGATCGCCGAGGCTCTTCGCGACACCAAGCACCCGCTGGTCCCGCACAGTGTGGTGACGATGGGCGGCAACGGCGAGGGTGGCGGATCGGAAAGCCCGCTGACTCAGATGCTGACTCTGCTGCTCACCGACAAACTGGGCTTGACCGACGTGAAGGATGAAGGTGCGGACAGCGACATGGGTCCCGAGGCCAAGGCCTTCTTGAACAAAATCATGAAGCACATGGGCGATGACAAACCGCCCAGGGCGATCGACGCGTAACTATCCATCAGGGTCGAGAACGTATCGATACGATCTCGACCCCTGACGTTCGTGCCTCCCAAAGCGGAATCATCTCCGGAAAAAGGGGAGAATAAACCGAAATGCTCGCCATCCTCGCCCTGCTCCTCGCCGCCGCAAGTCTCGGCGTTTCAGTGGCGTTGGCACTCCGGCTCCGGGTGGTTGAGCGAAGCCTTCAAAGGCCACCGACTCCGACCGTTCCAACCCTAGTCTCGCCTTCCAAACCGCTCGAAGCTCTTCGCATCGCGCTCGCGATCGAGCAGGATCATCCCCACCCCGTTTTCACCAACCTTGTCAAAGAAGCGCTTCTCCGCGAAGAAGCCGAGCCCGTCGAAGGAGCCGACTACGATCTTCTTATCTCCGGCAAACTCGTCGGTAACGGCTACGCCGACGTCTACTACACCGCCGAACTCGCCTGCCAAACTCCGAATGGTCCCCTGTTCACCCTTTTTGAGCGCCCCGCTCACGGCGATCGACCGGGGAACCTCGCCATAGAGTTAGTTAACCGGCTCAAGTTAGAGGTCGATAAATCGGTCACCCGAAACGAACGCCGCGCCGCCATACGCGAACTTCGGGACTAATCGTCTGCTTGTCAAAAAGAAATAGTATAGCAAAGTGCGCTACCGCTTCTTGGGCAACCCCGCCAAGGGAAGCGTATAGCGCACAGCGTCGTCCTTCGATAGACCGAGCATCAAAGACATGCCGGCAGACTCGGGTTCCTCTTTGTAGTTAGCCTCACGGCTATCAAGGGGACCAGGACGTGACCGTCCTGAGGCATGCACGCCCTGCGTGTTGACGAGAATGCCCCAACCCGCAAAAGACGTAAGACCCGCGCCGGTAAAACGTGCCGCCATCGGGCCAACGTGCCAAGCGCCGTCGAACACGTCGGTCACCGCGCGGGCGAAGGCGGCCCTTGCGGGGCCGCCTAAAGCGGCGTGCGGAATCGGAGCGCCACCGCGCAGAATCTGCCGTTGCGGCTTGGAAAGCGACCCCCAGAGGCGAAGCGCGGTTACGCCGTCCGCCAAAGGGTAAGGGGAGACGCGAAGAAGATACGAGGAGGTTTCGGATGCGGTGGCCGCTTGGCGATCCGTCACCTGGGAAACAAAATCGGCGTAATCGTCGATCGTCGGTGCCGGCTTTGCTTCGAGTTCCCGCAGAATCGTTTCGGGAATCTCGTGTCGGCGAACATACCAGAAGGCCTCCGGGCGGTGCATCAGGAATCCATCTTCAATCCGAAAGGCGCCGTCTCCCCGCCACGCTTTGATGTATTGGGCCACGGTGCCGTCAAAAGTCAACGCCGAACGGCGATTCGGAATCCGGCAGGCCATCGCCACGATCGGCACTCCGGTCGCGTCATGAAGCCACTCCAACTGGTCAGCGCTACTACGGTAGTCGGACCACCACGCGCTTTCTTTTTCGGGCGTGTTCGGGTTCGTTTTTATCTGCGCCACCGGGTCTTTGAACTCCTCCTGCCCCCATGCATCCAGTTCCTTCGGGAAAGCCATCTCATCAAGCGCCCAGTTCAGGCCACCCGGGCCTTCGTTGCCCGCCGCGCGCGACATGCCGTTGACATCCCCGGATTCGCCGGCTTGGTCGGTCCGGGTCTGAAGGTTCCAGTTTTCGGGGTCAACGCGCAGGAAGATGTCCATCCTCGTCCGCTTCATCCCTTGTCCTTCATCGCCGCGCCACAGAGGATAGTTGACGGCGTCGGCCGGGAGCGCGATACCTGATCCGGTCGGTTTCGTCGAGGCCGACATCGGCTCGCCGTTCATCAGCCGATCCCATGCGCTCGGCGTCAGCTTGCTCAGCAGCTTCCCTTGGAGCCAAAATTCCAGGTTCTCGGCGCTGTCCAAAGTGCCCAACCAGTCGCTGGCGGCTTGGAACCTTGGATCGCCCGTTTTCATTTTCGCGAGATCCTGGCGCGCAAGCTCGGTTTTCTCTTCGATCGAGCCAAACGGAATGCGCCCCACCGCCGCCATGTTTTTCAGCCGGCGTTCGATTTCGTTTCTCTGACTATCCGCCTCCGCTTTCAGATAGGCGGCCTCTCTTGCCGCCGCGTCGGGGTCGTTTACCAGACGATAACCGCCCTCCTCTTTCTTCCATTTGAGGCGTAGAACATCCGCCAGCCGCGTCATCACCCGCCCCACCGGCACCTTGTCCACCAGAATCGTCGCCTTTAGATCCCGAATTGCCGGAGATGTTTGAAGCGATAAATGCGCCGCCCGCCCCAACTCCGCTACGGCCTCGTCGATCGGCGCGATCTTCACGCGGACGTCAACTTTCACCGCGAGTGCCGGATCCTCGCCCTGCGCGAGAAGGATCAAAAGGAACGGAAGCGGCATGGTTTTATTCTGACGCGCGAGAATGACAGGAGAGTCTGAGCGACAGGATTTGAACCTGCGGCCTCGCCGGTCCGAACGGCGCGCTCTGGCCAATCTGAGCTACGCCCAGACCCTCCCTTTCTTGGAGTGGTGGAGGTGGAGGGAATCGAACCCACTCAGCCAAAGGCGTCGGTTTTACAAACCGATCGGACTCTCCAACGTCCGCGCACCTCCAAAAACGAAAAAGGCTCGGTCCGTCCGGACAGAGCCTCTTCGAAAAGGGAGAGCGTAAAAGGAGTTACGCCACGAAGACTCCGTCCGGACGGGAAGTTGGATAGGGATAGGTCCGGACGGTGTTCATGACGAGAAAATCTCCTGCGGAAAGCAGTATCGCACGGTATCGGCAGAGGTCCTAGGACTTTGGGAGCTTTTCGAAGCCTTCCTTTCTTACGGCTTCCGGATCTTCCGGTAATAGTCGTAAACCTTTTGGGCCTCGCGAAGATAGGCGTCCGGCAGCTGGTCATAGCCAACCAAAGGAGTACCGTCCGGAATCGCGATGTCCCGCAGGTAGCTCTTGTAGACGAACTCCTTGGTCAATCGAAGAACTACCGTAAATGATTCCCGATGGCCGGGCGCGAATTTTGAGGTCTTCACCACCGGATACCCGAGCCCCGGCAGCAGAAAGTCGCCCTCCTCCTGTCGTTCGAGAACGTATCCCAGCCCTTCGGTATCGAAAGTTTGGACCCCGTGAGGGATGCGTAGTCCGACCATATTTTGCGTTTTCAGATCTGAAAAGGAGAGAGAAGCCCCTGACAGTAGATTGTCGCCTAATAAACTGGGTTCAAGGTAGGAGCGGCCAGGTTGGTCTCCTCGCAACTGACTATTGCGGCGGTACAGGATTGCCTCAAACGCGGACCGGGCGGCCGGAGGTAGACGGTTTGCCGGGATAGTTTCGCCGTGCCGCAGTGCGTCCCTCAGCGCGGCTGGAAATGTTGCGTATGCCCGGAGCATCTCTCGCCCGCCCGAGCCAAGGTCAAAGAGTCCATTGGCAGAATCGGCCAGCTGTGCGACCCCCGATGCTTCTAGGACAGATATTTCGAATAATGAGAGCGCCGCGTTCGGATTCTGAGCCGATGCATATCGGGCGACGGTGTCGAGCCGGGGAAAACCGGAACTCAAAGTCCGCATAAAACTGCGAAGAGCGGATCGATTCGTTTTCAACGCCGCGGACTCCACCGGCCTTCGCGCATGACCCACGATCGCGTCCCCGGAGATCTCAAAGCTCACCGACTGCGCTAGCCCGTCCGCGAATTTTCCGAGGTCGCCCTTCTCAGCAAAACGGTCGCAGGTCTCGCGGACGGTTTCGTCGGGAAGCGCGATGATGGCATCCTTTTCCACCGCCTTGGCGAGAGCATCCATGGGCTGGGTCAATAGGAGAGCGGTGGGTTCCTCGCTGTCCCTGGTCAGACTCCTTAAGATTCCGGGCCGCAGCGGTTCGGCGGGTGAGTCAAAACTCGTATCTACAAACGCTTCCATCGTCCCACCGGGAATAAGAGATTGGTGTTGCCATCCGGAATATCCGGGTAGTGAGGCCCCGGTGTAGATCGATTGAAACGGGAGGAAGCTGTCCCCTAAGTCAACGAGCTGCCCTTTATTGTCGAAGGCGCGGAGGGAAAACTCGATCCGGTCCGGCATGGCCCGGGAGATCCGGACAATTGGAACGACCGAACCCTTCCATGAGGTTTGGAAAAACGGCAGATTGCCGATGGCCTCCTGCTTCCTCTCTGGGGATAGAGCATCGATGTCGTTCATCATCGCCTTTCGCTCTTCGTAGTACCAATCGACCCGCGCTCCGCTGGGAAAGGCCTTTTGGAATCGGTTGGGCCGTTCTGCATACCGGGCGGTCGTCCCCAAGGGAATTGCCGCCAGTTCGGTGGAAGGAATTGTCTGAATAACCCGGGAAAGGAGCCGCCCTTGGGGCATGAACGCATTCATACGTTCCTCGTTTGCCATCAGATCCTTCAGGTTGTTATGCGGAACATTCGCCTTGGCCGCTTCGATAAGTCTGGTCGCCCGATCGATCCCGGCGTCCCAAGGGATCGAGTTGTCCGGGTTTAGCATTGACCGGCGGATTCGCTCGATATCCCGGGCCAACGCATCAATCTCGGATTTCTCCGCCGTTCGTCGGAAAGACGCCGAGCGGCCCAGATACATCCCGTTGTCCTGAATCCATTCCGCCGAGGCTGCCTTTGCGATCAGCGCCATCAGCTCCGGCCCGGTATGTGGCTTGAGCGAGACAAAGAGCACCTCATCTCCCATCTCCGGCTTGATCCGAAGCTCCTCGCCCATCTTTTGCCCCAGCTCCCTCACCACCGCCTCCACGGTAGCAATCCGGTGGTCCAACGAGATGGGGGTTAGCGTCAGGAAGGGGAGCAGCAGCACCTTATCGATCAGGATACGATACGAATGACTACACCGGTAGTTAATTGTGATGTAAGCTTCTAGGCGGTCGGGATTTGTTCAAGCAGCCAGCGCGCAATCGCGAGTTTGCCCCGCCGGCCGCTCTCGCGAACCTCGCCATTTCGCATGACTAGCTGAATCGCGTTGTCGTCCGAGTCAAACCCGATCGATGGGTCTGATACGTCATTTGCCGCGATCGCAAAAAGCCCTTTCCGATCAAGTTTCTCCCGCGCGATCGTGAGATCCGTTGTTGGCTCCGCCGCAAACCCTACTGTTGTCGCCATCGGATACCGGGCGGACAATGCCGCCACGATGTCTTCATTCGGGAGCAGCTCTAAAACCAATGCTCCATTCCCCCTACGGATCTTGCCCTCGACGGGAGCGGCCGGGCGATAGTCGGCGACGGCCGCCGCGGCGACGATGAGGTCGCCGCCGATCGCCAGCGCCGCGTCATACATCTCCTGCGCCGTCCGGACTCGGATGACCTTTGCGTCCAGCGGATACTGCGCTGAGGCTGGCCCCGTAATGACCGTGACCTCCGCCCCCATCAACAGCGCTGCCCGGGCCAGCGCGGCGCCCATCTTGCCGCTGGACCGGTTGGTGAGATAGCGCACCGCGTCGATCGGCTCTTGGGTCGGCCCGCTGGTGATCAGTACGCGCTTGCCTTTCAGCCGGGTCCGGTCCATCAGGACGGCCTCCACCGCCGCCGCGATCCGAGAAACCGCCGCCAATTTGCCCCGCCCATGCTCCCCGCAGGCCACGTCGCCCTCGTCCGGTATGACAATGGTCGCGGCTCGGCTTTCCAGTTTTTTGAGAGCCTCGGCCGTGGCGTCGTTCGCTAGCATGTGCGGGTTCATTGCCGGCGCGATAATGAGCGGTGCGGCGCTCGCGAGCACCAGCGTCGTGAGCATGTCGTTCCCGATCCCGTTTGCTAGGCGGGCCAGCGTGTTGGCGGTGGCGGGCGCGATTACGATGGCGTCGGCCGATCGCGCCCAATCGATATGGGCCATCCGCCCCTTCTCGGGCTCTTCGAACACGTCCTCGAGGCAGGGTTGCCCGGTTAGCGCTTCGAAGAGCGCGGAAGTTACAAATTGCCGTGCGCCGTCAGTCAAACAAGCCCGCACGGTGTGGCCCCCACGCATCAACTCGCGAGCTAGGTCCGCCGCCCGATAGGCGGCCACGGAGCCAGAGACGCCTAAAACGACGTTCACTAGCTAAGTATGAATGAACGGAGGTGGAACGCCTTCATCGCTCCCTGCATCCAACTAGCCGTGCGCCCGATGTTCTTACTTCTTTCCGCCGCCTTCGTAGTGGCGGGCTGCAATTCCCAAGATGCTTCCGACCTGAAGCGCGATGTCGGTCAAGTCGCCAAAACGGCCACCCGGGCCGCTGGCAACGCCCAACTGGTGGTCCGCGCCAACGCTACGCTCGCGCAGAGAAAGGGCGTCGACGTTTCCGGCCTTCATCTCGAAGCAACCGGAAGCACCCTCACCGTCGGTGGCCACGTGAAGTCAAAGGAAGAAAAAGCCACTGTCCTCGCCACGGTCAAAGAGATCCGTGGCGTGGACAAAGTGGTGGATGAGTTACGAATACAGAAGTAGCTTCTACTTCTTTTGCGCCAACAGCCAAGTCCAGAACTCGTCATTGGCATAGACCGCCGACCAGACGTCGTGCATCCCACCGGGGATCTCGTCGTATCTAACCGTGCTTCCGGCTGCGCGTAGAGCCGCGACCAGGTCCCGCGTACCCTGAACCGGGACCGACGGGTCGTGATCACCGTGGGTGGTCCAGATGGGCACGCTATTTAGCACCACCACCTTCGAAACATCACCGTTCCCGCAGATCGGGGCAAGAGCGGCGAATCGTTTGGGATACATCTCGGCTAACGCCCAGGTTCCGTAGCCGCCCATGCTGAGCCCTGTGAGATATTCCCGCTTCTTATCCACCCGATACCGCTTCTCCGCGTCATTCAGGAGGCCGGTAAGCACAACCAGCATCTTCTCCGACGACCACCAGTCGCCTTCCGGACACTGAGGAGCCAGCACGATCGCTGGAACTTTCCGCCCTTTGGCGAACTCTTTGAATGGCCCGTGGACCCGGTTCTTTTCCAAATCGCTCCCGCGCTCCCCGGCGCCGTGGAGGAACAGAATAATGGGCCACTTCTTATGCGGATCGGCATCGTAGCCGTCTGGCAGCGAGAGGAGGTAGCTCGTGGTGACACTGGAAGTCACCTTCTGAGAGAACTTCACCCCATCTTGCGGAAACGCCGGCCCCTGGGCCTGAAGCGCGAGTGCGACTACGAACGCGTGCATTTCTTTACGATGACGTAGGGGGGCTTAGGATTGCTTACCGTGGCCAAAAGTTATTCCTGCCCATTGTGGTAGCCGAGCTACCGCTGCGCCTCGATACCCATGAATGACATCGACATAAGGTTCCATGCGAAACGGTGGGCGGCGGTGTAGGTGTCGAAGGTGCCTTCTAGGGTGTAGGCGTCCACCCGCACGGGCTCCGTCACGAGGCGCGCCCCCATGTCGGCCTCTTCGGCCCGGTTGAACTCCACGCGAATGGTCGTCGGCTCCGCGTATCGCGTGGGCGCAATTTCGCCCGCGCGCTGAACGGCTCGTTCGGCGGCCGCCTCAATGAGGGGCGCGGTTTCGCTTGGATGCAGCAGGCGGCCCATATATCGTCCATAGCCCTCTTTGGTCACCGCGGTCTCCAGACCGGGGATCAAAGCCGCGGCTTCGGCGCAGCCCGCCGCGTCGCTCGAAACCATAGTCAAAGGTACTCCGTAGGTTCCCGCGACCCCGGCGCTGAGACCCATCTCGCCGGTCTCGAAGCCGTTTACCCAAAGCCGGTGCACGCCGCCGGTGATCGTGTGTTCCATGATTCCACCCAGCGTTCCCGCCATGGCGTGGTAGCCCACCAGCATTGCGCAGCCGAAGCTTGAATCTACGCCGACCATCATGCCGTCGGTCAGGCTGCCGTGGCCGCTGACTAGTTCGACGCCCGGCTCTAGATCTTCGATGAGGAGATTCTTCGAGTTGCCATGGCTATCCTTGATCAGAATCCGCTCCGCCCCGCCCCGGCGCGCTCCGCGAACGGCCGCATTGACATCGTGGGAGATCATTCGGCGCGCGAAGGCATAGTCGAACGAATTCCCATCGGGCCGGCTGCACTGCGACCAAGAAATAAGTCCGGTTATGCCCTCAATATCGGCCGAGATGTAGACGTCCACGCCAAGAATTGTATCCGCCTATTGAAGAGGCGGACCTTTCTTCGGATCTCCGCCACCGAGAGGTGGCGTTTTCTTCGGATCGGTCTTTGGATCGCCCGGCTTTGTCGTCGGAGCTCCGCGTGGATCGTCGGCGCTATCTCGGTCGGCAAACGTCCCGTAAGACTTCCCAAACTTCGAGTACTCGTCTTCCTCCGTCTGGTCCTCCTTGGTTGAGAGCTGGCCGGCCGACGCGTGGAAATCGTCGCCGATCGAGTTCTTCATTCGAACCTGGAACTTGGAAGGGTCTCCAATCAGATCCAACAGCTCTTTCTCGCCGTCGTACCGCGCCTCCGGCGCGGTGACGATACGCCACCAGCGGCCGTCTTCAAACTTTTGGTAAGCCGTCGCATCGCTGCCCTTCGCCACGGCATGGCGTTCACCCTTCTTGTACCAGTAGGTGATGGCGTCCGCCTTCAGGTTCATTGGATAGCTTCGGAGCGTCTTGCCTGACCGCAGATCCTCGTCGCGCTGTTTC
>OUNM010187697.1_pt1 | contig 16071 bp, 20 predicted proteins | sample 1769961 | NCBI WGS metagenome assembly OUNM01 (sample SAMEA3914820, study PRJEB12502) | metagenome | biome: forest; material: soil | place: USA | collected 2012-03-12 | depth 0.3 m | reverse complement strand
TCGGGACGCCGGCCCGACATGACGTAGATGGTGTTGCGCTCGTCGAGGAGCAGGTCGTTCAGCACGTCGAGCGTGCGCTGCGGGCTGACGGGGATGATCTGGTTGACGGGGCCCCAGCTGACCAGCGTGCCCTCGAAGTCGAGGATGAAGAGCCTCCGCTCAGACCGGCTGTACTGCTGGACGAGGCTGTGCATGGACAGCCGCGGGACCGACGTCTGGTCGTGACGGTGCTGCTCCTCATAGACACGGTCCAGGCGCGACATGAATTCCGTAAACCAATGCGAGCCGGTGTGATGATTGACGGCGTCGAACAGCTTGGTCCACCGCTGCTCCTTCTCCTCGTCGCTCATCTCGAGCGCCTTCTTGATGGCGTTGGCGCAGGCCCGGTAGTCCCAAGGGTTGACCGACAGCTCGTTGCCGCCAAAGAGCGACGAGGTGCCCGTAAACTCGGACAAGATGAGGGACCCGTGCTTCTTCTCGCCCAGCTTGCCGTCTTGGCAGTAGAGGTACTCGTGCGACGTCAGGTTCATGCCCTCGCGCTGGCTCGTGATCATCAGGGCGTCGGCGATGCTCAGGAGCGCCAGGTACTGAGGATAATTAATGTCCTGCTTTAGATAGACGACAGGCTGGTACGCGAGGTTGGCCCACGACGAGTTGACGCGCGTCACAATATCTGAAACCGTGGCATCCAGCTCGCTCTTCTCACTAGTCGACAGGGCGACCTGGATCAAGACGATGTTGTCTCGCCACTCCGGATTCTTGTTAAGAAAGAGTTCGTACGAGAGCAGCTTCTGTCTGACGCCGCGCACGTGGTCGAGCTTGTCGCGGGCCACGATGAGCTTCTTGCCGGCGTATCGCTCGCGCATCAGGTCGAGCCACTTCTTCACCTCAGCGTCGTCGCGGTGCTGGCTCAAGCTGACCGGGTCGATGCCGATCGGCAAGTTGATCACGTCGACGAAGCGGTCTTCGAGCTGTAGGCCGTCGGGCGTCGCCTCAGCGCTAAGGAGGCGGCTGCACGTCTGCAGAAAATGCCGCGTGTATTCGTGGATCTGGAAACCGATCAGGTTGGCCCCGACCATGCCCTCGAGCAGCTCCTTGCGGACGGCCAGGCACCGGAACACCTCGGACGAGGGGAAGGCGACGTGCAAGAAGAATCCGATCTTGGCGTCCGGCAGCTTCTTGCGAATCATGCCCGGCACGAGGAGGAGATGGTAGTCGTGGACCCAGATGACGTCGCCGCGCCTCCAGTTCTTCACGATCTTGTCGGCAAAGGCCTGGTTGAGGTTGACGTAGTACTTCCACGAGTGATCCTCGTACGCCTTGCTCTTGGGGTTATCAGGAATCTGGTAGTGGAAGACGGGCCACAGGATCTGCTTGCAGAAGTGCGAGTAGTGCCCGTCAAAGTCCTTGTCAGAGCAGAAGACTGTCAGCATGTCGTGGTCCGCCGCGAGCTTGTCCTCGATGTCCTGCAGCTGCTGAGTCCCTTGGAGCGCATCGGTCGGCATGCCCAAGGTCCCGACCCACGTGTAGTCGCCAAGCTTGCCCTCCCGTGCGGCAGCCTCGGCGGCGTTCCGGAGGCCGCCGTTGCCCTGGTCCGCGTTGACAACCTTCCAGCCGGCGTGCGCAAAGACGCGGTCGTGGCTGTCGCTCCTAGTCGCCTGCCGCGGCTGCGTAACACCCTGACGACCCAATTCCTTGGCCTTCTGTTGCAGGAGCCGGGACTTGTCTTGGCTCAGCGAGGGGGGAGGTGGCGAGTTCGCGCGTGACATGGGCTGGTCAGGGCGAACACCCCAGGTCGGGGAGCTGCGGTCCGCCGGCGCACGGAGGCCATCCGTGGCGGGTTTGACAACGGGGATCTGCACGCGCAGACCGTCTTCGTTCGTAAACGGGTCATCTCGCTTCTTCTCATCCGTAGGAGTAATGGGAGGGGTGATGTTGGTGGGCTGGAACAGGCTGGCCGTTCTCTCGATCGGTGCCGGCTTCCCATTCTGCTTCTTGTGCCCAGCCGAGCCTCGCGGGGGAGTGCCCGGAAGAGTGAAGTGGACGGTCTTGGGAAGGAAACTGTGGCAGAAGTGCCGTATCAGCCATGGCTCCTCCGCCGCGCCCGAGGGTGACACTGGCACAGCAGACCGAGGCTCGCAACGGGCCTCCGGGATGTTCAGGTACTCACAGGGACGCGATGAACACCGTCATGATGGGCAAACTGTTGTCGAATTCGCTCAAATAGGTGGAATAGTGTGGCGGCTTCGGTATACGCCGATCGAGGAGTGGCTGATACGGGAAGTCGAACTCTACCGAGCTCGGGATGTCGAGCCCATGGAGGAGTGGGAAGAAGATGGAGGGGTAATGTTCACAGGAGAAGAGATTTCGCTCCAAGGGAGAATCTTGCTGTTGGATATCGTTGTTGGCGCAGGAGCCAAAAACACATGAAACAAGGCGGCCACACAGAACGGGGAGGCGGGTGAGGCGGGTCTCGAGGCTCCGGGGGGTGGTCGAGACCGGCGTCGGGGACACAGGGCGTCCCGCACAGGACGTCAGAGAGGGGATGTCAGGTACGTGGTAGACAGTTAGAACTGTGACGCCGCCAAGGTGTCAGCAACAATGGCAAGTTTCCGCCATTCGAGTGCCTCTCGGGCCAAGGTCAGGGAGAGTTGTGCAGCGTTTATAGCCGTCAAGCCTCGGACGCGTTAGCGCCTTGTGCAGAAGCGGCGGCCGTCAGCTCTGACGTAAGAGCCCCAGATACGATGCGGAGCTTTGTTGTTCACAGCAGCAGCTCAGAGCCACAAGAACAAGAACTGAAGCACACAAACAGGACCCAAGCTAGCCGGTGCAAACAATGCACTGGCAGTTGATGTTTGGCCTGGGTCAAAGGGGTGGTTCAAACAGAACAGAACTTGCCTGGCGGGCTGGCTGAGAGCCTCGAGAACAACAACAAGAGACAAAAGACACTGCCCAGAGAAGATGTCCGGGCAAGCAGAACTTGTGTCGGGGAGGTTATAGGTGGGCACCGAGACAAGTCAGGGTAGGAGCCATATGGTGCATGGGAGACACACGGAGGGCGACGCAGAGACGGAGGGAGTCCTCCTTGAATCGGTGATCACGAAACACGCGTGGACATGGAGGAATTTCAATCACTTTTTTTTTTTTTACCCGAGCCCAGGAGCTCGCTTGTCAACAGGACAGGGCAGGACAGGGTGAGCTGTTTCTTGAGGGGGGACACTGGCAGCGGGGCAGCAGCCCGGCAGGGCAACACTTGCTGCTGCTCGTCATTCCAGCCCAGGCGGATCCAGCGGGGGCTGCCAAGAGAGAAAATGAACAAGGGGCCAAGGAAGCATTGGGGCAGGGATACAGCTCCGCTCCGTGTGGCAGGGGAGCCTGTCAGCGAGCCATTTGGGCCGTTTGAACGCCGTCCAACGCCCCGCCCGGTCCAACTCCCGGGCATCATCTCAGACCAGCAACCTGGAACTTCACGGAAGACTTGTTTCCACCACCACCACCCGTCCGTTCAGCCGTCTCGAGCGCTCGTCTTGGTCTAGGGTTGAAGACCGCCTCTTGCCCTTCCCATTAGCCTCTTCCACCCCTCATTGCCCGCAACCATCTTCTCGCTCCTTCAGCCCGCTCAGTCCGCTCAGTACACCCTTCATCCGCGCCCGTCACGTAATCTAATGCCTCATGTTGCCAAAAACGGTGCCACATAAGAGCACCAGCTGATGGGCCGCATGCTGAGAAGAAAGCTTGGCCCGGAAGCGGTGGCACGACGATATTACTGTGTAGGTAGGAGGTCCGGGGTTTCGATCTCTCGGAGACAAGGCCGTCGACAGGGCCAACAAGCCAACGCATTACGTTGACATTGTGTTATCCGACTGGCTCGTCGGGAGGGCATAGTATACGGAGTAGAGTCCTGCGTATGTATCCCGAGTTGGCACACCACCTCCGCCACGTCCAGGCATCCCATGCACGCAATCACCACGATGGGGGGGTTCGGCAGAGGAAACGTTCCCTGTTCCTGCAAGGTGGGAGCTCGCAGCACATGTGCGGCCTCCAACGCTGGCGGGGCGGCAACAAAAGGCCCGGGACGGTGACGGATCGCCAAGTAAGTATCCAGACCGGATTGGCCGCTGGACGCTGCAACACGACGAATTTAGAATTTGCCCGCCTCGGTGCTGAGGATTCATGTGCACTCTTCACAGAGGACAAGAATTCTCAGAGCTGGCTGGCTCTCCGAAGGCTTCCAGAAGGCAGGGATGCCGAGTATCGTTAAAGCAGGATCCTTCGGGCGGGAGATGCCGCTCTGAGAAGCGAGAAGGGTCGGCTTCCACTCCGTCAACCCGGCCGAGGGATAACTAAACACCATGCCATGCATCCAAGGACGAAGGCAGTGCCAGGTTCCGACTGCACTGCTGGATCATACTGTGGTACTGCACAATGCTGGGAGCATAGACGGGAGCCAGTGGAGGGGCACTCGTCGACAGCCAGTGCCACCGTTCCGAGAGTTAAAGACGGGAGCCAGCAATGCTGTGAGCCCGTTGGTTGTGTCCAAAGTGAGCCCTGGGCCGTCGATGTAAATGTCCTGTCGGGTATATACAGGTGTATCTAGTTAGCTAGGTATCTCTCTGTCCTGGAGTCCAGTGTTACTCGGTGCGATGTGCGATGTCTAGACGGCGCTGCAGATCGACATGCATCCCACCCCACATCTCAGAGTTGAACATGCCCCGCCTTCGGGCGCTTGCCGAAAGCCATGCCTCGAGCTTGAGAAAGAAAGCCGCGTTTGACGAGTCCCGTCCAGTCAGAATGTCCGCCCGGCCAACGTGTCGGGTCGATGAGAAAACAGCCAACAGTTCCGGGCCGGATGTGGATTCGGCGACGAGAAGCAAGCAGCGATTGCTGGGAGGCACGGGCGGCAGAGCGTCTTACACCCTGTTTGACGCTACCCTGCCATCGCCAACGTCTCCGCAGGTTGGTTGAAGGCCGCAGGCTTGGCAACCTGAGCGGAATTTTCACTCTCTTTCTTCTGCCTTGCGCGATCCGAGCCGGCCACATGGGGTGGGTCGTTTGGTGTGCAGAAACAAACCAAGCGGGAATGGGAGCGGGAGACCCGACATCTCCCGAGGCGAAAGTTATGGGGATCTGATAGGCTAAAGTCGAATTCCATGCCACCAAGTTTTCCGCTGCGGCAATCCACCCAGGCACTGAAAGCAGCCAGGTCCATCCCGCCGCCTCCACCGTCAAGGGAGCCCGGGCCTTCAGCAACTGAAGACCATGTCTCGGCCGGACCATGAGTGCTGAAAAATAGCTCATAGCGCGAGGGAATGGATGCCCAACACGGTCTCAGCCCTTTTTTTTTTCATTTGATGTTATCTCATCAGGAGCCTGGAACCGAGGCCAGAAACGGCGGAGCCTGCGCCGCAGACGGACAGCACGGCCGACAGTGGTCAGAAGCAATCCTGGACCCCGCCGCCATGCTTGGGAGTTGGGGCTCGTCCGGCACCAAACCCGGTCCACTTAGCGATGGATCAGCGGGCTCGAGACGGTCAGGCTCCCATGTCCATCTCCAATTCTCCACGCCTGGAGCTGGCCTCTTCCAAGGGAGTGGTGCAATGAGAACAAGAGACGAGAAACTCCGGCCAAGCGCATGCCACGAGGAGTTCCAGCGATGGGTCGGCCCGCATTCCAGGTTGGTAGTCGGGGACAGCTTGGACGTATCACAGCCCCTCACACCCAATGACCTGTCTCAGTATGGCAGGTGGGCCTACGACGCAGGGCGACTGAGCAGCACTGGAGCAGCCGTGCATGTGTTGGTGGTGACCCCCCAATGGGCGAGCCTTCCACAACGCACCACGGCCACCATCTCGATCCTCGCCGCGTGAGCTGAACCGATGTGCCTTGAGCAGGCAGAACCCCCGACGCGCAGTCGGCCATCGTGAACTCGGATCTCGCAGGACCACCCAGATGTGTGCGCAGCACCGCATCAATGCGCCCCTCGCGCTGGATCCCACATCGATTACGTCCGACCCGGTCCATGATCTGCCGGGAATCGCGCGCCAGGCCGACGAAAATGCCGCTCGCAGTTCCAACCCTCCCCTGTTGCTTCTCGAACACCGCTGCCTTGCCTACTATGCCGCAGACCATTGCCCAAGTACACAGCAACCCTCAGACAAGACACCAATCTCCCTGGAGGCCGCCCCAGCCGCCCGACCAGTCCCGGCGGGGCCCTCGCATCACCCTCAACAACAACCCATCTGACCCGACTTACGGAAGGGGAAAGCACGGCATCAGATGGTGTTACACGACAACTGTAGCTCTCCAAGATGGTCTCACGACCCCGACTTGTACCTACCTCCACCCTTCCGCCGCAAGTCATGGAGCATGTGCCGAGGCAATGTCGACCACAGCTTGCACTTGCAGGACCCCAAAAGATTGCCCGGGACGTCTCGTTTTTTTCCCCTCATGTAACAGAACCTTGGGGAGGCGGCAGCTGCTCCGCACGCAGCGGCACATTCTAGGGTATCAGCCTCCCCCGGCTGCAGCGTAACGCCATCTGGCGGAAGCGGGAGCCGCTAAGGATACATAATGGTAACTCCCTCCCATCTCGGCGTTTCCTCTTAAGGTTGGGGCCTGGCAAGCTCTGTGGCACAACAGCGGAGCCGTGCCGGCTTCCCTGATGCGATCTGCTGCGATGTGATGCGATATTGCTGCTAGCCCGCGGTGGAGATCTTCACTCTGTATGTACCTCCCATACCTGCTCAGCACGACGAGACTCTGCCAGCGGTGGTGGTGGAGGTGTGGCAAGTTCACACAACGGGACACCAGATGGGGTTGCATCTCTCTCTCCGAATTGGGTCTTTTTCTCGGCACTATACGCAAGCACTGCATGGCAGGGTATCATCGGCTCCCGTCTCTCCCCCGTCAACTTGCTCAGTTCCTCCACGTCCTCACGGCCTTGTCCTTCCCGCCCGAGCCGACCATCTTCCCGTCAGCCGCCCAGTCGACAGCGTAGACCTGACAAACCAACACGTGTTAGCCCATGGCAATAAATGGGAACGGGAGCGGGTCTTCCCGGAGGTGCATTGTTACCTCGTCTTCGTGTCCCGGCAAGTCCATGGCGAGGCTGCCGTTCCGCGCGTTCCACACCTTGAGCGTGCAGTCCTTGCTGCCTGTGACGAGAAGTCTGCTGTCGGCAGACCACGCACATTGGTAGACCTGGAATGATGGTGTGAGCATGGACGGGCCTGAGATTTTCTGTGGGCGATTCGGTTGGCTTACCGGCGCGACGTGGCCCCGAAGACTCTTGAGAAACTTGCCGTCCCTGGCGTTCCAGAGTTTCTGGGTTGGATGTCAGCCAGCTGCATGATGGAGAAAACCAAATATTGGATCTCAAACTAACCGTGCTGTTGTCCCACCCTGCACTGGCGATCAGGGTCCCATCCGGCGAGAATTGCACTTGGTTCACCTTGTTCTGGTGGCCCAGCAGTCTGGCCACAGGTTTGTTGCCATTGTTGGTCGGATCCCACAGATACATGGTGAAATCGTCGCCTAGATGACTCGTCAGTGGGTGCCACACGCAACAAAGCCACCATGCCAACGTACTCGCAGAAACCAGCCGCTCGGCAACCTTGCCCTGGATCTTGGTCGCCTTCTCAAACCTCTCCAATGCCTTGGTCCGTTTTCCCTCCTCGGTTTCTGGGACATCGCCTGTATGATCGAAGTAAGCAGTCCGGAGGGCATGGTCACTCGACAAGGCGATATGGTTGACCCAGTGGCCGTGCGCGGTGAAGCTGTGCACCAGAGTTCCCTTCACAGCATCCCAAACCCGAACAGACTTGTCGTGTGACCCTGTATAGATCATACCGGTGCCGCCCCATCTCACACAGCTGACGGACCCCTTGTGGCCGCTCAGAACGTGCTCTGTGCGGCCGGAGTTGACAAGCCAGATTCGGCAGGTGCCGTCTTTACTGGCGCTCGCGAGGCGGGCGGTCCCATCTCGCCAGACTGACAGCGAGTGATTAGCACAAGCACATCTCGGGCCACTTGGGCGCAGGTACTCACGGTGGTACGGCTCCCACGCCGCAGCCAACACCCACTTGGCATGGCCCTTCAAATCCTGGCCGAACGGCTTCCCCAATTCGGCATCCCAGATGCGCACTGTCTTGTCCATCGAGCAGGTAGCCAGCTGTTTGCCATCCGGACTCCAATTCACACCGAGCACCCAGCCGGTGTGTCCCTTTAGTGTGTGTTTTGGAGTGCCCGAGTCGGTGTCCCAGATGCGGGCCGTGTTATCACCACTCCCAGTCGCCAGACGACTAGACGATACTGGGGAAAATTGGCAGGCAAGGATCGGCTGGCCGTGGCCGGGGATTCGATGTGCCAAGCGTGAAACGGCGTGGACCTTGAAGACGGCTTGCGGTTCGGCGCTGAGAGTGATTGTGGTTCTGGCAAGAGAGTTGTTAGCCTGACAAAGTTCCGCAAAAGGGAGCAAGTTGGGACGCACTCGAAGGGATTTGTAACGCCGTGCTTTTGGAGGAGCCCGAGCAAATCTGAGGGGTATTGGTCTATGATGATGTCCTTGCCGGGGATGTGGATGCGGAAGCGGTAAGGGGTAAAGTCTTCGCGTTCCTGGATGGATAGACGTCAGCAGCCGGCGCGCCTCACAGCACAGCGACGATAGGCACGCGATCGCATACCCTCTCTAACAAGGTGTTGAGCAGCGTCGAGACGTTCTTCTCGGTGGCATCGGCAAAGTTGATCTCGATCACGTCGGCCAGCTGGTTGCCGTCGCCGTCGACGAAGTTGGCCTTGAACGACCCGAGGTCGGTGGCCAGCAGCGGCGCCACATCCTGCTGTGTCTGGGTGCGCTCAATATCTTCTCTCTTCTGCCGTTTTGACGGCGGCGGTAGTACTGTCGCCATGTTCGGGGTGTTGTGGCTGTAACTAAGTGCTTTGGGGTGGCCAGGTCCCCAAGTCCAGGAGGGGCTGCTGGCTGCTGGCTGCGGGACAGTGGGAAAATTTTGGCGGTGTGCCGCTGCAGAACCGCAACCCCACATCCTTCAGCGGGGCGAGACGGGCTCAGCGCCCAATCGCATCTTCTCCCGCCCCTAGGTACCCAAGCTCCAAAACAACACCTGCATTCGACATCGTTTGGACTTTGGATGTCAATGGCAACCTACGTCTAATTTCTATCCCAGAAAGATTGCTACAAAGACACATTGCGCACCGGCATCGACCAAACTTGATCCAAGCAACGATCGCCAATCTCCAATCACCGACCCCGCCTCCCGAACCCAGACCACGCCTTTGCCTGCCAAACGCGCGGGTCATGCATCAACAACCTAACCACAACCCGGGTAACCTTGCTACCGGTACAGGCTTCTGCCACGGTGTTGTCTTTTCTCGGAGTAGTGATCGCTGCTATCGCTGTCATAACTCTCGTATCTTCTCTGGCTTCGGCCCCTGCTTTCGTGCCTGGCCGAAGTGTTTCGACTCTGGCCCCTGGACGAAGCATCCGATGAGGCAGCTTGGCTGTATGTGACCTGCCTGTCGAAACGGACGAATTGGTCAGGGCGCGCGCCAACGTGCCCTCGCCGGTCTGGGTGGTACTCGAGGCTGGCCCTGCTTTGCGGGGCATCCACGTACGGTCTGCCGGCACCCTGAGAGACCGAATGTCTCCGCTTGCTTTGCTCGATGGTTCGGGAGCGCTGGTTGGGTGCCACCGGAGCGCCTTGTTCGAGGATCCTAATGTGCGCGCGGATTCTGCGCATCGCGGCCACTGCCAAAGTCCGTCAGTGACCCCATACTTTCACGCGCTTGCAAGTCATCTGTCTTGGATCTGGATGAATACTTACAGTCCTTCTCCACTTTGGCCACGAGGAACTTCTCATACCACTGCTCATACTCAGCAGCTCCCATCAACCCGTCGTAATAAGCTCTGCGAAGCCGGCGGAAAACGTAAGGTGCGTCCTCGTCGCACTCTTTTGCCTCCTGCTTCTTCTTTATCATCCGGCGGAGCTCCCAGCTTGACTTGATCGAGGTCACGAGACTGCCGCCGGCGGCAATCGTCGCCAGTAGTACTGGAACACCCATCGTGGGATGATTGTCGCCCAAGCTCGGCTTTCTGGGGTCTGAGAAGTACGGGAAGCTCTGTGGTGACTTTAAAAGCAGCTGATACAACGGTCGATACCCCGAAGCATCTAGAAATTGTCTGAACCAAGGCGGGAGAAGCTGGGGAAAAGGAAACGACGCTTCGAGGGTGAAGCGACCAAACACCGATCCCGACAAGGACTAACAAACCCTTGAAGCATTCGCAGCCCTATTTGACACATGATACGACGCAAAAACAATCTCCGACCAGCGGGCCCGTCTCCGGGCCTGGCCGGCCTCAACCTTCCGGTGATGCTATTTTCGTCTTTGAAACGCGGCCCCGCTCCGATGCCCGGGTCCGGCCCCACCAGCCCGTCACACCCGGCTTGGCAGCCCGAAGCCCGCGACCATCTGCCCCGACCATTTGGCTCAACACGAAACAAGTATCAATCCAAGCATGGATACTTTTGGGGGATATGACACACTGTTTTCTTAATAGGAGACTCGCTGAAACAATGTCCGAGGTTCGTCTTCATCTGGCCAGGCTCACCAGAGTCAAGGCCAACCCGATGACATGGGCAAACCGGCGGTGGTTGCTTGCCTGGGCCCAAAGAGCGAGCACCTTCAATAGAAAACTGGCAACATCTTCTTTTAGGTTTGAGCCGTAAGGTTTCCAGACTCATCGACATCTGAAGCACGGCCCCAGGTTTTCCCCCGGCACTCCGCGCTGTGCCACTTGGGTGCATTTAGCTCACGATATTCTCCAGTCCCAGAGTGGTGGGGGGATGCGAAAATGGGCGCTGATACCCAAGCGCTTATCTGAGCCGATCTCCGGTTGGACCGTTGTGGCAACTTCGGTTGGCGGTCTGGAGACTGTGCCGCCCCCGCCTCAACATGGCGGCCTTGAAACCGGCCTGGTCCTTTCTTGACCATCCACAGCCCGGATTGAAACAAAACGATATATACCCCAGGACCCGCCCAGGCGCCCGGGGCGTTTTGGTCTCGACCTGTTCCGCAGACCCTCACCTCTGCCGCAAGGTGAGACCTGCTCCAACGGTATCAACCACCTCCATGGTCGAGCATCCCACCCACCCGTGCACTATAGCAGTCCAGTTATTGGTCAATTGCAGCGCATCATCGGGACCCCTCACGAAACTGGCGGGGTAATTGCTTGGCAGCGGCCTTTGTCAACGGTCGAACCTCATCGTCAACGCCGGCGACAATTCTTGGGAGCCAGGACAGACTCGGCTCAAAGTCGCAATGGGTGGGTATTATTATGAGCCGGAGCCACGGCCACAATACTAGTATGTTTCCTCATGTGTCCCGATCATGGTTTGCACGCTCACGCAACCGGTATGGCCAGCGATCCTCGGCCACCCCCGCGAGTCCATCAGGCCTCCCGAGGGGGCCGCGGTCTCATCATTGAGGTCGAGAGGCCACGGTCCGTTTCACCTTCGCCCACGCGTGTCATTGTGGTTGAGAAACGGCGGCAGCGGGAGCCTGTCGGGTTCTGGCCTTGGTTTTGTGGTTCCTTTTGCTGTTGCTTGATTTGTTTCGATTGTGTCGACGACTGCTGTGCGGGTTGTTGTCCTGCAAGTGGCTACGATTCGAATTGAATCTGACACTCACGTTGTATTTTACGATGTAATGACTGAACGATTACTCCATCCTAGCTACGATATTCATTTATCAATATACGCTTCTCTTCAAGTCGAGTAAATACACCTCATCTCTACCCACACTGCTTTCCAGTCCAAAGACCCTATTGATACAGGCCCATATACATGATCCTGGAGACCGACATGCTCGCATCTCGGGCCTTCAGTCTTTTCTTGACCCCAGATCTTGTCCCTGGAGGTAGTTCGTCAGTCGAGTCGGTGTGATTGTGCTGCCACAGCTAACTTACCATCACGTGGAACATCTGAGCCAGCTCCCTTAGGGGACCCGGGCCAAAGGACCTAAAAGTGACTCCTGCTTGTACTCGCAGTGCTTAAAGCCAATCTTTCATTGCGTCGTGATATGCGGGTTCTGACTCATGGGAAATTTCCGCGACTGGTGTGACGCAACAACTCCGACACGGTCTACGGAGCTTGCACTGCATCATGCGTCTGAAGTTCTGAACTTGTGACCTCGCCCCACGCTGTGTCTTGTTTTCGGGTCTATCTACCAAAAGATTCTGCTTTACCACTAGAGGCGCTCAATGTATTGTGGTTCTGCAATTTTCCTGGAGCGCACACACACTGGAGTGCGGTAGCTCTCCTTTCGCTCATTCTCCATCCTGTTTAACCTCCTCCAAAGGTCAACCGATCCTTCTTCATCACCTCACACACGACTGGGTACGGCCGTGACATGCGTGACCGTGAGTAAGACGTTCTTTCTTTTTTCCTCCCAGCTTGGCTATTGTTCTTTGGAGTCTGCCATCGTGCTTGATATCTGTCTCCTTGTCTCCGCGCCTGATAGAGAAACATCCGAGTCTCGTCAGTGGGGCTGCGCTGACTTCTTAGGAAGACGAAAGTCGTGAGTGGGCGCCAGGGGAGAAACCTGCCAGCACCGGAGCCTTGTCACCTATATCCTCAACACTTTCGAAGTCTTACTGGAGGATTGCGCCCTCAGATGGTCGAGCTGCACCACCGTGTGGCTCACTGCCTGTGGATAGAGCCGCAGCCTTCGATGAGAATCGACACGGACAAGCACATCCAAGCTGCGCAGCAGTCCCTACCACCCCAGACGATGGAACCCCGGAAACGAAGAATTCAGCCCTGAGATTACTTTTTGCCATCAAGACCGTCCTATCTTCAAGTGTGGTTAACATCATGCTGGTGTTTGTCCCGGTTGGGATTGCAGCACGTAAGTTCGGCAGCAAGCTGCTCTAGTATTCACCTTGTTAAGACATGACCGACTGACAAACTTGACAGACTTCACCCCAATGCCAGCAGGAGTAATCTTTGCCATGAATGCCCTTGCGATCGTGCCGTTGGCAAGCCTCCTCAGCCATGCCACTGAGGGTGTGGCAAGCCGATTGGGCGACACAATCGGGGCATTGTTGAACGTGACATTTGGAAATGCCGTCGAGTTGATCATATTCATGTGAGATCATAACTGTGTGGTACATTGACCGCTTGCTGACGGACTGTAGCATCGCTCTTGTGAAGAATCATATCCGCATCGTCCAGGCATCACTCGTTGGCTCCATTTTGGCCAACCTTCTTCTCATCCTGGGCATGTGCTTTCTGCTCGGCGGCCTACGTTTTAGGGAGCAGATTTATAACAGCACGGTGACCCAGATGAGTGCTTGTCTGCTCGCACTGAGCGTCACCAGCCTGCTCTTACCAACAGCGTTCCATGCATCGTTCAGCAGCGAAACCAAGGCCGACGACAAGGTACTTCAGGTCAGCCGGGGAACGAGCGTCATTGTCCTGCTCGTCTACTTTTTGTACCTGATATGTATGTGAAATTCGAGCTGTTTGTGCCCCTTTTCAGTCACCTCGGGAGCTGTCGGAAGCATCTTGCTCCCGAACTACTCCCGACACACCCTAAGTAGGAGAATAATAGCTGAAATCTTCGGATAGTCCAACTCAAGTCGCATTCCTACATGTACGCTTCGACACCCCAAGAACTTGTCCAGAAAGTGGCGTTGCCGGGACCGGCGGCCCAGTACTTCAACTCGCCCGGGGCGCTCGCGGCCTCTTCAGTTTCGGATTCGGGTGGGTCATCGCAATCAGCGAGAGCCTCCAGAGGGCGTCGGCGCATGGTGAGAAGAGGGAAGAGGGCCACGCGAAGCGTAGACTCGGACAGTGCTACTCAAAGCACGAGGTCTGAGACGCCCGTGGCAACCCCCGTTTCTTCACCTTCGGTTGACGTCAGCTCGATGGATCAACCCAACTCTATCACATTTGAGAATAACATCACCGGCGAGATTGGAGAACCGTTTTACTCCCGAAATTGCCAACATCAGAAGAAACGGCGGCGCACAAAACATTCCCCGCAAACTACAATGCGAAACCAAATGAAGAAGAGGAGTCGAAGTGCACTGAAAACACCAACAACACCTCTCGACAGGGCCGAGCCTGGGACGGCGTGTTTCGACTTTGCAAGCGCTCCTGCTCTCGAGGCACAAGTAAGGCCATCACAGCCACCACGCCGTTTGCCAATGCTCGAGCTGGCGCTCGTCGCATGGCCTCCGCAAATGATCTCTACAAAGACGTCAACAAACGACATTCGACGAACGAATTCCGAGCCGTCCACTCGCCCCAACATACACAGCCATCGAGATCCGACCATGCCGCCTATGATCCCTCTCTCAACGTACACCAACAACTTCCAGTCGCATCCTGCTCCCACCCCCGCCGCTCAAGCCCAGTCCGCCCCGAGCCAAACCCACAACAGCCCCCCATCATCCAGCCAGCCACCAACCAGTTCCCGCATGACATCCATCGCCCTCTTACTTATCTCCACCGCACTGGTCGCCGTCTGCGCCGAGTTCATGGTCTCTTCCATTGACCAGCTAGTCGCTGCAGGCCCCGGCCTCTCAGAAGCCTTCATTGGTCTGATTTTGCTCCCAGTCGTGGGCAACGCAGCTGAGCATGTGACAGCGGTCAGCATGGCGATGAAGAACAAAATGGATTTGGCAATCGGCGTAGCGGTGGGCAGCAGCATCCAAATTGCTCTGTTTGTCACGCCGCTGGTGGTGATGCTAGGATGGATGCTTGGGAAAGACATGAGTCTATTCTTTACCCTGTTTGAGACGGTGTGTGTGTTTGTCAGCGCGTTCATTGTCAACTTTTTGGTGCTGGATGGGCGGAGCAATTACTTGGAGGGGGCGCTCCTGTGTGCAGGGTATGTGATAATTGCTGTTGCGGCGTTCTTTTATCCGGATGTTCAAGCTGCAAGCACACTGGGAGGAGGGGACTGAGGGGCTGCCGTGTAGGCAAACTTTTAGCTACCTAACCTATCTACCTTAGCCATACACATGTAGATCACATTTCGAATAGGATGGTTGGCAGACTGCCTGTTGCTGCGGGCACCGAGGCCATCATCTCGAGATATGTGGTCTCGGTCGTGAGTGTGGGAAGCGATGTTGGGTGAAGGGGTGATGGCGGGAAGACGCCCATTTTCCAGCGTCAAAAAGGGGTAGGTACCTATTTGGCGCTGCAGTCAAATGTTTACAGCCCCTGGAGAAGTCATGTATAACCTGCGATATGTTATGCTCCTTGCCCGATCTCATCCACACAAGGGGAGTCACGCATAACTCACGGTATGTATGCTCCTTGCTTGCTCCCATTCACACTTCTTCTTCTTCTCCTTTCCAACGTCAAACGTTAGTGGCTACATGGTACATAATACAAGGTCTTGGTTATAGCCAAAGCGGTTGAGGGAGGTTCGCATCCCTGTCAGAATTACGCACTCTTGTTTGTTGGTTCGCAATCATGGTCCTTATCCTGGAATCTCGGACTTCCCTAATCCACAAATTACCCTGTCATAGCAGAAAGCAGCTATAGCCCTTATACCGAGAGGTTGATTAAACTCTATATTAGTCGAAACTTGACCCACCTTCACGGCACGGAGTTGCGCGTCTTGTGAGACTTACAGCAGTCTCACACAACATGAGACCGGAGATGGAGCACTTGGAATTGGGAAACCTACGGCGACGACAGACATGGTCCCACCACAACTGCTTCTGCAAGGGACAGGTCGCGTGGAGACAATACATTCATAACAACCATGCGTTTGCAGCTCTGGCGATCATGGATACCTGTGTCGGGCTATAATGGGGCGAGAGCTGTGTCTGTTTCACATGATTGTTTCCACAAGAATCCAGGAGGACGAGGGTCTCCATGGTGGAAATGGCCCAACAAAAGAGCCAGACAGCGGCCGAGAGAATCTCGAACACATGTGGAGTCGGATGACAGTCCAGTAGCTGAGGCAAGAGCCTCGCCAGACGACGATCTGTTCAGCGGGTGTCGATCTGTTGCGCAAGCAATCCAATCCCCAAAGCGA
>OUNM010930243.1_pt1 | contig 16084 bp, 15 predicted proteins | sample 1769961 | NCBI WGS metagenome assembly OUNM01 (sample SAMEA3914820, study PRJEB12502) | metagenome | biome: forest; material: soil | place: USA | collected 2012-03-12 | depth 0.3 m | reverse complement strand
TTCATCAGGTTGGCCAGGATGCGAATGAGGTCGCCGCGGACCGTGCAACAGATGCAGCCGTTGTTCATCTCGAAGAGCTCCTCTTCGGTATTGATGACGATCTCGTGGTCGATGCCCACCTCGCCGAACTCGTTCTCAATCACCGCAATGCGCAGACCGTGATTTTCGGTCAGGATGCGGTTGAGCAGGGTGGTTTTGCCGGCGCCGAGGAAGCCGGTGAGAATGGTGACGGGGATGCGGGAATCGGTACTGCTGGTCATGAAAAATGCGAAATTGAGACACGTCCATATTTCGGGGCGTCTGCGATTGCAATAGTAGTTCTTATGGGATACAAGAGCCACTGTAGTTCATTTCTCGTGATCTTCGCCTCAGAAATTCGCTGAGTATGCTGAACTACCCCGTAATTTATTTTCTGATTGCGATGGGTAGTGCCGGGTTGGCCTTCAGCGGTGTTGCAACCGGTAGTGTGGATACGGTTCGTGCGCTGTTCGTCATTTTTCTGGTCGCATCATTGATCTCAGCGCTGGTCCCTCGGCGGATGGCGAGATCAACAAGGGACCACGATTCCGTCGGAGCCTCCGACGAGATGGAAAGCGCTTAATTCGTTTGCCAAGAAAGCAGGGCGTGGCAACTTGCTTTGCATGACGCCGCTCGTTTTGATCGTTGGATTCCTGGGTTCCGGCAAGACGACGTTTCTCAAAAACCTCCTGCCGCAACTGAGTGGGGCGGGGCTGCGACCCAGGGTGATCATCAACGATTATCAGAACGCCCAGGTGGATGCGGAGCAACTGCGCGCGTTTGTGGACGAAATCTCGGCCATCAGTGGAGATTGCGTCTGCTGCGGATCCAAGGACGAGCTTTTGGAGGCCCTGAAGAAATTTGACCATGCGCCGGGTCGCGTGGCGGTGGTGGAGACCAACGGTACGACGGATAGTGAAAACCTGATTGAAATGCTCTCCCTGGAGCCGGACCTGGGGAAATTTTCCCTTCCGATGCAGGTTTCCGTGATCGACGGCCAGCGCTGGCAAAAGCGGTTTTGGCACAATGCCCTGGAGCGGGAGCAGGCTCGCACGGCATCTCATCTTTTCATTTCCCGGCTTGATACCATTCCCGCGGCGCGAGCGACTGAGGTTGAGGGGTCGCTGGTCAAGCATCACGTCCGCGGCCAGCGCACCACGCCGGAGGCCTTTGCTCACGAACTCGCCGAAGTGGCCCGTGCGATGGAGTTGCAGCAGGAGCGGGGCGTGGAGCACTGTGAGCATTGCGATGGGCACCATCACGAGGGGGAGCATCACCATCACGATGATGAGGAAGAGCACCATCACCATGGGCACCAGCATAGCGAACATCACTTTGCCTCGCTGGAATTTCCTCTGCCCGCCGAGGTGGATCGGAAGGCCTTTGAGAGCATGCTGAAGAATCTCCCGGACGAAGTGATCCGGGCCAAGGGCATCGTGCGTTTTTCGGATGCCCCTCAGGAGTACTTTATCTTCCAGAAAGTGGATCGTTTCGATGCGCCACAGTTTTTTCCAGCCGGAACAACCCCAAGGGTTTCTTCGCCCCTTGTGCTGTTCATCGGTCCCAGTCTTCCCGAGGAGAGCTTGCGGTCGGATCTGGCCGCGCTCAGGCCGAGTTGAAGAGTACGGCCGGACCTGTCATGGTCCATTCCATGGTTAACGCGACACGTATTGCTGGTTTACTCGGATTCATGGGAGTTTTGTGCGGGGCCTTTGGCGCTCATATTCTAGAGACCAAAGTGAGCGCACGGAGTCTTGAGATTTGGCACACTGCGGTTCTCTACAACTTGATCCACGCCGCAGCTTGCCTGTGGGCCTCGCAACGGTCCAGTTCCCTGGCCGTGTGGCTCTGGACGGCAGGGGTCGCACTCTTCTCGGGCTCGCTCTATTTCTACGCACTGTTTGGCACCCACTGGCTCGTGTTTCTTACGCCCATCGGTGGGATGTTTTTTCTGGCGGGTTGGCTCACGGTGATCGTGAAGCCGAAAAGCTAAGGAGATGCACCGCAAGGATATTCGCCTGCTCTGCGAAGAGCTACAGCAGTTGGGTTGCCATACCGTGATACTCTATGGCTCAAGAGCCCGGGGTGATGCCTCGCCGGGCAGTGACTACGACATGGCTGGTTTTCGCGCCTCGGATGAGACCATTCGCGATACCAGGCCCTGGGGCGATGGGATGCGCGATGTCTTTCTCTATCCAGATAGCCTCTTGCGAGAAGCGCCGCCTGAATTGCTCAAACTCCGCGATGGGGTCGTGCTGGCTGACCGAGACGGGGTTGGGCAGGAATTGCTGAAGCGGCTGGACGCGCTGGATCAAGCCGGTCCGCCGCCACTCCCAGCCAGCGAGATCGAGGCTCGCAAGGTGTGGGCAAAAAAAATGCTGGAGCGCTCGACGCGCGGAGACCTGGAGGGAGACTACCGGCGGGTCTGGCTTCTTACGGCCCTGGTGGAAGATTATTTCGCTCTGCGCGGCCTGTGGTATCTCGGACCGAAGACCAGCTTTGCCTGGCTGCGTCAGAACGACCCGGAGACGCTTGCTGCGCTGGCCGGGGCCCTGCAGCCCGCCGCGTCGGTCGAATCGATCCGGTCGGCGGTGAAGGCCGTAATCTCGGTCAGAGCAGCATCTTGATACTGGCGACGGACTTGGGGACGTGCTTGGCGGGAACCCGCTCCACGATGAACCCGCGCCGGGAATACCACTCGAGCAAATAGCGATTGTTCTCCAGATCAGCTGCCGTCACGCCGCCGAGAATCTCCCGCATATTGTTGCGCCGGGCGTAGTTTTGCAGGCCACGGATGAGCATGGTACCGTAGCCGCGACGGCGGCCGGAGACGGTCTTGGAGCGTTGAAAGAAGCCTTTCTTCTTAAGGGTGATCTGCGATTGGACGAAGATCGACGTTATGACGATGACGTCACCTTGAATGTCTGCCTCCAGCCGAGCGACTTCTTCCTGCACCGACGCGGAGAGGGACAGCTTGGTCCCGGAGAGGGCCGAAGTCATTTCGGTGCGCTGCGTTTCGTGGTCCCACTCAGCCCATTGGCGGTTGGCAAGGTCTACATCAAGAGTCATGCGCCAAGCTAGACCAGTCTGGAGCGCTCGAAAGACAAATTATGCGGCCGGGGCAACATCTTGACGGTATCCCGGGCGTGCTTCTACTGTTCGCAGCCTATGAACGAAGTCCGTGTAATTGCCCGCTTTGTCGCCAAGGCCGGAAAAGAAGACGCGTTGCGTAAATTGTTGCAGGGACTCGTGGCCCCGACCCATGCCGAAGCTGGCTGCAAGATTTACGAGCTATACGAATCCGACGTGGCGGGCCGCTTCTATTTCTACGAACTCTGGGCAAGTGACGACGCCTTCCAAGGACATCTCACCACGCCGCATCTTGAGCACCTGAAGTCGGTGATCGCGGATCTGGTCGGCGAGCCTTTCGAGGTTAATCTCGTAAAGGCTCTTTCCTGACGCCTCTTGGAGCTTATTGCTCCGAGTAGTCCCAGAGAAGACCGCCATCCACGAAGATGGTGGTGCCGGTGATGTAATCGGCATCACTGGAGGCGAGGAACGCGGCCACGCCGCCGACATCGCTGCCTTTGCCGAGGCGGTTGAGCGGGATGTTGGCGAGCAGGCCTTTCATCAGATCAGGGCTGTTGAGCAGCTTGCTGTTGATGGGCGTCTCGATCGCTCCGGGCGCGATATTGTTGATGTTGATGCCGAGCGGGGCCAGCTCGATCGAGAGATCGCGGCACAGCATCTTGAGGGCGCCCTTGCTCGCGCAGTAGGTGGAGAAGTGAGGGAAGGGGAGTTCCTCGTGGACGGAGCTGATGTTGATGATCTTGCCGCCGCGCTTGGTTTCGCGCAGGTGGTTCACGAAATCCTGGGTGAGGAAGAAGGTGCCCTTGAGATTAATGTGGAGGACGAAATCGTAGTCGGCCTCGGTGACGTCCCAGAAGTCGGCGTGTTTTTCGACGCCGGCATTGTTCACCAGGATGTCGATCTGGCCCATGTTCATGACGCCTTCGGTGATGAGGCGGCGATTGTCGGCGAGATTGGCCAGATCTCCACCGATGACGCAGACGCGCCGGCCCAATGCCTCGATTTCCTTGCGGGTTTCCTGAGCGCCGTTATTGCCCAAGCGGTCGTCGATGATGATGTCGGCGCCTTCCTGCGCTAGGCGAATGGCGATGGCTTGCCCGATGCCCTGGGCGCTTCCGGTGATGAGTGCGACTTTTCCTTCGAGTTTCATGAGGTGCTTTTTGGTTGGATGTGATGGTGTTTGAAAATGACGTCGGCGCGTTCTTTCCAGATCTCCTGGATTTGGTCGAGGGTACGCCCGCTGGTCTCAGGGAGGATGGCCCAGGTGAAGAGCCAGGAAAGAGCGGTCACCAGGCAGAAAATGAGGAAGGCGGCCGACTCGCCCACGGCGGCGCTTAGGCCTGGGAAGGTGGAAGAGACGAAGAGATTGCCCAGCCAGCTGGCGAGGGTGGCGATGCTCATGGCGGGGCCGCGGGCCTCCAGGGGGAAGATCTCGGCTATGACGAGCCAGACACATGGGCCAAGCCCGATGGCAAAGCCGGCGATGTAGACGAGGAGGGAGCCGAGAATGATCCAGGGGATGAAGGGCAGCTTGCCGAGCTGGGCGAAGGCTGCGCCGAGGACGAAGAGCGAGATGACCATGGCGCCCATGCCCCAGAGCAGGAGGGGGCGGCGGCCGAGGCGATCCACTAGTCGCGAGGCGATGTAAGTGACGATGACCAGCAGAATAGCGAGGCTAAGGTCATCGGCCACGGCATCGGCAGGCGTGGTGAATCCGGCGGCTTTGAAGATCGAGGGCGCGTAGTACATCACGGCGTTGATGCCGGTGATCTGCTGGATGAGGGCCATGCCGATTCCGGCGACCAGGGCAAGCCGGAGCGCGGGTGAGGCTAGGGCAGCGCCGAGCGACTTCCGGGTCGTCGCATTGCTGGTCGAGGTGTCCAAGGCCGCCATTTGCGCCGTAATCTGATCGGGGGGATAAAAGCGACCGACCGAGTGGCGGGCGGCGTCTTCACGGCCCTTGTGATGAAGCCACGTGGGGCTCTCGGGCATGAAGATCATGCCGGCCGAGAGGATGATTCCCGGCAAGAGGCCCATGCCGAGCAGGACCCGCCAGATCCAGGGATGAGGCCCGACGAGCAAGGCCACCAGGATGCCGCAGACAATGCCAATGGTGACGGCCAATTGGAAAAAGGAGAGCAGCCCACCGCGTTGTGCGGGTGGAGAGACCTCGGAAATGTAGAGAGTGGAAACGCAGGAGGCCACGCCGATGGCAAAGCCGGCGACGAGACGTCCAGCGAGAAGCCAGGCGAGCTCCGGCGCGGTTATTTCCACGATTACTCCGGCGCAGAAAATAAGCCCGCAAACGATCAAGCTCGATCGGCGCCCAAACATGTCGGCCAGCGTTCCTCCCAGAATGGAGCCCAGCATGGCGCCGATGAGGACCATGCTGGTAACCACGCCCTGGAGGGTCGATGGCAGGTGGAATTGCTGGACGATGTAGGCGCTACCGTTGGAGATGCCTCCGGTATCGAAGCCCTGAATCAGGCCACCACAAGCCGCGATGGCCGCAGCGACCACCACACTCAGCAAGTGAATCGGCGCGGTGCGAGCCGGGGCGGGCGTATCCATCACGCGTCCTTCTCGAAGGTATGAAGCTGGCGAATCATCTTGGCGACGAGTGCGGTCCAGCCGGTCTGATGGCTCGCGCCCACGCCGGCGCCGTTGTCGCCGTTGAAGTATTCGTTGAAGAGCACGAGGTCGCGCCAATGCGGATCCTGGTGAAAGAGTTCCACCCCGCCATTGAAGGGCCGGTGGCCGCTGGCGTCCTTTTCAAAGATGGAGACGAGGCGCTTTTCGAGCTCCAGCGAAATGTCCCAGAGGTTCATCAATTGCCCGCTGCCGGTCGGGAACTCCACCTGGAAAGAGTCGCCCAGATAGAATCCAAATTTTTGCAGCGCTTCGATGAGCAGGTAGTTCATGGGCATCCACACTGGGCCGCGCCAGTTTGAGTTGCCGCCGAACATCGCCACCGGACTGTCAGCGGGACTGTAGCTGAGAGTCTGCGTTTCAGTCCCCTCGGTGAGGGTGTAGGGATTGTCCAGGTAGTATCGGGAAAGGGCCCGAATTCCGTGAGGCGAGAGAAACTCGTTCTCGTCAAACAGCCTTTCGCAAATGCGGCGGAGCCGTTCTGGCGGGACGAGAGAAATGAGACGTTTGCCCTCCCGATCCTGGCCGACGTGTTGCAAATGATCGAGGAGATGAGGCCGATGAGCCTTGAACCAGGCGATGCGCTTGGTCAAAAGCGGAAAGCGTTGGACCACATCGGCATCGAAACTCTCGATCGCGAAGAGTGGGGTGAGTCCCACAATCGAGCGGGTCTTCATATATGAAGACGTTCCGTCCGGTCTTTTCAGGACGTCGTAATAGAAGCCGTCTTCTTCATCCCAAAGGGCGAAGCCAGATGTGTTCTTCGCGTTGACCGCGGCGGCGAGGTAGACAAAGTCGTTGAGGAATTTGTCCGCGATATCCTCATAGGCGGGATCTTCCTTGGCCAGTTCCAGCGCGATGTTGAGCATGTTCAGCGAATAGGTCGCCATCCAGGCGGTGCCGTCGCTTTGCTCAATGGTGCTGCCGTCGGCCAAGGGAAACCGTCGATCGAATACGCCGATATTGTCGAGTCCGAGAAAGCCGCCCTCGAAAACGTTATCGCCGGTTTGATCCACGCGATTCGACCACCAGGCGTAACCCATGAGGAGCTTGTTGAAGGCCTTCTTGAGGAACTCCCGATCGCCTTCGCCCTTCATGCGCCGCTCGATCGTATAGATGCGCCAGGCCGCCCAGCCACCGATGGGCGGATTGGCATCCGACAGCGCCCATTCGTACGCCGGCATCTGCGCGCTGGGCGAGGTATAGCGTTCTCCGCGCAGCACCATATTTTGCTTCTTCGCCGTGACCGGATCGATGATCGCAAAGGCGATGGAATGAAACATGAGATCCCAGGCGCAAAAATAAGGATACTCCCAAGAATCCGGCATCGAGATGACGTCGTGGGCATGCAGATCCTTCCAAAAGGCGTTGCGAGAGTGCCAGCGCTCCTTGGGCGGCGTCGGCATGGTGGGGTCGCCGGTCAGCCATTTGATCACCGGGAAATAGTAGAACTTCTTACACCAAAGCAGCCCGGCCAGCGCACGGCGGTGAACCATTCCGGCATCCTCCGGCAGCCCAGGCGTGATGGAATCGTAAAATTCATCTCCCTCGGTCTTCCGCTGGTGGAAGAGGGCTTCAAATTCCGGGCCGAAGGGATCCGATTGCGGACACTCGCTCAAGCGCAGATGAACCACGGAGGTCTCGCCTGGTGCAATGGTGCGGTGAAAGACCGAGGCGCCTTTCGTGCCCGATTTTGCGGAATTTACCGCGTCGGCCTTGCCATGGACGATGTAGTCGTGGAAGCCATCCTTGACGTGCGGTGTCGCATTCTTCGCATTGAAGAGCCGCTCGTTGTTCGTTTCGTTTTCGGTGAAGATAAACTCGTTCGCGCCATCGCTATAGAAGTGGTATCCGGGCAGGCCCCAAGGCGTAACGCGGATCGAGTGGTCCGTGGCGAGATGCATTTCCGGCCGGGGAATGCCTTCCTGGCCCCACGACCAGGTATTGCGAAACCAAATGGTCGGCAGAAAGGTGAGGGGAGCGGCGTCCGGCCCGCGATTGGCGGCGGATATCTTGATGCAGATATCGTTCGGCCCCGCCTTGGCGTATTCGATGAAGACGTCAAAGTACCGCCCGTCGTTGAAGATGCCCGTATCGACGAGTTCATACTCGGGCTCCGAGCGGGAGCGCCGGGCATTTTCCTCGACGAGGCGCGCATAGGGGAACTCGGCCTGGGGGTATTTGTAGAGGCCGCGCATGTAGCTATGCGACGGAGTGTTATCGAGGTGGTAAAAGTAGTCCTTGAGATCTTCGCCGTGATTTCCCTGGGGATTGGAAAGACCGAAGGGGCGTTCCTTGAGGATGGGGTCCTTGCCATTCCAAAGCGCCAGGGAAAAACAAAGACGGCAATCGCTGTCGCAGATGCCCAGCAAGCCGTCTTCACCCCAGCGATAGACTCGCGAGCGAGACTGGTCGTGATTGAAATAGGTCCAGGCGTCACCATCGGCCGAGTAGTCCTCCCGCACCGTACCCCATTGCCTTTCGCTTAGGTAGGGACCCCAGAGATCCCAACGTTCGCGGCCCTGGTCTCGGGCGGTGATCCTCTCCTGTTCAGCGCATTCGGACATGGCTGGATATCGAGTCAGAAATCAGCGTTGCTGTCACTGATTTTGAAGCGAACCTTTCGTTTCGCGATTTACCAGTCCCGCGTCTTTTTATTCCAGAATGCTCCGGAAGTCACCGTGGGCGGCCCGGGGGATTGCCGGGGCGCATAAACCTGGGTGCCGGGCGCATTTGACTGGCCCTCCGCAGACCCACCGTCGTCCGGTTGGCCAGGTTCTGCCGAGGCCGTCTGGGGCTTGCGGCTTTTGTCGAGCGCTTCCCGGGATTCGCTGAGGAGTTGCTGGGCTTCTGCGAGGCCTTTTTGAAAATTAGTGTCGGCCGGGGCCATTTCAACGGCCCGCCCATAGTTTTGCGCCGCGGTTTCCAGATTGCCGATCGCCTTCTTGAGATCGTCGGCCTTGTCCCCGCCCATCAGCTTCTTGCCTTCCGCCATGTCGAGTGCGGCGACGGCCGCATGGGCCTTGGGCAGCAGATCCTGTAATTTCTCCATGCCCGCCTTGGCCCGCTGGCTATCCGGGTTGACTGCCTGAGCCTTTTGGAAGGACTCGGATGCCTGCATCGCTTTTGACAATTGCGAGCGTGGGTTGGTTTTATTGCTTTCGGCCGCCGCCAGGTCACCCTCGGCTTTTTTCACGAGCAGATCCTCGAGCAGCTTGTCGGTTTTTGCTTTCAGTTCATTGGCTTTCGCATGGTCCGGCGCAATATCGAGGGCCGCCTGTAAATCGTTGTGGGCGCCTTCGAGCGGAGCGAGATCCTTGCCGTCGGTTTCCTTTTTGCCCAAAACGGGGTTGAGCTTTTCCTCGGCGCGCTTCGCCAGTAGATCGGCCATTTTGTTTTGCTGCTCCTTGATCGCCGCCGGGATGCGCGGATCATCCGGGCTGTGGGTCAAGGCCTGCTTGTCGATATCGATGGCCTGATTGCGCCGATCCAGAATGCCCCGGTCTTTCTTGGGATCGTTGGCGGCTGCTGCTTCCTGCTTGTCGGTTTCGGCGTTCAGGCGAGCGGCATCCGCCAGGAGAGCGTCCGCCAGGCGTTGATGGACCTTGGCGGCTTCCTGCGTCAGGGCCTTGTTGTCGGGATCGAGCGCGGCCATCCGGTCGAGCGCGTCGACTGCTTCTTTCAAGGTCGCACTCAGGCGAGACGGGTCATTTTTCTGCACCTGCTCATTCGCTGATTTGATGCGGTCGTCCGCGATGACGCGCAGGATTTTTTCGAGCGATTGAACCGTGGCCTCGCGGTTGTGCTTGCCGTCCGCGGTGGATTTGATGGCCAGAAGCTGATCGTAAAAAGCCAGCGCCCGCTCCATGGAAAGAGCAGCGGCAGGCTGGGTGCCCAGCTTGCCGCCAAGTCGGAATTGTGCGTTGCCCAGTTGAAAAAGCGCCTGAGTCCGAAGATTCTCATCCGTCGTTCCCGTGGTCTGAATATCCTGAAATGCGGCAATGGCGTCCTCGTACCGTCCAGCCTGGTAGAGGGTCAGGCCATAGTTGTAGAGAGCCATGGCATCGTCGGGCTGCTTATCCACCTGGGCCTTGACCAAAGCGATCGCCTCGTCGTTTTTCTTCTCCTTCAAGAGATTCTGAACTTTGTCCTGAAGCGCGTCCCCGGCAAAACAGGCCTGGACCAGGAGCAGGAAGAGAATCACCGGGACGCTTACTTTGGGCCGAGCGGCTTTCCTGGCAAATTTCACCGGCGCGCCGGCGGGTTGAGCCGTGGTTTCGGGACGCAGCACGGGTACGCCGACACCGTTATCCGTGCTTGGCCGCCTCCAGCGGGTCAGGCGGGGCTCAAGCATCAACAGGAGGATGGCCAGGGCCACCGGCAACTGAAACCACTCGTAGTAGTCCTGCACGTTCAAGATCTTCCGGTTTTTTGAAAGCGAAAGCAAATGGCTATCGCGGAACCTTGGGAAAAACTGCTGCCCGGGCTGAAAAGGTTCATAGACGCCGCCTCCAGCGGTGGCCACGGCGCGCAGTGCCCTTTCATCCAATTGGCTTAGCACATCCGTGCCGTACTCGTTCCTCAGGTAACTGCGCCTCGCTCCTTTCGGCTCCTTCGCCGGATTGGGTTCCGCAATTGGCACTTTGCTCCCGGCGGCCGAGCCCACGCCCACGGTGAAGATTGTGAGACCATCCTTCTCGTGGGCCGTGCGCGCGGCGGATATGGCATCGCCATCGAGATTTTCTCCATCGGTCACGATGACGAGAGCCCGTGTGTCCAGGCCGCTCTTCTTGAGCAGGGTCGTGGCCATTTCAATGGATTGTCCGATATTGGTGCCTCCCTTGGAAACGGCCTTCGGTGAGGCCTCCTGGAGTACGCGATCCAGCGCCTGATAATCAAAGGTGATCGGAGCCTGGATAATGGCGTCTCCGGCAAAAAGGACGAGCCCCATACGGTCGCCCGTCATCGTCTTCAGCCACTCGCTGAGTTCCTTTTTCACGGCCGCCAGGCGATACGGCGCGACATCCTCGGCCCACATGCTTTTCGACACATCGAGGGCCACCACGAAGTCCACTCCCTTTCGATCGGCGTGGTCGGGGCGCGGACCGGTGAGAGGTCGAGCCGCGGCAATTACCAGCAGCATGGCGACGGCGAGGGGAATGGCAAAGCGCAGCCGGCGCGGCCGGCTGGACAGGGGCGCGATCGCGTCTTTGACCAGTCCGGCCGAGACAAAGAGCGCGATCTTCTGTTCCGCGCGCTTTCGGGCCAGGGCGCCGAGAAAATACCCTCCGACCGCCAGCAGGGGAATCACTCCAAGCCAAAGCGGCTCGGCAAAGATCAGGGCAGCCGTGACCATATCGTATTGCCTCCTATCCATGCGATCAGGATCAGAATCAATCCCGGGATTAACACCCAAAGGTACAGTTCGTCATAAACGCGATAGCGCTTTTGCTCAAACTTCGTCTTCTCCATTTTGTCGATCTGCCGGTAGACGTCGAACATGCTGTTGATGTCGGCGGCTTGAAAGTACTGCCCGCCGGTTTTTTCGGCCACCGCGCTCAGCACGCTTTTCACCGCGCTGTCGGCGCTTACGGTGCGCAGCGGAGCGATCCTTAGCGTGTGCACCCGCACGTTGTTGACGCGGGCGATTTCGGCGCAATCGACCGGGGGGCGGCCGGCATTATTCTCTCCGTCGGTGGCGACCACGATCACCTTGGACCTTCCCTTGGCGGTGCGCAGTAGATCCACCGAGGCGGCAATGCCTTCGCCGATCGCGGTGCCTCCCATGTCGGCTCTGACCACCTCCAGCATGCTTTTGATCCAGTCTCCATCCGTCGTTAAGGGACTGACCAGGTACGTGTTGGCCGCGAAGCCCACGATGCCAAAACGATCGTTTGGTCGGTTGGTCACAAATTCGTCCAGGGCGAGTTTCAGCGCGCTGCTCCGGGCGATGTGGTCGCCCTTGTAGATGAAGTCCTTGGTCGCCATGGAACCCGAGAGATCAATGCAGAGCACGATGTCGATGCCCTCGCGCCGATCATCGGTGTCTCCCTTTTCGATGCGCGGGCGGGCCAGGGCCAGGATCAACAGCGCGAGCGCCGCCAGCGTGAGCCGGCGCACCCAGCGACCCGCCGTAGTCTGCGGATTGGCGCCAATCGCTCGCAGCACATTCATCGACGAGTAGCGGATGGTGGCCTCCGCGCCTTTGCGGCCCTGCAGCCAGGCCAGCAAGGCAACCAGGCCCAAAAGTAACAGCCACCATGGCTCGCCGAATTGGAAATGGAGCAGGCGGCTCATGTTATTTTCGAGCTTCCAGGTTCGGCGCCTGCGTCGGAATGGTGCCCTCCACAAAGCGCTCAGCCGTCTGGTGGAGTTCCTGCATTTGCGCAACAACTGCTCGTTGCTGGGCAAACTTCACCAGATCGCATTGCGCGAGAAAAGCCTGCAACAACCCTTGATGGTCGGCACTCAGGAGATTGCTGGTCCGCGCTTCGTTGAGAAATTCCTCTGTGGAGCGGTGCGGAGCACGCAGGCCAAATCGTTCCTGAATATACTCTCGAACGATCTGTGAAACCCGCATGATAAACTCGAGATCGTTTTCCTCGCTAATCATTGAGCTAAGGGCGCGCAGGGCCTTCAGCGCCTTCTCGTGCGCGGTGGGCGGCGTGAAAATGCTGCCAGTCTTCTGGCGTCGTCGCAGCAGCCAAAACAGCAGGCCCGACGCCAAAAGGAGCAGCAGGATGCCTCCGGCCAGCATCCACGGGTTCAGGGCGAACTCCCGGGCCGGCAGCAGCCAATGCAGATCGTCAACGATATCCGGAGGCTGATCCTTCATCGGCGGGCCCGGCGGATGCGCTTCAGAAAAAAATTCCGCAGGGCGGTTTGATAGGGCTGGCCAGTCTCCACTTCAATGACGTCGAGCCCGGTGCGTTTCAGCCATCCCTGCCGTTTTGCCCTTTGGCTGGCTGCTTCGGCGGCAAACTTGTCGCGCAGCTCCCTGCTTGAAGTGTCGATCTCCATGGTCTCGCCCGTTTCAGCATCCTCCAGGGTGATCGTACCGACATCGGGCAATTCCAGTTCCCTGCGATCATGCACGGAAATGGCGACGACATCGTGTTTCTGGTTGGTTACCCGCAGGGCTTTTTCATAGCCGCTATCGAGAAAGTCCGAGACGATGAAAACGACGCCGGAGCGGGCCAGCACCAGATTGATGTACTTCAACGCGACCTTGAGGCTCGTGCCTTTCTGAGAGGGGCGGTAGTAGAGGATCTCGCGCAGGATGCGAAACACGTGGGAACGTCCCTTGCGCGGTGGGATGAAGGATTCCACCACGTCGGTGTAGAGCAACAGACCGATCTTATCCCCATTTTCGCTCGCGCTGAAGGCCAGTACGGACGCGATTTCCGCTGCGAGTTCCTTCTTGGATTGTAGGCCGGAGCCCAATTGATCGGAGGCGCTGATGTCGACCATCACCATCATCGAAAGTTCGCGTTCCTCGCGGTACTTCTTGATATGCGGTACGCCGGTACGCGCGGTTACGTTCCAGTCGATCATGCGCACGTCGTCGCCCGGCTGGTATTCGCGGACCTCCTCGAAGTCCATGCCGCGTCCCTTGAACACGGAGTGGTACGCGCCCGACAGAAGGTCCTGCGCCATCTGGTGGGTGCGAATCTCGATCTTGCGGATCTTTTTGAGGTATTCGCGGGGGATCACGTTGGATCGTCTGGTTTAGGGAACTGCGACCCGATCGAGCAGCCAGTTGACGATCGTTTCCGGCGTGGCCTCCTCCGCCTCGGCCTCGTAGGTGAGCAGGATGCGATGCCGCAACACATCCATCGCAATGGAACGTACGTCGATGGGCGTGACATAGGCCCTTCCCTCCATGAAGGCCCGGGCCTTTGCGGCCAGGGTGAGATTAATGGTGGCGCGGGGTGAAGCTCCGTAACGGATGAGGCCCTCCAGCTTGGGATCGATCTTCCCGGGGTTGCGCGTAGCCATGACCAATTTGATGATGTAGTCCTGGATCTGGTCGCTCACAAAGATGCGTTTCACCAGTTTGCGAAGCCCATGGACGGTTTCGATGTCGAGGATGGGATCGAGCTTTTCGGGCACGGCTGAGAGCGCTTTCAAGCCGAGGATTTTTTTCTCCTCCTCCTCCGTGCCGAAGTCGACCACGACCTTGAGCATGAAGCGATCGACCTGCGCCTCCGGCAGCGCGTAGACGCCCTCTTGCTCGAGAGGGTTTTGCGTGGCCAGGACGAGGAAGGGATCGGGCAGGGGATAGGTCTGGTCGCCAATGGTGACCTGATGCTCCTGCATGGCTTCGAGCAGGGCGCTTTGGACCTTGGCGGGGGAGCGGTTGATTTCGTCGGCGAGGATGAGGTTGCCAAAGATCGGGCCGCGCTTGGTCGAATACGTATTGTCGCGCGGGTTGTAGATGAGCGTGCCGACGATGTCGGATGGGAGCAGATCGGGGGTGAATTGAATGCGCTTAAAATCCGCCTGGATACAGGAGGCGAGCGCTTTGATGGTGGTGGTCTTGGCCAGGCCGGGCACGCCTTCCAAAAGGACGTGGCCGTCGGAGAGCAGGCCGATGAGCAGGCGCTCGATGAGGTACTGCTGGCCGATGACCTCCTTTTTCATCTCGGTCAGGATGGCGGGGATCCATTGGCTGGCGGCGGAAATTTTCTCTCCGAGGGCGTTAAGTTCTTCCTGGGTCATAAGTGGTAAAGGGGAAAGGTGAGAAGAGGCGGGGTGGAACGGGAGGTCAAGCGTGTGATCAAAGGATTTTGGCCAAGCTTCAGTCCGACGAGTGAGACACAACCCGGAGGAGGGCGAGCAAGGCCACTAGCAATAGCACGATACTGGCGAGAAGGAAGATCCAGTGCAGCGCGAAGAGGATTTGCCCCATAAGCGGAGTGCCCGGGGAGTTTTGGAGCCAGGTAAACATGGTGGAGACGAGAGCCAACATACTGGCGATGAAGAAGTCTACCGCCGCCTCATAGATGGCCCTGAGCTTCTCTGGAGAGGCCAGATCGGGGCCCACTCGCGACCAGTTGAACGCCAGGGCGCTGAACGAAAGCAGGACGACAAACGACGTGAGGGAGAGCACCTCCTGCCGACTGCTGATCTCAAAGAATTGCGTGATGAGTATGGTCAACGCGCCCAGGGCCAGAAAGGGAGGCAGGACCAGGCAGCTAAAGCGGCGAATAATCTGTCTCGCGGCGGAGAGTTTTGGGTTCATTCAGGTGAAGTGCTCGCTCCAATGGGTGCTATTTAACCTCGTAGACCTTCTCGAGTTGCGAAGCTTCCGAGAGGCTCCGTGGTGTGATCATTTTCCGCTCGCGCGGGATATTGCCCCCCTCAAGGGACTTAATGAAATCCTCGTGCCCCTCGATCTTGAGATCGCCCAGGGTCTGCACTTTTCCAAGCTCCTCCCCGGTGGCGGTGCGGAAGGCCTTGAAGATGAGTTCCGAGCAATAGATGGCGCGGTCATCAAACTCGTAGTGGATATCGTAGGGGAGGCCTTCGTAGCTCTGGGCCGCCTTAACGAAGGCGGGGATTTTAGCGCGGTACGCCTCCTTCAGGCGAAACACCGCGACCCGCTCGTCGCGGCCCCGGGCAATCCACTCCGGCATCGGAGTTTCCTTCACCGGGCCAATGGCCTCGACGACGACCCAGCCTTCACCGGCCTTATGCGCCAGGCCGCAGTGAGAGTAGGTCGACTCCGTCGCATCCTCGATCGTGTCGGTGAGGGGATTGTGCGAAGTGGACTGAAAGAGCACGTCTCCTTCCTGGGGCTGATATTCCGCGGCTTTCGCCCAATTGGCCGTGGCGACCAGAGCCAGAATTGCGAGGGGCCTGAGGAGACGCATGGAACAGGCCTAGGGAGCTTTGGGCGCCACCAGCATCTCGAGATTTTCATCGAGGGCGTGCGGCGCGGAATCCTTGAGCGCGATGAAGTGAAGCTGGCGCGCGATGATCTTTTGGATCTTGGCATTGCCTGCCGCGGACGGGCTTGATTTGACCGCGTTGAAGCGGGCCGCCGCCTGGTCAAAGAGGCCCAGCCTGCGTTCAAGTTCCCCGCAAACCACACTCGTATCCGCGTAGTGCTCGTGCTCCGGCGGCAGAGTCTTGAGCCCCTCAGCAAACGCCTGGTAGGCGAGCTCGAGGCATTCCTTGTTTCGGGCTGGTTGCGATTCGGCCTGCCAGGAGGCCTGAATATAGGCATCGCCCACGGCCAATTTGTCCGGGCTGAGAAAATTACGGATCATGGCCAGCCGATAGTAGCTGGGGTAGTCTTTCTTGGCCTTGAATGGGGCGGAAT
>OUNM010647779.1_pt1 | contig 16084 bp, 15 predicted proteins | sample 1769961 | NCBI WGS metagenome assembly OUNM01 (sample SAMEA3914820, study PRJEB12502) | metagenome | biome: forest; material: soil | place: USA | collected 2012-03-12 | depth 0.3 m | reverse complement strand
GGTCGAAGTCGTCTCGCCCAAGGGCGGGCAGATCCAGGGCTGGGAGCACCACGACAAGGGCCGCACCGTCTCTGTCGATCGCGAACTTTCGGCCGCCAAGCCCGAGGACTACGACTCCATCGTCCTGCCGGGCGGGGTGATGAACCCCGACGCCCTGCGGCTGGAGCCCAAGGCTATCGACTTCATCAAACATTTCGTGACGACGAAGAAGCCGATCGCCGCGATCTGTCATGGGCCCTGGACGCTGATCAACGCCGGCGCCGTCGAGGGCAAGGAGATGACCTCGTGGCCGTCGCTGGAAGCCGACCTTAAGAACGCCGGCGCCAATTGGATCGACCAAGAGGTGGTGGTTGACGAAGGGCTCGTCACCTCGCGCAAGCCCGACGATCTGCCGGCCTTCTGCGCCAAGATGGTCGAGGAATTCGCCGAAGGCCGCCACTAGGCGCATGGCTCGGGCGATCCCGGCGAGATGGGAGGCCGCGCTGATTGCGCGGCCTCAACTTTCCCGTTTGGGGGCTGAGTCTCCGGGTCGCAGCTCTCCCAACGGGGTGTGTTTGGGCACCGAGATTATCGTTCGGGATGATCTTTGACTTAGACCTCCAACGGGCGACGCAGAGCAGAGAGGTACGGCCTCGGCTCCAGGCTGGGCAACGCTTTGGTCATCGATCGAAAATTTCTGATGCGAGCGTCTTGACGCTTTTTGCCCGTGTCCTAATTCATCCCGTGCTTGCCGGGCGCCGACAGGGCCCGGCCCTGGGACGCGGAGCGCTTGGCTCGGCGTCCCTCATGTCCAACTTGCTTTCGAGGAGATGGAAATGAGCACCGTTTTTGATTTTAGCCCTCTCTACAGCTCCATGATCGGCGTGGATCGCATGGTCGACCTCGTCGAGACCGCGCTCCGCACCGAAGCGAGCGCCAGCTATCCTCCGTACGACATCGAGAAGACCGGCGAGGCCGCCTACCGCATTTCGTTGGCGGTCGCTGGCTTCGCGTCGGCGAATCTCGAGGTCGTGGCCCAGCCCAACCTCCTGGTGATCAAGGGGCGAAGGGCGGCGAACGAAGACCAGGCCGCGCGAACCTTCATTCACCAGGGCCTGGCCCACCGCGCGTTCGAGCGCCGGTTCGAGCTGGCCGACTATGTCGTCGTCAAGGACGCCGTCCATGCCCATGGCGTCTTGTCGATCGATCTGGTCCGCGAGGTGCCCGAGGCCTTGAAGCCCAAGCAGATCGCGATCGGGGTCGACGCGCGCCAGCAGGCGCTGGAGCTCAAGCCGGCCAAGACGCGCAAGGCCGCGTAAGGAGCTGGCCATGCGCACGCATACCCATGCGAACGACCGGGCTCGGCCATGGCCCGTTCGGCCGGCGGTCGGCTTTCTCCATCCTTTGGAGGTGCTGAAGGATCAGGATCTGGATCTCGCGGAAAAGCGCGAAATCCTGGCGGCCTGGGCTTCCGATGCGAGCGCGGTCGAGCATCGGCCAAGTCAGAGATGGCTCTTGGGAACGCCCGCGCCTGTGCCGCTCAGCGAGGTCTTGTCCGCGCTGCGCCGCCTGGACCGCGACATGTTCTCTTGAGTTGGGGCGGGCGGCCGGCCAGCGGAAGGCCGGCCGCTACTTCGTCCAACTCGCCGTTCTGCGTTATGACCATGCCTTGTTTCATCTTTGTCGAGCCGTCGAGCGACGGCTGGATCGTTCGCGGCGACTTTCGCGGCGGTCCTCTCCAATTCCCCACCGGCGCCCGTGCCGAGCAGGCGGCGCGCGACTTGGCGCATCGCCTGGCGGACGCTGGCGAGCCTGTGGTCTTGGATATTCGTTTGCGCGATGGCGCGCGCGCCGGGCGCTTCCTGTTTCCACCGCACGCGGCGGGGACGGAAGCGCCCTTGGCGCTTCGCGCTTAGCTAGGCCGCCAGCGATCCCGCCGTCGCGCGCATTCGCCTCAAGGCAGCGGATAAGTCCGCAAGCGCCTGGGCGAAGGGCGACCCCTGGCGGAGCGATCTCTGAGCCTCGGTCCATTGCCCGCGATTGATTTGGTCGGCAACCAAAACCGCCTGCTGGTGGAAGTCGCGATGGCTTTCCAGCAAGCCTAGGAAGGCATGGTTGCCGGCCCAACGCCGGGCGCCGTCGCCGTGGATCCAGCAGCCGAGGGGGCAATGACGATCCGATCGCAAGGCGGCGGGATCGAAGGGGCGGCGCTCGTTAAGGGCGGCGACGAGCGCTTCGCGCATATGATGATGGTGGTTTGTGTGTTCCTGAAAATCCATGACCAAACCTCTCGGCTCAATCCAATGCCCGGGTTGTCGCGCAGGATGGTTTCCGATCGGTTTTTCGCGCGATCGCTGTCCACAGTTTTTGCTGGTCTGATGCACGGCCTTTCGTGCGATCGCACGGCGGTTCTCCTCGCGAACCATCGCGTTGTCAGCTGCGGGCGTAAGGTCCAGTTCTTGGAGATGCGCCAACGTCAGCAACTGGCGCTGCCCGGCCAGCGATGCTGACCTTGGGATCGGCCGGGGAGGGTGGAGAACGGACCTCTCCTCCCCCTCTGGGGGAGGTGGCCCGGAGGGCCGGAGGGGGCTACTCCGCATCGGCCGAGCTGCCCCCTCAGTCGCTCCGCGACAGCTCCCCCAAAGGGGGAGCAGACTTCGTCAACGTCCGCCTTGGGTCGTGAGCGGTCGAAGACGCCAAAGATGCAATGTCCGGAGTCGGACGCGACCCAATGGCGGCTATGCGCCGCCGGCGCGTGAGGCGCTAAGACGTGGTAGAATGAACCGAGGGGAGTAGCCAATTCGCAGGAGGCGAACATGGCTCAATTTGACCTCTTCCTTCCGCCCAAGCGGCCCTGGAACACCGGCCGCATCATCGGACCCAAGCCGCCATTCAAGCCCCGTCATATCTAGGGGATCCGCCAGCAGCTCAAAGCGAACGGGCGGGTCCGCGACCTCGCTATGTTCAATTGCGCCATAGACGCCAAACTCAGAGGTTGTGACCTAGTGAAGATGCGCGTCAGCGATGTAGCGCCGGGCGGTTCGCTGCGGGCACGCGCCACCATCATCCAGCAGAAAACCGGACAGCCCGTCCCATTCGAGATTACCGAGCCCACAAGAGACGCTTTGGCGGTTTGGCTGAAGGCGCGTGGACGGCGCAACGACGACTGGCTGTTTCCCAGCCGCAGTCGACCAGGCGATCACGTCAGCACGCGGCAGTACGCCCGACTGGTCGACAAGTGGGTGTCGATGATTGAACTCGAACCCCGAGCTTACGGCACGCATAGCCTCCGCCGCACAAAGGTGGCGCTGATCTACAAGAAGACCGGCAACCTGCGCGCATGCCAACTGCTATTTGGACACAGGAAGCTCGAGAGCACGGTCCGATACCTTGGCATCAAGGTTGATGACGCGCTGGAGATGTCCGAGCAGATCGACCTTTAGGGCTATCTCCCTAGCTTGAGGTGGCGAGCTGCGGCGGACTCCGCAGCTCGCCATTAGCTTCAGTGAGTCCTAGCTGCGGCGTCCGCTGCCGCTTCGGTTTTGCGTTGCGCGGTTCCTGCAGCGGCAGCGGTGTTGTCGGCAGCTCGATCAGCGGCGGCGGCGGTTTTATCAGCGGCCCTATCCGTGGCCGCGGCAGTGTTGGCGGCCGCAGCGTTGGCGTTGGCTGCGGTGTCCTGTGCAGCGGACGCGGCTGTCGCGCCTGCTTGATCCGCGGTGGCCGTCGCATGATCTTCGGTTTTCTGCGAGCAAGCCATCAACGACAAGCTCGCGAGTGAAGCCGAAATCAAAAGAGCAGTTCGCATTCGCTTCTCCCTGGGATGGAGCCGTCCTAGGTCAGGGCGCTCCGCCGTTCTGCTTTAGGCCGCCGGGGGCCATTGTCTCGAACGCTCGGGCCGGTGGGTGGCTCCGCTATCGCAGGCAAGCCAGGGTCGCGTTCCTGGAGCTAGGCCAATGTCTGGTATTGGCGCAACGTCGCCGGAGATGCGGAGCTGGGGAAGACCGGCCGGTTGTTCGTGGGCGGCTAGGCTTGAGCCAGCTTGCGTAGCAAGGGCGCCACCGCCGACAGGATGCGCGCGCCATCGTCCTGGCGGCCATCAGGCCACTCCCCTTCGAACTCGGCGATTTCAAGGCCGACGATTTCATGCTCGGCGAGCAAAGCGCACGCGTCAGAAAGCTCCGACCAGGAGAGGCCTCCGCTAACCTGATATTCCGTAGGGACGAGGCCTGCCTCCATCACGTCGCAGTCAAGGTGCACATAGGCGGCGCGCCCACCGAGCGCGTCCCTTAATCGCGCGCCCAGCCCTGGCCCAGGTGGAACCAAGACGATCTCTCCGCTTTCGATGCGAGCCCATTCAGGCGGATCCAGATCACGACTGCCAACCAGTATAACCTGCGCAAGGTTCACGTCGCCACCAAGACCGCTGTCCCACAGTCCGGCCGCTCCTGTGATCACCATCCCGCCAAGATAGGCGTTCTCAGATGATCGCCCCGGCGCCGGAACGTTGCTGTCGCCGTGCGCATCGAACCAAACAATGGCGGCGCCTCCATACCGCCTGGCGACGGGCGGCAGGGTCGCGAGCGCCGCGGCGCAACGGCCCATCGCCGTCAGTGGCCGGCCGCCTCGGTTCAGGACATCCTCCATATGCGCGCCCAGATCGCGTAGACCCTTTGAGGCGATTTGGAGCTGGGCCGCCCAGCCGCCCGAAGCTGGCGGTTGCGGTGTCCCAACGTGTTGAGGGACGAGGTCTAACGCCTCGCCGAGCGCGTCGCCTAAGCTGCGGGCTCCACGCATCGCGCGCGCGTTCCTGTCTCCGGCGAGGCCCTCATAAATGGTGAGCGCAATCATCTATGGGCCGTCGTCCATTCTCATCGGGCATATCCAACTGCAAAGCCGAGCGCATCTCAACTTGCGATCCATGCAGCATGGGCAGCCTTCGCAGCGTCGTCGATCCTAACTGCGCGTCGAGCGCAGCTGCGATTGTGGCGAACCAGCTTGGCGCGCGGGTACGACATCGAGGTGGCGGGCGGAATCGCTGGCAGCATTCGTCTCTTGCGCGACATCTCGAGATGAGGGCGTGACCGGCGGACCAGTTGGGCGAAGACGAGCAAAGGTGTCGCTTACCGCATACGACGCTCCTCCTTTGACGAGACTTCGCCTTCTTCCAAGGGAGGTCAGGTCTTTAGAAAATAGCCTAGGTCCGCCATTGTGTGGCCCGGGAAATTGCCGCTGACGCCGAAGCCAGACCTTCGGCCGGGCCGCGCGATGCGGCCCCTGCGAAAGTCGGCAACGGATGGTTTGCCGCGCCTTTCCGACTAAGACTATGGGCAGTGGCGAGCTGAGGGCAGCGGCATTGGGTATATTCAGACGCGACGCGGTGCTGCCGGAGTGGGAAGCCATTCCGTACGACCTGACCGGCGAAGCTGCCGAAGAGCAAAGGCGCGGATTTCACGCCCGCGCGTCCAAGCCAATCATCTGCGCTCCGGTCCCGTTCAAGACCTTTCCCGCTGCGGGGATCTTTGGTCATGCGCGCGATTGGTTCAGCGACAATGAGATTGCCTGCTACGCTTCGTTTGATGGCGAAGACCTGTTGTTGATCCAGAACACCTGGCACGGCTTTCCAGACCCTCCCGAGTGGGGGTTAGCCTCACGGCCAGCAGGGACCGCAGTTGCTCGGTGGGCAATGTGGGGGCATTTCCCGAAGCTGCCGACGGCTTGGACGGTGCCTGTGGCCTAGCGCGCTAGAGTCCGACTCGGGTCGATCTCGCACCTGCGCCTGGCGAGCTGAATGTCGTGTTCCTGGAGGCGCGCTAGAGGCGGCAATTGGCGCATCTTTCGCGCAACTCGCGGCCCTGCTGAGGCTACGATATGCGGCGGGCCAGTGTCTTATCGACCGACTTTAGCGTCGTTCGACCTGAATAGATGAGACAAGCGCGTCGCCTCGGACGGGGGAGAATCCAAGTTCGATCGCCCCTTCGGTCGCCGTCACGGGAAAACTCCGGGTCACCGCCGTTAGAGGCGCTCCAGCCGCTGCCGCCACATCGAACCTGCTCAGCGCGGGTTTGCCGTTCGCCGAGACGTCGAAGATGCGGCCCCCTGTAGACAGGGCTGGCTCCACGAAGGTCAGGGTCACCGTGTAGGTCCCGTTCGACACGGGGATACGATACGAGAAGGCGCCTTCGCGATAGCTCGCCACGATCGCGGGATCCGCCGTGCCGGCTATGGCCTTGGTCTCGGGCGGCCGTCCATAGTCGGCGGGCGCATTCAGGTTGCGGGCCTTGCCGCCTAGGAAGAAGGCGTCCGAACCGAAGCGCGAGGCTCCGCCGCGCGCGGCGACCTGGGCGCCGCTGTCGATCCGCACGCTTTGCGCCGCGTCGGCCGAGAGCGTCCAGGCGACGGTGTCGAGGGTTTCGCTGCTCGGGAAGCGACCCTTGGCGGAGACGACGTTGGAGCCCGGGGCCAACCGGACGCCCTTCCAGACGCAAACCTTTTGGGGGCAGTCCGTCAGGACGCCCGTGCTCTGCCCGTTGACGACAAGCTCGGTCGCCGGCGCGTTGCTATAGACGCGCACGTCCGTCACGGCATAGGCGCGGTCGACATAGCGGCGACCTGTGATGTGCACGGTCGGCGCTGGGTTCCAGTTGGCCTTGTAAAAGTAGAAGGCGTCCTTGCGGATCTGGCGGTCATAAGTGACCAGGCCCTTGGTATTGATGTCCTGAGCGTCGCCTTCCTTGCGAACGGTGGTGGCGAAATCGAAGCTGTTCCACAACCAAGTCGCCCACAGATAGGGCTTGTCGGCGATCAGCTTCCAGGTCTGCTCATGCACATAGCCGAGATATTCCTCGGGCTGGTCGCGTCCGCGCGCGTCGGCGGGCCCGCCCAGCGGATCGTCGGTGTGGATGCTGATCGCGCCGCCGGCCCCGTATTCGCTCAGAGAGAGCGGTTGGCCGGGATGCTTGGCGCGAAGGCTTTCGAGGTCTGCATCCAGATCGGCGACATCGCCATAATACCAGCCGAAGTAACGGTTGACGCCCAGCAGCTCGGTGGCCGGCGCGACATTGGGCACCTTGATTTTGGCGTCGTAGAGCCGCCCCTCGCAGCAGGCTGCCTGGGTGATGGGGCGGCTGGGGTCTTCGGACTTGGCCAGGGCGTCGAGACGACGCAGCAGCGGCAGCGGATCGGCGTCGGGCTGCACCCCTGAGATGAAGGCGGGCAGAGAATTGCCCATATCGACTTCATTGGCCACGCCCCATGTGGCGACCGAGGCGTGGTTGTAGTTTTGTCGGATCAGCTCCTGCAGCTGTTGCTCGGCGTTGCGAACCAGGCCTGGCGTGGGTTCGGTCTGGCCCGGCGGCGTCCAGGCCGTGACCAGCGGGATCTCATCCCACAGGATCAGTCCATAGCGATCGGCCAGTTCATGGATCGGTTGGCCGTGCTGATAGTGGGTCAACCGGATGGTGTTAGCCCCCATCTCACGCAGGATCGCGACGTCGGCGGCGATGTCGGCCTCCGACCGCGCCCAGCCCTTGCCTTCCTGATCCTGATGCAGACCCACGCCATGCAATGGGACGTGGCGGCCATTGAGGAAAAGGCCCTTGTCCGGGTCGATGCGGATCTGGCGCACGCCGAAGGCTTGATCGACCTGGTCCAGCACCTGGCCCTTGCGATCACGAAGTTCGACCACCAGCCTATAGAGGTAGGGGTCCTCGACACCCTGCCAGAGATGAGCCTTGGCCAGGTCGAGAGTCTGTTCGGCCTCCAGCGACGCGCCCTTGGCCAGCTTGATGGGGCGGCTCTGCTCGGCGACAGGCTTGCCGTCGGCGTCGACGAGGCGGGCCACCAGCGAAAGGTTGCCGCCCACCTTCGCCTGGTCGTCGCGCACCTTGGCGCGCACCCGGACCCGTGCGCTCGAGCCTTCAATCGCCACGGTGTCGGCATAGACCCCAGGACCGCCGAAGTCGCCCAGCTCGAAATGCACCGGATTGGTGGCGATCAGCGAGACCGGACGATAAAGGCCGCCATGCACGAAGAAGTCGCCGCCCAGCGGCAGGATGTTGGCCGTCGAGGCGCCAGGGGCCGGCTTGGTATTGTCGGTCTTGACCACCAGGATGTTGTCCTGGCCCAGCTTGATGGCGTCGGTCGCATCGAACCGGAAGCGCGAGAAGCTCCCGGTGTGGGCGCCCAGCCGAACGCCATTGACCCAGACCTCCGCCGTTCGACTGGCGGCGTCGAACTGCAGCCACAAGCGCTTGCCGGTCAGGGTTTTGGCGGCCGGAAAGGTCAGTTGGTACCAGCCGACGCCCTGGGTCTTGTTGATCGTTTCGGCGGTGTGGATCCGTTGATGGGCGTCCGAGGTGTAGTAGCCGACGCGGTTCCACGTGTGCGGAACGCTCACCGCGCTCCAGCTGGGATGAGGCTGGGCGGCAGCCTCCGGGCTGACGTCGTCTCCCAGGTGGAACCGCCACCCCTCGCTCAGCGGTATGACCTGTCGCGCGGGCTCGGCCGCAGCCGGCGAAGCGAGTGCGATCTGGACAGCGCTGGTCAACAGCGCGGTCGCCAGGAGGAAGCTTTTCAGGGAAGAGAAACGGTTTTCGGCCGCGATTTTCATTTAACGCCCTCCCTTACTCGTGCGCCAATTTGGGCGTTCACGGCTGATCGCGGGCGAGACTGTGGGACGGGCGAAAATCTGTAAAGCTGCTTAAACTGAATGGTTTGTATCAACCATTTTTATGGATTGGCGTCGCTTGGCGCACCCGGCCTTGGATCGTCGACGCCCACCAAACCTGATAACAAGGCGTTGCATCCAATTTTCTGATTAAAGAACATAAAAACAATCTATTTTCTGAATAAAGATTTGCCGTCCAAGTTTCCTCCAACGCCGCCGGTCAAGCCGAGCGCGCGAGGCGTGGAGGAACAGCGTGGACGGCAAGGTGCTCATCATCGGCGGCGGGATCGCCGGCCTGACCTCGGCCATCGCCCTGGGCAAGCGCGGATTCGCCATCGAGGTCATAGAGCGCGACCCTAGCTGGACGGTCTATGGCGTGGGCATCATTCAGCAGTCCAACGTCGTCCGCGCCGTCGCCGAGCTGGGCATCCTCGACGATTATCTGGATGCGGGCTTTGGCTTCAATCATGTCGAGGTCTTCCTGCCCAATGGCGAGCGGGTCGCGCGGATCCCCGCGCCAAGCCTGGCCGAGGGCTATCCCGCCAGCATCGGCATCGGCCGTCCGGCCCTGCACAAGGTTCTGGGCGACCGCGCCGTGGATGCTGGAGCGCGCATCCGCCTGGGTGTGACGGCCCTGAGCCTTGATGACGATGGTCAGGGCGTCACCGTCACGTTCTCCGACGGCGGCGAGGGGCGCTACGATCTGGTGATCGGGGCGGACGGGCTCTATTCGGCGACGCGCGAGATGCTGTTTCCGGACGCGCCTAAGCCCCAGGCCACCGGCCAGTCGGTCTGGCGCTACAACTTCGATCGCGCCGAGGACGTCACCGGCCTGTGCGCCTATGAGGGCCCGACGGGAGTCGGCCTGGTGCCGCTGTCGGACAGCCGCATGTACATGTACGTCACCACGCCCGAGCCCGCGGACAAGTGGTTCGAGCGCGAAGGCCTGGCCGCCGCCATGCGTGAGCGTCTGGCCACGGCCGCGCCTCGGATCGCGGAGCTGGCGGCCCAGATCACCGACGACAATGAGGTGGTCTACAAACCCCTTGAGTGGCTCTTCCTGGAAGGCGACTGGCACAAGGGGCGCATCGGCCTGATCGGCGACGCGGTCCATGCGACCACGCCTCATCTGGGCCAAGGCGCCGGCATGGCGATCGAGGATTCCCTGGTGCTGGCCGATGAGCTGGCCAAGGCCGATACGCCCGAGGCGGCGTTCGTGGCCTTCCGCGCCCGCCGCGACGCGCGATGCCGGTTCATCGTCGAGAAGTCCAAGGCGATCGGCGACGCCCAGCTGGGCAAAGGACCGCCGGCCGACACGGCCACCGCCTCGCGCGAAATGTTCCAACTGACCGCGCAGCCAATCTGACGCCCGCGCTCGCAATCTGGAGAGCCAAGATGGCCCGTGTTTCTGAAATCCGTTTCGTCGGGTACGCCGTCCCCGACCTGGCCGCCGAGCGCGCCTTCTACGCCGACGTCTGGGGGCTGACCGAGGCCGCCGATCAGGACGGCCTTGTCTATTTCGCCGCCGCCGGCGCGCCGGAAAAGTATGTGGTGCGACTTCGCCAGGACCCGACGGCGCGGATCGATGTCATCGCCTGGGCGGCGGAAACCCGCGCCGACGTCGACGCCCTGTTCCAGCAGGTCAAGGACGAGGGCGGCAAGATTATCTCCGAGCCGCACGCCCTGACCAGCCTTGGCGGCGGCTATGGCTTCCGGTTCTTCGACCTCGACGGCCACGCCAGCGAGATATCGGCCGGGGTTGAGCCGGGGCCTTCACGCGAACTGGCGCGCGGCGAAGCCATTCCCGCCAGGATCAGCCACATCGTCATCCACTCGCCCAACCACAAGGCGGCCGTGGCCTGGTACGAGAAAGCCCTGGGCTTCAAGGTCTCCGACTGGCTCGGCGACTTCATGTGCTTCCTGCGCTGCAACAGTTGGCATCACCGACTGGCCTTCCTGCCGGGCCCGCCTTGCCTGAACCACGTGGCCTATGACGTGCTCAGCGTCGACGACATGATGCGCGGCATCGGCCGGCTGAAGAAGAACGCCTTCGACATCCAATGGGGCCCAGGGCGTCACACCGCCGGCAACAACACCTTCAGCTATTTCATCACGCCAGGCGGCAATGTCGTCGAATACACCTCCGAGCTCGAGGCGGTCGACGACGAGACTTGGCAGGCCACCGTTCATAAGCCCTCCGCCGAGGTCATGGACCAGTGGGGCATGGGCGTCGGCGGTCCCCAGACCATGCCTCATCCCGCGCCCGACAAGGGCCTGTGGCAGGCTCCGGCGGCTTAAGGATCTCCCATGTTCGAGTACTTCAAGAACTACGTCTGGAACCTGTCGGTCGACATCGCCATCGAGAGCGGCGCCAAGATCGGCGAGATCGACGAGATGTGCCGCCCCCTGCGCGAGGCGGTCGATCGGGGTGACGACGCCAATACCGGCCAGTTCCTCAAGCACTGGGTGGCGATGGCCGACAAGCTGTCGGATCTAGCGGCCGAGGATGAGGCGCTAGGGCGCAACTTCAGCGCCGGAACCAAGCTGCAGCGCGCCAGCCTCTACTACATCACCGCCGAACGCATGCAGGGGCATGGCCATTCGGGCCGGGCCGAGACCTATGCCAAGGCCCGCTTGGCCTTTGATCGCGCCATGACCTTGGGCCAAGAAAACGCCGAGCGCGTCGAGATCCCCTACGAAGGCGGCGTGATCGCGGGCGTTTTCGTCAAGGCGGCGGGCGAGGGGCCCAAGCCGGTGGTCGTCTATGTCAACGGCCTCGATAGCTGCAAGGAGCTGCTCTACTGGAGCGGTCTGCCGGCGGCGTTGCTGCGTCGAGGCGTCTCGACCCTGTGCATCGACCAACCCGGCTCGGGCGAAGCGCTGCGGCTTCATAACTTGCCGGCCACGCACGAGAGCGAGCGCTGGGCGTCCAAGGTGGTCGACTATCTGGAGACGCGGGCCGATGTGGACGCCAAGCGCATCGGCATGACCGGCATTTCGCTGGGCGGCTATTACACGCCGCGCGCCGTGGCGCTGGAGCCGCGCTTCGCTCTGGGCGCGGTCTGGGGCGCCAACCACAACTGGGCCGAGGTCCAGCAGACGCGCCTGGCCCGCGAAGGCGAGAACCCGGTCCCTCATTACTGGGCGCACGTCCAGTGGGTGTTCGGCGCCAGCGACATGGACGACTTTCTCGCGAAGGCGGCAGGCATGACGCTCGACGGCGTGGTCGAGAAGATCAAGGTTCCCTTCCTCGTCACCCATGGCGAACGCGACCGCCAGATCGCCCTGACCTACGCCCACCAGACCTTCGACCAGCTGACAGGCAGTCCCAAGCGCGAGTTGAAGATCTTCACCGATCGCGAGGGCGGGGTGGAGCATGTCGGCGTCGACAACATGAGCTACGGGCGAGATTTCATCGCCGACTGGATCGCCCAAACCTTTGGGGAGAAAACCGCATGAGCCCGCGTCCCGTCCGTGTCGTCGTCACCGGCCACGATCCCCAAGGTGTCGCGATCATCCAGTCGGATGGCGCGGCGACCCGCGTCTTCGACCAGCTGGGGCAGGAAGGCCTGGTGTTCCACGAGATCTGGAACACCCAGCAAACCCCGGTGCTGCTCGATAAGGCCAGCGGTCAGCCGCCTGAGGACAAGCTTTCCCTGGCCCCACCCAAGGGCGGAGCGCGCATTCGCGTCCTCGACATTCCGCCTGACAAGATCGACGACAAGCTGGATGTGGTGTTCGACAACATCGCCGCTTCGGACAATTTCAAGGGCGCGCAAAGTCAGCGCCACGCCAGCTTCCACCGCACCGAAACCCTCGACTACGGCATCGTGCTGGAGGGCGAGCTCGTCCTGATCATGGATGAGGGCGAAACCACGGTACGGGCCGGCGACATCGTCGTTCAGCGCGGCACGAACCACGGCTGGGCCAATCGCTCGGACAAGTCCTGCCGCATCGCCTTCATCCTGATCGATGGCCAATATGTCGACGGGCTCGAAGGATGAGGCTGGCGACCCTGCCCGACGGGACACGCGACGGCGGGCTGGTCGTGGTCTCCCGCGACCTGAAAAGCGCCGTCTCGGCCGGCAAGCTGGCCAAGACGTTGCAGGAGGCCCTGGACAATTGGGATGTGGTGCGCGGCGCGCTCCGGGCGCTCTACGATGCGCTCAATCTTGGCGAGGCCGCGGGCGCCTTCCGGTTCGATCCCAAGAAGGCGTTGGCGCCTCTGCCTCGGGCCTTTCAGTGGCTCGACGCCTCGGCGTTTCCCAGCCACGGCGCGCTGATGGCCAAAGCGTTCGGGATCACCCCTCCAGAGACCGATCGCCCTCTGATGTACCAGGGCATGTCCCACCGGTTCCTGTCGGCGACGGAGGATGCGCCCTTTCGCACGGAGGCCGACGGCATCGACTTCGAAGGCGAGTTCGGCGTTGTCGTGGACGATGTGCCGATGGGTGTGACGCCAGAGGCGGCCTTGGGCCACATCAAGCTCATCGTCCAGATCAACGACTGGTCCTTGCGGACGATCGCGCCGGTCGAAATGAAGACCGGGTTCGGCTGGATCCGCGCCAAACCGGCCTGTTCCCTCGCGCCTGTGGCGGTCACGCCGGACGAGCTGGGCGAGGCATGGCGCGATGGTCGTGTCTGTCTGCCGCTCCTCGTCGATTGGGATGGCAAGCGGTTCGGCCAGGCCGATGGTCGCGAGATGGAGGTCGGCTTCCATGACCTCATCGCCCATGCCGCCTCGACCCGCGATCTCTGCGCGGGCACCTTGATCGGCTCGGGCACGGTATCGAACGCCGACCGGGCCGCGGTGGGTTCAAGCTGTATCGCCGAGGTGCGCGGCGCCGAGATCGTCGCCACGGGCGCGCCGGTGACGCCGTTCATGGCGTTCGGAAGCCGCGTACGGATGGAGGCCAGGACCTTGGCCGACGAAGCCCTGTTCGGCCCTATCGACCAGCAGATAGCTCCCGTGAAATGATGGCCGCGCATACGGAGGAGGCCCTAAGTCAGCGCGCGCTTTGACCGAACTCGATCCATCAGATAAATCGTTTGTTCTGATTGTGATTGATCATGTTTTCCGATGGGTAAGTTGTGCGCTTCAAGGGTCTCGATCTCAACCTGCTGGTGGGCCTGGACGCGCTTCTGACCACCCACAGCGTGTCGCGCTCGGCCGAGCTAATGAGCCTCAGCCAGCCGGCCATGAGCGCGGCGCTGGGCCGCCTGCGCGACTATTTTCAAGATGACATCCTGGTTGTTCACGGCAAGCGCATGTACCCGACAGCCTTCGCCGAAAGCCTGCACCCGCAGGTTCAGGAGTGCTTGCGCGGCCTCGAAACCCTTATCGCCACCTCGATAACCTTCGATCCGGCGACCTCCATGCGGCAGTTCGAGATCATCGCCTCTGATTACGCAACAACGGCCCTGGTCGCGCCTCTGGTTATTCGGCTCGCGGAGATCGCCCCGGGCGTGAGGATCAACATCACCCAGCCTAGCAGCCAGGCGGCCCGGTTGCTGGAGCAGGGCAAGGTCGACCTTTGCATTACGCCTGAGGAGTACATCAGCGCCGAACTGCCTTCCGAGCTCCTCTACGAGGAAGAGCACGTCCTGGTGGGCTGGAATGAAAATCCGCTGTTCGCGGGGCCGATCAGCGAGGCGGACGTCTTCAATGCAGGGCATGTCTGCGTAGCCTTCGATGGTCGCGTCATGACCTTCGCAGATCGCCAGCTGGACAAGATGGGCAAGTTGCGGCGAGTCGAGGTCGTCGCCGCATCGTTCTTGGTCGTGCCATGGCTGCTGCGCAACACGCCGCGTCTGGCCCTGATGCACCGCCGACTGGTCGAGGCGATCAAGGACTATCTGCCGATCGCCTATGCGCCACTGCCGTTCGAGTTTCCGGTACTGCGGCAAATGCTGCAATACCATCAGGCCCGCGCGACGGACGAAGGTCTTGTCTGGCTTCGCGGGCAGCTGCGTGACATCGCTCACGCGGCCTGAGGCGGGGCAGCCATTGACGGCGGTTGTGATGATCCATCCGCATAATCCATTTCTCACCGCGCATCCGCGCCGATAGGCAGGTCGCCGAGCCTGGAGCCGACGCATCGCCGTCTCTGAACATCCGGGCGGGGAGGGTGCGTGGACCGTAGAAGCTTGATCCTGGGATCGGCCGTAGGCGGCGCGCTCGTCGCCAGCGGCGCTTCCCGCCCCGTCCAAGCCGCCGTGCGTTTCGGTGTCACAGGACTCAGGACCGCCCAGCTCACCAACCCGCTAGGACTGAATGACCCAGCGCCCGCCCTGTCGTGGCAGCTTGAGGGAGGACAGCGTGGCCTGAGACAGACCGCCTACCGCATCCTCGTGGCCAGCGATCAGGCCAAGCTGCGCGCGGGGCAAGGCGACCTGTGGGACAGCGGTCGCGTGGCGTCCTCCTGCGCCACGGGTGTCGCCTATGCGGGACGGAAGCTTCGATCGCGCCAGCGCGCCTGGTGGACGGTCACCGTATGGGACGAACAAGGCCATTCGGCCATGGGCGCCCCTGCGTTCTGGGAGGCGCCGCTCGCCGAGGCCGACTGGACGGCGGCGTGGATCGAGGTCGAGCGCGATATCGACCGCGCTGATCGGCTGGCCGGCATGCCGCTGGCCGTCGCTCCAACACCGCCGCATGGCGAAAGACGTCTGTTCCGGTTGCCATTTGAAAGTCCGGTCGGGGGCCAGGCGACCTTAACCTTCCACACCACCGGCATTCCGCACGCGCTCACCTTGGACGGCGCCCCCCTGGCGCTCCCGAGCCATGCGAGGGACGCGTTCGGCGGGCCACCCGCTTTCCGCCTGCAGCTGGCCGTGACTGGCGGGCCTCACGTTCTCGGCGTGGAGATCGAGGGCGCCTCAGGCTTCATTCCCGAGCCGACGGTCGGGGTCGCCGGTCAGATCCGCCTGCCCAGCCAGAGAGGCCCAGCAAGCTACGTCGTTGCGGGCTGGCAAACCGCACTGGCCGCGCCCGACGGCTGGCGTCGCCCCGGTCCAACGTCGCCCGTCTGGTCTGGCGCCAAGGTCCAGGAGCCGTCGCCGCACCCGCCGTGGCCGGCCACGCCAGCGATGGTTTTGCGTCGCCGCTTCACAAGCCCGCAAGTGGCGCGCGCCAGGCTCTATGTCGCCGCCCTGGGCGCCTACGAGATGCGGATCAACGGTCGGAAGGTCGGCGAGGATATCCTCCAGAGCGAGACCAGCGACTATCGCAAGACCGTGCTCTATCGCACTTACGATGTGACCGATCTGATCCAGCCGGGTGAAAACGTCCTCGGGGCCATGGCGGGCGACGGCTGGTACGCCAGCTACACCGCGCCGAGCGGACGTTACGCCTTTGGCCCCGCGCCGCGCCGCCTGATCGCCCAGCTCGAGATCGAGGACGCGGAAGGCCGCCTTCAGCGCCTGGGCACGGACGAGGCG